>FSSH01000592.1_pt2 | contig 11120 bp, 10 predicted proteins | sample 1166101 | NCBI WGS metagenome assembly FSSH01 (sample SAMEA32972668, study PRJEB13176) | freshwater metagenome | biome: Drinking water system; feature: Biomass in drinking water that filtered by 0.45 um membrane; material: drinking water | place: USA | collected 2012-12-20 | depth 0 m | reverse complement strand
GGGCGGCCCGCCGGGGACCGCCAGCGCAGGACCGCTACTCGGCCGCAAGTCTCTGCGGCGACGGGAAGAGATCCGGAAAATACTTGATCACGGTGGTGAGCGGGTTCGAAGCGGCTTGACCGAGGCCGCAGATCGACGCGTCACGCATGCACTGGGACAGCTCGCTAAGGAGCTCCGTGTCCCAGACATCGTTCTCCATCATCACGCGGGCCTTCTGCGTGCCGGAGCGACAGGGCGTGCACTGCCCGCAGGATTCGTCCTCGAAAAACCGCATCAGGTTCAGGGCCGCGCCTTTCACGTCGTCCTTGTCCGAGAGGACGATGACGGCCGCCGAGCCGATGAAGCAGCCGTANNGTGCCGAAATCGAGCGGGATGTCGTCCATCGACGCGGGAAGGATGCCGCCGGATGCGCCCCCGGGCAGGTAGGCCGCGAAGGTATGCCCGTCGCTGATCCCGCCGCAATACTCCTCGATGAGTTCGCGGATGGTGAGGCCGGCAGGGGCGAGCTTCACGCCCGGCTCCTTCACCCGCCCCGACACCGAGTAGGAGCGAAGACCGACCCGGCCGTTGCGGCCGTGGCTCTTCCACCACTCGGCACCCTTCTCGATGAGGTCCCTGACCCAGAACAGGGTCTCGACGTTGTTGATCAGGGTCGGACGGTTGAACAGGCCGACCTGGAAGGGGAAGGGCGGCTTGTGCCGTGGAAGACCGCGCTTGCCTTCAAGCGATTCGATCAGCGAGGATTCCTCGCCGCAGATATAGGCTCCGGCGCCGCGACGCAGGTGGATGCGCGGCCCGCCGGGCGGCAGCTTCGCGATCTCGCGTGCCAGGATCTCGCGCGAGATCGGGTATTCGTCGCGCAGGTAGATGTAGACGTCCGGCGCCTCGACCACGTGCGCGCCGATCAGCGTGCCCTCCAGGAAGCGGTGCGGATCGGTGTTGAGGTAGAGCTGATCCTTGAAGGTGCCGGGCTCGCCCTCGTCGCCGTTGACGGCCATCAGCCGGGGGCCGGGCTCGCCGCGCACCGAGCGCCACTTGCGCCCCGTGGGGAAGCCGGCTCCGCCAAGTCCACGCAGGCCGCCATCGTCGAGCACCTGCAGAATGGCGTCGATGGTGAGTTCGCCGGAACGCAACCGGTCGAGGACGGCATAGCCGCCGCCCGCGCGATAGGCGTCGTAATCCGGATAGACCGGCACGTGGGCATGGGTGTCGCCGGCCGCGACCGCCGCCTGCACGCTGGCGACGTCGGCCCGGTGCAGGAAGTTATGACCGACCTCGACGGCGGGGGCGTGATCGCACAGGCCGACGCAAGGCGCGCGGACGACGCGCACGCCGCGTCCGAGGGTCTCTCGAAGGGCCTCCAGCAGCGGCTCGGCGCCGAACATGGCGCAGGTCAGGCTGTCGCAGACCCGCACCGTGAGGGCGGGAAGGCTCGCTTCGCCATCCTTGAGGACATCGAAATGCGCATAGAACGTCGCCGTCTCGAAGACTTCAGCGAAAGCGAGGTCCATCTCGTCGGCAAGTGCCGCAAGATGAGCGGCACTGATCTGGCCATAGGTGTCCTGGATCAGGTGCAGATGCTCGATGAGCAGGTCGCGCTGCCGCGATTGGCTGCCGAGCAAGGTCTCGATCTCGACCTTCGCGCTCGGATCGACCTGCCTGCCCTTGGGAACCGGCCGCGCTCGAGTCTTCCCCTTGCCAGGGTGCTCGAAGCGGCGGACCACACCTGTCTCGTGCTCGCTCATGCCCTCACCTTATTTTCTGGCATACAAAATGCCACAATAGGCTTTCTCCTCAAATAGCACGATCTGGGCCCATACCTGCAAAAAATGCAGCCCTCATTGGCCGCCATAAGCGCGCAGAGGGCGGCCGGCTTCCGAGCGATGCCGGAAAGTGATCGTTCCGTCATCGGACGGGGCTTCGATTCTTGGTCCCACGACCGCGCCGAGATCGAGTTCGAAGGTATCCAAAGTCTGGTTAATTCTCTCCACCGCCTTCTCGTCGAGATGGCCGACTGGGAGATGATCCAGGCCGATCTTGTTCAATGCGGCTCGGAGGGTTTCGAGCAGTTCATCCGTCAATGGCGGCGTGGCCTCTGCCGCATAACCGCTCGCAATGGGGTCGATCCAACTCTGAGGTGAGGTGGTTTCGATGTGAGCCATCATCGCGTCTCCCTTTTCTTGATGCGTCCTACGTTAACGCACATCGGGCGACTTCAGGCGCATTGGTGATCGCACGTTTGATATCGGAGACAGCGCCGAAGGCTCTCACTATCTTGCGCGTCGAGCCTGTCGACGGCGCGGGGAGCAATGCTCACTCCGGTATGGTTCATGGGAACCGAAAATCTGCGACGGCATGCTGGAGCCTTCGGTCTCCGATATGGTCGGCCTCAGGGTGAGGAGCGGACGGTTGACCAAGGCCGCAAGGTGCCTTATGCGGACCCCTCTATCAGAAGCGTTCGTGAAACTTCTGGCCCGATCTGAGGAATTCTTGCAGGAACTGCAGGGTCTTCATAGGGGTAGTTGGGGGATAGTTTAACGGTAGAACAGTGGACTCTGACTCCTCTAGTCGAGGTTCGAATCCTCGTCCCCCAGCCAAATATTCAGCCCGCTTAGTTCTGGACTAGGCGGGTTTTTCGTTTCGACTCTGCACCTCACAGACTTGTAGAAGGTCGCATCGGCTGCGGTTTTTTTTGTGATCGTTGACGATCGAAGCCCGGCACGGCCGTGCAACCACCTGTACTGCATAGGTTGGCACGCACTTGACGCGACTTGGCCAGCGCTTTGGCACTCGAATCGTCCATTGACGATTGGATGTAGGGGCGTTCGCGCCATGCTTCCGGAGTATTCCCATCAGCCTTGGATCTCGGTCAGCCTCTCGTTCGATCGAAGCGGGACGATAATCGAGCCGCAATCGAAGGGAAGAGCGCAGTGCGAGCATTCCGACCGGTAAGGCGAAGCCGCAAGCATTGTGCTAGAATGGCAGCGCTGATGATGACACGCGAAAAAGGAACGGGCATGCGCGCACTCCTGCTCGGAGCGTGTCTTGGTTTGGTGTCAACCGGCGCTTTTGCTGCCTGCACCTGCGCTTGCGTGGAGGGTCAGGCTGTCAGCGCCTGTTCGAGTCCGACCGACATGGCGATCGTCTGTCAGCGCATTTGCCTGCCGTCGGTACTCCCTCCAGGAAGTCCCAAGCCGGCCATCAATCTTGGAGAGAGCGCCGACAGCTTCCAGGAGCGAGGCAATCGCCGCGAGATCTTCATCGGGGGTCAAGAGGCCCGATGACTGGATTCGTCGCCATCGCGGACAGACGCTAGCCGCCAGTCAGCGCGAGCAATGGGAGTGTCACTCAGATCAATGACCCTGCGTAGCCCGTCGATCCGTATGTTATCGAGCGGGCCGGATGACACGCGGGCATCAAGGGCGCTCACGGGCGCTGACATCGTGATCGGCGGCCGAACTCCCCTCGAGGAACGCACGACAAAGCCAGCCGCGAGGCTGGCATTGCATGCCCCCTCGGGTGCGCTTTACTCGGCGGCCGTCATCGCGGGTGTGAAGTGGCCGCACCAATCCGAGGCGCCGACGACCGGCCAGAGGCCGTGATCCTGAGGACCCGGCTGGCTAACCGGCGGGTTGAAGCGGCAGAGGCCCTCGTCGCCATGAGCGGCCGCCCCGTTGACCTTGTGCTCGTCGTAGAATCTGCAGCTCTCACACTTCACGTCAGCCATGTTCGCTCTCCTGATCGGATCGACGGCCAGACCGCCGCTACATCCGAATTAGACCAGTTCTAATCTGTCGGGTCAACAGCGGAGTCGCCGACGGGTTCCGCCTTGCGGTTTCGCCGAGTGGTCCAAGACGGCTGTGGAACGGGGCGGCAGGTCCGACCGGCCGTTACGGCAGGCCCGGCGTCAGACCCTCCCTCTCCAGCGCGCTCTGCCCGCGCATGGCCGCGAGGGCTCCCGCTGCAGAGCCGGCGTAGCGTTCGATGAGGCGGCGCTTGAGACCCAGGGCCGCGAAGGCCGCCTTCGGAGCGTTCACCGCGAGCATGCGCGGGGAGGGGTCGGCCAATCCGTACTTGCGGGAGACATAGGCCCGCGACCAGGCCTGATGCCAGCGCGTGCGGAAGACCCGCCCCGGCTCCGGGGCGGAGGAGCGCCCGCGCCCATGGACCGCCTCGGCGGCCTGGACGTGGATGAGAGCGCGGCCGGTCTCGGCGATGCGCCGGCAGAGGTCGTCGTCCTCGTAGAACAGGAAGATGTTCGGGTCGAACCCCCCGAGACCGAGGAACAGCTCGCGCTCCACCATCAGGCAGGCGCCCGACAGGAACGGTGCGCAGGCATCGCCCTCCGGCAGCGAGCGGATGCCTCCAGGATTGGTGAGGTAGGGCGCCAGGAGCGAGCGCGGCTGATAGAAGACCCGCCCATCCGGCTCCACGAGGCGCGGAGCGAAGAGGCCGGCATCGGAATAGGCCCTCGCCGCGGCGAGCAGCGCGTCGGCGGCGCCGGCCTTCAGGATCACGTCGGGATTGAGGATCAGGACGTGCCGCGCCCGTGCCGCCGCCCTGACGCCGATGGTGTTGGCCCGGCCATAGCCCTCGTTGCGGGCGTTGCGCAGGACCTCGGCGCCGGCCGCCTCGGCGATCCTCACCGAGCAGTCGCGGCTCGCGTTGTCGACGACGATCGCCGGCACGTGCTCGGCCGCGAGGGCGGCCAAGCAGGCGGGCAGCGCGTCCGCGCTGTCATGGGCGACGACGACCGCGACGAGACTTGGCACGATCGTCCGCCCGAAGCTGTCAGCCCTGCTTTTCGGGCAGGTTCAGGCGGATATGGAGTTCCCGCAGCTGCTTGGGCGTCGCCTCGGCGGGAGCGCCCATCATCAGGTCCTCGGCGCGCTGGTTCATCGGGAACAGCACCACCTCGCGCAGGTTCTGCTCGCCGCAGAGCAGCATGACGATGCGGTCGATGCCCGGCGCGATGCCGCCATGCGGCGGGGCGCCGAGCTTGAGGGCATTCAGCATGCCGCCGAACTTCTCCTCCAGCACCTCGACGCCGTAGCCGGCGATGCCGAAGGCCTTCTCCATCACGTCGGGGCGATGGTTGCGGATCGCGCCGGAGGACAGCTCGGTGCCGTTGCAGACGATGTCGTACTGGAACGCCTTGATGCCGAGGATCTTTTCCGATTCGCTCGGGTCGAGGGCAAGAAACTCCTCCCGGTCGAAGTTCGGCATCGAGAAAGGGTTGTGCGAGAAGTCGATCCGCTTCTCGTCTTCGTTCCACTCGTACATCGGGAAGTCGGTGATCCAGCAGAAGGCGAACTGGTCCTTATCCGACAAGCCGAGTTCGTCGCCGATGCGAATTCGGGCCTTGCCGGCGAGGCCTGCGGCCTTGGCTTCGGTGCCGGCGGAGAAGAACACCGCGTCGCCTGCCTTCGTGCCGGTCTTGGCGGCGATCATCGCCTGGATCTCGGCCGGGATGAACTTGGCGATCGGTCCCTTGCCGGTGAGCGTGCCACCTTCGTCCTCGAAGACGATGTAGCCGAGGCCCGGCGCTCCTTCGGATCGCGCCCACTCATTGAGCTTGTCGAAGAAGGAACGGGACTGAGCCCCAGCGCCCGTCGCCGGGATCGCCCGCACCACGCCGCCGGACTTGATCACGCCCTTGAACGCCTTGAACTCGACCTCGTCGCGAGCGAATTCCTCGGTCACGTCGGCGATGACGAGCGGATTGCGAAGGTCCGGCTTGTCGACGCCGTATTTGAGCATCGCCTCGGCATAGGGAATGCGCGGGAAGGTGCCGGTGACGCGCTTACCCTCGGCGAATTCCTCGAACACGCCGCGCAGGACCGGCTCGACGGCCTGGAACACGTCCTCCTGCGTGACGAAGCTCATCTCGATGTCGAGCTGGTAGAACTCACCGGGGCTGCGGTCCGCCCGTGCATCCTCGTCGCGAAAGCATGGAGCGATCTGGAAATATCGGTCGAAGCCCGCGATCATCGTGAGCTGCTTGAACTGCTGCGGCGCCTGCGGCAGCGCGTAGAACTTTCCGGGATGGACGCGGGACGGCACCAGGTAGTCGCGCGCGCCCTCCGGCGAGGAGGCGGTCAGGATCGGCGTCTGGAATTCGAAGAAGCCACCCTCGCGCATGCGCCGGCGCAGGCTGTCGATGATCGCGCCGCGCTTCATGATGTTGGCGTGCAGCTTCTCGCGGCGCAGGTCGAGGAAGCGATACTTGAGGCGGGTTTCCTCGGGGTATTCCTGGTCGCCGAAGACCGGAACCGGCAGCTCGCCGGCCGGCCCGAGCACTTCGAGCTCGTCGATATAGACCTCGATCGTGCCGGTCGGCAGGTCCGGGTTCTCGGTGCCGGCGGGCCGGGTCCGAACCCGGCCGTCGATGCGGATCACCCACTCGGATCGGGCGATGTCGGCCGCCTTGAAGGCCTTCGAGTCGGAATCGACCACGCATTGCGTCAGGCCGTAATGGTCGCGCAGGTCGATGAAGAGCACGCCGCCATGGTCGCGGATGCGGTGGCACCAGCCGGAAAGGCGGATGGTCTGACCGACGTCGGACGGGCGGAGCGCCCCGCAGGTGTGGGTTCGATAACGGTGCATGACGGGCTCTTGGGATTGAGCGGCGCACCATTCACGCGAGGGGGGCGAAGTCAAGACAAGGGGTCGAAACGAGCCGATCGGAGGAGCGGAATCCCTTTCGGAAATGACCTGCGATCCCCATATCAGGCTCATGGATTCGAACGCTTTTTTCCAGATCTTGAAGGATGCGGCGACGCTCGCAGAGCCCTCGTCCGCGGCCTTGCTCGCCTTCGTCGAGAGGCAGGAGGGGGCCTGGCGCGTGCTTCCCCTCGAGGGCGTTTTCGAGATCGTCTACGAGGATTCCCGTGGCCTCTGGAGCACTCGGCGCCTCGATGCGCGCGAACTCAAGCTCGGACCCGGGCGGACCCTGCTCGGCGGGATCGACCGCGAGCGCGGCGGCTATCGCGGATTTCGCGCCGACCGGGTCCGGCGCCTCACCGACCCGGCCAACGGACAGCGGATCGAGACCGGCATCCTCGACTGGCTCCTGGCGCGGGCCGAGGCGCAACGGCGCGAGCGGGCGGCCCTCGTGCGCAGGCTCTCGCGCGAGCAGCGCCGCGTCAGGCCCCGAGCAGCCGCGGCGGCCTGATCCACACCGGCCAAGCGGAAGCTGACCTGCGAGCCTCGCGCGCAGGGCCTCGAGGCTGAGAGTGTGGACGAGGCGCGGGAGGGGTTTCCAAGTCGTCTTCGCTCGCGGGCATTGTTGCTGGCCTCGGTTGTCAGAGCCGCGGCCCCGTTCGGCCTCGCCTGGCGCAAGAACCTTCGATATAGCCGATCCTCATGGAACTCATCGCCACCACGCCGGCCCTCGCGGAGGCTTGCGCCCGCTTCGCGACCCACTCCTTCGTCACCGTCGACACGGAGTTCATGCGCGAGACGACCTATTACCCGAAGCTCTGCCTCATCCAGATGGCTGGTCCGGATGGGGGAGGGGTGCTGGTCGATCCGCTCTCATCCGAGATCGACCTCGCGCCGTTCTTCGCCCTGATGGCCGACGAGGGCGTCGTCAAGGTGTTCCACTCGGCCCGGCAGGATCTCGAGATCATCTGGATGCTCGGCGGGCTGCTGCCGCAGCCGTTCTTCGATACCCAGGTCGCCGCCATGGTCTGCGGTTACGGCGACTCGGTCTCCTACGAGCAACTCGTCAACGATGTCGCCAAGGCGAAGATCGACAAGTCCTCCCGCTTCACCGACTGGTCTCGCCGGCCGCTCTCCGAGGCGCAGCTCACCTACGCGCTGTCCGACGTCACCCATCTCGTCACGATCTACGAGGTGCTGGCGGGCCAGCTCCTCTCCACCGATCGCGGCGAATGGCTCGACGAGGAGATGAGCGTCCTCACCTCGCCGGAGACCTATCAGGCCGACCCGGCCCTCGCCTGGCGCCGCCTCGCCGGGCGGATGCGCAAGCCGCGGGAAATCGCGGTGCTCATGGAGGTGGCGGCCTGGCGCGAGCGCGAGGCGCAGAGCCGCAACGTGCCGCGCGGACGCATCCTCAAGGACGAGGCGGTGATCGACGTGGCGACCTCGGCCCCGCGCAGCGTCGAGGCACTGGGGCGCCTGCGCTCGATTCCGGCCGGCTTCGAGCGTTCGCGCACCGGCACCGAGATCCTCGCGGCGGTGGAGCGAGGCTTTGCCCGCGACCCTTCCGATATTCAGATTCCGGCCGAGCGCGCCCGCGGCCGCGGCGGCAACGGCGCCCTGGTGGAACTGCTCAAGGTGCTGCTCAAGGCGGTCTGCGAGGCAGAGCGGGTGGCGCCCAAGATCGTCGCCACCGTCGACGACCTCGAAGCCCTGGCCGAGGACGACGAGGCCGACGTGCCCGTCCTCGCCGGCTGGCGCCGGACGCTGTTCGGCGAGAAGGCCCTGGCGCTGAAAGCCGGACGGATGGCGCTCTCGGCCGAGCGCGGGCGGGTCGTGGTGCGGGAGCTGCCGTAGGCAGTCCTCATACCAAATCCGGTCGATCCCTTCGGGATGGCGGATTTGGGCTTCGCTCAAGCGGCGCGCGGCCTTGCCTGATACGGTCCCCGCTTTGATTCGAGCGGGGACCGTATCAGTTCGCCTTGGCGGTGACGTCGAGCCGATCGAGCACCGCGCCAGGGCTCGGGGCGGCGCTGAAATCGATGACGCCGAGGCCCGTGCCGCCATTCTTCGGGCGGGCGCTGAGGAACAGGCGGCCGGGCTTGGCCACGAACTGGGCCATGGCCGCGCCGATCGCCTTGGCGGCCGCCGAGTTGCCGAGGATCGCCGGGACGCCGTACGCGCTCGCCGTGGCGTATTCCTGGGTGAGTTCCTCGGGCTTGAGGCTCAGCACCTTCGCCTGTGCCGTGATGAAGCGCTCGAACAGCCCCGTGTTTTCAATGGTGAGGTCGAGGGCCTTGGCGGTGGCCGAGAGCATGGCGTAGGCGGAGACCGCCGAGTTCGGATCGAACACCTCCGGGCCGATGCCGCCGATGGTGCCGTTGAGGCGCAGGCTCCCCATGTCCTTGCCGGCGATGGAGACCTCGCGGAACGTCAATTCCCGCGCGGTCTCGTCCCAGGAGGTCTCGGCCACGGCGCTCAGGTCGAGGTCGCCGTAGCCGTAGAGGCCGAGGGAGCCGAGGCCGGGTACGCCCGCCACGGTCGCGGCCGGCAGCGTGAGGCCGGAAACGCTGAGTCGGCCGGCGGTGGGAACGCCGTCGCGGGGCGGCCCGAAGCTCATGCTCGCGTCGCGCAGGCCGACATGGGTCAGGGTCTCCGCGGTCTTCGACGGATCCCTGGTGAGCGGGTCCTTTGTGAGCGGGTCCCTGGTTTTGTCCGCCGCCAGGTCGACGTCGACGTTCTGGAACGCCACCGTGCCGATGAGCGGCGTGAGCCGGCGCATGTCCTCGTCGGTGGGCGGCGTCGTCAGGGCCGAGAGCTTGCGCAGGGCCGCGATGGTCGGGGCCAGCGAGAAGCCGGACAGCGAGACCCGGCCGATGCGCGTCCGCGCGCCGCCTCCCTTGAAGGCGATCTCCTCGAGTGTCGCTCCGGTGCCGCCGAAGGCGAGGCGCGCCACTGTGAGGTCGACCGGGTGGTCCTTCGTCTCCTGCAGGCTGAGACCGGTCGCTTCCATCGCGCCGACCGAGACGGCATCCGCGAGGTCGGCGGCGATGCCGCTGAGCCGTGCGCGCTCGGTGAGCGGAGTCTTGTCGAAGTCGATCCCGATAAAGGCGTCGGTCGCACCCGCCCAGGTCGAGGGGATCTGGCGGCCGGAGAAGTCGCGGCCTTCCACCTTGGCGATCTTCAGGGCCGTGCCGCGATCGTCGACATAGGCGATGTCGGCGAGGCTCACCGCGCCGTAGATCCGCTGCATCGCGCCCTTGCCGTCGCCGGGCTCGCCGTAGAGGCGAGCCAGGGCAACGAGGTCGACATCGCTTGCCTGGATGCGGCCGTAGGTGCCGGTGCCCGTCCTCGGCCCGCCGGTGACGCTGACGCTGGCGCCGGAGGCGGTGAGCTCTGCGATACGCCCTGCCCTCACGTCCTTGGCGACGACGTCGCGGTACACCACGCCCTGGCGGCCGGGCCCGGCCTCGGCATAGGCAACCCGCAATTCCGGGATCGTCAGGCTCGCGGCGTCGAGGCGGGCGAGCCGCGCCGGCCAGGGCGCGCCCGGGCCGGGCTTCAGCAGGGTGACGAGATCGTCCTTGGACAGGCGCGTGCCGCTCACCGTGAGGCGCGGGGCGGTCAGGACGGTGCCGCCCAGCGGCAGCATCACGTCCTGCAGGGTCACGTCCTGAACCGCCGAGGCCGCCTCCTGGGCGTGCAGGCCCGGCACCACGACGCCCCTGCCCGGATCGGCTCCGCCGAGGGCGATCAGGCAGACCGAGAGGCCCGCGGCTCGCAGCAGGAGAGGGCGGTCCTTCGAACGGGTCATGGTCGGTTCCGGATCGCTGGCGGGGGCGGTGAAGCGGGCAGGCGCGAGGGCCGAATGGCGAGGCATACCTGCCGCGTTTCAGGTCCTGAGGCAATCATGCGGCGTGCCGCCGCGCGGGGAGGGGACTGCTCAGAGCGAGAACGAGGTGCCGCAGCCGCAGGAGGCCGTCGCCTGAGGATTCTCGATCTTGAAGGATTGGCCGATCAAATCGTTGACGAAGTCGATGGTCGCCCCGCTCATGTATTCGAGCGAGACCGGGTCAACGAGGACTGTGGCGCCGTCGCGCTCGATCGCGACGTCGTCGCCGGCACGGTTGCGCTCGACGTCGAAGGCGTAGGAAAAGCCCGAGCAGCCGCCGCCATTGACGCTGATGCGCAGGGAGGCGCCGGGCGGTTCGGCGCCCATGATCTCGTTGATGCGCTTGGCCGCGCGAGGAGTGAGGGTGATCTCAGGGCTCGTCATGCTCGGGTTCCGGTCCGTCGCTTCGGGCGCAGCGCCATCGGCGATTGCCGTGGAATGCGCCGCACACAAGATATGAGGCGCGGGCAGCCGCCGCAACGCGGTGGATGCACGGAACCGACAGGATGAGGAACGCGACGTGCGGCAGAACGGCGAACGCTGGCGGGCGCCCTACGCGACCGAC
>FSSH01000943.1_pt1 | contig 11124 bp, 8 predicted proteins | sample 1166101 | NCBI WGS metagenome assembly FSSH01 (sample SAMEA32972668, study PRJEB13176) | freshwater metagenome | biome: Drinking water system; feature: Biomass in drinking water that filtered by 0.45 um membrane; material: drinking water | place: USA | collected 2012-12-20 | depth 0 m | reverse complement strand
AATCAGATCGGCGCTCTATCCTCTCGCTTTGTCGCATTTTCTGACGACGAACCGTGATCCACTTCGTCGGAAAATGCTCTAGGCTATCGCTGTGACCGGCCCGGTGCAACGGCGGAGGGTCCGCAACGGCGCTGGGGTGTGCGACATCGGCTGAGCCGCCGCCACCTAGCTCTTGCCGGATTTGCCCCAGCCGCTAAGACAGGGCAATGGCCATTCACGACGCAGCCTCGCAGCGATTGTTCGTCGCCGATGACCTCAGGGCCGGGCAAGATTTGCTGCTGAGCGACGATCAGGCCCACTATCTTGTTCATGTCCTGCGTTTAAAACCAAGCGCTGCGGTGCTGGTTTTCAACGGCCGCGATGGCGAATGGCGCGCGACCTTGGCCGAGGTGAAAAAGCGCTCAGCCACACTCGTTGTCGATTGTCAGGTGCGGCCGCAAGTGGCGGGACCAGATATTGCCTACCTGTTCGCGCCATTGAAGAGGTCGCGCCTCGACTACATGGTGCAGAAGGCGACGGAACTTGGTGTCGCGACGCTCGAACCTGTCCTGACGCGGCGAACTATCGCCGAGCGTGTCAATCTCGACCGCATGCGGGCCAATGCCATCGAAGCCGCCGAGCAATGCGGCGTGCTTCGCGTGCCCGACGTGCGGACGGTGATGACTTTGGAGCAGCGGCTGTCGGCGTGGGACGCCGGTCGATCGCTGATTGTTTGCGATGAAAGCGCCAAAACGCGCGATCCGATTTCAGCCTTGCGCCAAGTTCCACGTGGTCCACTCGCGGTGCTCGTTGGGCCCGAGGGCGGGTTCTCGCCTGAAGAATTCGAGAGGCTTGCCGGTTCGCCGGACGTTCACCGCATCTCGCTCGGTCCGAGGATCATGCGGGCGGATACGGCAGCCGTCGCAGCCCTTGCCCTCGTTAACGCGACACTCGGCGACTGGACGTGACGGCTCGCCGCGCATCTCCCAGGGTTTGACGACCGCCCCCACAGCGACGGGAGTGCCACTCAGCCACTGCGTGCTGCTCAAGTGCCCTTGTAACGGCGCAGGCCTCCCGGCATAACGATCGGCGTTAGCATGCCCTGTTGGCTCGCGACCGGCATATCCGGCGCAGGCGTGGGCCGGTCCGAGGCCTACAAATGTCGACGCGAGAGCAAGGAGCGCAAAGCCCAACCGTCGAGTCACGCGACGACCTCATTGGCTGGATCGCTGCCGGCGAGAAACCCAAAGCGCAATGGCGCATCGGCACCGAGCACGAGAAATTCGTCTATCGCCTCGCCGATCACCGCGCGCCGAGCTATGACGAGCCCGGCGGCATCCGCGATCTGCTGATGGCGCTCACCGAATTTGGCTGGCAGCCGGTGATCGAGAGCGGCAACGTCATCGCCCTTACCGGCACCGACGGCTCGGTGAGCCTGGAACCCGCCGGGCAGTTCGAGCTTTCGGGCGCGCCGCTCGACAATCTGCACCAGACCTGTGCCGAAACCGGCCGCCATCTGGAGCAGGTGCTGGCCGCCGGCGAGGCGCTTGGCATCGGCTTTCTCGGCCTCGGCATGTGGCCCGACAAGGCCCGCGCCGATCTGCCGATCATGCCCAAGGGCCGCTACGCGATCATGCTGCGCCACATGCCGCGCGTNNGCACCGAGCACGAGAAATTCGTTTTCCAAACCGGGACACTTGAACCGGTCCCCTACGGCGGGCCGGCTGGCATCCAAGCCTTAATGCAGGAGTTGATCCGCCGCTACGGCTGGATCGCCATCAAGGAAAATGACACGATCATCGCACTGAAGCGCCCGCATGGTGAAATGGGCGGCAACATCAGCCTTGAGCCGGGCGGACAATTCGAACTTTCCGGTGAGCCCCTCGAGACGCTGCACGAGACGGCGGAAGAAACCGAGCAGCATCTCCGCGAAGTGCTCGATGTTGGCGAGGATCTGCAGATCGGCTTCCTCGGCGTCGGCTTCTCGCCGAAGTGGCGCCTTGAAGACGTGCCGACCATGCCAAAGCAACGCTATCAAGTCATGACCCGCTACATGCCGCAAGTCGGCAGTCGTGGTCTTGACATGATGTACCGCACAGCGACGGTCCAGGTGAACCTCGACTTCGCCAGTGAAGCCGACATGGTCAAAAAGCTGCGCGTATCGCTGGCGCTGCAACCGATCGCGACGGCGCTGTTTGCCTCATCGCCGTTCACCGAGGGCAAGCCGAACGGCTTCCAGTCGATGCGCAGCGAAGTCTGGCGCGATACCGACCGGCGGCGGACCGGCATGCTGCCCTTCGTGTTTGAGCCCGGCATGAGCTATGCGCGCTATGCCGACTACGCTCTCGATGTGCCGATGTATTTTGTGTATCGCGATGGCACGTACATCGATGTCGCTGGCGCGTCATTCCGTGATTTTCTGGGCGGCAAGCTCAAAGGCCTCGAAGGCATGCGCCCGACCGTCGATGACTGGTCGGATCATTTGACGACGTTATTTCCAGAAGTCCGTATGAAACGGTTTTTGGAAATGCGCGGCGCGGATGGCGGGCGGTGGCAGTCGATCACGGCGCTACCGGCGTTTTGGACAGGGCTGCTGTATGATGAAGCGGCCCTCGATCAGGCTTGGCACGTGGTCAAAGATTGGACCGCCGAGGAGCGGGAAGCGTTGCGCGACGACGTCCCCAGGGGCGGATTGAGAACGGTTTTTCGCAAGACAACGGTGCGCGAGATGGCCCGCCAGGTCTTGAGGATATCTCGCGTCGGGCTAAAAAATCGCAGAAGAATCAACGACAAAAATCAGGATGAGACGATTTATTTGGCGCCGCTTGATGCCATCGCTGGCAATGGCCGGACGGTCGCGGACGAGCTTTTGGCGCGCTACAGCGGTCCATGGAATGGCAACATCGATCAGATTTTTGAAGAGTTTGCTTTCTAGAGTCGTGCCTGGATGACCCGTCGACGGTCAGGCCGGGGCGCCCTGCCCAAACAATTCAGCTTTCATTCATGCCGCTGGCGATAAGCGTAAAGCTCAGAATGGTGCAAAGACCGGTGACATCGTTGGCGGGAGACGTCCAGCGAGGGCGCAGGAGGTCATGTTATGGTGATGATGCGTGTGGCCGGATTGGCGAAATTAGCAGCGATCGCGGCGGCCTTGCCGGTACTTGCCGTCGGGTCGGCGGCGGGAGATCAGTGCGTGGACAAATGCCGGGCTGCGAACAATCAGTGTCGCATCGCGACAAAAGGGACATCGTCGGCCTGCGATAGCCGGATGCAATTGTGCATCGATGGTTGCCGAGCGCGGCGCTGAAAGCCGGATTAGGCATCAGCACCCTTACTTGCCATTTTTAGCGCGGTTTTTTCTGCCGTCGGTGCGTCGGCGCGAGGCGTCGACGGTGCATGAGGCCTGGCGTGCGAGATGTCGCGCTCGAGGATTTCGGCGAAGAAATCAATGAAAGCCGTGACTTTCGCCGGCATGAATTCGCGGCACGGATAAATGGCGTAAATCGCGTTTTTGGCTGAACCTTGATACTCGGGAAGAACGACGACGAGTTCGCCACGTGACAGTTCCGGGCCGATATCCCAGATGGCGCGCAACGCCAATCCAAGGCCCTGCATTAAACCGGCGCGAACGAACTCAGCAGAATTCGAACGCATGTTGCCCTTGACGCGAAGCTCGTGGGGACCGTCGGGACCATCGAGCCGCCATAGATCCTGCGCCCCCGCGATGAGGCAATTGTGGGAATTCAAATCAGCCAGCGTTCGCGGCGTGCCGGCACGCGTCAGATACGATGGTGCAGCGCTAATGACGCGGCGCTCATTGCAGAGCTTGCGGGCAACCAGCGAGCTATCCTCCAATTCGCCGATGCGGATAGCCAAGTCATATCCTTCGCGGATGATATCGACGAAGGTGTCGGTCAATTGCATATCGATTTCGATGTCGGGATAACGGGCGAGGAAATTCGGCAGATGCGGGGCGATATGCAACCGATTGAAGGATGTCGGGGCGGAGATTTTCAAGACCCCGCGCGGCTTGGTATTGCGCCGGCTGACGTAGTCTTCGGCTTCTTCACACAGACTGAGGATGTCGACGACCCGGCGAAAATAGCCTTCGCCGGTCTCGGTCAGCGTCAATTGCCGGGTGGTGCGCTGAAACAAGCGAGCGCCGAGGCGTTCTTCCAGCAAGCTGATGCGCTTGGAGACGACGGCTGGAGAGAGGCCCATCTCTCGGCCGGCCATGGACATGTTGCCGGTCCGCGCGACGCGTGCAAAAATGTCCAGGTCGCTGATCGCGGTCACGTTTGGATCTCTCGATGCGTGCGTTCTGGGACCGGTCATGAATGAAATCCCGCGAATGTGTTCTGCCAGACTAAAGTGTCTTGCTAAATCGTGTTAGCGGAAGGACTGTTATTCCCTGCAAAGCGTAAAGCTTGCGCGACGTCAATGCGACGCCCAATTTGACTGGCATCCCGGAGCTTGTCAGATAGGCTCAACAGCCGCTTCGCAGGCTTGTTTGGTGCGCCATGAGCGGCGGACTCGATCAAATTCGCCGCCGATGACGTGTCGCCTTGGATTTGCGGCCGAAGGATGGATGAATGTCACGTGTCGCGATGCCCGAACCCGATGCAGGTCCGCTCCAGCGGCGTTCGATTATTGTTGATGACCTGGCTCGTCTGGTCGGACGCGGCGCGCTCATTTGGGATGAAGACGGTCGCCGCGCCTACGAAACCGACGCGCTGACCGCTTATCGAAGCATGCCATTGCTTGTGGCACTGCCACGCAGCACGGAGGACGTGTCGAAGATCCTGCGCTATTGCTATGACAACACCTTGAAGGTCATCCCGCGTGGCGCTGGCACGTCGCTGTGCGGCGGCGCCCTGCCGACCGAAGATGCGGTGGTCCTGTGTGTCTCGAAGATGAAACGAATTCTCGACGTCGACTATGCCAATCGAACCGCCCGCGTCGAAACCGGAATCACCAATCTCGCCATCTCGGGAAAGGTCGCCGAAAAAGGGTTCTTTTACGCGCCCGATCCGTCATCGCAGCTGGCGTGCACGCTGGCAGGAAATCTGGCGATGAATTCTGGCGGCGCGCACTGCCTGAAATATGGCGTCACGACCCATAACGTGCTCGGCCTCAAGATGGTGCTGATCGATGGCACTATCGTCGACATCGGCGGCGCGTGTCTCGATGCGCCGGGCTACGATCTGCTCAGCTTGGCGATCGGTTCGGAAGGGCAGCTGGGTGTCATCACCGAAGCAACGGTGCGGATTTTGCGTGCGGCCGAGGGCGCACGACCAATGATGCTCGGCTTCGATGCGCCTGAAACGGCGGGAGCCTGTGTCGCGGCGATCATCGGGGCGGGTATCATTCCAGTCGCCATCGAATATATGGACCGGCCAGCCATCGCGGTGTGTGAAGCCTACGCCGGCGCCGGATATCCGCTCGACGTCGAAGCGCTGCTGATTGTCGAGGTCGAAGGTTCGGATACCGAGATCGCGTCGCTGCTCGCGAAAATAGCCGACATTGCGCAGCCGTTCGCGCCAAAAAGCATCGAGATCAGCGCCGACGCCGATCAAAGCGCGCGCATCTGGGCCGGTCGCAAGGCGGCATTCGGAGCCATCGGCCGCATTTCCGATTATTATTGCATGGATGGCACCATTCCGCTTGGCGCCCTGCCGCACGTGCTGACAAGGATCAGCGAAATCTGCGACGGCTATGGGTTGAAGGTGGCGAATATTTTTCATGCCGGCGACGGCAATCTCCACCCGCTCATTCTGTATGATGCCAACGATCCGGACAGCAACGAGAAGGCGGAAGCGGCCGGTGCCGAAATCTTGAAACTCTGCGTCGAGGTCGGCGGCTGCTTGACCGGCGAACATGGCGTTGGAATTGAAAAGCGTGATCTAATGTCCGTGCAGTTCTCACAGACCGATCTCGCCGTCCAAATGCGCTTGAAAAGCGTATTCGATCCGGCTTGGCTACTGAATGCGGCCAAAGTCTTTCCGCTCGCTTCAAGCGAGCCGATGCGCGCGGCCATGAGGTTTGAAGCGCCGGCAGCAGCCTGAGCATCATTCAATTTGCCCGGCGCCTTTTGCCGGACGATCAGGAGCCCCTCGTGACTCAGATGTTGCGTCCCGCCGCCGAGTGGGAGCTGCAATCGATGATTGCCAAGCTTGTGACGAACCGGCAGACGGCGGAAGTGGTCGGTAACGGCGCTTTGCGCAATGCTGGCCGCGCCGTTGACGCTGATGTCGTCGTCACGACGGCGTCCCTGCGCGGGCTGACGCTCTATGAGCCGACTGAACTTGTGATGTCGGCACGATCCGGCACGCCCCTCGCCGATATCGAGGCGGAACTCGGTCTGCGGGACCAAATGCTGCCGTTCGAACCTATCGATATGGGACCAACCACCGGTTCACCGGGCGGTGCGCTGTCGATTGGCGGCGTGTTTGCAACCAACGCATCTGGCGCCCGGCGCATCACGGGTGGAAGTGCGCGCGACCACTTGCTCGGACTGCGGGCTGTCAACGGGCGGGCGGAACTTTTCAAATCCGGCGGCCGGGTGATGAAGAACGTCACCGGGCTCGATGTGGCGCGGGGCCTCACTGGGAGTTGGGGCACGCTGGCGATCATCACCGAAGTGACATTCAAGGTCGTGCCGCAGCCGGCGGCGACTGGCACGCTTGTCTACACCGGGCTGCCGGATGATCTCGCCGTCGAAGTGCTGACAACGGCACTTGGTACGCCGTTCGAGGTCTCGGGCGCGGCGCATATCCCCCGCCGCATGGCCGCGCGCCTGAAGCTTGTGGCTCTCGCTGATGCAGGCACCGCGCTAACCCTGCTGCGGCTCGAAAATTTTCCGGCCGCCGTTAGCGAGCGGCAGGCGAAACTGCAAGCGGCGCTGAAAGTCTACGGCACGCCGATGCTGCTCGACACGGCCGCGTCGCGAGCGCTTTGGCGGGAATTGCGATCGCTGTCGATCCTGCCCTATTCTGCCGACACCAGCTTGTGGCGGATCTCATGTGCGCCGACCAAGGGCCCGGAAATCGTCGCTTCGATCCAGAAATCGATGAAGGCGGACGCGTTTTACGATTGGTCGGGCGGACTTGTGTGGCTTGAGGTTCCAACCGCAGCCGATGCAGGTTCAGCGGATGTGCGCCGAGCAGTGGCGGTTCGCGGCGGGTATGCAACGCTCGTTCGCGCGTCGCCGCAGGTGCGGGCGACGGTCGAGGTGTTCGAGCCGATGAAACCCGAGATCGAACGCTTGACGCGCGGCATGAAGACAGCGTTCGATCCGGCCGGAATTTTGAACCGGGGCCGGATGTACGCGACGATCTGATATTTTGCACGGAAGGCAGCATAGGCTTTATGCAGACCAACTTTACGCCCGAGCAACTCACCGATCCATCGTTGAAGGAAGCGGACAGCATCCTGCGCAAGTGCGTGCACTGTGGTTTGTGTACGGCGACGTGTCCGACGTATGTCACACTCGGCGATGAGCGCGACAGCCCGCGCGGCCGCATCTACGCCATCAAGGATATGCTGGAACAGGGCCGCACCTCGCGGCCCGAAATTTCGGTGCACATCGATCGCTGCCTGTCTTGTTACGCGTGCATGACGACGTGCCCGTCGGGCGTCGATTACATGCATCTGGTGGATATTGCCCGGCAGCATATCGAGAAGACCGGAACGCGATCGGCCAAGGACCGCATGATGCGCTCGGCGCTGGCGGCCATCGTGCCCTATCCGCGCCGCTTTCGATTGGCGCTGAAAGCTGCTCCGCTTGGTCGACGATTGGCGCCAACACTGCGCCGCATTGGCCTCCATGAGCTTGCCGCCATGACCGAACTGGCGCCGATGGCTACCGGAAAATCGGCGCGTTTTTCCGGGCCGGGTACGGCCGAGACGACGGGAGCGCGAACCGGCCGGGTCATTTTGCTTGCTGGTTGCGCGCAGCAGGTGCTGCGGCCGGAGATCAATGACGCCACCATCCGATTGCTGGCGCGCGGCGGCGTCGATGTCGTGGTATCGGCAGGCTCGGGGTGCTGCGGAGCGCTGACGCAGCACATCGGCCGCGAACAAGAGGCGCTGATGTCGGCGCGGCGCAACGTCGATGCCTGGGCCAAGGATATGGCGCGCACGCCGGTCGATGCGATCATCATCAATGCGTCGGGGTGCGGCACCACGGTCAAAAACTACGGCCACATGCTGGCGCGTGATCCGACGTACGCGTCTGAAGCGCGCAAGATGTCGGCGCTGACCAAAGACATCAGCGAATTTCTCACCGGCCACGATATCGGACCACCAAAGCGCTGGTCGAGCATCAAGGTCGCCTACCATGCGGCGTGCTCGCTGCAACACGGCCAGCGCGTCACGCATCAACCGCGGACGCTTCTCAAGAACGCCGGGTTCACCGTTGTCGATATTGCGGACGGGCATTTGTGCTGCGGGTCGGCCGGCGTCTACAACATTTTGCAGCCGAAAATTGCTCGCGAGCTGCGTGATCGCAAGACGGCCAACATCAAGGCGCAACGCCCCGACGTCGTGGCAGCGGGCAATATCGGCTGCATCTCGCAATTGCAGGCAGGGCTCGACATTCCGGTCGTCCACACCGTCGAGTTGCTCGATTGGGCTTATGGTGGTCCGGTCCCGACCGGCATGGAAAATCTCAAGCAATATGCGACGGACGTGCCGCAGCCGCGCCGCGCCGTCGACGACTACATTTCAGTATGACCGGGTTCGACGACGAGACTCGCTGGAACGAGGTGCTGCGCCAGCAGTTGCTGCAGAAATTGCGCGGCAAAGCTAAGCCCGTCGGCGCGCTGGGACGCATCGAAGATTTGGCGGTCCAGATCGGCGTTGCCACCGGTTCGATCGAGCCGGACCTCGGTGCTGCGCGCGTCGTCGTTTTTGCCGGGGATCACGGGCTGACGGCCGAAGGCGTGACGGCCTATCCGTCGGTTGTCACGCGCGACATCGCGAAGCTGGTGTTAGACGGCGGTGCCGGGATCAACATCTGCGCGCGCGCGGCGGGCGTCGATGTCATCCTTGTCGATGCTGGCTTGCTGCGCCCGTTAGCGCCGCATCACCAACTTCTTGACCGCCGCATTGCCGCGGGAACCCGCAATTCGCGTCGCGAACCGGCGATGACCGAAGAGCAATGCCAAGCCGCGCTCATCGAAGGCCGTGCCATCGATGCAGGACTTGGGCACGATGGCGTCGGAATTGTCGCGTTCGGTGAGATCGGCATCGGCAATACGTCGGCGGCTGCGCTGGTCGCACACACACTGACTGGCGTCGACCTCGTGAAGCTCGTCGGGCCTGGCGCTGGCGTGCCGCCTCTCGGCCTCGACCATAAGCTGCAGATTTTGCAGGAGACGCTCGCCTGCGCGCCGATCAATGCGCCAGACCTCGCCGCGAGAGCCATTGAGACGCTTCGCCAGTTCGGCGGATTTGAAATGGTTATGATGGCGGGAGCCATGGTGGCTGCAGCGAGTGCCCGTCGCATCATCATCGTCGATGGGTTCATCGGCACGGCGGTTGCTATCACGGCTGAGGCATTGCATCCGGGAACGCTGGATCATTGTATTTTCGCGCATTGTTCGTCCGAACCGGGGCATCGGGTGCTGCTCGACTATCTCAAAGTCAAACCGCTGTTCGAGTTGGGGCTGAGACTGGGCGAGGGGACCGGCGCGGCGCTGGCTATTCCGCTGGTGCGAGCGGCGGAGTACATGCTGCGCGATATGGCTGATCTGCCGGGCGAGCATCCGGTATGATGTCGCGAGAACTGCAAAACATCCTTGCTGGCGTGCAGTTTCTGACCCGGATCCCGATTCCGCCCGTCGTCCGTTATGAGCCCGACTGGCTGGCAAGCGCCGCCAAATATTTTCCGCTGATTGGTGCCGTGGTCGGCGCCATCGCGGCGGTGGTGTTGGTGACGGCGTCGCTGATCTTTCCGCAGCCTGTGCCGATGGTCATGGGAATCGTTGCCGCCATTGCCATCACCGGAGCGCTGCATGAGGACGGTCTGGCCGACACGGCCGATGGTTTGTTCGGTGGCATGACGCCGGAGCGGCGTCTCGAAATCATGAAAGACAGTCGAATTGGCACCTTCGGGGTGATTGCAGCCGTATCTGTCTTTGCGCTGAAGGTCTCAAGCTTGCAGGCGCTCGATGCGGTGATGGCAGCGTACACACTGGTCGCGGCGCACGCGGGCGGTCGCTTCGCGGCTGTGTTGGCGATGGCGTTGATGAGTTACTCAGGCCACGATGATACAGCGAAGGTTACGCCGCCTGCGCGCCGGATCGCTGTCGGCCAAGTTGCCATCGCCGCAGCGTTCACATTGATCGTCGGTCTGCTGTGTTTGCCGCCGTCGACATTCGCGATCAGTGTCGTCGTCGCGCTGGTGGCTTCGGCCTGTCTTGGTTTCGCGGCCAAACGTCGAATTGGGGGTTACACCGGCGATGTTCTTGGCGGCATCGAGCAAGTTTTTGAAGCCAGCTTCATGGTCACCGCTGCGGCTCTGATCGCGGGTCCCGGATGACAGCTACACTGCCGATGGCAGCGGCGCACGCCGGCGTGGTTTACCAAGAGTTGCCGGGGCTGCGGAGCCGGACATCGCCGCACTTTCACCTCTTGGATCGTTCCGCTATAACGACGCCAACTTTCTTTTTCTGGCATTTCAAGATGCCAAGGCAACCTTCAGCACCATGTCTCAGAGCAACAAAGACGCCCCCATCGCGGCGCCGCTCCCGGCGATGCCGGTCGCACGATTGGCCAAGGGGTTTCGCGATATCGAGGCTGCGGAACTCGCCGGCCTGCAGCGCATGCTTGGCACCATTCGCGAAGTTTATGAAAGCTATGGCTTCGACGCTCTAGAAACACCGGCGCTCGAATACACCGACGCCCTTGGCAAGTTTTTGCCCGATCAAGATCGGCCGAATGCCGGCGTGTTTTCGTTTCAAGATGACGACGAACAATGGATGAGCCTGCGTTACGATTTGACGGCGCCGCTCGCCCGCTATGTGGCGCAGAATTTCCAGACGCTCCCGAAGCCGTTTCGCCGCTATGCGTACGGAGCTGTCTATCGCAACGAGAAGCCGGGCCCTGGCCGGTTTCGGCAGTTCATGCAGTTCGATGCCGACA
>FSSH01008974.1_pt1 | contig 11125 bp, 10 predicted proteins | sample 1166101 | NCBI WGS metagenome assembly FSSH01 (sample SAMEA32972668, study PRJEB13176) | freshwater metagenome | biome: Drinking water system; feature: Biomass in drinking water that filtered by 0.45 um membrane; material: drinking water | place: USA | collected 2012-12-20 | depth 0 m | reverse complement strand
CAAAGACGCCTTCACTGGAAGGGAACCCACATTTCGTCGTACGCCGGGCCGGCCGATTGCGGGGCCCGCTGATGTGGGACCTGACGAAAATTGGTTGAGGCCTGGTCTGTGGCGGTGGGCTCGAGGGTTGGGAAACGTGACCTAGCGGATTTGGGAACGTGCACACTGTCGGCTGGGGAATCAGCTCGCGGATAGTGCAACTTTTGGGCGCGTCAGGACGACGCAGAGTCCAGTTCGTGCAATTCGGGCCCGGACGGGTCCCACAACGCAGCCGGTACTGAGCGTTCGTCGGGTGTCCCTCAGGTAACGGATTGGAACGGATGCCGTGCACTGTCGTCAGTGCTCGGCACGCAACGCCGCGATGCCGGTCACGACGACGCGCTGGGGTGTGAAGGTGACTCGTCGTCCGGTTTGACTTTCGTCGCGCGGCCTTTCGTCCTCCCACACTAACGTGGCTGTGCCGGTTAGTTGCAGCGTTGTCCCCGTGGGGAAGTCGATGAAGAGCAAGGCTGTGGTCGGGTCGACCGTCACATTGCCCAGGCTGTTGAACAGGTTGTTGCCCGGGTAGTCCGGCCACCAGAGGCGATCGTGCTCGATGTGGACGAAGCCGGTCGGCCCGCCTCGATGGGAGGCGTCGTTGCCTGACGTCGGATGGCTGGTGCCCAGGAAGAATGTGTCGGCGTGTTCGATCAGCCGACCGTCCTCCGGTCGCAGAAGTTCGCCGGTGAAAACCGGTGTGCGGTCTGGGCCGGAAGCGTTGGCGGGGAGGCGCAGGTGGCGGTTCCGGATGAATTTCGGGCAGTTGCCGTATGCCTGGTCGACATCGATTGTCAGACCGCCGGAATCAGCCTGGGCGAGAACGCCGTTGATGCGCACTCGGCGGCGGGTGGCGAAGTCGATCACGATAAGCCCCGCGGGCTGGCGGGCCGGTAGGTCGTGGAGCGGGTCGGCGTCGAGAAAGGGGTCCTCGATGTGCAGTGTGGTCGGTGTCGCCGCCCGGAGGAAGCCGGGTTGTCCCAGCAGCGGTGAGGTCCACAGTCGGCCTGCGGCGTCGCGTGCGGTCAGGACCGCCAGCTGCGCCGCCGCCACGAAGTCAGCTGTGGCGGTGCGGAGCTGGCCGCGGGCCGCCATCGGGGCCAGCCGCTCGGCACGCGTGCGCACTCCGGCGCGTGTCTGGACGGCCAGCTCGCCGCTGTGGAATCCCACAGCGGCGGGCCGGTTTTCGTTCGTCATCTGCAGGGTCACAGGGGGTTACGACCGGCGAAGGCGACGACTCGCTGGGTGGGGGTCGCGTCCGCGCCGGCCGCGACCTCCGGACCGAAGAGATCTTGAGGTCGCAGCGCCGGGACGAGCTGCGATCCGACCGCTTCGGCCAGGGTGGCCTCGGCCTCGTCGAAGTGGATCGGCTTGCCGATGGCCACCGCCAGGTCCCAGCTGTGGATCAGCGTCGAGTAGGTGATGATGCCGATGGCCTGGCGGGCCGGCATCTCCCCGATGACGGTCAGGATGGGACGCTCCCAGTCGGTGATGGTGGTCCACGCTTGCTGTGAGCGGTCGACGGACTTCTCGACGACCGTGAGCGGCGCTGAACCGAGGATGTCGGCCCCGCTGAAAAGTTCCTGCTCGGTCGGGCCGCCCTGTCCGTCGAGGGCCGCCGCAAAGGCGTCGATCGTGGCGACAGTGTGGCTGAGCAGCGACCGCACGCTCCACCCTGAGCACGGACTGGGGGCGTCCAGATTCGACACGCTCAGAGTGGAGACCAGGTCGACCAGGCGCTTATCGGCCTGTTGCAGCAGGTCCAACGAGTTCATCCGAGTTCCTTTCGTCAACTAACGTTTGACAGCAATGTTTACCGTTAGATTTTGTACTCGCGCTGCCTAACGTTGTCAACATCTTGATAGCATTAGTTAAATGAATACCGGGTCACGGCTCCAAAGGGCGCAGGCGGCGGGATTCGTCGTGGCGGGAGAGCCCTTGGCTGTGGACTTGGCCGACACGATCATCACCTCCACGAGCCCTGCGACGGACCTGCTTTCCGACGAAACCAGATGCCGACTCTGGTGGGACCTGCAGCACGATCGCGTGCCGGACGGCGCACCAGCGCCCCCACTCGCGCCCACTGTCGAACTACGCCACGCCGTCCGCACGATCCTCGATGGACACCTGGCCGGCACATCACCGGACATCGCGGCCCTGGACCTGGTGAACGGGATTGCCGCCAGCGTGACGTGCACCCGCCAACTCGTGCACACGAAGACCGGATGGGCAACGACAACGACGTATCACCCCATCGGCGACCAGCGGCACCAACTGGCGCTCGCCGCCGCTGCGGACAGCCTGATCGACCTACTCTCCAGCCCCTCGCAGACACGCCTGCGGTGTTGCCAAAACCCCACGTGCAGTATGCTTTTCGTCGCTGCAGACGCGCGACGGAAGTTTTGCACCCAGAACATCTGCGCCAACAGGACACGAGTGGCCCGGCACTACCACCGCCACCACCGCAACTGACCCGGGCCCCGGCCAACCGCGCCGATGCCAACTTCGCCGGCCGCGCATGCCGAGACGCCACCGCGAACACACTGCTTGTGCTCAACACGAAGTCTCGATGACTCATCGGGCGGCCGATAGCAACCATATCGTGAGAACCCGCGATGTCCGCCCGCGCCGGTCTTTCGTCCGTCGCGGGTTGTGGGCCGATCATCGCGGCTTGGACACCTGCGCCACCCATCGTGCGCCCACGCGGTGGGTATGGGTCAAGGTCAGGCCCGCTCGCTCGGTCAGCTCCGAGGCGCTGTCGAGGCCGACCGAGGCCCAGTCAAACCAGCGACCCATCCCGCTGTCGGATTCCAGGCGAACCCGTCGCTGCTTGACACCCGATGTCGCCGGGTCGAACTCGACAAGGCATTGCCCGCCGGGAGCGAGCAACCGCGCGGCGCGGGCCAACACCCGCACGGGATCGCCAGCGAGGCCGATGTTGCCATCGACAAGTAGCACGGTGCCCCAACCACCCTCGCCGGGCAACGCACTGAACACGTCGCCGCGCAGGGCAGGCGCGCCACGCTGGTTGGCGATCCGCACGGCGGTCGCGGATTGATCGATTCCCAGTGCGGGTAGCCCGCGTCGAATCAGTTGTGCGACCAGACGTCCAGGTCCGCAGCCGAGGTCGATCGTCGGACCCGTGCACAAAGACACCACCGTTTCGTCGAAGGAGTGGTCCGCGCCGTGATGGCCGAGCCAGAGATCCACCGGCAGCTCTACGCGTTCACCGTCGTCGTGGCGAAGCCAGCAGCGCTCCCCCAGAAGCGCGCGCTCGTACTGCGGTCCCAGCATCCACCCTCCAGGTACGAGTAGAGGGCGTGGCACGCCCGTGGTGTTGAGTCGCCGATCGGTCGTCGGCTCGGGATGCGTCTGCACCCAATCGCGGTGCCTGACGCGCACGGTCATTGTTATGTCCGGGTGGCGTTGGTTGCCTGGCGAGCGCCGGGCATGTGAGGATTCCGTCAGCAACGGTCGGTATCGCGCGCGGGCGGCAGTCTGCGCGCTCAGCGTTCGGGTCGTTGATGCGCGACACCTCCGCTGCCGGGGACGATCACCTCGGTGACGGTGCGTTGGTAGGCGTCGCGGCTGGCTGTGTCCCCTGAAACCTTCACCGTTCCCCAGTCGACCTCTGGGTGCCCGACCAGACGGCTGGGGATCTCGTAGAGGTTCCCGAACTGGGCGAGCTCGGTGAAGGTGCCCCCGACGTCGGGGTCTCTGTCCTCGGTGAGCCAGGGTCGTGGTGACTCGATCACCACGACGGGTGTCTGGGCGACGCCGCCAGAGATCGTGGCGATGTCGCGCACGCACGGAAACACGAACGACTGCGGCCAGCTGAGCAGAACCGGTCCGTGGCCGGCAAGAAACCGGTTCAAGGGCACGATCGAACGCAGCCGCGGTCCGGTGAACGCCAGCCAACCGAAGGCGTCGGTGCGGGCGTCGACCGCCCGGATCCGTACCCGGTCAGCGCCGCGGGGCACCTCGGCGGCATCGACACCGATCGTGCGCCACAGTGGATGGTCGGGATCCTCGCCGGCGGCCGGCCGGTCGTTCGGGGCGCGGTCGCTGAGCACACTGACCTCCGCCCCCTGGCTGCGGCCGAATTCGAAGGCGAGCGCGTTGCCGCCGTTGGTGCGCCCCGAGACCGACACCGCGATGCCGGCGTCGGGCGAGAGCACCGGCAACACGAACCAGGGGCTGGTCATGGCTGCCGTGGCTGCGACACCGGCCGCGCGGCTACCCCACAGGAAAGTCGACGTGCCTCGCCCCGGGGGGTCGGGCGGCGGGGCGCCGGGCACGAAGCCGCCGTGGGCGGTGAATCCGGCGATCGCGCCGCCGGGGTCGGGCGCGGTGTCCAGGATCGCGCCGTCGGGCAACACTTCGATGTCATCGGCCAACCCGCACGACCGGCTGCCGCCGATCCAGTGCGTGTTCATCAGGGCCAGTGAACCGGCCGGACGGCGGATGGGCGCCGCGACAAACGAGCCAACCAGCAGGGCGAGCGCCATACCGACAGCGGTCACGGCGATCATGGCGGGACCCGCGACCACCACCCGCAGGGCACCCGGCCGTCGAGCGGCGATCCCCGCTGCAGCCGACAGCGCCGCGACCAGCCCAAGCCACAACACCGGATGAGCCAGCGGCAGGCCGAGCGGTCGGGGCGCCGTGTCGGCCCACGGGACGTCATAGACCGCAGGCAGCCACCAAGCGTTCGGCCCGGCGAAGGCCAGCGCCGCCGCTCCGGCGGCCAGCGCCGATCCCACAACCCCGGCAAGAACGCCGTAACGATCGGCCGCAGCGACTCGCTGGACGAGCATCACGACGCCCACAGTGAGCAGCGCGGCGAGTAGTCCCGCCGCTGACCCCAGGTGGTAGGACCACTTCGACGGTGACAGCGCCAGCAACGCAAGCGCCGTCGCCACCACCCCCGCCAGCCGAGCACCGGGCCGGCCGATCCGATCGCCGCGGCGCAGCCCCGCCCACAAGGTGATCGGCACCATCGCGACGGACAACAAGACGGGCAGCCGCTTGGCGAAGCTGCCCTGCTGGTCGGACCCCAACAGGTACCGATAGCGCAGTGGCTCCTCGTGCCACCGCAGCGACGGCCCGAAAAAGTTGTGCCAGTCGGTGGCCACCACCACGCCATCCCAGGTTTGATCGGCGAAGACGACGGTAAGAGCCGCAGCCGCGACGCAGCACAGCATCGCGACAACCGCCGACAGGTGCATGCGAGCGGATGCCGCGCGCACTGCCGCGATCAGCCGCGGGGCGAACACCATCATCGGGGCCACGACCAGAAGGCCGTTGGCACTGATCGGCACCGTGACTGCGACGACCAGCAGCAGCCAGCCCACACCGGCCGGACTGCGAGCGCGTATTGCCAGCGCAAGAACCGCCGTAACACCCAGCGCCACATACGGTTCCGGACGGGTACCGAGGTTGAACGGCAGCCAGGTCGCCAGCAGGAACAACGCCGCCAAACTGCGGACCCGCATGCTCGCCGCGACCCCGGGCAAAGCCGCGCGTAGTACCCCCCGCGTCAACACAAACCAGGTCGCGATCGCCAATGCGGTGCTGGGGCCCCGCAGCCAAAACGGCGCCACGCTGACCCCAGTCAGCGGTGCCAGCAGCTGCTGGCTCAACGCGAACGGCGCCTCGGCGGCGTTCCACCATCGATAGTAATTACCCGGGTTGCCCGTCTCGGCCTGGTTGCGCGCGATCATGGCGGCCCAGCCGTCGTCGACGGCCAGCGGACCGATCACCGCCCACCCGGCCAGCACCGCCACCACCGCGACGTCGACCCACCACAGTCGATCCCGCTGCCGCAGCCACCGTCGACGCGGCGCGGTGGGTCGCGGCAACAACCACAGCGCCGCGGCAGCCGCGATCAGCTGCACCCCGATCAGGGCGTTCTTCAGTGGACCGGGAGACGTGGTGAAGGAATCACCGACCTCGAGGCGCACCTGCATCCCGGTCGCATCGGCCGCGTCGAGGTCCGTACGGAACCCGAACACCTCAGGAACCGGGTGGCCGGGCAGCTCGATCGTGCGCCCGGAGTCGGCGTCGCGCACCGACATCCCGGCCGGTCCGGCTGCGACGTGCACGTCACATGCGACGTCGTGGCGCGCGACCGGCAAATGCACGCTGCGCCCGTCGGCGGCAACACTGATCCCGGTGCGATCACCGCCGACGGTCAGGCCTGCAGGCCCGGTACCGGTGCTCAGCGCAATGACACGTACGGCAGATGCGGTCGCGGCGCGCAGGGCCGCGCAGGGGATCGTCGCCTGCAGGTGCAGCGGTCGGTAGGGCACCACGATCGCGCTGCTGGAGACGACCGGCTGGCCGGGCANNGGCCAGGTCAGCGTCGTCGTTTGGGCCCGCACCGGACAGAATGGCAGCGCGAGGCCGGCAACGATGCCCACGAGGCCGACAAGCAGAGCCAGCCAGCCGGGAGTCGCCTCGCGTGCACGCTGTGACTCCAAGTCTGCAGTCCCTTCGGGATCGGGCCGACAGGGTTTACACACAAGGGTGTCGGTCCGTCGTGGTGGCTCGCTCGCACACCGCTTCGACGTCACGGTGCGGTCACCATTGAGCATCACGCCCGCCATCGGTCCCCCACCACAACGCCTGCACCCCGGCGCGGCAGCTGATGCAAACCCCTGATGACCTTCTGGCCATCGGCGAGGCAGGACCGCGGCAGTGAATGTTCTGCCGGCCAACAGCAAGACTCGATGAGCGAGCCGCGCGTCGGCCACAGCGGCGCGATACGTTCACCCGGTGATCGGCTCTGGACCTGCCGAAAATCGGTCGGCTAGCCGGCAGGCAGCCGGTCGGGCGACACGATCTGCAAGTTGTCCTGGCCGACGGGGTGGCTGCCGGTGATCAGCACGGTGCCTGAAGATGGATCCACTGCAACAGAATTGGGCTGTTGGACGGTGGGGACGTCAGCGATGATGCGCGGCGTCGCGGCGTCGGTCGTGTCGATCACGCGCATCAGGTTCGATGCGGTCAGGGTGACATAAAGGCGGGCACGGCGCGCATCGTAGGCCAGCCCGTACGGGTTGCCGGGACCCTCGATCCTGGAGACCTGCGAGATCTGCGGCTCGATTCGCTCGATCAGTACCGCACCACCGTCGGTGTCGGCGAGTGCAACCAGATCGGTGGACAACCCCACCACGTGGGTCAGTTTCACACCGGCCGGGCCGTGCGCGGCCAGCCGCTGCGCGGCGCCGTCGTAGACCCATAATCCGTTTCCCCGCACATCGGCGACGGCCGCGTACTTGCCCACGCCCGCAACGCCTCCCGGCTGCACCGGGCCGCCAGGAGCCGAACCGATGACCTGGCCGTCGCGGACGAAAACGACACCGCCGCCGAGTTCGTTGGTGACCACGATGGTTCCATCCGCGGTCTGAGCGGCGTCGTGCGGCTGGTGGCCGACTCCGGTCGTCCTGGCAACAACCGCGCCCTGCGAAAGCGACACCTGCAGCAGCTCGTTGGACCCCTCCATCGGCACCAGGACCGGCCCGTCCGGTCCGGCCAGACTTAGGTGCCGCGCCGCTGCGGTGGTCGAGATCCGTCGACGCACCACACCTGTCGCAGCGGTGAACAACACCACGCCATCGGGATTGCGCACCGCCACGGCCCCGACTCCGGACCGCCCGACCACGATTCCTTCCGGCGCAGCTCCGATCGACACCACCCGGCCCGCGGGCGGAGTGCGCAACTGACCCGCGGTCGCGGGCTCAGCCGGCCGCGCCGCGCCCGATGTCGGAGGCGGACTCGACGTGGACACCGGCGAGCCGGCATCGCGGCCACACCCGACCGTCACACCGACGGCCAGGCCGACGGTCAATGCGATAGATGCTATGTCCAGCGAAACCCGCATTCGTCGAGCCCGCGGCCTCAGTCGGGGTCTGCCACCGCGGTGTGCCGGACCGAGTGCTCGACACCACCGACGATCGCGGGCCTGCCGTCCGGCGGCTGTGTCGAGTCGGCGGCCCCCGCCCGCGGGTGTCGCCGCCGGCACCGCAGCGTGAGCACCGCGACGGCCAGCACGACCAGCACCACGACGGTGTCGGGAACGTGAGCGGCCAGAGCCGCGGCGGCCGTCTCGCCCCGCAGTGCGATCCTGGGATCGACGGCGGGGATGCCGGTGCTGCCACCGAAGAAGACGAATACCGCCCCGGTCGCGACAAACAGCAGCCCACCGATGGCAGACGTGGTGTGCAGGTGCAGCCGACCGACCTGAAATGCCCTCCCACGCAACCATTTCCGATGCCCGAGGTCGAACCGCTGCCACGCCGCAGTCAATAGGAACAGCGGCGCGGACATACCGGCGGCGTAGACGGCCAGCAGCACGCCACCGCGCACTGGGGCCGCGCCGGCGGCCGCCACCGTGAGTACCGCACCCAGGATTGGGCCGGAACAGAAGCCGGCCAGGCCGTATGCCGCTCCCAGGCCGGCGGTCGATATCCAGGTGCTGCGCTGGGCCATTCGCGCCTGAAGGCGAACCACCGGCGCCAGAGTCCACCCGCCGCCGAGGATCTGAACCAGGCCGAAAACGATGACCACCGTCCCGGCAGCAACGATCAACACCCTCCGATGCTCGGTGAGGATGGCCGCCAGTCCGCCTGTGCCCGCACCCAACGGGACCAGGACCGCGGCCAGGCCGAGATAGAAGACACCGGTGCGCGCCACCATCATCGTCGGACTAGAAAAGGCGTACGCGAAGAACGACGGCAACAGCAGCGCGTTGCACGGGTTGAGCAGCGCCAGCACCCCACCCAGAAACGCAGCCAGGTAGCCGATGTCGAGCACGTCAAGGCGCCTTCACCGCGGCGGCATCGATGACCCGACGAAGCGTGTCCAAGGATTGCGCACCGATGAGCAGCTCGTCGTTGACCAGGAAGGAGGGCACGTGGGTGATGCCGAGCTGCCGTGCGTCGCTGCGGTCGCGCTCGACCGCGTCGGCGATGGCGGGGTCAGCCAAGTCGGCGACGAACCTGTCAACGTCGAGTCCCGCGTTGCGCGCCATCGCCATCAGCGATTGCTCGGTCACCGCCCCGCTGTTTTCCGGGGCCTGGTCGCGGTAAAACGCGTCGTGAAACGCCCAGAACGCCCCTTGGCGCGCTGCTGCGCGCGCGCCGCGCGCGGCCAGCACCGACTCCGGACCCAACTTGGCCAGGTCATGCCATTCGAAGCGCACCTTGCCGGTCTGCACGTAATCGCCGATCAGCACCGGCTGGCTGTCCAGATCGAACGCCCGGCAAAACGGACACTGGAAATCACCCCACTCCGCCACCACGACCGGCGCCGACACCGATCCCCTCGCCGTTTTTATAGTCGCGCAGGAAAATACCCTGCGACGGTGAGATATAGCCGAAATCGACTGTACCCTTGAAAAGCGGGTGCAAGTCAGGAGCTTTATAGGTTTTCTCGATAATCGCGAGCCCGTCATAATCGCATTGCTCCATGATTGAACGGCACTCATTCACATAGACTTGCACGGCGTCAAGATTGATCCCGTCCGGCCAACCAACGCGATAGCCGTTGAATTCCTGTCCAAGATATTCGAAAGGCTCGGCGCTTTCGGTAAGGCACAAAGCGCCTAGCTCGTGCGCGGCGGTGCCGAGCTCCGCAAATTCGCTCGGGATATCCTCGAACGTGCCGTCCTCAATTTGCTCGCGCTGTAGCAAGAAAGAAGCCGTGCAATTGATGAAGCGATGCGCGCCGGATCCGCCTAGCGGACTGTGTTCAAGATCGATCACAATAATTTCCTTTGGCTACTGTCTTGGTTGTTGGCAGACTTTTCCCGGTCTGCCAGCGGATCATCGGCTATTAACCAGCGAAAACAATCCCTGCTTTGGCTTCCACGGCAGAAGCAAAAGCCTCGCGACTTTCAACAGGAATATTACGGCTGTGAGGCACTTCGCCTTCGGGAACAAATTGCTGAATGATTGCTTTGACCGGCGCCGGATCACCAAGCTTTGTTGCCGCCTGATTGCACAGCAAAGCCAAGTCGCCGTCAGCCCACTTCCGGGCCGGAACTTCGGCAGCAGCTTTCTGTTCAACTGCGCTGACCTTTTCAGACGCCTTGCGAAAAGCAGCAAATTCGTCCTGATCATCCTCATCCATCGAAGTAGCAGGCTCGCTTTGTGCAATGCCGGCTGCTTGGGATTCCGTGCCAGTGTTCGTGGTGGAAGTAGCCAAAAGATTGTCGGAAAACCCCGGCATCGGCTCCGGGCGAGCGACGCCTGCCTTCATCCGCCACAAACCTGCCTTGGTCAGTGTGCCCGTGTGCAACGCAGGATCAAATGGATGCCCGTCCGCGTCAACGTCAGGACGATCAGGTGTTTCAACGTCCTGTGTGCTAGGCGCAGCGGCTGCTACAGCTTCTACTGCGTCGCGCGCCGAATTTTCGTCGCCCTTAAACATTGAACGATCCAACGTTTCGGCCCTAGGCACAATCGCACCCCTAATTTCCCGCTTGTCTCCTGAAAGAAGGCCCACAGGCGAAGTGCCACCAAACAATTCGCCTACTGCAATATAAAACGCACCCATCTTGCTTACAGGTACGCTGACTTCAACATGAACGATTTCATCAAGATTGTACATTTCAATTCTCCTTCTGGTCTAAAACGCGATGAATCACGTTAAGCTTTTCGAGAGCCCTTACCAATATCTTTTCCGAGATTGATCCAGGTGCAACGAAAATTTCTGCATTGACGATATTCTCTTGTCCGATCCGGTCTAGTCGGGAAACTGCTTGTTCGTTTTGTGCGGGCACCCAATCAGGTTCCGCCAGATAGCAACGCGAACAAACTTTTTGTAGCCCGTCCAATCCTGTACCCGCCGCTTGAATATTGCCGACGAATACCCGCTTATCCGCCCTATTTATAAAATCGTCAACTGCTTGATTGCGCGCATTGGCAGATTTTCGCCCATCAATTCGAACGGTGCCAAAGCGGGACAAACCTTCTTCAAACAAATTTAATACGTCGATATGCCAACCAAAGATGACTAATTTTTCGTCCGAGCCTTCCAGAAAATCCGCCGCATACTCGGCAATTTGCGGTGCAAGGGCAATTCC
>FSSH01005320.1_pt1 | contig 11130 bp, 7 predicted proteins | sample 1166101 | NCBI WGS metagenome assembly FSSH01 (sample SAMEA32972668, study PRJEB13176) | freshwater metagenome | biome: Drinking water system; feature: Biomass in drinking water that filtered by 0.45 um membrane; material: drinking water | place: USA | collected 2012-12-20 | depth 0 m | reverse complement strand
TTCGTCGACGCGACCGTCAGGCTCGCCGCCGGCGTCCGCCGGGCGATCGCACGCCGTCGGCCCGTCCTCGGGTTCGCCGATCTGAGGGCGTTCGCGTTGCTGCGCGATTTCGTTCGCCGGTCGGTCCCCGGGCCTCCGGGATATCCTCCGCGTGCGGTCTCGGAGGGGCGGCCGCTCGCGGGGTTGGAAGCCATGCTGATGGCCTGACGGGTCGGATCCAGCCGCCCTCCGATCGCTCGGTGTTGGTGAGGATCCGGGTGCGGCAGCCGCACGGCCCGGCATGGACGCGGCTTTGGAGAACCTCGTTTCGTTCCTATCGCGCCTTCGAACAGCTGCTATCGTGCCGATCACGATGCATGGGAGGGAGCGGGTATGAAGGCGGTACTTCGGCGAAGGAACGGTATCCACCTGCTGGCAGGCATTCTGGCCCTGGGGGCGTCGGGCGGGTAGCGTCCGCGGACGAAGCCGATCTGGAAGAAGGGTGCAGCGGTCCAGGGCACCTGCCGCGCGGTCGTGGCCGGCAAGACCGTGATGGACGGCCCCTGCGCCGGCATGGGACACGGCGCCTCCGTCTTCGTCACCGCCCGGAAGGACGGCTGCTCGATCGAGCTGACGAAGAGCGCCAAGGGCGTCGTCGGCAAGATCTTCGAGTACAAGGACGTCTGCAAAGAGCTCGAAGGCGAAGGCGATGTCGCACTCGGCAGCTTCAAGCCGGATGGGAACTGCTGGAAGGCCGCGTCCGCCAAGGTCTGTCTCGAAGCCGGGCGGTGAGAGCTAGCTTCGACATGACATCGGGCCGACGTCCGGCCGAACGGCCGCGGAGAACGACCTCCGCGGCCTGATCCTCAGGCGCCGACGGCCGCGGCCGGCTGCTGCTTCCGCTGGCGAGGGAAGCCGTCCGTGATCGGAACCGACTTGTCAGCCTCGATCGCCAGCCTCACCCAGCTGTGCGTGCTCTCCTGGTCGATGGTGACGTGCACGCCGGGGAACAGCTCCCGGCGTTCGCCGAGACGGAAGCAGCCCCCGCGCAGCGCGAGCGGACCGTACGGAGAGGGCTTGGACGGATCGCGATAGGCGACCACGGCACCCCTGCCGTCCTCGTCCTCGTAGATGTGCTCGATGCTGAGCCACGCGTCTCCGACCGAGACGGGCTTGTGGCAGCGGGTCGTGTGCAGTTTGCGACCGATGGTCATCGATAGTGCTCCATAGATGCGGAAAGGCTTCCATGGGGCTTGGCGGCCCATCCTGGGCCAAGCACGCCTATATCTGGCAGGCCGGCGCCCGCAGTCAAGGGGCCGGGCGGTGGACCCGCCTCGGACGTTCCGCGGACGATGTCGTCCACAGGATAAGGAGCCACCTTTCCAGTGGATTGCGATCGAGAAGGGCTTTGAGACGATCCCGGTAGGATTCCGTTAGGGAGGGACGCCGAAACCCGGCCTCCCGCTCCGGTCGTCCGACGGGGCTCAGCCGATGGAGGTCGCCGTTCCTTCTCCAGAGATCACCATCCTCGAGATGTCGGTCGAGCTCGCGGAGCTGCGCGCGCAGCTCGCAGAGACCCAGGACCAGTGCATCGAGATGGCCGTCGACGCCGGCCATCTGAATGCCGAGATCCGCCAGCTTCGACGCGATCTCGCCGCGTCGAACCGCGAACGGGACGGATACCTCGAACGGCTGCGGCGGAGGCGGCTGCAGGGCGTGGCGGCGTAGACGTCGATCCCTCGCCTGCTACGGCGGACAGTCCCGCCCGGACGACCGCAACCGGGCGGCCTCGCATCAGGCGTCGGCCTGAACCGGCGTCAGCCGACGTGACCGGTCGCCCTGGACGAGGTCGATCTCCCCCGACGAACCGAACCCGATCCTGGTCCGGCAGCTGGCAACGACGCTCTCGGCGAGGCGCGGCTCTCGTTCGGCGACATCCTCGAAACTGCGGTCCGCCAACACGAGACAGAACCCGTGGCTCCTGGCCACTCCGGCGAGCTTCTCCATGCCTGCCGTCATGAACTCGCCGACCCCGTTCAGGACGATCGGGAACACCGGATCGGTCGACCTCGCCATCGACGCGCCGTCGTCGGGGATCGCGGGCTTGCCGGCGAGCGTGCGCACCATGGCCATCAGCGAGGCACCGACGAACCGCGCTACATGCGCGTCTCGATCGCGCAGGCCCATGGGCGCCGGCAGGGACACGAGCAAGATCCGTCTGCGCAGGGCGATCTCGTCGAGCGCGACCGACTGACACCCCAGCTTCAAGATCCCGGCGTCGAGGTCGACGAGATCGCGGAGCACGATGGAGAACTGCATCTGCAGGTAGCCGTGCTGCTCGCGCGTCGCCACCGCCTGAACGGGCTTGCGGGACGTGAACCCGGGAATGGTCGCAAGATAGCGCCCGAGCATACCACGGATGTGGGACGGCAGCCGCGCATCGGTAGCGAGAGCGATGATGGCATCGAGATCGAGCGCCTTCCGAACGACGTCGGCGTCCAACGTCAGACCTTTCTCGTCGCGCAGCCACACCAATGCGGTCAAGACGGCGCTCAACATCGAGGCGGCGCGGCCCTTCCAAATCGCCCCGTCCGTACCCTCGTAGTCGAGGAGTTCGACGCACGTGTGGATGAGCGCATCGCTGTCGGCGCTCTCGAACGGGTTGAACGAACGGGAGCCGCCGGCAGACGTGTTGAAATCGACGATCTGCAGGTCCTCGTCGCGGCCCAGTGCCGATGCGATCTCGGCGATCCGGGCCGGCAACGAGGCGTCGCCGGTCATGTCGATGAAGATCAGGCCGGATCCGCCGGCGATCATGCTTCGGGCGAGGCAGAGGAGGAACGACGTCCGGTCGACGCCGTCCCGGCCCAGGGCCAGGACCGATCCCTGGAGCTCCCTCGGGGCGAGGACTACGGTGGTTCCCCCCTCGTCCACCCCGATCCGGTGGCCGACACCCCAAACGCTTCTGGTCGTCATCTTCGTCGATCCTTCGTTCCGGGCGACCCCGCGGGCCGCCATCTTCATCTCGAGGCGTCGAAGCTGATCGTGTCCGCAGACCCGGATGATGGCGGACCTCCTGGTCGCACCTTCCTCCTGCATCAACGAAAAGATCTTCCTGATGGCGGCGGTGTCGTCGTAACCGCTGCCGAGCGGGCGTCCGGTCTTGCGCATCTCAACCTCTTCGACGTTCGCATCCTGAAACGAAGGAGTTCCATCGTCTGCGAAAGAAACTCGCCGGACCATTCTCTCGGGCAACTTCGTAGGCACAGATTGGAAGCGAATGCGGCATCAAATGAAGTGGATCCCCAGAGAATTACAATGCACCACCAGGGACGGTAAGGGACGGTAAGGGACGGTAAGGGAATACAGCGCCGCGATGGCTTGAATAACACCTGTTTGCTAGAAAGAAGGGATCCGCCGTTCTTTTCGAAGCGGACGGCGGTCAGCCGAAGGAACGAGCATGTACAAGCCCGAACACAAGATGCAGCGCCACGCCCTCGTCGGACGTCTTCTCGGCGCGGTCGCACGCAGCCTGGAGGGTCTGTCGCTGGCCCACGTCGGCGCGTCCCTAGACCGCGAGACACGCGACTACGCGTTCCCGCTGCTCACGGACGAGCGCGGCCTCTCCTTCCCGGTCACCGACCGGCAGTCGTTGAACCACTTCGTGGTCCACGGTCCGAAGTCGTCCGCACGAACCAGGCTTCTGCTGGATATCGCGGAAGCAAAGGTCCGCCGTGGATCGGGTCTCATTCATGTGTCCGCGCAGGGCGGCGCGTTGGACGCAGAGATCGAGGAGCGCACGCAGCGCTGGTCGGGCTTCGGCCAGGTGGCCACCGCCATCTACGACACGGCGGTCTACTCAGGCCACACGAACGAGACGGTCATGCGGATGCTGGAAAAGGTGTTCGACGAGCGCTGGATCGTGTTCGTGCGGCTCCCCGATCCCGCAAAGCAACCCTTGGAGGCGGAGCTGTCGGAGGCCCGGCTTTGCGAGGATCTGTCGAGGATCTGCGCGCGGCTCGGCAAGGAGAGCATCTATGGTCATTGGAGACATCAGTACAACGGCGGCAACAGGGTCTTCACGCACGCGCCGACGCCGATCGTCCATGACGACGCTAGCCGGTACGCCGTCAGGTTGAACGGCATGCAGGCGGCGATGTCGAAGGCGCTCGGCTTCAGCATCGTACATTGCGTCGACGGCGACGCCGCGGCCGGCCCCCATTATCATTTGAATACCAACGACGTGCGGACGCATGCCATGACGAATGTCGTCATGGGCGAGAGGGTCGAGCTCATCCATGCGCGCGTACCGATGCCTCGCCTCGGCCCGGACTTCTTCCGGACGACCGCCGAGGTCAGGGGGCGGCAGAGCCGTGTCTGGACACCGTCGTGGGCCATCGCCACCTGATCAGGATCGGATGTCCCGGCTTGTTGCCAAGATCCAGGCCCTGGTGACAAGCCGGCGGTCGCGGCTCGCAGGTTATACCGAGCGGGCGATTCCAGTATAACCGGCGCGGCCGACAGCCCTCACGGCACCAGAAGCCGACGCGGCCGGATCTCCGGCAGCCGCCGCCCCTGGGACCAGAACTCGATGGCCTTGTAGGGCTTCCTCGGACGGATCGTCGGCTGCAGACCCCATCGCACCGTCTGCCCGATCGCCATCGCGGCCACGAAGACGGCGGGCCGCTCGGCAACGACGGTCGAGTTCATTGCGACCGCGATGCCTGCGCGCTCGACCAGGGTGAGGTCGTCGATGCGCTTGGCGTAGTTCGGCGCCGCGAGGTAGGGGCAGACCTGGAGCGCGTAGGAGATGCAGGCCTTGTGGCCCGGCGGATCGGCGAACGCGCCGTTCTCGTGCAGGGCCGACAGCGGGCCGCCGACGAACCAGCGACCGCGCGTCAGCCGTCCCCAGCAGATCGGGCAGCGGTCCTCATGGATCGCCTGCGCCGTCTTCGCGTCGTCGTTGATGGTGAAATGCGGCGCGCCGGCCCTGTCTCTGAAGACGTTCGCCGGGATGGGGTAGCCGCGCCGGTCGCGCGGCAGCGCCTGCATCTCGGACGGGATCGGCACGCAGGCGAAGCGGCTTCGAGCCTCGGGCGGCATATCGGTTCGATCCTGACCCATCAGAAGTCGGCCACCCCGGGCCGGCTCGTCGCCCTCTGCCGCCCCGTCGCCAACTCCATCTCCTCGCCAATCTCGTCGACCGCCAGGAGGTCTCCGATCCTTCCGACGTAGCCGAAGACGTACAGCGCCTTCGTCACCAGCGCGAACGAGATCCCGGGGCTGCCCTTCTCCAGATTGACGACGCTCTGTCGATGCACGCCCATCCTGTCGGCGAGTTCGACCTGGGTCAGATTCCGACGCAGACGGGCGAGGCGCACCCTGCTGCCCAGCCGCCGAAGGTTCTCGAGTTCCTCGGTCGACAGGATCGCTTTCGTGTTCATGCGGCTAGATCATACATTGCGGGCCCTCGTGTATGACCTAGCCATACATCGCGCAACATGCCGGCCTCCTGCCACCGAGCGGTCGGCACAACCAGGACACGACGACGCCGCAGCGACGCAAGCCACGGTCACTGTCGATCATTCCTTCGCGAACGAAGGGACGGGAACCATTTCGAATTTGTATCCGAAAAGGTTGCAATACGAAGGAGCGGATCACTATGGTGTACCAAATCCATAGAGTTTCCGATGCGCCGTTCCTTCCGTTCCCTCCTCGTCGGGCTCCTCGCCGTCGCCCAGCCCCTCGAGGCGACGGCGCAGGTCTACGACTTCAGTCCGACGAACCGGTACTTCCGCTATCGCGTCGACGGCATCGACGTGACCGGCGTGAACGTCGTCGTGCGCGGCCCGACGGAGGTCGTGGTCACCGGAACCCTGGTCTCCGCCGAAACGCGCGTCCGGGGCGGCAACGCTCCCTTCGTCTACGCCATCGACTCCGGCGCACTGCCGGACGGGATGACGCTCGACCCGGCCACGGGCGCCGCCAACGGCACGGCGTCCCGGGCGGGCAGGTACGTCTTCACCGTGCGCGCCACCGACAGGACGGGGCAGACCGGCGTGTCGCTGCCCTACACGATCGTCGTCCAGAACCAGAAGCTCCAGATCACGCGATCGCCCAGCCTCTCAGCGCGTTCGGGCACGGCCTATAACGACCGCCTCGAAGCCTCGGGCGGCCGCCAGCCCTACGCCTGGACCGTCGCCCAGGGCGTTCTGCCCGCCGGCATCGGTCTGAACCGCGAGACCGGCGCCCTGACGGGCACGCCGGCCGAGGACGGCCAGTATCTCTTCCGGGTCCAGGCGAGCGACGCCGACGGCGCCGTGGCGCTCTCGCCGGAGTACGTCCTCTTCGTCGACAACACGGTCCTCTCGATGACGGGGTCCGCCCCGGCCAAGGGGCAGGTCGGCACGCCCTTCGTCGGCCGGTACACGGCAGCAGGCGGTCACAGCCCCTACAGCTACGCGCTGTCCGGATCGCCGCCGCCGCCCGGCATGGCGCTCGAGGCCGACACGGGCTGGCTGAAGGGCACGCCCACCGCCGCCGGCGAGTACACTGGGCTGCGCGTCCGTGCGACGGACGCGACGAAGCGGTCCGTCGAATCCCCCTACTTCTCCGTCTCCGTCGTCGCGCCGCTCACGGCCGCCTGGTCCGGCGGCAAGGCAGGGACCGGCCTCTCCTATTCGGCTCCCGTGCGTCCGTCGGGCGGCCGAGCTCCGTACGCCTTCGCCCTGACCGCCGGCACGCTGCCTCCCGGTCTCGTTCTGGGCGCCGGCGACGGCTTCGTCTCCGGCACGCCCACCAGCGAAGGCATCAGCAAGGACCTCGTCGTCCGCGTCTCCGATGCCGACGGCCGGATCTTCGACACCGCCCCGTTCGCCATCGAGGTCACGAACGATCTCGTCGCCGTCGGCGTGCCGTCCCGCGTCGCCTCGCGCGGCATGCCGTATTCCTCCCAGGTGACCGCCGGCGGCGGTCTGAAGCCCTACGCCTACCGGATGTCGGCCGGCACCCTGCCGACCGGTCTGACGCTCGACGGCGCCTCGGGCGCGATCTCGGGCGCTCCCTCCGCGAGCGGCCTCGCCGAAGGCCTGCGGATCCGGATCACCGATGCGAGCGGCCACGTGGCCGAAACGCAGGCCTTCTCGATCAGCGTCCAGGATCCGATCTCGATCTCGCTCGCCGACCTGCCTGCCTCCGTGACCTCGGGCGACGACTACTCCGGGCGGTTGACCGCGACGGGCGGCTCGCCTCCCTACAGCTTCTCCATTTCCCGGGCGCTGCCGCAGGACCTGTTCCTCGACGCCCTCACCGGCGTCGTCTCGGGCAAGGCCGGCCCGATCAACACGTTCTCCGACCTCGTGGCGACCGTCGTCGACGCCGAGGGGCGGCAGAGCCAGTCGCCGAAGTTCAGCATCTCGGTCTCGAACCCGATCGCCGTCGACCCGCCCGTGCAGTTCGCGACGGTCGGTCAGACCTACTCCTCGCAGGTCCCCGTACGGGGTGGCCGGGCCCCGTTCCGCTGGGCCCTGAAGACCTCGCTCCCGGACGGCCTCTACCTGGACGGAGGAACAGGCTTCGTCTCCGGCAAGGCCGCCCGGATCGGCGTCACGGACAACGTGATCATAGAGGTCGCGGACCAGGACGGTCGGACCGCCTCGACCGCACCCTTCACGTTCACCGTCGATCCCACCACCGCCGTCGTCACCGCGCCGACGCGGCGGCTCATGCCCTACATGGTGGAATCCACGCTGCCGGCGCCCGCCATCCAGGACGGGACCGCGCCCTTCACGTACGCCCTGAACAAGGACGCCCCCTCCTGGCTCTCGATCGATCCGCAGACCGGAGTGATCCGAGGGGCCGCGCAGGGCTCGATCGGCTCGTTCTATGCCCTGCAGATCGAAGTGACGGACGCCCGCGGACGAGTTGGCAAATCGGAAGGCTTCTCGATCCGGATCGTTGCTCCGATGACGATCGCCTACGCCACGACCCGTATGCCCTTCGACACCGCCAGCCGGTCGAGCTATGCCGCCACCCTGAAGGATAGCTGCGGCAGCGAACAGTGGTCGCTTTCGTCCAACCGCCCTTCCCGCATCGACGTCGACAGCATCGGCCGGATCTATACGAACGGGCTGTACTACTTCGACGTGGGCAACTTCCCCGGCGTCGTCGTCACGGCCGTGGATTCCTGCGGCGTCACCGCGACCGCCGAAGTCGTGATGGACGTCCAGGACGGCGCTCCCGGGATGCAGGCCCCGGGCCTGCTCCTCGTCAAGGCCGGGTCCTCCTTCAGGACCGATCCCGTTTCGACCTCCGGCATGTCGGCGCCCACGATCTCCCTCGGAGGGGCGTCGCCGGAATACTTCATGGCCTTCGACCCCCAGACCGGCGTGCTGTCCGGTCAGGTGCCCGCCGACGCTCCCAACGGCAGGACCTGGACGTACGGGATGCGGGCCGTGGACGCCTACGGACGGCGCGCCTTCGCGGCCAACAACACGACCATCAAGGCCGTGACGCCGCCGCAGTTCAGCTACGCCAACGGCGGAAAGCTCCCCTTCCAGACCGACGCCTGGGCCTCCTATGCCCCCACGGTCGTCGGCGGCTGCTCCGTCTCCAGCTTCACCGTGACCGCAGGCTCGCTTCCAAGCGGCCTGTCCGTGCGGCGCGATACCGGCACGATCGAGATGAGCGGCGCCCCGCTGTACGTCGGGCGGACTGGTCCGGCCACGATCACCCTGCGCGACACCTGCGATCAGGTCGCGACGACCGACGTCACCGTCGACTTCCAGACCGGCACGCCGACCGTGACCGGACCGACCCAGAAGTCGCTCGTCATCGGCGCGGCGTCCCGCACGGACGCCGCGAAGGCGACCGGCTTCCCGGCCGATGCCGTCTACGCCGTCACGGGAGCGTCCCTTCCCGCCGGCATCACCTTCGGCGCGGACCGCCGGTTCTCCGGCACTCTGGACCCGACGGTTCCCAACGCCACGGTGTTCGGGCCGTTCGTGCTGCGGGTCGTCGACGATTTCGGCCGGGCGGCCCAGTCGGAGACGATCCGGCTGACCGCCGTCAACGCAGTCCAGATCTCCTACGCCGGGCAGACGCCCGCGACCACGGGTCAGGCCTTCGCGCTCAACCCTGTCGTGTCCGGAGGCGCTGCGCCCTTCGCATATCAGCTCGCCGGCACCCTGCCGGCGGGTCTGAGCTTCGATTCAGGCACGGGTCGCATCGACGGAACTCCGACCGGAACCGGGACCTCCGCCAACCTCACGGTGCGGATCACCGACGCTACGGGCTACGTCGCGACGTCGAACGCGTTCTCCATCCAGACGGCGGCCCCGGTCACCGTCGCAGGCACGCCGCCCAACGCGCAGACGGGCACGGCCTACAGCTACACATTCACCGCCGCCGGCGGGCAGGGCAGCCTGACGTTCTCGACGGGATCCTCGCTGCCGCCGGGGCTGACGCTCTCCGGCGCCGGCATCTTATCCGGCAATCCTACGCAGGACGGCACCTTCTCGCTGGCCATCGTGGCCACGGACGCCGCCGGCCGCACGGGGAGCCGCTTCCCCACGTTGACCATCGGCAAGGCGGCCTCGGGCGGCGCCTGGGCTTCCTGGGGGACGGGCCAGCTCGGCAACGGCGAGGCGAGCTCCCTCTCGTACGTTCCCCGGGAGGCTACGATCCTTCCGACGCTCACCTCGGTGGCCGTCGTCGGCGAGGGCAACGCAGCCTGCGGCATCCGCGCCGACGGCCAGATCGTATGCTGGGGAAGCAACCTCGGAGGACGCCTGGGCAACGGCTCGGCGATCACCGCCGACGCCGGTTCGACGGCCAGCAACACGCCCGTCGCCGTGGCCGTCGCCGGCCCCTGGTCGCAGGTCGTCGGCGGCCGGGACTACTTCTGCGGTCTGAAGGAGGGGGGAATCTACTGCTGGGGATCGAGCGCGTCCGCGATCGGCCGGACGAGCGACGCCCCCTCGCCGACGCTGGTAGGCAGCGGCTACACGGCCGTCGCGGCGTCGTCGGGAGGGAACTCGACCTGCGGCATCAAGACGGACGGTTCGGCCTTGTGCTGGGGCATGAACGCCAGTTCGACGGGTACGTTCACCACCACCCCGACCCTGGTTCCAGCCGCCGGTACGAGCCGTTGGAGCCGGATCGCTCCCGGCGCGTCGTCGGTCTGCGGCGTCCAGTCGGACGCAACCCTCTGGTGCTGGGGCAACAACAACACGGCACAGCTCGGACGTGGCGGCACCGACGCCACCTATTCCGCCACACCCGCGCGGATCGGTGCGAAGAACGACTGGGTCGAGGTCGTCAACGATGGCGCCAGCAACTGCGCGATCAACGCCTCGGGGGTCGGCTACTGCTGGGGCTCGGCAGCAAACGGGCAACTCGGCACGGGTGCTGGAAACGGAACCTACGCTCCGACCGCCATCGCAGGCGGGCTGAATTGGGCGAAGCTCTCGGCCAGCGGCGACGGAGCGATGTGCGGCCTGTCGACCTCGGGTGGGCTCTACTGCTGGGGCCGCAACGACCGGGGACAGCTCGCCTCCGGCTCGACGACAACCGCCTACTACCCTGCGTCCGCGGGCAACACGTCCATAACCTACACGGACGTCGCGATGGGACCGATGGCCTACGCGCTGCCCCGCGAGGGGACGCCGTCGGCCTCGACCAGCGGTCGTCTCTACGCATGGGGGGCGCCGGCAGGTCTCGGCACGACTGCGGTCGGGGACGGGTCCAGCCCGATCGTCGTCGGAACCGTCGGCAACTGGATCGGAACGACCGGCGGCAGTCTGTTCGGCTGCGGCTGGACGGCGGACGGGAACGGCTCGTGCTGGGGTCAGAACGCTGCCGGTCAGCTGGGCAACGGTACCACGACGAACAGCCGAGATCCGACGAGCATCGCCGGCGGGAAGTCGTGGCTGCATCTCGCGGCGGCCGATTCGACCACCTGCGGCATCGCCAAGGGAAACAAGCTCTTCTGCTGGGGCAACAACGCCAAGGGGCAGATGGGCTCCTCCGGAGGGAGCAACCCATCGCCCACGGCCGCGGGCGGCGCGGAGTACTTCCAACGCGTCTTCGCGGGGCCGAACAATTTCTGTGCGACGACGTACGGCGGACAATTGAAGTGCTGGGGCCCCAACC
>FSSH01004615.1_pt1 | contig 11130 bp, 5 predicted proteins | sample 1166101 | NCBI WGS metagenome assembly FSSH01 (sample SAMEA32972668, study PRJEB13176) | freshwater metagenome | biome: Drinking water system; feature: Biomass in drinking water that filtered by 0.45 um membrane; material: drinking water | place: USA | collected 2012-12-20 | depth 0 m | reverse complement strand
CAAGGAAGCCGCGGGCGGCGACGAAGATTGGTTCGCCGACCAGGCGCCCGGCATCGACTGGCTCTATCCGCGCCCCGAGACCAATCCGCGTGCGCCTGCGGTCCGGATCGTGATCAAATATCTGCCCGGCCAGAAAGTCACGCTGTTTGCAGGCGGCAAGCCGGTCGATCCGGTGACCTATGACGGCGAGAAGACCAACGCCGAGAAGACGGTCACCGTCGGCCTGTGGCGCGGCGTGCCGCTCGGCGAGACAGGGACAAGTTTTACCGCCGAAGTTCGTAACGCCGATGGCACGCTCGCGAGGAAGCTTGAACGGCGCGTGGCGTTTGTGGCGCAGGCGGCGACCGCAACGCTGATCCGCGAGCAATCAGTGCTGGTTGCCGACGGTATAACCAAACCGGTGATCACTTTGCGCATCACCGACCGTAGCGGCCGCCCGGTACACCACGGTCTGACCGGCGACATCCAGCTCCCCGCGCCCTATGCACCCGCCGTCGAAGTCGATGCCGAGCAGGCGCGCCAGCTTGCCGGACTCGAACGCCCGCGCGCGACCTGGCGGGTCGAAGGCGATGACGGCATCGCGCGGATCACTCTCGAACCGACCACGGTCAGCGGCGCGCTGGGGATGATCCTGCCCTTCGCCGATGGCAAAACCACAAGGCAGCGGCGGATCGATCTGTGGCTCGATCCGGGCAACCGCCCCTGGACCCTGGTCGGGATCGCCGAGGGGACGCTCGGCTATAACCGGCTCAAGCAGGGGATTGAGCCTGCCGCGACCAGCACCGAATCGTTCAGCGCCGATGGGCGCATTGCGCTTTTTGCGCGCGGGCGGGTGCGCGGCAAATGGCTGATGACGCTCGCCTATGACAGCAAGAAGCGCGAGAGCGAGACGCGTTTCGGCGGGACGATCGACCCCGACACCTATTACACCGTCTATGCCGACCAGAGCGAACGCCGCTTTGGCGCGGCATCGGTGCGCAAGCTCTATCTCAAGCTCGAACGCCCACAATTCTACGCGCTGTTCGGCGATTATGACACGGGCATCGATGAACCCGTGCTCGCGCGCTATGTCCGCTCGTTCAACGGCGTGAAGGCCGAATATCGCTCGAACCGCGTCGCTGCGCTCGGCTTTGCCGCAGATGCGCCGAGCCGCCACCGGCGCGACGAGCTGCAGGGCACCGGCCTGTCGGGTCCCTATCAGCTCGGCGCGCGCGATCTGCTCGCCAACAGCGAGACAATCGCGATCGAAGTGCGCGATCGGTTGCGCGGTGACCGGTTGGTCGATCGCCGTGTGCTCGTGCGCCATATCGATTATGACATTGATTATGGCGCGGGCACGCTGCGGTTTCGCGAACCGATCCTGTCGCGCACCTCGGCGCTCGACCCGCAAATCATCGTCGCCGATTATGAAGTCAATGGCGTCGGCAAACGCTCGATCAATGCCGGCGGCCGCGCGACAGTAACGCTCGCTGAGGGCAAGCTGCGGATCGGCGCAACCGGGCTGCGCGATGCCGATGAGCTTGGCGCGACCAGCCTGGGCGGTGCTGACCTGCGCTTCCGCCCCGATGCCAATACCGAAATCCGCGCCGAAGCCGCCGCCAGCGTCGCCGAAGCCGGTCGCGGCAGTGGCACGTCGATCGCCTATTTGGTTGAAGCCGAGCGCCACAGCCAGAAGATCGACGTGCTTGCCTATGTCCGCCAGGAAGGTGCGGGCTTCGGTATTGGCCAGACCGCGCGCACCACACAGGCGCGCCGGACGATCGGCTTTGAAGGCAGTGCGCGGGTCAGCGAACCGCTGACGATTTCGGGCGCGGCGTGGCACGAGCAGTCGCTTGGCTCCTCGGCCAGCCGGATCGCGGCGCGCGGGTTGGTCGAATATCGCACGCAAATCGCAGATGTCCGGGCCGGCATTACCTTCGCGCAGGACCGTCGCATCGACGGCACCACCGCGCAGTCGGCGATTGCGCAACTCGGCGCGACACGGCGGCTGTTCGACAACCGGCTCGAACTCGACGCGCAGACCGAATTTGCGCTGGGCAAGGCCGAGAGTGTCGATTTTCCCGCCCGCCAAAAACTTGGCGCACGCTTTGCGCTCACCAAATCGGTACGTCTTGCCGCCAGCTACGAACGCGCGCGCGGTGACAAGGTAAAGGCCGATACGCTGCGCATCGGCTTTGATGTCCAACCCTGGGCTGGCGCGCGGCTGACCAGCGCAGTCGGGCAGCAGAATGGCGGTGAATATGGCCCGCGTGCCTTTGCCGCTTATGGTTTGGCGCAAACGGTGCAGCTCAACAGCCGTTGGTCGGTCGATTTTTCGGTCGACGGGAATAGGACGCTGTCGGGGATCGATCCGGCCTCGGTCATCAATCCCGCGCAGCCGGTGGCCTCGGGCGGCCAGCTGACCAGCGACGGCGGCATCACTGAAGATTTCGTCGCGATCACGGCGGGCGCCACCTATCGCGGCGACCGCTGGAGCGCGACCGGCCGCGCCGAATATCGCACCGGCTCACTCACCGATCGCTACGCGGTGACGGCGTCGCTGCTACGGCGCATCGGCGAAGGCCGCGCGCTCGGCGCGTTGCTCACCGTCGCGCATGCTGAGGACCGCGCGGGTCAGGTCACTGCGACCGCCAATCTCGCCCTTTCCTGGGCGCATCGCCCGTCGACCTCGCGGTTCAGCTGGTTCGACAAGCTTGAAGCGCGCAGCGATCTGGTGCGCGGCGCGGTGGCGGGCCAGCCCGGCCCGATCGGCGGGGCGCCACTCGGCGTGTCAGGCGATGTCGCCTCGCGTCGGATCATCAACAGCCTGTCGCTCAATTACACCGCGAAAGAGCATAAGGGCGATGCCTGGCTCGATCGCACCGAAGTCTCGCTCTTCTGGGGCAGCCGCTATGTCGACACGCGCTTCGGCGACGCCGATGTCAGCGGCTGGAGCAATATCGTCGCACTCGAAACGCGCTTTGACCTCAGCAATCATGTCGATCTGGGGATTGCTGCGACGGCCCGCCTGTCGACCGGCGGCGCGGCCGTCAGCTATGCGGTCGGGCCGTCGATTGGCGTGCGCCCGTTCAAAAATGGCTGGCTCGTCGTCGGCTATAACTTCAGCGGTTTCGATGACCGCGACTTCGCCGCCGCGCGCAGCACCCGCCAAGGCGTTTATGCATCGTTCCGCCTGAAATTTGACAATGGCCTGCTGACCGATCTTGGATTGCAGAAATGATCCGCCGCCTGATCCTGTTCATGCTGCTGCTGGCGGGGACGAGCGCCGCGCGCGCCGATTGCGACGCCGCCAACCGCTATGTCTTCAGCTTCGCCAACCAGAGCGCGGCGACGCTCAGCTATGGCACGAGCTACAGCTACACCGCGCGCAACGGCAATGGCGCGACCCAGACAGTGACGATGGCGCTGACGCAAAATGGCCTGTCCTCGACCGCTGCCGCCGGGGTGACGCTGCCCGCGATCGGCACGCTGGTAACGGGGGCCAGCGGCGCGCAGACATTGACGCTGGGCGGCGTCTTCAGCGGCCGCACGACCAGCATCACCGGTACGACGCGGGTGGTGACGCTGACCTATAGCTTTGCCGAGCCGGTGCGCGATGTATCGTTCACCCTGCATGACGTCGACTTCGGCGCCAATCAGTTTCGCGACTGGCTTCAGGTGACGGGTTCTGCCGGGACGGTCGCGATGTCCTCGCCACCGGGCAATGGCAATGGGACCGGTGCCGCGCGCACCGCGACCGGATCGACCGTCGCTTTCGGCATCTTGTCGACGCCAATCTCGCTCACCGTCTCGCAAGCCGCAGGCACTGCCGCATCGGGCAATAATTCTGATGAAGGCAATATCGACGTCACTTTCGCCGTTCCTGTGACCAGCGTCACGCTGCGCTATGGCAATTATCCCTTTACCACGGGCGAAAATACGACCGGCCAGCAGGCGATCGGCATCAGCGGGGTCAGCTATTGCCCGCTGCCGCGCATCACGGTCACCAAAACGTCGACGCCCTATCTGACGAGCGGCACCAATCGATTCGCCATTCCGGGCGCCGATGTTATCTACACCTTTTCGGTCGCCAACACCGGCGGCAGTCCGGTGGACGCGGCGACGGTCGTGCTGACCGACATCCTGCCGGGGAACGTGACTTTCTACGGCGGCGATGTCGACGACAGCGGGCCGGCTACCGGGCCCTTTGCTTTCACCGCCGGGTCGAGCGGGCTGACCCTGCCCACGAACGGCATCGCTTATTCGAACAATGGCGGCACCAGCTATGCCTATCAGGCGACCACGACCTATGATGCCAATGTGCGGGCCATCCGATTGACGCCCGCCGGTTCCTTTGCGGCCAACAGCAGCTTCACGATCCGGTTTCGCGCGCGCGTCAACTGATCCGGTGCCCCCGGTGGGCGTCCCGTTACCGGGCGGGCTCGCTCGCCAATTGTTCCGCCGCAATCCGTTGCAGCGCCTCGGTCACTGACGGGGCGAAGCCGAGGTCGTCGGCGGCGAGTTCCTTGACGCCCAGACTGCGGGGGTCCTTGCCGGTCACCCGTCCGAAGATCAGGAGCGCTTCGAGATAATAGCCATAGGCGCTGCCGTGATAATGGTCGAACGTCCACAGATCGACCTGGTTGAAGGCAATGCCGTCATACGGGTTGGGATCGGCCACCCGCGCCGCAATCGCGCGGTTCCAGCATTCGCCGATCGGGATGATGCCGCGAATTTGTGGCGCCGCCGCGCGCGCCTGATCGGCGGCCCGGCGCAGGTCGAGGGCCATCTTGTCGAGCGGCTGGCCCGACCACGGATTGCCGGGCTGATAAACCATATCGGCACGCGCCCAGGTCGCGCTGAGTTCGATGTCGACCGCCGGATTGCGCGCCGCAAACATCGCCGCGAGCTGTCCGGCGTAGCGAATATGCAGCGCCGGATCGCCCGGCCGATCGCGATCGAGCAAGCTATGCCCCTGCAGGATCACCACGTCCCACGCCCGGTCAAGCAGCGCGCGGCGATTGTCATAATGCCACTCAAGCCCCTTGCCGCCGCTGGTCTCCAGACTCACGGCATAGTTGAGCCCGGCCTGCTCGGTGAACCGCTTGAACAGCGCGGGCACGCCGCCGATGCCGCTCTGGTTGAGATCGGTCACTGTCTCGGCGCGATAACGGCGCAGCGGCGAATAAGCGGCATAGGTAAAGCTATTGCCGACGAACAGGATCGTGCGCGGCGCCGCGCGCGTTGCAACCGGCGACGGGACGGCCGTCTGCTGCGCCGCCGCCGGCCACGCCGACAGCGCCGCTGCCATCAGGATCAGTAACTGCCGCCCCGTCATTGCCGCCTCCGTCAGAACCGCTTGCCGATGGTCACATAGAGATAGCGACCATAGGGATTGTAGAGCGCCCCCAGAAAGCCGTCGCTCGAGAGCGGCGGCGGGGTGTCGAACAGGTTGCGCGCGCCGATCCGCACGCGCGTGCCGTTCAGCACGCCGCCCTTGAAGCGATATTGCGCATAGAGGTTGAACGTCGCCTGACCCGCAACTTCATAGGCATTGCCATTGGCATCGAGGAAGCTGATGTCGTTGACTTCGCTGGTGGTGTTGAGCTGCGCCCCCATCTGGAACCGCTTGAGCGACCAAGTGATCGTGGTGGCAGTGCGCCATTCGGGGCGGCTGCGCGTCTTGATGAGGTCGCTCGAATCGGTGAGCGGCGTCGCGACATTGATCGCCCCCGCCGCGCGCGCATCGAACAGCAGCTGAATACCCGGCGGCACTTCGCGCGAGAATTTGGTCAGCCGCGCGATGTTGAAGTCGATGTCGAAATCGCCGATCGGCGTGTCGTGGAGCTGATAAAGCAGCGCCAGATCGACGCCCTGCACCGTCTGCGGCAACAGATTGACGAACTGGTCGCGAATCTGGGTGACGGCGCCCGCCGGCGCCAGCCCGGTGCCCGTAAAGACCGGCGTATCGTCGGTCGTCACGGCGGCGCGGATGACGTTGGGGTTGCTCGATCCTTGCTGGCGCAGCAGATAATCGAGCACCAGCGCGTTCTGCGGACCGAACTGGCCGACGATGCCGACCTGATTGATCGACCAGAAATCGGCGGTCAGCGTCAGCTTGCCGAACCGGCTTGGGATGAATTTGGGCTCGATGACGGTCCCGACGGTCCAGTTGGTGCTGGTTTCGGGCTGCAGATTGGCGTTGCCCGATACGAAGATCGAATAGCTGATGCCGCGGTTGCACAGGGTGAAATTGGTGATGCGCCGCGCGCGCAAATCGGCTTCGCAGCGATAATAGTCAGTGTTGGAGCCAAGCCGCGAATATTGCACCGTCCGCGTCTGTTCGAGATTGGGCGCTCGGAACCCGGTCGAATAGGAACCGCGAATGCGCAAGCCGTCGAACAAGTCCCACGCACCCGCCACCTTGGGTCGGAAGATCGATCCGAAATCGCTATAATTCTCGAACCGTCCCGCAAGCTGGACTTCGATCCGGCGCACCAGCGGAATGTTCATGTCGGGCGACACCACCGGCACCGCGATTTCGCCGAAGGCCGAAAACACCGTACGGCTGCCGCTCGTGCTCGGCGTCGGGCTGACGGCGGCGACGTTGCTGATCGACACAGCCCCCGTCACCGCATCGGTGAACGGAATCGTGCCGTTCAGATTGTCGTCGCGAATGTCCTGCTGGGTCTCACGCCGCCCTTCGATGCCGAAGGCGATGCCAAGATCGCCACCGGGCAGTTTGAGCAGATCGCCGCGCGACATTTTGAAATCGGCGAGCGCGAGCGTGGTCTTCGATCGCCGCTCAATCTTGAACAGGATGCTGTTGATGGATGCCTGTGACGATGGCGTGCAGTCGCCGATCGATGGGGTCGCGCTGCATCCGCCGCTGAACGGGTTATAGGCGTCAGGCGTCGACAGGGCGAGGCTCTGCTGGAGCCGGGTCGAGTTGATCGCATCCGAGCGGTCGACGGCTTGCGCTTCGGAATAGAGCAAGGCGGTATCGAAATCGAAACTGCCGATCTTGCCGCGCAGCCCACCCAGGAAGCGCGACTGGAAGTTGGTGACGTCGACATATTGCAGCCCGGTATCGACGTAGCGATAGGTGCTGAGCGACACCGGCAGCCCGGCAACGGGGACGTTGGTCAGCCCGGCGATGCGATTGGGGTTGGCGGTGCCATTGGCAAAGGTCACCGGACCAAAGGGATTCCAGTAATTGCTTGCCGGAATAACGATCGCGTTCAGGTTGATCGTCGGCGGTTGCACGGCCTTGCTCGACGCGCGGTAATAGCCGATTTCGGTGTAGATGGTGACGCGGTCGCTGATCTCATAATGCGCGGTCAGGAAGCTGTTGAACCGCTCGATCCCCGGCGTCACCGTGGTGTTGGCGGCATTATCGAAGCGCTCGCTGCGCAGCGTCGTGTTGGTCGCGCGCGTGCCGGAACCGAAACAAGTGTTGACCGAAATCGTCACCAGACAGCCCGGGCTGAGCGCGGACTGGGTATGGAATACGCCCGCCGAAGAGGTCAGCGCCGTCGTCCCCCGGCGGATCGTGCCGGGGCCGCCAACCACCGTCAGATTGGCCCAGGGCGATTGCGTCGCGCGGCCATCGGCAGCGGTATTGCCCGCAAAGGCCGGATCATTCGCGAAGAACGGCCGCAGATCATTGGTCGCGGTATAGGGCTGGTCTTCGGCAAGCTGCGCGTCGCGCTGCGTGAAATCCGCAAACAGCGTAACATTGCCTTTGCCGCCCGCGAATTTCTTGCCGAACACGCCGGTGAATTGATACTCGCGGCGATGCGTGCCGAGCGCGCCGCCGAGCCGACCGTCGATTGAGAAGCCGTCGTAATTTTCCTTCAGCACGGTGTTGACCACACCGGCGACAGCATCCGCGCCGTAAATGGCGGCGGCACCGTCGCGCAGGATTTCCAGCCGCTGGATATTGGCGACGGGCAGCGAGTTTGAGTTATAGCCGAGCACCGGCACATTGCCTTCGCCCGCCTGGCTCGTGGGGTGCGTCACCAGCCGCCGACCGTTCAGCAGCACGAGCGTGTTGCCGACGCCGAGGTTACGCAGGTTGATCGAATTGACGTCGCCGCGCGCGGCATTGCTCGTCTGCGGGTTGTTCGACGGGTTGAACGTCACGTCGCCGATCTGCGGGATCGAGCGGAACAATTCGTCGCCCGACAGCGCGCCGGAGGCATCGATCTGCCTTGCGTCGATCACCGTCACCGGCAGCGCTTGCGTCACCTTGCCGCGGATCTGCGACCCGACAACGACGACCTCGGGCGCGGCTTCGGGCGTCGCTTCCTCGGCAGGTGGCGCGGGCGGTGGCGGCGCGGTCTGGGCATAAGCAGGCGCGGCCAATGCCGTCCCCGCCAGCAGCATCGCGATCGTCAGTTCTACTCTCATCATCCCTCTCCCCGTTTTTTTGTCAGTCAGCGCCGGCTTCGCTGGTGGCCGGTATCAATTCGCCCGTCGGCGCATCGCCCGCGAGCGTCGCGGCGAGCAGGTCGCGATCGAGCGCGCCTTCCCAGCGCGCCACCACGATCGTCGCGACGGCGTTGCCCATGAAATTGGTGAGGCTGCGGCATTCGGACATGAAGCGATCGATGCCCAGGATCAGCGCCATCCCCGCGACCGGCACGGTGGGCACGATCGACAAGGTCGCTGCGAGCGTGATGAAGCCCGCGCCGGTGACGCCCGCCGCCCCCTTCGAACTCAGCATCGCCACGCCGAGCAGCGCCACCTGCTGCCCCAGGGTGAGGTCGACATTGGTCGCCTGCGCAATGAACAGCGCCGCCAAGGTCATATAGATGTTGGTACCGTCGAGGTTGAACGAATAGCCGGTCGGCACGACGAGACCGACGACGCTGCGCTCACATCCCGCTGCCTCAAGCTTGGCGATCAGGCTGGGCAGCGCGGCTTCGGATGATGACGTGCCGAGCACGAGCAGCAATTCGGCGCGCAGATACACAATCAGCCGCACTACGGAAAAACCATGCGCGCGCGCGAGGAGTCCGAGAATGACCAGCACGAACAGCAGCGAGGTGGCGTAAAAGGTCGCCACCAGCGCGCCGAGATTAACGAGCGTCCCCAGCCCGAACTTGCCGATCGTAAAGGCAATCGCCCCGAACGCGCCGATCGGTGCGAGCCGCATCAGCATCGCGACCAGGCGGAACACGACGATTGCCAACCGCTCGACCAGATCGAGCACCGGGGCGGCTGGCTTGCCGACCAGCGACAGCGCGACGCCGAACAGGATCGCGACGAACAAGGTTTGCAGGATCGACCCGTCGGTCAGCGCCGACACCAATGTCGTCGGGATGATATCGGTCAAAAAGCCGATGATGCTCGTGTCATGCGCCTTGTGGACATAATCGGCGACCGCGGTCGGATCGAGCGTCGCCGGGTCGATATTGAGTCCGGCGCCGGGCCGCACGACATTGGCGACGATCAGCCCCAGCACCAGCGCGCCGGTCGATACCGTCAGGAAATAGGCAAAGGCTTTGGCAGCCACGCGGCCCACCCCACCCATGTCGCGCATGCCGGCAATGCCGCTGACCACCGACAGGAAAATCACCGGCGCGATCACCATCTTGACCAGCTTGATGAAGCCATCGCCGAGCGGCTTCAGCGCGACGCCGATATCGGGATAGAAATGTCCGAGCGCCGCGCCGAGCGTGATCGCCGCCAGCACCTGGACATAGAGATGCTGCCACCAACGCTGATGGCCATGCCCCCCGGCTGGCTCAATCGCTTCGACCTTCATTGATCCCCTTTGCGCTATCCGCGCGCCTTCGCTTGAGGCCTTGGCGTGAGCATAGGGTGGGCTCAGCACATGGCAAATTTGTCGAACGATCGGTTAAATATCTGATCTAGAATTACAACGTCTGCGCGACGAGGAATTAAGTGTGTGGAAATCGTGACGTGCATCGTGCATAATGTGTGATAAACCGCCCAGATGATCGGGTTCTGGAAGCGACGACGCGGCACAATCGCTGCCGGCCTTGCCGCCCTGCTCTTCGTCGCGCTGTTCGCGACGTTGGGCGAGCGCTGGGCGCGGACGCAGGCAATTGCCGCTGCCGACGTGACCGCCGCGCGCGCCGCGCGCAGCCATGCCGGGCTGCTCGCGAGCGAGTTGCAGAAGTTTCGCCTGCTGCCCGTCGTGCTTGCCGAATATCCCGATGTCACTGCTGCGCTCGCGACGCATGCGCCGGCACCGATCGCGCGGCTTGATCGCACGCTCGAGCTGCTCGCCCAGCGCACCGATTCCGCCGCCATTTATCTGATCGACCGCGACGGGCTGACGATTGCCGCGAGCAATTGGCGGCTGCCGACGAGCTTTGTCGGCAGCAATTATGGCTTTCGCCCCTATTTCCGCGACGCGATGGCGAACGGCCAGTCCGAACTGTTCGCGCTCGGCACCGTCAGCGGGCGCCCGGGGCTGTATCTCGCACGACGCCTCGATCTCGACGGGCACCCGGCGGGCACGATTGTCGTCAAGGTCGAATTCGATCGCGTCGAGGCGATCTGGGCGCGCGCCTCCGGCCCCAGCTTCGTCACCGATGCGCAAGGCGTGATCCTGATCACGGCGGTCCCCGACTGGCGTTTCCGGGCCACGCGCCCGCTCGATGCCGCGACACTCGCGCGCGTCCGCCAGACGCTGCAGTTCGGCGGGGCCGCGCCCAAGCCCGCCGCTGTCGACCTCTCGGGTCCACTCGCGCGCGTCGGCAACGGCGAAGCGGCAACGCTCTACCGCGCCGCGACCGAGCCGGTGCCGCTCGCCGACGGGCGGCTGGTCCATCTCGAACCGATTGCGGCGCCACTGGCGGCGGCCAATGGCAATGTCCGGCTATGGGGCCTTGGCATTTTGGTGGTGGTGATCGCGGTCGGTGCGCTGGTGCTGCGCGACCGCGAGAAGCGCCAGCTCGCGCTCGACGCCCAGCGCACGCTGGAGGCCGAAGTAGTACGGCGCACCGCGCAATTGCAGGCCGCCAACCAGGCGCTGCAAGTGGAGTCGCGCGAGCGTGCCGATGCCGACCGCCGCTATCGCGCCGCCCGCGAGGAACTGGCGCAGGCCAATCGGCTGGGATCGCTCGGGCAAATCACGGCGGGCGTCGCGCATGAAATCAATCAGCCGGTGGCGGC
>FSSH01005545.1_pt1 | contig 11160 bp, 12 predicted proteins | sample 1166101 | NCBI WGS metagenome assembly FSSH01 (sample SAMEA32972668, study PRJEB13176) | freshwater metagenome | biome: Drinking water system; feature: Biomass in drinking water that filtered by 0.45 um membrane; material: drinking water | place: USA | collected 2012-12-20 | depth 0 m | reverse complement strand
CGAATATTTTGAAGAAGGAGGGGGGTGTTCCTGCTCCCTCTCCCCATCGGGGAGAGGGCCGGGGTGAGGGGGCGCCACAGGCGGCGTCGCTTGGGGCTCCCCCTCACCCAACCAGTTCCGGGACGACCGTGCCCCGCACGGTCGAGGATCGTCCGGGGGACGATCCGACCCGGAACTCCCCCGAGGGGGAGAGGGCTTTGGGCTACACCCCCGAGCCCGCCGAAGCCGCGCTCATCGCCGCGCTCGATATCGCAGCCCCCGCCGCTGCCGCCGCCGTCGCCGCTGAAGACTTTGAAGCTGCGATGGCCGCGCTTGCCACCTTGCGCGCGCCGATCGATGCGTTTTTCGAAAGTGTCACGGTCAACGATCCCGACCCGGCCAAGCGCACCGCACGCCTTTCATTGTTGGAAAAAGTGCGCGATGCGGTGCTGCGAGTCGCGGACTTCTCGGAGATCGTGGGATAGGCGTTTTTTCCATATAGGTAATAACCTTTAACACCTTTGAACCACTTTCCGCCGCGTGCGGGGGCAGACGGGAACGATCGATGAGCAGATATGTCTACCGCTTCGGCGGCGGGGTTTCGGACGGGCGCGGCGCCGATGGCAAGACGCTCGGCAAGGAACTGCTCGGCGGCAAGGGCGCCAATCTCGACGGCATGGCCTCGATCGGGCTGCCGGTGCCGCCCGGCTTCACGATCAGCACCGAAATGTGCACGCGCTATCTGAACGAGGGGCAGCTTTTCCCCGACAGCCTGAAGGCCGAAGTCGCCGAGGGCCTGGCGCATATCGAGGGGATTACGGCCAAGCGCTTTGGCGATGCCAGTGATCCGTTGCTGGTGTCGGTGCGGTCGGGCGCGCGCGTGTCGATGCCCGGCATGATGGACACCGTGCTCAACCTCGGTCTCAACCCCACCAATGTGGCGGCGCTGGCTGAGAAGCACGGCAATGTCTTCGCCTACGACTGCTACCGCCGCTTCCTGGCCATGTTCGGCGAGGTGGTGCTGGGTCTGCCGAAGCAGGACTTCGAGCAGGTCTTGCATCAGTTCAAAGGGCAGGGCCGGAACGGCTTCTCGGGTGGGCAACTGCAGGAGATCTGCCGGCGCTACACGCACATCATCACCGTCAAGCACGGTAAGGTAGTGCCGACGGATCCGGTGGCGCAGCTCGAAATGGCGGTGGAGGCGGTGCTCGCTTCGTGGAACAATCCGCGAGCGGTGGAATACCGTCGCCACCACAAGATAAGCAACAACCTGGGCACCGCCGTCAACGTCCAGACGATGGTGTTCGGCAACCGCGACGATGACTCTCTCACCGGGGTGGTCTTCAGTCGCAACGTAGTCACTGGCGAAGCCGGGCTCTGGGGCGAGTTTCTCGTCAAGGCACAAGGGGAAGACCTGGTGGCGGGTATCCGCGACGGGCTGCCCCTGAGCCGTATGGCGACGCTCTTCCCGGCTATCTACAGCCAGCTGAAAGTCTACGTGGAGCAGTTGGAGGCGGACAGGGGCGAGCCGGTGGACGTGGAATTCACGGTCCAATCCGGTCAGCTCTACATCCTCCAGGTGCGTGCCGCCAAACTCAGCGCGGAAGCCGCCGTCACCACGGCGGTTCACTTCGCCTTCGAGAAGAAGTGGACGAAGGAGAAGGCGCTCAAGAGCGTCCGCCCTGAGGATGTGGAGGCCGTCGGAGCCAAGGGTTTCGAACCCACAGCCCTGGTTCTGGCTATGCGGCAGTCCCTGGTGGTCAGAGGACTGCCGGCTTCCCCGGGAGCCGTCGTCGGACGTGTGGTGAAGAGCAGCCGTGCCGCTCAACAAGCCGCAGCCCGCGGTGAAGCAGTGGTGCTGGTTCGGCCGGACACCTCCCCCGACGACCTGGAGGGCATGATCGCCGCCCGTGCCATCGTCACCGCCACCGGTGGCGCCACCAGCCATGCGGCGGTGGTGGCTCGCGGACTGGGCAAGCCGGCCGTGGTCGGCTGCGGTTCTCTCAACCTGACCGAAGGCGAGTTGGTCTCGGTGGACGGCGGCGCCGGCGTCGTCGTGCGCGGAGCCGTCGAACTCGCCGCAGTGGCCAACAAGAAGGAGGTGAACATCTTCCTGCGCTGGCTTGAGGCAGCCAGACAGAAGCAAGCGAAGGCTGTGCTCAAGTTCGAGTACTACGAGCAGTCTGTGTCGTACAACGACATGCTGAACGACTTCTACCTGGTTGACGCCATGGCCGAGGTCGCTCGCGGCACCACGCTGGCCAACCGAGCCCTGAGCTTGAAGGAGCAGGTGCACCAGGAGACCGCCGGTCGCCTGGCTATGTATCTGGTGGTGGCCGTCGGCGGTGAAATGCGCCACGCCGGCAACCGCTGGGACGAGACCAGCGCCGAAGTGCAGGAGCTGAAGCACCGGTTTGCCATCCAGCTGGGAGGCGATCGGCGCGAGGCTCAGCACAAGACGCTCCAGCTGCTCAGGCACATGGAGCACAAGGACCAGGCACAGTTCACAAAGCTGTGCGCAGTCGCCTTCCAGGGCGGCTACTGGGGAGGGAGCGTGGGGGGCAAACCCTGGGCGGACATCGCCTGGGCGGCGCACCGCTACCTGACCGGGGTCTACAACGCCAGCGTCTTCGCAGACCACGCCTTCGACCTGGAGCACAACAACGGTTCGGTTTTCGGCAAGAACCCCATGCTTGTCGGCGACCGTTTCGATGTGAAGCACCAGCTCAACCGCAAGAAAAACGCCGCCACCCTGGCGGAACTCTATACCAACCTGTCCCTCTACGGGCAATACTCTCGGGCGGTGGACGAACTCTACCGCAAGGGCGTAGCGCTGGGCATCTTCGCCAACTCAGGCAAGATGCGGCGCTGAGCGTTGCCAAAAGCAGCGCTCAGTGCCCCAGTGGGACACCATCGATTGTGAACAGGAGAAAGAAATGTGTAAGAACTTCAAGGCCGTGCCGCTGACTGGCAGCCGCTGCAGCCACAAAGGCGAGGCGGTGCAGGTGGGTGACTACGTCATCCACACCGGCGGCACCATGTACATGACCTCTTCCGATCTGGACAACTTCGACGTGCTCCTGCCGCTCACGGGCTGCAAGGAGCTGGACTTCGGCAAGACCTACCAGTTCGTGGGTGCCGCCGAGGACGCCGACATCGAGACCCGCCGCAAGCAGCCGAGCGGCATCACGCCACTCAGCCCCGGGCGCACCTACAGCATCCTGGCCGCCCCCCTGGTGGACTTCGGCGGACTGCCCGAGAACTGGAAGGAGTTCCTGCAGGAGCAGGTGATTCCGCTTCTGGCATCGGGCAAGAGCGTGCTCGGCTTCTGCATCGGCTCCCATGGACGCACCGGCACCCTGGTGGCGTCGCTGATAGCCCTTCTGGAGCCCCACGTGACCGATCCCGTGGCCGAAGCACGCCGCCGCCACTGCCATCACGCGGTGGAGACGCGCGCCCAGGCCGCCGGCATCTTCGCCCTGCGCGGGCAGGAGTTGCCGGAGCACTACCAGACCAAGGGCTTCGTGCGCTAGGAAGNNCGAAGCAAGGCAGCGGGCGAAGCTGGTTGAGCGACCGGCTTCACCCGCTTGAAGACAGCGTTTCACAAGTGAAGACGGCTTATCCCCACCGCCTTCGGACACCGACCGCGCCACTGCCTGTGGTGCAGCCGGGTCTTCTCACGGGGAACAACCCTGAAAGTTGAGGACACAAGTCATGACCACTTCCGCGAATCTGTTCTTCATGGCCGGCACCGAGGGTACGGGCGAGTACATGGTTCCCCTGGCCACCTCGCTGGGCGCCGTCGGCTACCGCTGCCTCTCGGGTGACCGCTTCCGCCTGCGCGTGGAGCCCGTCGGCGACGACGTCGAGACCCTGGCGCCCTCCTTCCCCAGCCCGGACTGGAAGCAGCCGGGTCAGGGCGGCCAGAACCGCTTCTCCACCGTCATCAGCGGCGGCTACGACGCGCTCGGCGCTGCACTCGCCAAGGCCGTGGCCGCCCTCAGCGCCGACCAGCCCGGCCGGGTGACCTTCATCCAGATCAACCCCGACGCGCCCCAGTGGGTGCGCCAGGCGGTGGAGTCCACGGTGAAGAGCACCATCGTCGCCGAGCTGCGTCGCCGCAAGGTTCCCGGCGCCAACGCCGCCGGCCGCTGGTCCCTCAGCACCCTGGTGGCCAAGCTGGCCTGACCCTAACAGGAAGTGGAACAGCTGCGCTCACAGAGAGCGGCTGTTCCCTTCCGCAGTCTGCACAAGGACAACATGAGAAAACCCCAGACTAACGGAGGCGCCGGGAACGCGTCGACCGCCTACTCTGCCAGCGCCGGAGCAGCCATGATGCTGCTTCTGGCCATCAACTTGTTCAACTACATCGACCGCCAGATTCTCTCAGCGGTGGTGCCCCACATCAAGGAAGAACTGCTCGCCAACCCGGAATCATCCGGTCCGGTGGTGGGCTTCCTGCTCAAAATCCTGGGCGGGCTTCTAGGGGGCAATCCCGAAAACGCCATGGTCGGGCTCCTGGCCATGGCCTTCATGGTCACCTACATGGTGGCCGCGCCGGTGCTCGGCTCCCTCAAGTTCAAACGCTGGTGGATCATCGCCGGCGGTATCGTAGTTTGGAGCCTGGCCAGCGGTGCCTCCGGTCTGGCAGCCGGTTTCGGAGTACTGCTTCTGACCCGCTGCCTGGTGGGATTGGGGGAAGCAGCCTATGGACCGGTGGCACCGTCCATCCTCTCCGATTACTACCCGATAGAATCAAGGGGCAAGGCGCTCTCCTGGTTCTACCTGGCCATTCCAGTAGGCAGCGCTCTTGGCTTTGTGCTGGGTGGGCTGATCGCCGGAAGCGACCTGGGCTGGCGCTGGGCCTTCTACCTGGTGGTGCCGCCGGGCATTCTGCTCGGACTGCTCTGCCTCTTCATGAAGGAACCCCAGGCCAGAGCCAAGCCGACAGCAACACCTGAAAAGCTGCCCGAGCCGGTCAAGCGAAGCCGCTTTGCGCTCTACAAGAGCTTCCTGGCCAACCGCTCCTACCGGCTCAACACCCTGGCCATGACCTTCATGACCTTCGCCATCGGCGGTATCGGCTTCTGGATGCCCACCTACATCCACGAATACCGTCAGGCCGGCAGCCTCGCTTCCGTCAACATCATCTTCGGAGGCATCCTGGTGCTGGCCGGACTTTCCGCTACGCTGTCGGGCGGCATGCTGGCAGACCGCTTGCGGGGCAAGATCAAAGGCTCTTACTTCAAGGTATCGGGCTGGGCAATGATTCTCGGTTTCCCGGCCTCGCTGGGAATCCTCTATGCGCCCTTCCCCTTTGCCTGGGTCTTTGTCTTCCTGGCTTGCTTCTGCCTCTTCCTCAACACCGGGCCGAGCAACACCGCCCTGGCCAATGTCATCGCACCGGCGCTCCGACCAGGCGCCTTTGCGCTCAACATCCTGGTCATCCACCTCTTCGGCGATGTGCTCTCACCTCTGGTGATAGGCGCCGTCACGGACGCCACCGGCAGCATGAGTACAGCCTTCCTGGTTGTCTCCGTGCTGATCCTGGCAGGCGGCATCACGTGGCTCTTCGCTTCCCGGCACCTCGACGAAGACACTGCCCTCGTCAGCAAACACGAGTAAGAGAACCTGCAACCTTTACCTGATGGAGGTAAACGCATGACTTTGACAATCGCAAATACCAGTGCCTCCAGCCTCTGGCGGCACTCCCTGCTGTCCATCTTCACCCTCCTGATGTTGCTTCTGGCCACGCCTTCCATGGCCCGGGCCGCCAATACCTGGCTGCCTGACTTCGTGGACGGACAAACCACCTACGTGGACAACCGCCTCACGGACAGCGGCAGCCGCGCCCCCCTGGCTCTCACCTCCGGCTTTGCGGCTGAAGTGGAGCGCCTGGCCAGGCAAAACGATCTGCGCTTCTACGTGGTGATCACGCAGAAAGGCTCGGACCTCACCGGCGAAAGGCGCACCTGGGCCTCCTCTCTGCTCCGGACCCAGCTCTGGAATAAGTGGAGCAATGCTCCCGCTTTCAGCAGCGAAGCCAGCCGCACCGTGCTACTGCTCATGGTGCGCGACGGCAACGACACCGGCAAGTTCTCGGTGGCGCTGCGGGTCGGCGGAGAGCTGAACAAGCTCGGACTCAATCCGCAGCTCTTCAGCTCCGAAAACGGTCCCATCGTGCCGGCAATGAAGAGCTACCTGCCTTCCATGCCGGAACAGTGCCTGCTCTCGGTACTGGAAAACGTCAACTCCCTGGTCTCCAGGGCGCGCCCTCCGGCCGCCGTGGAGATGCAACCGGTTGCTCCCAGTCAGGACACCGGCATCTCCGACAACACTCCTCAAACCAACGAAAGTAACATCCTTATGAAAATCCTCCTTCTCGTCCTTGGCATCACGGCAGTGTTCTTCCTGCTGCGCGCCGTTTTCCGCTCGGGCTCAAGCGCAAGCACCGGCAGCCGCACCGTCACCCCGCCCCGCTCCAACACCGTCGACCTGCGCAAGCGGGGCGATGGCGGTGCCACCGACACCACCACGCGGGTGCAGAGCGGCACCGACCAGAGCGGCGGCACCAACGCCGGCACCATCATCGGTGCCGCCGCCGGCGGTGCCCTGCTCGGTCACATGATCTCGCAGCAGCAGCAGCGTCAGCGGGAAGAGGAAGAGGCGGCTCGCCGGGCTCGCGAAAGCAGCAGCAGCAGCAGCAGCAGCGGCACCGACTCCACCTACGTGGCGCCGACCTACATCCCCGACTCCACCCCCTCCGCCCCCGACTCCACGCCCTCCGGCGGCAGCGACGGCGGCTCCAGCGGTGGCTCTAGCTGTGGTGGCGGCTCCAGCTGCGGCGGCGGTTCCAGCTGCGGCGGTGGCGGCGGCTGCGGCGGCGGCTCCTGATAGCTCGTCCTGACCACAGAGCATCGGGACTAACATGCGCAGCTGTTGCCGGGCAACAGCTGCGCTTTCCTAACAACTAACAGAGGAGACGACATGCTCGATTTTCTCTTACGCCGCAAAAGGGACGGACAGGCGGGCCGCGTACCGGCACCGCCACCGGTCTTCCCGGACCAGAACGCCTATGAACGCATGTGGGAAGCCATCCAGAATCTTCCCATCGACGACCCGAAGGCCACCAAGCCGCTTTCTTTCCGCTTGGCGCGTGAACAGGGTTGGTCCAGAGAATTCACCCTGCGCGTTCTGGAAGAATACCGGCGCTTCCTCTTCCTGATGGCTGTGTCCGATCACTCGGTCACCCCCTCCATCACGGTTGATGAAGCCTGGCATCTGCACCTGATTTACAGCAAGTCCTACTGGGAGGACCTCTGCCTGTACACGGTAGGCAAGCCCCTGCACCACAATCCTTCCGGCGGCAATGCCGACGAGGAGAGTGGCTTCAAGGAAGACTACCGCGAAACACTCATCCTCTACCGCCGCTTCTTCGGAGAACCACCCGCAGACATCTGGGGCCCCGAGAACGGCAAGAACGTCAAGTCCAAAGGCTGATGCGGAAGAGTGACGGACCGGCAGACAGTCGGCCCGTCACGACCGCGCCGCTCGCGATATGACAGGCGAAGTTTCACCTGTTCATCAAAGGCGCGGCAACGGACACATTAGCTAGCAAGCCGGTCAAAGGCGACAGCGCCTTTGACCAGAACTCAACTCTATATCGCGAGCCCCTCATGGAAAATGCCGATAAGCAAGAAGAAGACCAACAACAGCAACGCCAACAACTGCAACAGGAAGTGAAACTTCGCCAGGTCGATTGGGACAGAGACTTCCCTCAGCTCCTGGCCATCGAAAGACAGAGTTTCAGGAGCCCCTGGGACTCCCGCAAATTCGCCGTCTACTCCAGTCTGCCCAAGAACCGCGCCCTGGTGGCCGAACTGAGCGGACAAGAAGGCATCGTCGGCTATATGCTCTACGAATTGCAGGCCACCAGTTCCAACTACCTGGGCACTAGCACGCACATCGCGCACATCGCCGTGGATCCCCGCCACCGTCGCCTCGGCATCGGCCGCCTCATGATCGGCGCCGTCACCAGAAGCGACGCGGTCACGCTCTACGCCCGCCGCTCCAACACAGATGCTCAGCGCCTCTATGTCAACCTCGGCTTCTATATCCACACCATCGTCGCAGCTCATTACAGCGACGGTGAAGATGCCGTGTTGATGCGCTGGGGTCAGGAAGGCCCATATGCGATGCAGTAAAGCCCAAACATTTCTGCGGTCTCCGCCTTTGACCATACGGTCAGGAGCGGGGACGGTACCGACCAATAACCACAGGAGGCCTCGGTGCCGTCGAAACGCCCTGCAAGCGAATCGAAAGCACCGAGGCCGTCCGCCACCCGTCTGCTCTCTGGAAAGGCAATGCTTTCCATGACGAGCAGACAGTTTCGGGCACGGACATTTTCTCTTTTTCGAAGTCTTACTACTTCTTTTAGTATTCCCCCGCCGTTTTCATCTTCTGCAAGCGGCGCCAGTCACAGCAAAACTTGCTCCAGGACCAGTTCGCGGTCCTTCCTACTTGTGGCGGAACAGTGTCGCTTCTCAGCCCGGTTTGCCGACTTTCGTTGAGACACTATGGGCTGCGCCAATCCCTCAAGCCCAGTTAACTCTGCGGAAAACACCCAGGCACCCATCTTCCTGCCGCAATCTACTCCCCCTCAAATATTTCCGACTCACCCCCGAAAAGCTTGCAGGGCACTGCCTTCACGAGCGCAGCAGGCTATTCAGCTGGACATTCTAGAATCAGGATCTCCAGTTCAAGAACTACTTTGAACAGACAATACAAAAACCTATCATGAACTCACCCTAACCTTTGTTTTATTACTGGATTGCTCAAAGCCTTTAGAAACCCCAAAAGCCAACTACTCTTCTATTCATGAAAAGTAAAACCGCACCCTGGTGCCGGTCAGGCTAAATAGAGTTTCAATAAAAGACGAAAACCTGGTCCCCAAAACAACGCGCTAGAGAACCAATGCAAACCTGGTCACTCAAGAGAGTCACCATGCAAACAATGCGCTTCGTGCAAATGAGGTGCTGTATCTAAAATCGAAAATCAATATTTGAAAAGCAGGTATAGTGTCATGAAAACAACATTCAACCCAAGCAATCAGCTGTCCGCCCTGAGCGGCATACTGATGCAAAACCAGAGCGACCATTTCCATTTCAATCGAAACTGGAATCAGGTCTTCCCTCAATTCGCCGCCCACTTACTGGAGGAAACCGGCAAGTTCTGCGGCACCACTGCGCAAAGAACCCTGATCTTGGAACTTTGCCAAATCTGCCATTCCAACACTGCCGCCAGTAAAGACAAAATGCAATTGCGTCATTTGGGAAGCAGCTTGGAAGGCGAGATGACTGCCATCCTGACCACAGGTCTTTACGAAGAATCCAGCCTGAAAGCCTTGCTTTCTGCCTGGGCCCTGACCATCGCCCTCACCTACAACGATGCAAACTACGCTCGCCTTTTCTGCCTGACGGCAGTGGAGAGCATTGCTTACGGTTGGTCCGAGTACGCCCGCGCCTGCTCAGCGGAACGTATCCTCAAAACAAAACTGGAGGAATTCACCGAGCACTTTGATGCCTTGCTTGTTCAGGCTCTGGCCAAGCAAACATCAAAAACAAAAGAACATGCACTGGCTGTTGCTGCCTGAGAAGCGGCAACCGACAGGTTTCTATATTTTTGCTGACTGAAATAGTCGGAGGTTTTTATGGAACCATTAGAACTAGACCCTGTAACAACCGGCGTCCTGGTCGGACTGGCAATCATCGCCCTGGCACTAGCCATACTGGCACTCTACATGTGGCAAACCGGCTGGTTTAGAGCCTTTTCCCTGCAAGGCGAACTGGCCAAAATCGATGCCAAAATTGCCTGCGGCGCCCTTTCGCTTCGACCCGACCAATTAGTTCGGATAGACAATGCCAGAAGTCGACTGACCATTGAATGCCTCTACGACACGCACTGCACCTACGGACTGCACGAGCATCTGGATGCAGTGGAGTCGCAGCTGGCTTTTGTACTAAAGCAAGCGAAGCAAGGATTCTAGTCGGAAAGACCGGCTCAGCTCATTTCTCTAACACTTTTGTAAAACCGAGGTATCCAAATGTCTAAGAAAGCTAAACACCAAAACTCTTTCGCCGACGCTGAAATCCAGGCAGGAGTCACGAACTTTCAAGAGCAAGACGGTCTTCCCGACCCGCATCCCCACGACCTGGAACTGCCCTTCATCGGTCTAATCATGATGAGACTCAAGGACGGCGATTGCCAGTGGGGACTTACTGCCGTGTTGAAAGGTGCTCTCGGGGTGGCGCAATTCAGAACCAACCTGGTGGAACTGAGCCCCGATAATGAGTTCGACAATCGGCTCGCTCTCCACATGCAACCGGACGGTCGGATCAAGTCCGCCATCTGGAGAGACTGAGTTGAGGCTCTCTTCTCATCAGAGCGAAAAAACTCCTTGACTCTCGCCTAACTTTCGCAGGAGCACCAATGACAAACAATAGCCCGCTAAAGATTCGAGATATAACTGTAGACCTCTGGATGGGCGCCGATTACAACATCGGGGCTCCCAAAAACCTGGGCGAACTAAGGGCGGCCCTCCAGGCTATTCTGGATGATCTGCCCAAGGACGACAGCCTGGAGATAAGCGAAATCTTCCTGAGGAAGGACACCATTCAGCTCACCATGAAAGAAGGTATCGTGCAGTAAGTATTCCCAAAGAAAACCAACACATGCGCCTGGGCAGGAGTTTTTAAACACCTGCCCCTGGCGCTTCCTTGTAAGCCCTTAGACTCATGTCCAGCCTAATTTTTTCGCCCCATCCCACTACTTCTTGTAGTATAGCAACAGTCAAAAAAAATGACAGGAAGCGCAAAATCAATCATGCAAAAACTGCAGGTAAAACTCTCGGAACGAAACGCATCTCAACGCAAACACAACAGCGTCAAGATGCATCTTCCAGTCAAGTTATTCAATTCCNNCGGACAATAGCCGCCATCTATCTAGACAAACTTAGCATGCCTAGGCGTTTCTCAGGTAGGCCAGGTAAGTCAAGAATCCTCCCATAGCAGCACCTAGCAGACCACCTAAATACATGAGTATCGGCACATGCATTTGAAGCATGCTTTCGATGCCAAAATAGCCCGCCATTGCTAAAGCGCCGGTCAGACAGAAGCCTGGAAA
>FSSH01002073.1_pt1 | contig 11175 bp, 6 predicted proteins | sample 1166101 | NCBI WGS metagenome assembly FSSH01 (sample SAMEA32972668, study PRJEB13176) | freshwater metagenome | biome: Drinking water system; feature: Biomass in drinking water that filtered by 0.45 um membrane; material: drinking water | place: USA | collected 2012-12-20 | depth 0 m | reverse complement strand
CTACCAACTGAGCTATCGGGGATCAGCCGTGAGGCGGCGGCTATAGCAAAGTGGCTTTCTCGAATCCACCCTCAATTTTCGAGGGCCGGTGAGCGGCCAGGCGCGAAAAGCGAGACGGCCGCGCCTTGGGGGGTGCGCGGCCGGTACTCACTATCGTGGGGTATGGTGGGGTGTCTTCTTGGGGAAGACGCTCGCACGATGCGTCAGACTGATTAACGAAGGGTTAATAGGCCCGTGAAAATTGCGCTGGCTACTCCGCTGGCCGGAGCACGGGAGGCGGGCCCTTTTTCGGCCGGCGCCCGCTGCTGTCCGGGTCGCCGAATTCGGCGTCGAGCGATTTGCCGAAGCCGACCGGCGGCTGCCGCTCACCTGTCCAGGCCCATTTGTAAAAGCGCGTCACATCGGCCCCGACGCAGTACATCGCCGGCACGAACAGCAGCGTCACAAAGAGGGCGAAGAAAACCCCCCAGGCGAGCGCCACAACCGTCGGCATCAGGAACTGCGCGTCGGTCGATCGCTCGAACATGATCGGCATCAGGCCGAAAAACGTCGTCACCGAGGTGAGGAGAATAGGCCGGAACCGCTCAACGCTGGCTTTCGTCAGCGCCGCGACTGCGCCCATGCCCTGCGCGCGCAGGCGATTCACATAATCGATGAGCACGAGGTTGTCGTTGATGACGACGCCCGCCGCCGCACCGACGCCAAAGAAGGAGAAAATTCCGAATTCGAGCCCCAGCATGAAGTGCCCGAACATGGCGCCCATGAAGCCGAAGGGAATCGCCGACATGATCAGAAGCGGCTGGAACACTGAGCCGAAGGCGATTGAGATCAGCATATAAACCGCCACCAGAACGGCGATGTACATCCAGCCGATATCGGCGAGGAATTCCGCCTGCCCTTCAGCGTCGCCGCGCGGGGCGAGATCGACGCCGGGATGGCGCTCCCGCCACTTCGGCACAAAGTCTTCCTGAATAGACTTCATGATGGCGGCGCGATCGGCCCCCTCGGGCATTTCGGCCGTCACTTGCGCGGACCGTTTGCGGTCGCGCCGATCGATGCGCTTGAAGCTCGGCGCAAAAGCTGCATCGGCGACCGATGTCAGGGGAACTTCGCGGCCGTCCGCGGTCCTGATGCGCATGGCGTCAATCGAGGCAAGCGATTCGCGCGCGCTCGCCGGATAGCGGATCATGACACGAACGTCTTCGCCCTCGCGCGGCAGACGCTGGGCCTCCTCGCCGAAATAGGCCTGGCGAACCTGCCGGGTCACCTCGCCGAGCGTCAGCCCGAAGCGCTCCGCGCCAGGCTTCAGTGTGATGCGCAGCTCCGGCGTCTCGGACTGGAGGCTGTTGCGCACGTCGTAAAGTCCCGGGAGCGACCGCATGAAATTCTGGAAATCGATGGTCGCCAGCCGCAGCTCCTCGAGGTTGTTCGCCTCGATCCCGAAGGAGAAATCCGGCCCGCCGTCGTTGATCGTGTACCCAACATTGATTTCCTCAGCATCCGGAATGTCGCCGAGCCTTTCGCGGAACATATCCGCCACGTCTTTTGTGGACTGCTTGCGCTCGTTTCCGTCGATGATGGTTAGGTAGGAGGTCACGGTGCCCTCCTGCGCGCTGATATAGATCGCCTTGACAAAGTCCTCGCCGTTGACCTGGCCAAGCTCTTTTTTCATCGCTTCGCCGGCGCGCTCCACCTCCGCGAAGATCTCAAGGCTGCGCGAATATGGCGAGCCTTCCGGCATCCGCACTGTCAAGGAGACGAACGTGCCTTGCACCTCGGGCTGGAATTTGAACGCGACCCAACCTTGCGCGATCAGCGCCACGGAAAAGGTGAAGGCGACAAGGAAGAAGGCGACCGTGAAATAGCGAAACCGCAGCGCCGTCTTGATGACCGGGCCCACGACGCTTTTCGCAAAGGCGAGCAGGCCGTCGGCGAAAATGCTCTGCAGATGATGCAGATGGCCGGTCTTGTCCTCCTTCTTCAGGTGAGAGAGGTGCGCTGGAAGGATCAGGAACGCTTCGATCAGCGAGAATGTCAGGGCGAAGATGACCGTGAATGCGATATGCTTGGTGAAGTCCGCCGCCCCGCCGGCGATGAAGAGCCAGGGCATGAACGCGATGATCGTCGTCATGACGGAGAAGAAGACTGGCTTGGCGACGAGCTGCGCGCCGAGGATGGCGCCGTTAAGGCCTCCGCGGCCTTCCTCCGCCTCGGAATGGATGCTTTCCCCGACCACGATCGCGTCATCGACGACAATGCCGATGACGAGGAGGAAGCCAAAGAGAGAAAGGATGTTGATCGAGACCCCGGCCGACGGCATGAAAATGAAGGCGCCGATAAGCGCGATCGGCATGCCGACGGTCGCCCAGAAGGCGACGGCGGGACGCAGGAACAGGACGAGGACGATCAGGACGAGAATGAACCCCTGAACGGCGTTGCCGCCTACAAGGTTCATTCGGCTGTAATAGATGTCGGCGGTGTTGAACCACACGATCATCTCAGCCCGGCCTTCAAGCTCCTTGTTCTTCTTTTCGATATATTCGAGCACCGCATCGGACAGGGCGACGATGTTCATCGTCTCGGGCGCGTTGACCGCGATCGTGATCGTCGGCGCCCCGTTCATCTGGCGCTTCTGCTTGATGTCTTCAAACGCGTCTTCAACGACGGCCACGTCACGCACGCGGATCACTCCGCCGTCGGCGAGCTGGCGCACGACGATTTCGCCGAATTCGTCGGCGGAATCGGCGAGCGAGCGCGCGGCGACAGCAATGTTCCCGGTGTCAGTGCGCACCTGACCCGCTGAGAGATTCAAGGACGAGCCGCGGACCGCGCGCGCAACATCGTCGAAAGTGAGGCCGAAACGGCGGAGCGCTTCTTCGGAAACCTCGATCGAGACTTCTTCCTTCCGCGCGCCCCACAGGCTGACGAGCGGCGAGCCGTTCGGGAGCTGGGCGATGTCATCCTTGATGTCGCGTGCAAGGCGCGTCAGGTCGCGTTCAGACATGTCGCCGTAAAGCGCGATGAACATGGCGCCGTTCTCGTTGCGCCATTGCGAAATGACCGGCGGGAAGGCGTCCGCAGGCAGCGTCGAAATGCCGTCTACCCGGCTCTTGATGTCGTTGAGAAGCCGCGTCGCATCGCCGGTGTCGATGCCTTCGACATTGATGACCGCGACATTTTCCTGCGCTCGGCTGTCAATATGCTTGACGCCGTCGACCCCTGAGATCGCTTCCTCCACGCGCAGGATGATTTGTTCTTCGATTTCCTGCGGCGACGCTCCGAGCCACGTGACCGAAACTGTCGCGCCGTTGAAATCGGCCGACGGGAAAACCTCGCGCTCGATTTGCCGAAAGGAGAAGAGGCCGGCGATGACGATCGCCACCATCAGCATGTTGGCGGCGATTGGGTTCCTCGCCCACCAGGCGATCATTCCGTTCATTCGGTGACGCTCCTGCGGACGGCTTCGGCCACGGTTTCTGCTTCCACGTCACCGCGATCGGCGCCGGGAATCGCTTCTGCCTCTGTCGGCGTGACTTTGTCGCCGACTTTGGCGCCCCTCAGCGGGGAGGTGACGACCCGCTCGCCCGCTTCGAGGCCGCCAGCGAGGGTGATGGTGTCGCGGTCAGCGGACAGGACGACGACTTCGCGGACGGCGATGCGATCTTCCGCGCCGATGACATAGACGGTGTTGCGCCCGAAAAGGGCGGTGCGCGGCAGGACGACGGCGCGATCGACCATTTTTCCTTCGATGAGCGCGTCCACGAAAAGGCCCATGGCGAGCGGCGTGCCGTCGCTGGCGCCCTTGCCGTAAGGATCATCGACGACGGCGATGGCGCCGATCTGGCGCGTTCCGGGATCGAAGGCCCCGTCCGTGCGCGCAATGCGCGCGGTCCATTCATGATAAACGCCGCCGATCGTCGCCGACAAGGTCGCCTTCGGGCCGCGCGATTGCGGCGATTCATTGAACGCGAAGGGAATGCCAAGTTTGGCGAGATCCCCGTCCGCGAGGGGAAGCCGGACCTCCGCGACATCGGTCGAAAAAATTCGGCCGATCGCGGCGCCGGGCGAAATGAACTGCCCCTCGCCCGCCAGCCGTTCGCGTACGCGGCCGTCAAACGGCGCGCGCAGCTCCGTGCGCTGAAGGTCAAGGAGCGCGCCGTTGTAATCCGCTTTCGCCGCCTCGAACGCGGCGCGCGCCTGCGCGAGCTGCGGCTTTCTAAGCGTCAGCTCGCTTGCCTCGCCCGGACGCTCAAGCGCTTCATAGTCCTTCTGCGCCAGTTCGGACTCAGCTTCCTCGCGGCGGAGCAGCTCTTCGGACTGAGCCATGCGCGCCTTGGCTGCGGCGACCGCGACGCTGTAATTCGAGTCCTCGATCTTCACGAGCAGTTCGCCTCGTTTGAACGCGCCCCCGGCGACAAAAGCACCCGCGGTCTTGACGATCCGGCCTGATACTTCAGCCGTCAGGTTGATGTCGGTGCGCGGGCGAACTTCGCCCTGCGCGAAGACATTCAGCGTCACCGGCTTGGGATCGACGGCCGCATAAAAGACCGCCGGCGGCGCCAGCGCGACTTCCTTGGGCTCGATTTTCGGCCGCAGCGATCCCATGAAGGCTATCAGCGCGAAACCGACGACAAAGATGCCGACAGTGCCGAGCAGCGTGAAAAGTTTTCGCAACATACTAGTACCTGTTTTTCCCCGAGACCCGGCCGTCGCGGCCTTAACCCGCGGCCGCCGTGACTTGCGGCGCCGTGCTGGTGATGAAGTCGCCGCCGATCGCAAGATAGAGCGCGACACGATTGGCGACGCGCTGCTGCTGCGTCTGAATATAGGCGCTTTCCGCCGAAATGCGGCGCGTCTGCGCGTTCAGGAGATCGAAGATCGTCGCGGTGCCGCTCGTGTAGCGGCGTTCGGTCAGGTCCTCGGCCGCAGCCGCTTCCTCAAAAGCGAGTTTCAGCGCCGCCTCGCCCGCCGCCAGATAGGTTTCCGCGGCGATCGCGTTTTCCGCCTCCTCATACGCGGCAAGCGCCGTCTGCGCGTAAGTCAGCAGCGAGGCTTCCGCGACCGCGCGCTGGCGCTTGGCGTTGGCGCGGATGCGCCCGCCTTGAAAGAGCGGCTGGAACAGTCCCGCGGCGATATTGCCGGCCAGGCGTTCCGGATCGAGGATGTCGGAAATCTCCGGGCCGCTGGTGTTAAGGTTCGCCGACAGCGTCAGGCGCGGCAGAAATTGCTTGCGGGCCGCGCGCGCACGCAAGCCGTTCGCCGACATCCGCGCTTCAGCGGCGATAAGGTCTGGCCGGCGCGCGAGGATGTCGCCGGGCGCGCCGGCGCCGGCGAGCGTCGGTAATTCAGGCAGCACCGCCGCTGCTTCGAGTTCAGCCGCCGGGTAGCGCCCGAGCAGCACCTCAAGTCGGCGCGCTGATTCCTTTTCGAGACGCTGGCGAAGCGCCAGGTTCGCCTGGCTCGATCCGAGCGCGGAGCGCGACAGCCGAACATCAAGGCTCGACGCGACGCCGCGTTCATAGCGCCGGTCCGTGACCGAGAGATTGCGTTCACGCGCGGTCACGTCGCGTTCGGCGAGTTCGCGTTGCTGGCGCGCCTCAATGAGACCGAACCACGTCTGGGTCACGGCGCCGGCGATCGACAGTTGCGCGGCGTGAAAATCCGCAAAGCTCGCCGCCGCATCTTTGTAGGCCGCTCGCGTCTCGTCGGTCAGCCGGCCCCAGAGGTCGATCTCCCACTGAATCTGGGCGCCGATCTGGTAATTGTTGATGTAGACGCGGCGATTGGGCAGCGGGCTTTCGGCGATGCCGTCCTGCCCCGGCGTTCCGCCGCGCGGGCCGATAAAAAGGTCCAGCCCGTCAAGGCGCCCGTCATTGTCAGCATCGACGCCGAACTGCCGCTCAAGGTCCTTGGCGCTCGTGCCGCGGCTGACGCCGGCGCCGCCGGCTTGCGCAGCGAGCGAGGGGTCCGAGACGATGGCGTTGCGGCTGGCGTTGCCGGTGGCGTTCAGCGTCGGCAGCAGATCGGCGCGCTCGATTTTGGCGAGCTGACGGGCGGCGTCGAGATTTGCCGCGGCCGCGCGCAAATTATTGTTGTGGGCCATCGCTTCGGCGACAAGGCTGTGAAGCGAGGCGTCCTGAAATGCGGCGAGCCAGTCGCCGACCGGCGGGTCGGCGACCTCCTCATCCGCGGCCCATTGCGCCGGCGGGTCGGGAAGCTGCGCCTCGAGCAGATCCTTATCGACGCTCGCACAGCCCGCGGCGAGGAGGGCGATCAGGGAGACGCCAGTTCTTAACATCTACTCTCTCCAGAGCCGCCAAGGGCGCGGCGACCTTATCAACGGCGCTTGAACCGTTTTCCGCCGCCCACCTCAATCGGCAAGCGGCGGACCGGGGCGGACATGCGACGAGCCGGGAACCCGGGAGCGCCGTTTGACGGCCTGTCTTATATCGGGACCGTTAATGATTTTCGGCAGCGATACGCCTGCAAAGCGATTTTGGACCCGACCTGACGCCGCCGAAGCACATCCTGCCGAAAAAAGGTCCGAAAATGGATTGGAGGCCACGCCCGGAATTGAACCGGGGTACGAGGTTTTGCAGACCTCTGCGTCACCACTCCGCCACGTGGCCTCACCGACGTCCCCGCGGCCGTAACCGGGGGAGCGGCTCTGTAGCGCGCTGCTTCTGGGGCGTCAAAAGCCTTCTTTCGCGGTTGCCCGGGGCGGCGGCTGGGGTTAAGCCCCGGGCGCATTTCTCGCCGGTCGCCAGATGGATTTTGAAGCCGCACGCAAGCACATGGTCGACAGCCAGGTGCGCACGAACGATGTCACCGATCCGCGGATTCAGCGCGCGTTCGAGACCGTCCCGCGCGAGCTGTTCATGCCAGCCGAATTGCGTGCGCAGGCCTATGTCGATCGCGAAGTCGTCTACGCACCTGGCCGCTCGATGCCGACAGCGCGGGATCTTTCAAAGCTTCTCGATGCGCTCGATCTTCGGCCGTCTGACCTAATTCTCGATGTCGCTTGCGGGTCCGGCTACTCGACAGCGATCCTGGCTGCGCTCGGCGAGATGGTTGTCGCCGTCGAAGGGGACGAGGGGCTCGCGGCGCTCGCGCAGGAAAACTGGATGGCGATTGGCGCCGTCAATGCGGCCGTCATCGCCGGCGATCCGGCCTTGGGCGCCGCCAGGCAAGGACCGTTTGACGTGATCGTCATTGGCCATGCCGTCGAAACCGAGCCTTCGGCCCTTTTCAAACAGCTCAAGGAAGGCGGCAGGCTGGGAGCCTTCATGCGCAAGGACGGCGTATTCAGGGGGTGCGTGTGGCGACGCTCGGGCGCCTCAATTGGGATGTCGGAAGTCTTCGATGCGTCAGTAAGGACGGTGCTGGCCGGTTTTATCCGGCCGAAAACCTTCGTATTTTAGAGTAACCGCATGGCGCGCAGCGCCGGGTCCGGCGGGCGTCCATGAGGAGTTTGTAATGAAGCGTTTCCTTTTATCGGCCGCCGTCTGCCTCGCGGTGCTGTCGGCGCCCGTCGCTTTCGCGCAAACTCTCGAAGAAGCGCTGAGCGCCGCCTACAACGCCAACCCGACGATCGCAGCCGAGCGCGCCCGCCAGCGCGCGACGAAGGAATTGACGCCGCAGGCTATCGCCGGCGCGCTGCCGCAAGTGACCGGCGGGGCGAGCTATACCAAGACCGACGGCGATCAAACCATTGACCCAAGAGCGTTCAATCCGATCTCAACGGACCCGCCGTTCACCCGCTCGTTTGACCTCGAAACGACAACCTACGAGATTTCCGGTTCTCAGGCTGTTTTCACGGGATTTCGAAACTTCAACGCCATTCGCGCCGCCAGGGCGCGCGTGAAAGAAGGCGCCGCGCAGCTCGCGCTCATTGAGCAGGACGTGCTGACGCGCGCGGCCGGCGCCTATTTCGATGTCGTGCGCGATCTGGAAGTCTTCAGCGCCAACACCAACAATGTGGAAGTCTTGATCCGCCAGAAGCGCGAAGCCGATCTCCGCTTTGAGGTCGGCGAGGTGACAAAAACCGATGTCGCGCAGGCCGAAGCCCGTCTGGCTCAGGCCCGCGCGAACCTGACGACCGCGCAGGCGCGCCTCGCCGTGAGCCGGGCGAGCTTCGTTGAATTGATCGGCGCGACGCCCGGATCTCTGGAGAGCGACCCCGTTCTGCCGGCGGTTCCGGCGTCGCTGGAGGAATCGCTTTCGATCTCCCGCGAGGGCGCCCCGTCGATCGTCCGTGCCCGGATGGCCGAGCGGGCGCAGAAGAGAAATCTTCAGGTCGCCAAGGGGCAATTTTCCCCGACCGTCTCGCTGACGGCGAATTATCAGTTCGCGGACGAGCCGAGCTTCGGCGCGGTCGAGAGCGAGCAATTCGCCTATGGCGCGCGGGCCAGCGTTCCGATTTTTCTCGGCGGCCTCAATATTTCTCGCGTGCGAGAAGCCAGGGCGCTGCACGACCAGAGCCGGCGTCAGGTCGAAGAGGCTGAGCGCCGCGCCGACGCCGCCGTCACGGGTTCATGGGAACAATTGCAGGCCGCGCGCGCCAATATAGCCTCAGCGACCTCGCAGGTCGCGGCGAGCGAACTTGCCCTTAACGGCGTACGACGCGAGGCGCAGCTCGGCGTCCGGACGACGCTCGACGTTCTCGACGCCGAGCAGGAGTTCCTGAACGCCCAGGTCTCCCTCGCCAACGCCGAGCGTGACGCGCGCCTTGCAACTTTCCAGCTGCTCGCCGCCATGGGGGCCCTGGGGCCAGACGTCGAAGAGACGGCGCCGCCCGCGAATTAACCGCCGGTCAATTCGGCGCTGCGAAACATAGGGTTGCGCCCGCCCGCGAAGCGGCAGAAATAGTCTTGGAACGCGCCAATGAGCGCCCGCGAGGATAGGACAGGACCGCCGTTCCCATGAGCAACGCCCAGCCCGAACCGAGCATGGAAGAAATTCTCGCCTCGATCCGGCGGATCATTTCCGAGGATGAGGACGAACCTGCGCCGAAACCGGCGCCCCGTGTCGAGCCTTTCCGACCGGCTGCGCCCGAACCGCCGCGCCCGGCCGCCGTGCAGCCGCCGAGGCCGGCGCCGCAGCCGGATCCAGCGCCCGAACCCACCTTCGCAACGGAAGATGTTGAGATGATTAGAAAAAATGTCGCCGAAGCCATGGAAGACGATGACGGCATCGTCGCGACGGAAACCGCTACAGCGGCGTCCAAGGCGTTCATGAGCCTGTCGCAGACCGTACAGGTCTCCGACGGTCGCGGGCGCACGATGGAGGATATCGTCATCGAAATGCTGCGCCCCATGATCAAGGACTGGCTCGATCAGAACCTCGCGACCATCGTCGAGGAAAAGGTCGAAGAAGAAGTCCAGCGCGTCGCCCGCCGCCGCCGCTGACGCGCGTTTCAGCTGAATGTTACATACCGGCGGGCGACCGCCGGTTTTTTCGTTTTGCGGCGGCCTGAACCCTCGGTTAGGTCTTTGCTGCAAACGAAAGAGGGTGCCCATGTCATCGTTAGCCAAATTCATGATTGCAGCAGGGGCGGTCGCGCTCGCCGCGTCCTGCGGGAAGAAGAACGACATGCCGAAACAGCCCGACGAGGCGCCAGCGACTGCGGAACTAACCTACCCGCCAACGGCGACCGTCGATCAGACCGATGCCTATCAGTCGGGCGCCAATGGCGCGGTGACGATCAACGATCCCTATCGCTGGCTTGAAGACGATGTGCGCGTCAACGCCGATGTCGCCGCGTGGGTTGAAGCCCAGAACAAGGTGTCAGGCGCCTATCTCGCCGCGCTCCCCGGCCGCGCCGGGATTGAGCGGCGGCTGACGGAGCTTTTCGACTACGCGCGTTACTCGCTGCCGGAGAAGGAAGGCGGAAAATATTTCTACTCGAAGAATGACGGGCTGCAGAACCAGTCCGTGTTCTACGTGACGGACGACCCCGCCGCCGACGGCCGCGCGCTGATGGACCCGAATAAATGGTCCGCAGACGGAACAGTCGCGCTCGCCGGAACGGCGCCATCGCCCGACGGATCGATGGTCGCCTATCTCGTCCAGGACGGCGGCTCCGACTGGCGCAACATCGAAGTGATTGACGCCGCGACCGGCGAAAAGCGCGCCGACAAGGTCGAGTGGGTGAAGTTTTCGGGCGTGTCGTGGGCGAAGGACGGCTCAGGGTTTTATTACTCGCGCTATCCGGCGACGAGCGCAGAAGAAAAATTCACCGCGCTCAACAAGAACCAGAAGGTTTATTTTCATCGTCTCGGAACTCTTCAGAGCGAGGATCGCATCATCGTGGAGGACGCCGCGCGCCCTGATGTGGGCTGGGGCGCCGATGTGACCGATGACGGGCGCTATCTCGTCGTTTCGTCCTGGCAGGGAACAGACGGAAACGGGTTGCGCTTCATCAGCCTTGCGGCCGACGGAAAGACGACGATTGCTGTTGATAACTTCGCCAACAATCATATCGCGATCGGCAATATCGGCTCGACATTCTTGGTACGGACCGACCTTGGCGCACCGAACTACCGCGTCGTCGCGGTTGACGCTGCTGACCCTGCGCCGGACAAGTGGCGCACCATCATCGCCGAAGGGCGCTTTCCGATCGACGGCGCCGCCCATGTCGGCGGCAAGCTGATCGTCCAATATCTTGAAGACGCCAAATCCGTCGTGCGCGTGCACGAGACGGACGGCGCGCTGGTCCGCACGGTCGAATTGCCGGGGATCGGCACGGTCGCCGGTTTCGACGGCGAGGCCGACGATCCGGAGACCTTTTACAACTTCACTTCGTTCAATCGCCCCTCGACCATTTATCGTTACGACGTCGCCAGCGGAGAAAGCGCGCTCATCAAGGCGCCGGCGCTGAAATTCAATCCGGACGATTATGTCGTCGAGCAGACTTTCTACGAATCGACCGGCGGCGCGCGCGTGCCGATGTTCATCGTTCACCGGAAGGACGTGACGGCGAACGGGTCGCGGCCGGTGCTGCTTTACGGCTATGGCGGCTTTAACGTCTCGGTTCCGCCGGCGTTCTCCGCCGCGCGCCTGCAGTGGATGGAGATGGGCGGCGTGTTCGCGCTCGCCAATATTCGTGGCGGCGGCGAGTACGGCCGCAATTGGCACGACGGCGGGCGCCGGGCGAACAAGCAAAATGTGTTCGAC
>FSSH01009748.1_pt1 | contig 11178 bp, 6 predicted proteins | sample 1166101 | NCBI WGS metagenome assembly FSSH01 (sample SAMEA32972668, study PRJEB13176) | freshwater metagenome | biome: Drinking water system; feature: Biomass in drinking water that filtered by 0.45 um membrane; material: drinking water | place: USA | collected 2012-12-20 | depth 0 m | reverse complement strand
ATACCGACTCGGACGGCATGATTCGCTCCGGCTATTTTGGACCGCGCCCATAGTGCCGCCTGGTGAATCTCGTCACGGCTGCCGGGATATTCCATGCGACGCATTGCGCCCGAAGATTGCGGGGATTGCGCCGGTAAAGCCGCAACTGATATCTCACAACCGGTTGCAGCCAGTTTTCTTAAAAAAACATTTTGTTGCGGCGTAAAAATATCAAAGCCACAACAAATGAGTGACGGCGGTTTTTTTATATCGAAGGATTCATAATGCTCAGTGAGCAGATCCGTAATGCGCGCGCGATCCGTCTGCCAATTACTCCTCGTTATTTCCTGATACGTCAAGGCCCAATCGAGAAACACTCTACTATCCTCATTGGGATAACCATCACCCAGATAATCCGTGATTTGCCAGGCATGCGCCAGCTGCCAAGCTTCCCGAGCCAATTGCGCTGTTTGCGCAATCCTCAGCAATGTTTTCCCGGTTGCTGATGATCGAATGATCGATTCCCAGAGCACCTGTTCCTGCGCGGCCGACAGTAACAAAGGCAATCTGAACGATTGCGCGGCATAGAGCGCATCAAGGTAAATACGCTCAATCAAAGCAGTCAAAGGCAAGACATCAACCGAATACCAAACCGCCCTGTTGCGGCCGATTTGGTCTTGATCGAATTTCTCTTTAAGCGCTAATGCAAGCCTCCGGTTCGGTGTGACAACCGTAGTACCGGTATCGATGCGCTTAAAAACCTCAGTAAGGGGGACTTGCGGGAATTGCGAGGAATCAGACATGCGGTATCAGATTACCGCCATTTCTGTTTAGCGCTTCAGATGATCCAGCTTATCTTTAACACTGGCCCAATCATCCGCGTCAGGCAATGGGTCTTTTTTCTCGATAATCGGACGCCACTTTTTAGACAAATCCGCATTCAGATCGATGAAATGTACTTGTTCATCAGGCACGTCATCTTCCGCATAAATCGCTTCCACCGGACATTCCGCGACACACAATGTGCAATCGATACACTCATCGGGATCGATAACTAAAAAATTGGGGCCTTCACGGAAACAATCCACCGGACATACATCCACACAATCTGTATATTTGCATTTAATGCAATTCTCAGTTACTACATAAGCCATGACAACTCTTCCTTGCTTGACACTTTTATAGAATTTCGCATTTTAACAGAATTCTGATAAACAACGCCATCATCAAAACTGATGTCGATTATCATCATTTGCTGTCGTGGCCGCCCAAAACCGCACTACAACAGAATACCTCGACTTATTGAGGGACAACACACACGATCTTGATCGATTGAACACTCGGTTCAAAAACTCACTGGATTCTTAAGGAAACGCTGATTAATTGGCTATACGAGCGAATCACTTCGTTGCGCGGTACTCGCATCCTCGCCTATCTAAGTGATATGTCTTGGTTGCTGTGTTCCGTGCGTCTTGTGCTTCATCTCGTTCGCCAAATTAATCAGCGTTTCCTTAATTCTCTCCAGAATATTCTTTAAATCAAACAACTGCACTTCATAAGTTGAATTGATCTTTCTTTAAATATAATTAAAACAAGGTGCTCTGGAACTATGCGTGAAATCCGCGATACCAAGCCACCCACTTTATGATACCTTCGACTAACGGTGTTTTAGGTTCGAAACCGATATCACGTCTGAGATCTTCAACATCAGCGTAAGTAGCGACGACATCGCCTGGTTGCATAGGTAAAAAATTCTTTTTTGCTTCTCGACCAAGTGCTTCCTCAATGGTTTTGATAAAAGTCATCAACTCAACCGGCTGGTGGTTACCAATGTTATAAACCCGATAGGGAGCGTAGCTAGTCCCGGGATCGGGAATATCCTTGGAAAAATCCGGATTTGAAGTGGCGATGTGGTCGAGAACGCGTACTGTACCTTGGGCTATATCATCAATATAGGTGAAGTCACGCTGCATCTTGCCATGATTAAACACATCGATAGCGCGACCTTCAAGAATGGCACTGGTAAACAACCAAGGTGACATATCCGGGCGCCCCCATGGACCATAAACTGTGAAATACCGCAAACCGGTAGTGGGTAGTCCATAAAGGTGGCTATAGGTATGCGCCATCAGTTCGTTTGCTTTTTTACTGGCGGCATAGAGACTAACCGGGTGATCTACGTTGTCGTGCACTGAAAATGGCAAATGGGTATTGGCGCCATATACGCTCGACGAACTCGCGTAAACAAAGTGTTCGACATCGTTGTTGCGGCAGCCTTCTAACAAATTTCCGAAACCGACCAGATTAGTCTGGATATAAATGTGCGGGTTTTTTAGTGAGTACCGTACACCTGCCTGAGCGGCAAGGTTAATGACACGACGGGGTTTTTCCTTTGCAAACAAATCTTCGGTGGTTTGCTGGTCAGCGATATCCCCCTGAACAAATTTGAAATTGGGATAGTGTGTTAGCTGTGCCAGGCGGGCATGCTTAAGACGTGGATCGTAATAATCGTTCAGGTTATCAATACCCACAACTTCGTCGCCCCGCTTTAGAAGGATTTGAGCAACATGCATGCCGATGAATCCTGCAACACCAGTCAGCAGTAACTTCATAACTCTAATTTCTACCCATCGAATAATAGGTAATACACTCGCGAACCATGCGCTCCGGATTATACAAGTTTCGTCCGTCAAAGATCACCGGGGTTTTTAGCTCCGTTTTAATGAGATCGAAATCTGGTGCGCGAAACTGCTGCCACTCTGTAACGATTACCAGCGCATCAGCATGACGCAGTGCTGCTTCCTTGGTACCCATCAGGGTCAGATCCGCACGCCGTCCATAAATACGCTGACACTCATCCATCGCAACGGGATCAAATGCCTGTACCTTTGCACCGGATTGCCAAAGCGCTTCCATGAGGGTTCGGCTCGGAGCCTCTCGCATATCGTCAGTATTGGGCTTAAAGCTTAAGCCCCAGATAGCAATAGTCTTGCCGCTGAGCTTATTTGCGCCGCCGAAGTGCTTAGCGAGTTTTTCAAAAAGCCTGGCCTTTTGGCGATTGTTGACTGACTCCGTTGCCTTGAGTAATTCAGCGTTGTAGCCAACTTGCGCTGCAGTGCGCTCCAGCGCTTGCACATCTTTGGGGAAGCAGCTACCCCCATAGCCGCATCCGGGATAGATGAAATGATATCCGATCCGCGGATCGGCACCGATACCTTTACGGACTTCTTCGATATCCGCACCCAATATTTCGGCCATATTAGCCAGCTCATTCATAAAGCTAATTTTCGTCGCAAGCATCGCATTGGCTGCATATTTAGTGAGTTCGGCACTTTTCACATCCATAAATATGATGCGCTCATGGTTACGATTAAAGGGCTCATATAGTTCGTTCATGCGTTTACGAGCCTCGATTGATTGAGTGCCGATAATTATTCGGTCAGGCTTCAAAAAATCACTGATTGCCGCGCCTTCCTTGAGGAATTCAGGGTTTGAAACCACATCAAAGGCAATCTTTTCCCCACGTTCGGCGAGCACTTGTGCGACGCGCGCCTGTACCTTGTCGGCGGTACCAACCGGTACCGTTGATTTATTGATAATGATCTTGTAACTCTGCATATTTCTAGCGATGCTTTCGGCTACAGACAATACATACTGCAGATCGGCAGATCCATCTTCATCTGGAGGGGTACCAACAGCGATAAACTGTATTTCGGCATGTTGGATCGCGGTTGCCACATTGGTAGTAAATTGCAAGCGACCTGCGTTTACATTTCGCTCAACAATGGCATCGAGGCCCGATTCCCAGATAGGAAGAACTCCTTTCTTCAGGTTGTCGATTTTGGTTTGATCAACATCAATACAAACCACTTTATGACCGACATCCGCTAGGCAAGCTCCAGTGACCAAGCCGACATATCCAGTACCAAAAATGCTGAGTTTCATAGATCTCCTCGTATTTCCAGATCGGATGCTGGAGAATAGGCTCGTTTGATTTCTTCTCTGAGATTCTGAATGCGGATTCCGATTAAACGCATGTGATTTTGTTTAAAAATTAAATTTGCACAACTTCATGTCAAATCGAGTGCGCGGCTACTATATCCAGATATATCGTATTCGGCGCAAGTTCAGTCGATTGTACAATGCCTGATGAGCAAAATTCATGCGCATGATGCTTTTGAGCTGTCTACCGGAATATCACTGCACCAGACCATAGGCGGATAGAAGACGGCACATCGCATTACATACTTGAAGAATTTCCGCATTTGAAACAGTAATTCAGTAGCAGGCATTTTTATACGAAAATATTTTTATACCTCTGTGTGCTAGATGAGGTAACAAATAATTAAATAATACTTGGAGCATCACTTTGATGCCAGGCCCCAACGATAAATTTGAAAGGGAAGCGGGAACAAGATGCGTCGTTTAGTCAATAAATACTACCAACTTTTCAGTTGGCAGTCCAAGCTCGATGTCTTTACAAGACCCAAATAACAAACACTGTTCTTAATCAATAGACTTAATGGCGATTATACTTATTTTGCTTTAATAAAGTAAACAATGAGGAAGTGATTGGCGGAAGATGAGAATTTCTTGCATGATTTACAGTTTTTCGCTCTCACTTACTCAGAGGCATCGGGAGAAGGTTTGGATTTCAATCCGTAGCTCAGCCATTCTTTAAGACAAGTTAGGGGCTTTGCTTATGAAGTTTCAAATTTGTATAAAAACAGACACTTTTCAGAGTACTGGTGACTGTTGTTTGACAACCGATCCAGCTTTTGGTACTTTAAATTTTAAGTAAGAGTAGCTTATTCTTTCTCTTATGCTAAGCGCAAGCGATTCTCATCTTGTGAATGGTGGGTATAAGTATTCAGCAAGTAAAAAAGATACAAAATTGTCAATCCACCAAAAATACCCATAAATGGAAAAATTTTTCCAAAATCAGTAAATCAATAAAACGAAAATACTAATTATGTGTGGCATTGCGGGAATCTATCACTTCGCCGGGCGGCCGGTACACGCCAGTTTGCTAAATCCGATGATCGATTGCCTTGCTCATAGAGGTCCAGATGGAGAAGGGACGTATATCGATGGTTCGATAGGACTAGGTCACCGGCGTCTCGCGATTATTGATTTGTCTACGGGGCAGCAGCCCATGCTCAGTGATGATAAATCGCTGGTGTTGACCTTTAACGGCGAAATTTATAATTATGTAGAACTGAGAGATGAATTGCTGAAACTCGGTTGTCGATTCCGCACAGAATCGGACACTGAAGTTATTTTGCATGCATATCAAACCTGGGGAACGGAATGTCAGAATCATTTCAACGGTATGTGGGCATTTGCTCTATGGGATGCAAAGAAAAATCAATTATTCGTTTCACGTGACAGAATCGGCGAAAAACCGCTTTTTTTCGCTGACTACGATGAGACTTTTCTTTTCGGTTCGGAAATAAAATCCATTTTAGCTTACGGCATTCCGGCCGAAATTAGGATGGAGTTGCTTGAAATCTATTTAATGCTGGGATATATCCCGGCGCCTCACACATTTTACCGTCATATTCACAAGCTGCGTCCCGGACATTATCTCCTGGTCAAAGATGGCAAAGTGACAGAGCATCAATACTGGAGTTTTCCACAAATAGACGAAAATGAGATGCTTGTTGACAGAATGGCTGTGCATGAAGAGTTCAGTCATCTGTTGAGTGACTCGGTGAAGATCAGGATGCGAAGTCATGTGCCGTTTGGCGCTTTTCTAAGTGGCGGATTGGATTCCGCCAGTATTGTTTCCTTGATGTCACAATATACGGAACAGACTGTAGAAACTTTCACCATTGGTTTTAAAGAAAAGCTGTTCGACGAGCGTGCGCTGGCGAGACAAGTCGCCGCAGCATTTCACACGAAGCATCACGAACATCTGGTAGAACCGGATACTTTCGAGCAATCCCTCAAAAAAGTATTACACCACTATGATGAACCATTCGGTGACTCATCAGCCATACCAACCGGCCATGTCTCGCATCATGCAAGCCAACACGTCAAAATGGTACTGACTGGCGATGGGGGGGACGAGGTATTGTCTGGCTACACAATTTACCAGGGGGAAAAATTTTCCGCTCAATACCAGCGACTGCCCCGTTTAGTGCAAACAGGAATTCCCAAGCTAGCTTCGGCACTGGCATTCTCACTTCGTGGCAATCTGCGCTACCAATTGAATCGTGCTGCCAAGGTGTGCTCGGCAGCCGCAGCACCATTTAATACCCGGCTTATTACTAAATTAGCGTCTATTAATCCGGAAATAATCAAGGAATTAACCGGCAATCAAACGCAAATCTGGCGTATCGAGGATTTTCTTGAAGATACAATGCGTGATTGCCGATTCAATGATCCATTCTATAAGTTAATGTATTTTCAGTACAAAGTATCATTGCCGGATGATATATTAGTCAAGGTTGATCGTATGAGTATGGCTTATTCACTTGAGGCGCGTGTGCCGTTTCTAGATCATCGCCTTGTTGAGTTTATGGCAAAGGTTCACAAGGATGTAAAAATGACTGGCTATACGCGAAAAGCCATTCTGCGGGATACAGTCGCCAAGTCATTGCCCAGTGCGCTTCTAAAAGCCCCGAAAAAAGGATTTGTCGTTCCATTGAGGGAATGGTTCAAAGGAGAATCATTTCGTGCTCACTTGAACGATCTACTGGAACTCGAAGGAGAATTCGGGATTAACCGGGATACTATTGAGCGTATAGTGAGAGCAAACTTGGATGGTAAGTCTGATAATGGCAATTTTATATGGATACTGTTTTTACTCAGACAATGGCGGCAAAATTTTGGTTGAGTATAAATGCTGAAAGTTCTTATAACCGGCCCCTCTCTTTCCGATCAAGGTGGTGTCGCAAATTATTATAATGCAGTCCTTCCTTTCCTTCATGAACAGGGCAGCCTCAAGATACATTACATGGAGATAGGCGGCACCAAGGGTAAGGGCGGAATCTTATACCCTTTAGCTGATCAGCTCAGATTTTGGCAAACACTGAATGACATTAAGCCATCCATTGTCCATGTTAACCCATCGCTTAACTTGAAAAGCTATATTCGCGATGGCTTATTTGTATACCAAGCCAAGCGTATGGGGTATCCCGTAGTAGTATTTTTCCGCGGATGGGATGAAAGTTTTGAATCAATCGTGGAAACATCAGGTTCATGGCTCTTCAGAAATTCCTACCTCAAAGCGGATACATTTATCGTTCTTGCCTCTGCATTCAGAGACAAACTCACGGAATGGGGCGTAACAGCTCCCATTCATCTGGGCACAACAACTGTGTCCAATGATCTGATGCGCAATTTTTCCTTCACCGAGAAATCAATTAAGCTAACTACTGAGCCATTGCTCAAGATTCTGTTTCTTGCCAGATTGGAGAAGGAAAAAGGGGTGATGGAGGCTATGGAAGCCGTCACTTTGCTGCGGGAGAAGGGAAAACGGGTTTCACTTACAGTGGCTGGCGAAGGTGCTGCCATGAACGCTGTTAGGGAATGCGCGGATCGATATGATCAATCGAAAGAATTCCTGTTTGTTGTAGGTGATGTTCGTGGCGACGACAAGAGAGCATTACTCGCATCACACCATGTTTTCTGTTTCCCAACCTACTACGGTGAAGGCATGCCTAACTCTGTCCTTGAAGCTATGGCGTTTGGAATGCCTGTGATCACATGCCCGGTAGGAGGGTTACGAGACTTTTTTGAGAACGGAAAGATGGGTTACTTAGTAAAACAGAAAATAGTTACGGACATTGTAGATGCAATCGAGAAACTGATTGATGACCGGAACATGCTTGAGAATATGTCTTCCTATAATCATCGCTATGCGACAGAAAGATTTCTAGCGCCAAGCGCAGCGAGTTATTTGACGCATGTGTATCGTCAGACTACCCCACGATGAATAAATAAAAAACCAGCAATTCACTGGTAAATCCAGAATCAGCAAACTCGGTGTCATTTTCCTCTCATTTATTGACCTTGCTCTTACCGTCAAAGCATTTAAACGATATCATAGGCGCTAGCTGACTACACTGAATGCCCGCGATGGCTCTAGAGATTAACAGATTTCTTCTGCCAGTCTAGAGCCTTATACCCCTCTAATAAGTTGTCAAAGCCGTATTACTTGGTAACGATAAATTACCTGCAGCGTCAAATGCTCTAACAGTGTAACTATAAAGTGAGCCGGTAGGACTGCCATAAATGACATCTCGATAACTTGTCGTAGTGCTCTGACCTACCTTTGATCCGTTTCGGTATACGTTATACCCTGCAACGGCGACAGTATCTGAGGACGCTTTCCAGGATAACGAAACCCCCGCGGCAGTATAGAAATTTGACAGTGACGCCACCAGCGAGGTGGGGGATGAAGGAGCAGCTGTATCAAAATTGTAGCAAGAAATCCCTTCTCCGCATGGAAAACCATCCCATATTTCTAATCCAGTGGAATGTGATTCGACAGTTGCATAACCACCGCTGTATGGGTTATTCACAATGATCCGGGTAATCGGAAGATTGTAATTTCCCATATTCGGCCCGAAATGATCAACAATTTCCTTACCATCGATTGCCGCCCAGAAACGCCCGTCACTACCGTTTGAGCGGTGCCAGTAAACTTCAAATTTAAACCACTTATCGACTGGAACAGCAACGGTACGATTATCTACAGTCCAGTAATCAACCTTAGACCAGGGGCCATTAGCAACGTTATCGCCCTTCGTTTGCCAGTAGAGTAGCCCGTCAAGTCCCTTCAAAACAACTATGCTTATTCGATAATCACCAGCCCATGTATTCAGGTATCCGCCCGTTTTAATTTCAAACTGTGTGCGCCACCCCGCGCCTGGCACCACACGAGTTAGTTTCGATGGAAAGTCTGCTGGGTATTTAAACCAGTAGGTTATATATAAATCATCCACATCACCAATTGTCCAGGGTCTTTTAATCAGCAATGGTCCCTGTGAACCGGCCTGCCCCAAGTTACCCTTTATTTTTACATTCTGAAAAAGCTCATTGACCAAGCTCCCCTTTGGCCCAGTAACCTGTCTAATTTCATTAGTGATATAGTCTCCGATTGATGTGGAATCGATTGGATCTATTGTAATCAATTGAATACCTGAGAAATCCGCTCCCAGCGCTTTGATCGGCCAAGAAAACCCGGTTTCCTTATCGGTACCAAGAATGTATTGCCATGCTCCATTAGTATAAAAACCTGTCGGCACTCCCAGTGAAACGCCAGGACCGAAGTTTGACTTAAACAGCATAGTAGCTGCATGAGCCGTTGGAGCAAAAAAAGCAAATGTAAAACTGAGCAGTGTGAAAAGCACCATAACGCCACCAAACCGAACCATTTGATGTGTTCTTAGTTGCTTCACTCGCAACAGATTGCCGATCAGTACAGGCAGATTAGTTGTATACACTACTTGATAAAAAATTTTCATATTTCTACCTTTCTAAAATTAAAAGAATAAAGCTGTGAAGAAATGCATCAGAGCATTATTGCGTGACATTCATAAATCAGAATAGCCTTATACAGGTACTAGATCCCATCACTCATAAACTCATCTAAAAATATGCACTTAGTTGATTTACTCTTAAAAAAGTACCGATTAATGCGGGTAAACTGGTTGCATACACTGCTGGATGATAAATTCTCATATTTATACCCTTCTAGAATTAAGAGAACGGAGCCGTGAATAAATGCGTTTGAGTGTTTTTGCGCGACATTTACAAATCGGCATAGGCTAATACGCTATCACTCGCAAACCTTAGGTAAATCGAGCGCGGGCGTAATCACTAAAGAACCAAACCTACTGGAGAACCGTCATTTCTCAAGTGAATTGGAAGACCATATTGGCTAATTGCCAATCACTGCGATTATTTGCGCTATCATGAGTTACTGAATGACCTGACACCAGTCAATGTTTTGTATGGCTGTGGTCAATTAATTTTGAATGGGTAAGAAGAGCGGTATCTATTCTTTGAGAAAACTACCCTTATTATCACCACAAACACATAGGCAGTACTAAAAATACTATCTTTCTAATTCTTAATAATTATCATTCTTTATATGCCAATATGTTTTCACTCTAACATATATAAAGTATTTTATACAACCTGTTACTTCATTCAATATAAAAAAAAGTAGAATTTGTTTGCTTTGCAAAATTATTCTCGCATTCCAGTTTGAATCCATAAGTTCAGCTGATTGAGACTGTTGTGATACTGATTTCGCTTGAGAAATGCAAAGCATGTTGTCGAAATATTCGATATCACATGCGATAGGCTATACGTGAATGGAAAGTTACGATTTTTATAGTTAAAACTCTGGATAAGAATTATTTTGCATCAATGACCAGACTTAATGAATTGAACTAATTTTCCTTATTAATTATCAAGCTTAGCAGGTAAAGCCGATTACAAAGTACAACTATTTTTTATAACAAGATACATCTTTTCCGCATGGAAAATGGTCCCATATTTCCAATCCTGTAGAGTGTGATTCAACAGTTGCTGCGCCGCCGCTGTATGCATTATTAATCATTATCCTGGTTACCGGTAACTTATAATCACCCATATTAGGCCCGTAGTAATCACATATTACCTGTCCATCAACCGCAGACCAGAAGCGTCCGTCGCTGCCATTGGATCGATGCCAATAAACCTCAAATTTAAACCACTTACCTACAGGCACAGCAACGGAATGATTATCTACAGTCCAATAATCAATCCTTGGCCAAGGACCGTTGGCAACATTATCTCCTTTTGTCTGCCAGTAAAGCTGGCCGTCCAATTCTTTTAAAATAGTGATGCTTATCCGGTAGTCACCATTCCCCGTATTCAGATATCCGCCAGTCTTAAATTGAAACTGAGTTCGCCACCCGGAACCAGGCACTGCACGTGTAAGTTTTGATGAAAAATCTTCCGGGTATTTAAACCAGTAAGTAATATACAAATCATTTACATCACCGATAGTCCACGGCCTCTTTATCATCAGCGGAGCCTGTGAGCCTGCTTGCCCTAAGTCACCCTTTATTTTTACATTCTGGAAAAGCTCATAAATCAGTTTTCCACCAGGCCCGGTGACCTGCTTAATTTCGTTAGATATGTAATTTCCTATAGTTGCAGGAGTAATGGAATCAATTGTAATCAATTGAATACCTG
>FSSH01004627.1_pt1 | contig 11178 bp, 7 predicted proteins | sample 1166101 | NCBI WGS metagenome assembly FSSH01 (sample SAMEA32972668, study PRJEB13176) | freshwater metagenome | biome: Drinking water system; feature: Biomass in drinking water that filtered by 0.45 um membrane; material: drinking water | place: USA | collected 2012-12-20 | depth 0 m | reverse complement strand
ACCCTGAATGCGGACGGCAGCTATTCCTTCGCGGTCGACAATGCGCTCGGCACTGTCCAGGCGCTGCGGGCCGGCCAGACCCTGAGCGACACGTTCACCTACTCCGCCCGGGACACGAACGGCGGCACGTCCACGGCGCAGATCGCGGTCACGATCACCGGCGTCAACGACACCCCCATCGGGAGCACTGCACTGACCGCAACAGTCACGAAGGGCGCGGCCGCCTCGACATACGACTTGCTCGCCGGCGCAACCGATGTCGATGACAACGCGATGCTGAAGGTCGCCAACATCACCTATGCGGTCGGCGACGGCGCTGCCACCGGGACCGCACCGGGCGGCATGAGCTACGACGCCGCCACCCACAGGCTCAGCTTCAATCCCGCCGATCCAGCCTATGCGGACCTCGGCGTCGGCGCGACTCGGACGATCAAGGTCGGCTTCGATGTCATGGACGAGCACGGCGCCTCCTTCCAACGGACGCAGACACTGACCATCAATGGTCCTCCCGTCGTCGATAACGGCGGTGGAGGCGGAGGCGATCCCGGTGGCGGAGGCGACCCCGGTGGTGGAAATGGCGGCGGGGGCGACCCGGATGGAGGAAGTGGGGGCGGAGGTGTCATCGGTGGCGGAGGGGACGGGATCGCGCCGGAGCCGTTGAACCGTACCTTTTTCGGAACGGTCAGCTATGATGTCCAGAGCTCGGCCGGCGAAGTCTATGCTCTCTACGACGCGTTGTTCGACCGGCCTTCAGATATGGAAGGCCAGCAATACTGGACGAGCGCCCTCGATACCGGCATGTCGCTGAACGAACTCGCCGCGACACTGCTGCAATCGCCGGAGGGCCAAGCACGTCTCGGAACATCCGATACCCTGGTCTTCGTCGAATCCCTCTATCTATCCGCTCTCCATCGCCCGGGCGAGCCGGAAGGGATAGAACATTGGCGAAATGCCCTCGATCAGGGCACCAGCAGGGCTGACGTGGCCCTGGGCTTCGCCTTCTCGGCCGAGAACATCGTCAGCATCCAGCCGGCTCTCAACAGTGGCATCTTCACACCTGACCGCGAAGCCGTCGACGTTTCCCGGCTCTATTACGGCCTCCTCGATCGGGCGCCCGACGCGAATGGGCTGCAAGCGCATTCCAGTATGGTCGAGAGCGGCACGTCGCTCCTGAATATCGCCCAGGGCTTCCTGAGCTCGAGCGAATACGCCGCCAAGTTCGGCGGCCTCAGCGACGACGCCTTCGTGACGGCGCTTTACGACGGTGCGCTCGGACGGATCCCGGACGCGGTCGGCTTCGAGGCCTGGACGAACGCGCTCGACAGTGGCGCCAGCCGGGCGGACGTGGCGCTCGGCATCTCTGGGAGCACAGAAGCTCAAAATTACTTGCGGTCTAGCATCGAGGCCGGCTGGCACCTCGTCGCCTGAGCCTACCTCATTCCCGCGAAGCCGAACGACCACGCTTCGCGGGGGGCACTCGGAACCAGCCGAGGTCTCGCTGCGGGACTTTGGCACGACGCCACAGTGTCAGGCAGCGGATCGCCTCAAGACGCCTCGACATTCGGAGTATGAGGGCCATGTGCGGCATCGTCGGCATCGTCGGGCGAAGATCAGTGGCAGCGCAAGTCACGGAGGCGCTGCAACGGCTCGAGTACCGCGGCTACGACTCAGCCGGCATCGCCACCCTCGAGAACGGTCGCCTCGAGCGCCGCCGCGCCGAGGGCAAACTCGTCAATCTCCAGCTCAAGCTGCTTCAATCGCCGCTGTCGGGCGCCATCGGCATCGGCCATACGCGTTGGGCGACGCACGGCCGGCCGAACGAGACCAACGCCCACCCCCATGCCACCGAGCGCCTGGCGGTCGTCCATAACGGCATCATCGAGAATTTCCGCCAGCTCAAGGCCGAGCTCCAGGCCCACGGCATCCGCTTCGACACCGAGACCGACACTGAGGTGGTGGCGCAGGCCGTCAGCTACGCCATGGCGCAGGGGCTCGGCCCCGTCGAGGCCGTGGCCGCGACCTTGCCGCGCCTGCGTGGCGCCTTTGCGCTCGGTTTCCTGTTCGCGGGCGAGAGCGACCTTCTGATCGGCGCCCGCCATGGCGCGCCGCTCGCGATCGGCTTTGGCGAGGGCGAGACCTATCTCGGCTCGGATGCCCTGGCCCTCGCCCCGTTCACGGACGCGATCACCTACCTGGAGGAGGGTGACTGGGCCATCCTCACCCGCGAGGGCGCCGAGATCCGCGACATTACCGGCGAGGTCGTCACCCGTCCTCGCCAGATCATCGCCGCCCAGTCCTACCGGGTCGACAAGGGCAATCACCGCTACTTCATGGCCAAGGAGATCCACGAGCAGCCGGAAGTCGTCGGGCGCACGCTGGCTCATTATGTCGACCTGGCGGAAGATTGCGTGGTCCTACCCGTTGCCCTGCCCTTCGACTTCGCCAAGCTCTCACGGCTGACGATCACCGCCTGCGGCACCGCGTATTACGCGGGGCTGATCGCCAAGTACTGGTTCGAGAAGCTCGCCCGCATCCCTGTCGAGATCGACGTCGCCTCGGAGGCCCGCTACCGCGAGGCGCCCCTCGACAAGGACGGGGTAACCCTCGTGATCTCGCAATCGGGCGAGACCGCCGACACCCTGGCCTCGATGCGCTATGCGAAGGCACAGGGGCAGCACACGATTGGCATCGTCAACGTGGCGACCTCGACCATCGCGCGGGAGGCGAGCGCTTTGCTGCCGACGCTGGCCGGCGTTGAGATCGGAGTGGCCTCCACCAAGGCCTTCTCGTGCCAGCTCACCGTGCTCCTGTGCCTTGCCATCGCGGCCGGCCGCGCCCGAGGCACCTTGAGCGTCGTTGACGAGCGGCGCCTCGTCGACGCGCTCATCACCGTGCCGGGCCTTATGGCCGAGGCTCTCAGGCAGGAGCAAGAGATAGAGCAACTCGCCCGCGAAATCGCCAAAGCCAAAAACGTGCTCTATCTCGGCCGAGGAACCGCCTACCCGATGGCACTGGAGGGCGCGCTGAAGCTGAAGGAGATCAGCTACATTCACGCGGAAGGCTACGCCGCGGGCGAACTCAAGCACGGCCCGATCGCACTTATCGACGAGACCGTTCCGGTGATCATGATCGCCCCGCACGATGCGGTATTCGAGAAGACGGTGTCGAACATGCAGGAGGTAGCCGCGCGCGGCGGCCGGATCATTTTGGTGACCGACGCCAAGGCAATGGCGTTGACCGAAATGGAGACGATGGCAACGCTGACGATGCCGGACCTTGAGCCGACCATCGCGCCGATCGTCTACGCCATTCCGCTGCAGCTGCTCGCCTACCACACGGCAGTGGTTATGGGTAAGGACGTCGACCAACCCCGCAACCTCGCTAAATCCGTGACGGTGGAGTGAGGGGCGTCTGCCACAGAGAACAGGTCTGGTGGGGCAGGGCACGCGTCGCCGGTAGACATTCGGGCGGGTGTCCGCGTCAGACATCACGAGGCATCAAGACGATGGCCGTTCTGGTGACGGGCGGTGCCGGCCATATCGACAGCCACATGGTTCACGCGCTATAGGATGCAGGATACGAGGAGATCACCGTCCCGGATGATCTTTCGACCGGCTTCGAATGGCTCCTACCACCGGAGGTGAAGCTGGTCGGCGGCAACGTCGCCGATCAAGCCCTCGACACCGAGACGATCCGGGGTACCGAATCGACGCCATCGCGCATTTCGCGGCACGGATCGTGGTGCCGATCTGGATCGTCGATCCGCTTGGCTACTACCTTGCGTACACGGTGAAGACCGACGCCCTGATCGAGGCTGCGGTGCGCTCGGGCGTGAAGCACGTCATCTTCTCTTCCACCGCCGCGGTCTACGGCGAGCCGGAGGTAATGACCTTGCCCGAGGACCGCGCCCTGAACCCGATCAATCCTTACGGCCGCTCGAAGCTGATGAGCGAATGGATGATCGCCGATGCAGCTAGGGCGCATGCCTTCAGCTACGTCATCTAGGCTACTTCAACGTCACGGGTGCTAACCCCAGCGGGCGCACCGGCAAGTCGACCATGGACGCGCCTCACCTGCTCAAGGTCGCAACGCAGGCCGCCCTTGGGCGGCGTTCCCATCTGGACATGTTTCATACAGACTATGCCACGCCGGACGGCTCATGCCTGCGCGATTACATCCATGTCTCGGACCTGGCTGAGGCGCACCATGTGGCCCTCGACCATCTGCGCCGTGGCGGCAAAAGCCTGACGCTGAATTGCGGCTATGGCCGCGGCTATCCAGTCCTCGACGTTATCAAAGTGGTCAAACGCATCTCAGACCGGGACTCTAAGATGCTGCTCTCGGGCCGACGCGGCGGCGACCCGGCCCGATTGATCGCGTAGGCCGACCGCATCCCGAACGAGTTCGTGGGGAAACCGAAGCACGACTGCCTTGATGGAATTGTAAGCCGGGTGCTGACCTGGAAAGACAGACTCAACAAGCGCAACCGCCTTTAGGGCAGCGTAAAATTTTCATAGAAACTCAGCGTGCCCAAAGTACGGCTCGTGCGACAGCCGTCGCGCAAGAGAAACTCTCGATCAGCCGGTAAGGACAGGATCGGCATGACTGCCCAACATCCGAGCCAAGTCGGCCGTTCACAGAATCCTACTGCTGACAATCTTTTTGGCTTGGGTCGATGAGCGACCCCAACCGGAAGCCGGGCAAGTTCTCCGTAATTATCCACCTCGGTGACGGCGGCGAAGTTCGGCACCAACGACTTCGAGGATGGTGCGTAAGGTGCCATCGTTTGTCAGGCGTATTGTGTCGATGATGGTTCGAACGAGAGATTCGCGCTCGACTTCTCATAGAAGACGGTAGCCGTCTGCGATCTTCTTCTAGACGACGGCTAGCCGAAGCGATCGCTCACCTCTGCTATTCATTGCCTCAAGAAACTGAGCTTGGAAGGACGACCAACACCCGGTCGCAGGCAAACCGAAAAATATCGTATCGAAATTTCGCCACACACATAGATTAAATGAATTATTTCATCAAAGAATAATAATAACTTTATTAAACCGATACTTTATTGTAGAATGTAAATATATCATCACAAACAGGGATAAGTTTTATTTCTAATCATATTTCTTATCTGGAAGCCCAAGCGACTAGCGCCAGCATCTTTAACGCCATGTCGGCCTATCCAGCCGACGAGGCTTCTGGGTGGAACCAATCAACGCGTCACTCATGATCCGCGCCGGAACGCCGGCGACCAGTGCCCAGGGCGGCACATCACGCGTGACCACAGCGCCGGCGGCGACCATTGATCCCTCACCGAGCGTGATGCCACAGAGAATCGTCGCATTGGAGCCGATCGAAGCCTGCCGCGCGACCAGCGTCAGTTCCATTATCCAATCGTTAGCACCGGACAGCGCGCCCGCGCCTTTCGTCGCACGCGGCCAAAAATCGTTCGTGAATAAAACTCCGTGGCCGACGAAGACCTCATCATTTATCGTCACTCCGGCACAGATGAAGGCGTGAGTCGAGATCTTGCAGCGCGCACCGACACTGACGCCCGCCTGGATCTCGACAAAAGGGCCGATCTGTGTGCCGTCTCCGATCTCGCAACCGTAGAGGTTGACCAGATCGGGGTGGGAGACGTGCACACCATTACCAAGCTTGACATCGCTGCGAATAGGCATCTGCTCGTTCCATGGCGCGGTCCCGACGAAGGCCGACCCTATTGCCGCACGACTGGTGCTGAGTGTTCGAAGATTCAGGAATTCGAGCGCGAACTCGAACTGACATGATCCCAAAGCTTGGAATCAAAATCGACGAGCCTGATACGCGAGCAGCAACTCGCATAAGGCGTCTCGACCACCCGAAACCGGATGCGCAATGTTGAGTTTGTGTGAAATATTGGCCGATCTACCTGCCCAGGCGATAGCTCATTTCCTGCATGAAAGTGATCAAAAATCACGCTACATTAGACTTGCAATGCCTCATCGGAATGGATGAAGCCGTGTCTAGATTGAATTCATCAAAGTTTTAGCCTTACAACGCCTATATTAATCAGATATAAATTCATATTGCTACTTCGAAACACAGAGACCGAGAGCATCACGGAATTTAAGCAAGTTTTTTGTCGCGACATTCGATTGCCATGCCGTATAAATCATCCAAATCAAAATACAGACTAGATATGACGCCTTTTTATCAGACATAAAGTAGAGGCAAAGCGATCTCTACCTGTACTCCCGGTGAAAAACCCGGCTCAAGACATGGCCTGGCCCCACGGAAACGACTGGATCCAAGGATATCGGGCCGCACCTGGGCGGCGAGGGCAGTGCTTTTGCAGCTACGCTCATCGCCGCATCGGCTGCCCCGTTGACGCCGGCACTCCGGGTCACGAATGCGACTTGGGTTCGATTAGTCGCGCCAAGCTTCCTCATGATATTGCGCATATGAACCTTCACTGTGCTTTCGCTCATGTGAAGGTCGTATGCAATCAACTTGTTTGGCTGCCCTCGCTGCAAGCATTTGATAACATCGAGCTCCCGCACGGTGAACACGTTCGTATCAGGTTCATTTCCAAGCGAGGTTTCATCTGAGCCAATAGCGTTGAACGCATCCGTACTTCCGGCGCATGAAGTCCAATGGTGAATCAAATCACTCGGGACATAGATTCCGCCGACCATTGCTAGACGAATTGCTGCTACGATTGTCTGTATGCCAGCGCTTGGAAGAAGATAGCCGCTAATACCGCATCTTATAGCAGAATCAGCAACTTCAATACTATTGCAATCAGACATTATAACGACATTATAGCTCGAAAAATTCAATTTCAATTGCGTTATTATGTTACAAATGACGTCTGCGCTATCTGAGTCTACAGGCACACGAAGGAGCAATATTCCCCTTTCACTGCTGGGAACCTCCTCAAGTGCGGCGTAGCTTTCTACGGTACATTCATCAAGCACCGCGCCTAGCATGTATGCGAGACTTTCGCGTCGCGCAGGCTGATCGATCACGATACAGAGCCGTTGATGACGGTCCTCGACAGCGAAATCATCGCCATGTTGGGCGGCGCCAGGTGTCGATTCTTTAGAGCTGTCTGAACGGATCTGATTATTATTCGCAATCATTCGCATAAAGACCTCCCCTCAATATTTGAAGCGACATTTGATGGAAGAGATTAAATACTTACTTTTTGACGGTATAAATTTAAATTTTCACAAAGTTTAAGAAAATACTTTCTAGTTATATTTTTTGCCTTTGAGGTACTGTTTCAAGGATGCCTTTGTCAGCCTGCGCTGCCACCATGCCCCGCCCTGTGACAAAATCACGCCACATCCTTGTATTGCAGAGGTTGACAAGTTGTCAATTGATTCTGACGAGTCGTTAACATCTAAATCTTCCGATGAAACTTGCGGATTACGTGAGCGCCTATCATCGGTTGTGCATTAACAAGGTTTAAATTAATTCTTTGTGATTAGTCAGTGCTCCCGCCGTCTGAAAGCAAGAGGTGTCTTTCAGGGAGCAGCACACGTAGCGCATCGTCTCCCACAATGGGCTTACCCCTGAGAAATGGTTCTCTCTTAGGTATGGCTGTGCGCCATTATGTTTATGTCGTCATAAGACGAAGAAGCGTATCGCTCAGAAGTTCGTCGTTGAAACGTGCGCAGTTGATATCATGTCTTAGTAAATCTAATATTGCCAAAAATTGCCTTAATCGACACGCAGTTAATTGCTGGTTACATCTGACGTTCTTTTCACACGGCGACCTGAAGGGTGGCCATATTAGTGGACTCTAGTCGTCGTATTTAGAGGCAAATCTACTACAATGAACGATCTCCGACTGGACTTCTGAGTAACCGACCTCGAAGAGTGCGGCTGCCGGACCCTAAGTGCAGAGCCAAAGCAATTCCACTGCACGGTCACCTCACGCTCAGCGACCTTCACCCCGGCGTCGGTGATTGCGACCGCGGCTGCACTCCTCGATGAAGCGCCACACCGTCTAAAGGGGTACGCGTGATATTTCGAACCGTTGCGGCGCCCTTGCGGTGGTAGGCCTCGCGTCCTCCGCGTGCAGGAACAAGGGTTCGTCGCCATCAAGTCGACGCCCTGAACATGTCGTCCTCCGTGCGTTCGATTATTACCATGAGGACAAGTCGCGTTTCGCACTTTGCTCAGATCTGTCGTCAAAAAAGTGACCCTTGCTGATGCGACGATTATCAACGGCGCCAAGATCGCGTCGTCCCATCCAACTGACAAGCGTCTGCACAAAAGACCAACGTGGCGCTTCATGAGGTGGGCGGCTCCAGATGACTTTTTCTCGCGAGCGACATGAAGTCCGAGACAGGGCTCGATGCGACAATGGCGAAACGCCGGTCCCATCAGGAGTTCGCTCCTTGAGAGAGGTTTAGTCAACGGAGAACGGCTAAGCGGCGCTGACCGACCGAAATCTGCCCGGACTGAGAAACTGCTAAGTTGTTCACCTCTGCGTTCCCTTCCGTGGACGAGCTTTTAGAGCGCCGAAAAGCGCTGAAGCGTCTGACGAAGTCGCCAGTATTCAGGGGGTAGCAGTACCTGGCACGGCACTGAAGACTCCCCACGCGCAGCCGCGACATCAATACCAGCGGACGCATTGTAGCTCTCAGTGAAAGCAGGTGAAGCAAGTGCGCTAATAGCATGCAGCGAGAGCGGAGGGGCAACCCGTTCCAACCCATTTCCTTGCGGCGGCATCGCAGAAGAGCGCTGGCTAGCTGGAGGGATACACGACTATCCAGCACGAGCCGGGGGGAAGCCAGTCTCGATCCCGGTAAAAACTTGTAACCCGTCATGATCGATCATCAGACGGACACCCATCCACTGATCATTAAGGACGATCGCCCTCGCGTATGAACGAACCCCGAGATCGAAAGTATGTCGGTAGTCGGACATATAGATTTACACAAGGTGACACAGTTCTCAATCAATGCACTCCTTGCTGAGGTGAAGGCATGCGCAGCGGCAAAAAATATTTAAAGTATCAATTCACAGTTGGGGCGAAAGCCAGCAATCAGGCGCAGATAGCTGTTGTACGAGCAAAGCGCCGGCAAAAGAAATTTTATTTCCGACATAGGAAAAATTAGTAAGTATCTAATCATTTGTTAACCATCCTCTGCGCGCAGAGCATGCCTCGATCGGGTCAATTAGGCGCTTCGCCCATCTTGTAAATGTAATATAGTCGCTGCCGCAATCCGAAAGCGCATTATGTTGCGATGCAAAATAAGCATATCGCAACGCACAAAAAACATGGTTCTATCTCACCCATCGGCCGGCGACCCAGCCGGACTAGCCTGGAGAACCACCGTGCGTCCTAATCAAGCTTTTGCCTTAATCATCCTCATTTCCATGTCGATCATGTCTACTTCGGCCCTAGCTGGTGACCCGGTTCATCTCACGCCTCCCCTCTACCGGGAGCAGGCGCGTGAGACTCAGAAAACGCGCAGTCTGAGCGATCTGACCACAACGCCTCAACCTGTTGCTATCGCGGGGACACTGATTGAACCTCGTTCCGCTCAGGTGAATGACGACGTCGTAGCGACAGGCTCCTTCTAACGGGCCGGGCTGGATGACGTCTTCCGCCCCCCTTTCGGCGAGCCTCGTAGCGGACTGCTTTCCAGAGATTTAAGCTCGTTGGCGGAACGCTCCTCGTCTCTAAGCGCGAACAATTTTTGCATCAACTTTTCTGATGATCGGATCGATCGCCACAATTTCTTCCGTCGAGTAGGTGTGGGCAAGGTTGGTTGATGACAATTATGCCCGCGCCGATTGACGGCCCGTCGCCGGACAAAGCCAGACGGCGATCGAAGCCTTGTTCTCACGCGGCGCCACAGGATCGCAGGAAGCTCAACAGTATAGCTTTCAATTCACGACATGCGATGAACACATTCTAAGTAGATTGAGCAACTGAATTCTTGTTCGGAGTGCTCATGATATATCGGTTCGCCTCATTCAGCCTCGCTTGCTGTTCTCTCGTCCTGCCCGCGTGGGCTTCGCCCTTGCACAGTGGTTCAGATCTCGACACGCTGATCACGCAGCATGCGCAGGCGAACGGTATCCCAGAGGGGCTGGTGCATCGTGTCGTGCAACGAGAAAGCCGCTACAATGCACGAGCTACGAGCCGAGGAAATTACGGCTTGATGCAGATCAGGCACGGCACAGCCCGTGGCATGGGCTATAGCGGGTCAGCGTCAGGTCTGCTCGATGCCAACACCAATTTGACCTACGCAGTCCCCTATCTCGCAGCCGCCTATCGTGTAGCAGGTGGCAATCAGAACCAAGCGATCTTGCTCTACGCGCGCGGCTTTTACCAACAGGCGAAGCGCAGGGACCTCAACGCTCGTCGTGCAATCGCTCAAGTCGCTCGACCCAACACGCAACAGCAGGCTGATCAGTTGATCGCTCGAGTCCAGCTACCTTCGCTCTAACGATCCTGATCTGACACCTTTCACTCACGCCCCTTATCCGACCTGCTCAACAAGGTTCGGGACGGAGTTGGCGCTGCCGATGAGGTAGTTGCGGAGATCCGCGCCTTCAGCCGTGACAAGGACGCCAAAACGCAGCCGCTCAACGTTAGAAGGCGGATCCGTATCGGTCCTCGATAAGCGTATGGCCGATCGATATCATACGAAAACGCTGACGCCTCAGCGGAGAACAAAAGGGTGATCTGGTTCTGAATTCCCTCTCAGCATCTTTATCGGAAGGTAGTTTTATTTGAGGGCTAACCCATTGAATAAAGATCGATTCCGGTCGGGCTCGAACCAACGTCTTGTTGCCTAGAAGTAGCTAAATCCGTGTGTCTCTGCAGCTGGAACGGGTGAATGAGGCGCCACGGTAGTCAACGAAAAAGCCGCTCAACAAGTTTTTTTCGTCGGATACCACAACATGCAGAGGCATGTTCAAGCGTCTTTTTTTTAACAGTACGCGCAACTGCAATCGAAAGAAAAAACCGAGGTGGGGCGCAACGCCTCGATCAGCCTGGGTGCAGCGCGCTGGTTTAGACCATCCCCGGACCTTCATGGGGTAGTTGCGGCTGTTCACCCGGTGCCGGAAACGGACGTAGACCTGCAATCTGTTCCTGGCTTTGAAAGAAGCAGCAGGCTTGTGCCTGTCGCATTTCCGGCTGCACGATAATTGTTTTGCACACGACCCGCG
>FSSH01001319.1_pt5 | contig 11189 bp, 11 predicted proteins | sample 1166101 | NCBI WGS metagenome assembly FSSH01 (sample SAMEA32972668, study PRJEB13176) | freshwater metagenome | biome: Drinking water system; feature: Biomass in drinking water that filtered by 0.45 um membrane; material: drinking water | place: USA | collected 2012-12-20 | depth 0 m | reverse complement strand
CTTGAGGGCCTTTTCATACTGTTTCGCCCCCCTGTACAAGGCGGCTCGATGAAAAAGGTGGTTGCATCTGCCTGGTTCCAGCGCAATCAGCCTCTCAAGGGAAGAGAGAGCCACTTTATTATCACCCTTCATGGCGCTGGCCTCATAAAGGTAATTAAGACGCTCAACTTGACTCAGTTGCCCGGCGTCGGGGCCGGAGAGCAACTGCAAGGCGGCATCGGCATCGCCATCGGCAAGGTCGGCTTTCAATTTGCTCTGCAGATCCGTTTGCTGCGGTGCTTTCCCCTCAGAGGCTTGCATCGTTAAAATCAAGCAGACCGTAGTCAGAATTAGAACCGGTCCAAAACAGAAATTGCTTACTAGTGGTAAGGCCTTAATTGAACCTGACTTGCTCAAAAGCTCTCTCCTCCACAGTTGCCGGCCAAAATAACTTCAGGAACCCAGGTCAAGAAGCAAATACACTTAAGCTCTCAAATGCAGGTAAAACAGCCCTCTCAGACCGTAAGAGGGAATGTACTTGACCCGATCTCGATCAAAACTCAAATCTGGAAACCTCTCCAGCATATAACCAAGCAGCAAGCGACCGACCAACTTAGACAGGTGCGAACCGATGCAATAATGGGCGCCACTGCCAAGAGCCAGATGGCGAGAATTCTGCCGACCCAGATCGAGTCTATCAGGCTCGGTAAACTGCAAGGGATCACGGTTGGCAGCAGCCAGCATCAACAGTAGATAATCTCCTCGCTTCAAGAAACTACCGGGTGCGCATTCGGGTTCAAAATCTTCCTGCACAACCCGGGGAATATCCAAAACCGATCCGCAAAAACGCAGAAGTTCATCGATGGCGGCCTCCCGCTCAACCGCTGAAGCGGCGCGAAATTTATCACGCTGTTGTGGATGCTTCAGAAGTTCCAGCAGGGCATTGGGCAAGAAATTGACAAGCGTCTCGAAGGCTGCAAAAACAAGCAAACAGAGGTTATCAATCTGTTCCTCGTCAGAAAGATGAGCACCGCCTTCCTGGTTAACTCTCCGTCCGGATTGCAGGTCTGACGCAAAGACATCGAGCAGAACCGAAGCGGCTTTGAAACCAGGCGAATTACCGTCTGCATCAGGCGGCAAATGTCCGGCTGTACGCTGAGCGGCATAGTCAAAATCTTGAAAGCGCTCCGGGTCGACACCAAGCCAATGAGCCAGAAGGGAAATCACCAGGGGTACAGCCAGTTCCCCCACGAACTCCAGTTCTCCTTTACTGGCAAGAGGCTCGGATAGAGTCTCGGCTCTCTCCAGAATGAAAGACTGAAGCCGGGAGACCCGGGCTGGAGAGCACAGTTCAAGAAAGCCTCGGCGCAAATGACTGTGCCGCGGCTCATCTTGCATGCTCATCCAGTTCTCCTGAGAAGTCCTCAGGGCCGTGGAAGCAGCTGTCTTCTCAGCCGGGAAAAAGCGGTAGAGATCGGAGGACAATTCCGGAGCTTTGAGCAGGCCGCTCACGGCTTCATATCCGCTCACCAACCAGTAACCGGTTCTGGGGCTGCGCCAGACCGGTGCAACCGTTCGCAGGTTTGCATAAAGTTCGTACAGATTAGCAGTGAACTCAGAAATTGGCTTTGAGTAAGGATCAAGATCTTGCATTTTGAAATGATTCTCGCCGGCTGCTCGGATATTGCATCTGATTATATCGAGTCAGCCGGCAATTCAACTGATCTGCTTCTGAGACGGGCCGTCTAATGACTCCAATCGTGCTTGGCTCTGCCTATATTCCATAAGAGCTGGTCGCGACTCCACAAGCTGGCGGTTAGAGTTGCCAATTCGGTCTGCTCGGCCTCACTCAAGCCAGGACGGGGCGGACCCATGGGCGGCTCCGCCTCAGTACGGGGATTGCGCCGCTCTTCTCTGATACGCTCCAGCATCTCATCCATACGCTTTTTAGCGTCCTCGGGAGTTTCCGGGCGACTGGGGAAGACACCGGCAGAAGCAATTTCCAGATAGCTAGAACCATTGGCCCGCAGAGACTCTTCCAGAACAGCCAACTGTAAACCGCGCCGAGTCTGCGGATCTTCTACTTTCTGAGCTAACTCCATCACACGGTGCAGCCTCCCCTGAACGTTGAGCCGGTTGGCAATATCCACTACGGTTCCATCGAACTCAGCTTCCGATGAGGTTCTCAATTTCAGGAACAACAAATTCAACTCAGCCACATCTTCGCGCCTGCCTTCGGAAACGCTGGCACTGAGACGAGAATCTCCATGGCGCAAATCAATACTCTCACTCAAGTTGCCGTTTTCATCTCTAAACGCATCAGGCGGCAACTCCCGCTTGGGTGGAGTGTCTCCCATACCGCTCAGAATTCGCTGAGTGAGGGGCTGCTCAAACCAGGATGGTTCAATGCCGCTGCGTGGGTCCAAAATGCTTAAATTGAAATTATGGTACATGGGGTCGAGACCTTCCGTCTCTCTCTCATTGCGCCGCTGCCTGGCTTCCATCTGCGCCTCTCGCACTTCGCGCAAGAGCCTGTTTTCAGCAGGCTGAGATGCAGCGACACTGCTTTCCTCAGTACTGACGACATCCCCCTGGGGTTTGGGCTCAGGCTTGGGTTTGGGCATTTCATAGGCATCCGCCTGCAAATTGCTGAAGCCCTTGTTGCTATTTCCCTGCCCGGCCGGCAGGTCTGCAAGATCAAAATAATCCACTTGTCTGGGACCAGTCATAGAAAACCTCCGGTCTGCGGTGAGGAGGGCACTGAGTGCCCTCCTCTTGTGTAGTCGAATGCAAATTACAGGAACACTTTCCTATGGTTTGTCGGAAGACTGGTTAGCCCGGTTCTGTTGTGCTCGTTGCACTTCATTCAAGGCGCCCCGTTGAATCCGCATTCTTACATCGTTGAGACCGGGATCGGCTGTGTTACTGATGAACATATCGAAGGCTGTCTGCTGTTGAGCGGCAGTAGCCTGCACGGCCTCAAGGTTGTTGGCCCTCGATTCGCCGTAACCGAAGCCAAAAGCGCCGACACCGGGAACACCGACGTTGACGCCCACACTGGTGGTATCAATGCTGGCATTGCTGTCGGCACTGAAGTTCGAGCCGTTACCCGGAGTGTATTGGAATCTCGTTGCCGGAGGCGCGCCGGGAAGCACAGCCGGAGCTTGAGTAGCATCCATTATCAGCGTGTTGCCATGGCGCGAGTTATCAACGTTCACCGAGCTCTTACCACCGTCACCACCCTGACCGACAGCGGAAGAACTGGAATCGCCGCCATTGCCGACAGCGTTGGCATCGCCGCCATTACCGACGGCGCTGGCATCACCACCGTTACCAACGGCACTGGCGTTGCCGCCATCTCCGCCGCGGCCGCCGTCGCCACCATTACCGATACCAGTAGCACTGGAATTAGAACTTGCGTTAGCATCAGAAGTAGAGTGAGAGTGCGGCTCAATCGTCACAGGAGGCAGCTCCGGGCGCGGCTGCGGCTGCGGCTCAGGGCGGGCATGACAGCGGTTGTCTGCTGTATACTGTTCTGCTGCTACTCCCCCCCATACACTCTGCCCAGAAGCCTGAACATCACTGCTACGGTCATTTACATCTTGTCTACCCATGTTGAGTTCTCCTTGAAGAAACTGAAATCGTCCAAAGTTATAGGTGTTAATCTGACTTTCAAAGGTCGAAAGAAAATAGGCAGTGGAGAGTCTCACTGCAGATTGGCTTCGTTATCGACTGGACTGATACTAGGCTTCAAACATTGCAGAAAAATAAAAGCCATGACACCATTTGTGGTGTAACTACGAAAGTCAAAAATCATTTAATTCAATTGCTGCTTAAAACAAACCTTGCGTGGAAGTCCGCAGATAGTGCGACATTTCACACCAGGCAAGAGCACGCCGCCGCAAAAAGCAGCACGGGCAACAAAGAACTTGCAACCGCCTCTGCACGCGCATACCTTGACACAGCTATGCTTAGAAAGCCTGCTCTAATGCAGTTATCCGATCATTCTAGACAAACTTAAGGGTAAGGTTGCGATTGATGTGAGAGGCCTTAGATTCACTCTCATTTGCTACGCATATGTCGATACGACTGGTGCCCTTGCCGCGGAAGGCAGAGCCGGTATCTACAACCTTGAAAGGAATTTTCTTGCCGTAATGTTGATCCAGCTCAGGAATACAGAGTTTCTGTCCATACTTAATGCCGGCCTTATTATCCATGGCAACGCTCACGTAGGGAGCTCGACCAGCCAGATAGTCCTGCAGTGTAAAGAGAGGCTTGCCTCGCATATCCTTGTAGCCGCCTTCGAGCGCACTGGAATCAGGATAATAAGCTGTTGCCCTGGCTGCTGCCCCCCCCGTCCCAATTTCCACATCAGGGAAGGATGGTGCTTTCGTAGAGGACCGCTCAAGTTTGGAGACTTTTGCGTCAATCTTTGAGGAGCCTGCAAAAGTGTCTCTGCCGGAGAGTTTTTCAACGGAGGGATTCTCGGAACCGATACCATCCCCTAGTTTGTGCGCCGCAAAGGAAACGGGCTTTCCGGATGCATCCTTCTGCTGGCTAAAGGAACCGTCGGCATTGGCAACACCGCGCAGAAGCACCTTTTCTTTGCCGTCCTTACCCTGTTCAAATAAGTGCACAAGAGTACTGCCGCCGACTTGCTCTACCTCAAGGCGAACTCGGTGCATCCGACCCCGTTCGTCAAAAATGTTCAGATAGATGTCGGAATCTTTGCCAACTAATGATTTTACGGCCGCCAATCTTTCCTGCGCCGACTTGCTCTCATCAAGTACTACTGTAGTCAGAGCACCTTTGCTCCCCGCTTCAGTTCTAGAGTCAGTGCCGGAATTCATGACGGCATCGCGCAAGCGGCTGGAAGCACCCTCATCGGCGGCATGCACCGACTTATTTAACCATGACTGAGACTCAACTGATTTAGCCATATAGGGATACTGCTTCAAAACAGACAAGGGAATTTCTTACTCAGTCCAGAAGGTCAGCAGTCATATATGACTGTGCGAACCTTCTTGAGTACCTTCATGAGAGCAAAACCTGTGTGACAAGTACATACCATCTGATCGGATTTCAGACATTCAACGAAGGGACCAAAGCAGTTGGCGCACCGCCCTCAGTGACCAAATCCGTTTAAACTAAGCCGACTTTGGCCTTCGCTCTCTCAGTCGGTACATGAAGCCACAATCCACATAGCACCCACCGTCTGAGCAGCGACCGACCTCATCCGTCATTTCCAAATCATTTTCAATTTCGTCCTTCAATGCATCAGCTTTTGCATTGCCGTAAGAAGACTGAACTCGGCTCTTGGAAGGAGCAATCCTGGAACGACCTTTTGCCTTTGCCATAAAGACCTCCAATCTGAAAAACCGATGAAGCTTGTTCTTCTAATTCACATTTATGAGGGTACGCGAGCTCGCGTGACAAAGAAATAACAACCGGCGATACACCTGTAATCCGCATAGGCAAATTAATCTGCGCCCTCTCGTCGCTCAAGCAGGAAGATCGAGTTTATGTTAAGGGTTAATGAGCGTTCGCCCACGATCAGTTTTATAATCTGATGAAACCGACCATAAGGTTCGGTCCGGCATCAAACTCTGTTAATTGTCATAGAGATAGTCTGCATGTTGAGCAGTCCGATCCATCGTTTTTGCCTGTTAGGTGCACTGGCTCTAAGCCCGCTGCTCTGGGGCTGCAATGGTAAGGTGGAAACTCAAAGTAAAGAACCAACAGCGACCGCAGAACCGTCCCAAGTTGTGAATACAGTCACCGCCCTAAAGACTGTTCCCACAACACAAAATACCAAGCCACTAGAACCTAAACGACGCAAGCAATTAAGGGAATTGGTCGATAAGCTTGTCTCTAAAGAGCATGGCGAGCGCGCCCTTGCACCTCTTTCAACAATACTGGAAGCAGAACCAAATAATGTGGAACTGCTCACATTAAGAGCAAAGACCTTGCTAAATATGGGCGAGGAAGAAAAAGCCCGCGAGGATCTCGACCGGGGGCTCAGTCTCGAACCTAACAACTATACCCTTAACAAGCTCATGGCCGACTATCTCTTCGTGAGCGGCAACAATAAAAGTGCCAGAAAATGTCTTGAGCTCTGCCTGAGAATTAAGCCGGGGAGCTCAGAAATTCATGGACAGCTGGGCTCAATTGCAGCAGCGGAAGGCCGCTACCTGGAGGCGGCAGAAAGTTATGGAAAAGCCGCTGTCGTAGACCAAACCAACCCCATGTGGAAGCGCAAGCAGGCTTATTGTTATTGGGGAAACAAAGACTATCCCAAAGCCATGCAGCTCCTGAAGACATGCATCCAAAACCACAAGCACGACTTTGAGTCATACCTGTTGCAGGCGGAACTATACGAAAAGATGGGTGAAACAGAAAAATCCCTAGAGGCTTACCAGGCTCTGTTCAAGGAATTTCCCAAGAGCACGCTGCAAATGCGAGCCTACGGTTTAGCCCTGACCAGGGCCAAACACTACGATGAAGCAATTGATGTCTTCAGCAAGTTGCTGAAGTTAAATCCGCAAGATGAAGAACTTTACTCAGCAAGAGCCAAAGCCTACCTCGGCAAAAGGCAACTCACAAGGGCCAGCAGCGATGTAGAAGAATCAATTCGCCTTTCCCCCAGAGAAAATGCCGAAGCCTATCGACTACAGGCCCAGTTAAGACAGGCCTCAGCGGCCGGAGACAATAATAACGAAGGGACCTCAAGTCAGTAATCAAGCGGAACATCCCAGCCAGGGCGCGCTAATATTTTCTGGAGATCTCTACAGAGGTGTTAATGTGGCCAAAGTCCTGGTTGTGGAAGACGATGAGCAACTGAGATCCCTGGTGGCAGAGCTACTAAAGAGCGAGAAGCACACGGTCGATACCGCCGCCGACGGCATTTCGGCTCGCATTCTGCTTGGCAACTCCCACTATGATTTGCTCATCCTTGATTGGAACCTATCGGATCAAACCACCGGCATAGACATCATCAAAGAATATCGAGCCGGCGGAGGCAGCACCCCTATCCTGATGCTCACCGGAAAAACAGACTACGACGACCGAGAGATGGGTCTCGATAGCGGCGCTGACGATTACCTCTGTAAGCCTTTTCATCCCCGAGAGTTCGGAGCGCGAGTGCGAGCCTTGCTTCGCAGAGTTCCTAAAATAGTAGGCAAAGTCCTGAAAGTGAAGCAAGTTGAGTTAGACTCAACTGCCTTCAGAGTTTCCGTGGACGGCAAGGAAATCAAACTTTTCCCCAAAGAATTTGCCCTCCTGGAATTTCTCATGCGTCATCCCAACCAGATCTTCAATAACGACAGTATTCTCGACTCGGTCTGGAGCACTGACAGTGCAGCCACCGTAGAGACCCTCAGGCAAGTTATGGCCAGGCTGCGCTCCAAACTCGAAAATGCAGGGGCAAGTGGGTTTATCACGACTGTTTATGGCGTAGGCTATAAACTTGAGGACATCTAAAATAGAACTGGCTACCCTGACCAGGCTCACTGTCTACACCAATGGTACCGCCGTGGGCCAGCACGATTTCTCTGGCTATAGCCAGTCCGAAGCCCGCACTCATGCGCTTCTCACCGCGAGCATTAACCGATTCACCGCGTCCGAAGCGGTCGAAAATGCTATTTAGTTTTTCACGGGCTATTCCCGGACCGGAGTCTACCACCCGGAACTCCACCTGTTTATCAGGCAGAGCTGTCGTGCGCACGATTACATCACTTTGCGGCTCAGAAAAATCGATGGCATTGGCAATAAGATTTACTAGCACCTGAGTCAATCTATCCTTGTCGGCGGTGAGTGTCACTTCGGCACCTTCCACAACTAGATAAACCTCTTTTGTCTCAGCCGCATGGGCTACAGAATCGATAGCGGCCCGAACCAACTCCAGATTGCTGCAGCTTTGCAGGTCAAGAGAGAGCACGCCGCTTTCCAGCCGTTCCAATTGCAGCAAATCACCGGTGAGCTTAATGAGTCGCTCAATGGCCTGATTGGCAGCCACTGCTCCCGCTTGCCCGGCACCGCTGAGCGGTCCGTAGTTGCCTCTGCCTAATAGCTGAATAAAGGCCATGACGGAATTGAGCGGACTGCGCAGATCATGGCTGACCATAGCCACAAAGTCACGCCGCAGACGCTCGGAGCGAATGCGCTCGGTGAGGTCGGTGGCTATGACCAGGATGTTCAAGTGTTCAGCAACACGATAGACAACCACAGACAACTCACAAACTTTCTCAGTTCCGTTGGCAACGGTCAGGCTCAACTCCAATTTTCCGCGGTCAAGGCCGGCACCTACATCTTTGACAATGGCAGGAAAGTCGGCGGCAGCAGGATCGGAAAACAGACGATTGAAGTCAACCCCGGTCAGAGATTCGCGCCTGAACCCAAGCAATCTTTCCGACTCTGCATTGGCGAACTCAATTCTAAGCTCCTGAGATAAAGAGAAGACGGCCATCGGCAATTGTTCAAGCAGAGCACGTAATCGCTTTTCCTCGGAAGCCAGCGTCTCTTGCTGCCGCTTCATTTGGGATACATCGTGACCGGTACAGATGAACTGCTTGAGAGAATCGGACCACTGGAAGGACAAGTTGAAGGTGTAAACACCACCTCTGGCATCCACCAGCGAAAACTCGAGAAAGTGCACCTGATTGCTTTGCCGGGCGGCAAACAGCACCTGTTCCAAATTCTCGCGCTCCGCCTGAAGCACAATCGCCTCGAGACCCCGGCCCAAGAGAGAACCGGCTCGATAATAAAGGCGTTTTTCGAAGGCAGGATTTAAGCGCAGGAACTTGCCATCACCATCAAGAGAAAAGATCAGGTCCGCAGCGTTGTCCACCAGAGCCCTTTCCATCTGCTGCGAATTCGCCAGAACTTCGGAGACCTTACATATAACGCGGTCCAGTTCGGCTATATCATCGGAGCCGGAGATGCTAGGGGAAAGCAGCTTGTTATCAGTGAGGCTGACTGACTTTTCCTTCAACGCCGCCAATCTGACGGCTAAGTTCTGGGCAAGGATGCGACAAAGGGCCACCGTAATCAAAGTGTCGACAACCAGACCACCACCCAGAACCAGATAAACGAAGCGCCAGGATTGCGCTCGGTCTTCAGCCAAACTGAAGGCGGTATTCTTCTCAGCCTCGGCAATCGCCTTAATGTCGGACCCCAGGGAATCGAACCTTCCGGCCAGCCGGTTGAACAGCTTCAACTGCAATATGGCTGTCGGCCCGCTGCTTTGATCTTCTCTTTCGTGACTGGCTAAGATTCTGGAGGCAAGAGACAAAAAACCGTCAACATTGCTCTTCAATCTTGCGGCTCGCTCCATGCGTGAGCGATCACCGGCGGAAAGATCTACGAGCCGACCGATGTGCCCGCGGGTACGTTCGCAACTGACATCGAACTTACGTACGAAGCCTTCGTATTGACTGTTTGAATAGCTGACAAAATGACTGAGGGTGTCGCAGAAATCGACCATGCTCAGTTCTGCCAGGCTTAGAATCTCACGAGACTTGAGGATTTCCTCGTTTACCGCTTCGGCCTTTTGCAAGAGCGCGCCTAAGACGAAGAAAATGACAAACTGAAAGGCCAGCGGAAAGGCGAAAATGAAGATTATTCGCCTCAAAACCGAACTATTAGTCAGCATAATCACTTCCAATCAGCGCTTCCGCAATGCTACACGTACGCTCTGGAGCCGGTCAACTATTATTTCCCAGTTCAAGACCAGAGGGGCTTTGCTTTTGAAAAGCCGGGCAAACTCACTAAACTCATGTAAAGACGAAAGTAAAATCGGCTTGACGCCCAAAATGCAGTCACTGCAGGAGTTTCATTTAGCCAAAAGTCCCGAGAGCGTGATGTAATATTTTGCAATTTCACTATTGTTACATTTGATCGGACTCTTTTCGAGAGACCCTTCCTACTCCAAAATTCCATGAGCACATACCGCAACGCCGCCTCAGCAATCATTTTCAATTGCAAGAATCGCTTGTGAGCAGGTCACCGGTATCGGTGGCAAGGTGCAGATCTTGAAAACGCCGGTGCCAGGCCAGTATGCCGCCCCTCAGATTAAGCGTCGGCACCCCCAGGGCGGCAAGCTTAAGCTGGGCATCCAGGCTGCGTTGCCCGGAACGGCAATAAAGCACCAGGGTCTCACAGCCCACAAAAGACGGCGGCGCTTCCACCCATGCCAGAATATTCTCCAGCGCATGATGTTCACCTGCAGCAAAGCGCATCGCCTTGAATTCTTGGCCGGAGCGCACGTCAATTAGCCGCACCGAACGTCCGGAAGTTAATAGCTCGGAGAGGGCGTCTACATCAATGCTGGTGGCATCGGCAGACTCAGAAGGGCCATTAGTAGCAACGTTGAAAACGACATTAGACGCAACGTTAGAAGAGTCATTGGAAGCAGATTTTGCCACTTCTCGCATCTCACCTCTCGCCGCGCATATACAGCCCGGCTCGCGCTCCAGAGCGAGTCTGGAAAAATTGCAAGCGAGAGCGTCGAAATAGAGTATCTGCCCACTCAAAACCTCATCCATACCAAGCAAAATTTTGAGGCTCTCGGTAGCCTGCAAAGTTCCGACTACCCCGGGCAACACTCCCAGAACTCCAGCCTCGGCACAAGTCTTAGGCTGACTGACGCTTTCGGGGAAGTAGCAGCGGAAGCAAGGACCGCCGGGCAGGCAAAAGACACTGACCTGCCCTTCAAAACGATGCAAGGCCCCATAAACGAGGGGAAGACCGAGTTTCAGGCAAGCATCATTGAGCACATAGCGAGCCGCCAGATTGTCCGTGCAATCAACCACCAGGTCATAGTCCCTGAGGAGCGCGTCTACATTGCTTTCGTCTAGGAAGCCCTGAAACTGCTTAGAGGAAACCGCCGGATNNTATGACGCTGGAGCCAGTCGGCGGCAGCCGCCACCTTCCACGAGCCGATATCGACCGTTCCGTAAATTATTTGCCGGTGCAAATTACTCTCATCGACTCGATCCCCATCGCAAAGACCGATTGTACCCACGCCGGCAGCGGCCAGATATTGCAGAACCGGAGCGCCCAGACCGCCCAATCCCACAATCAAAACGCGAGAGGCTAAAAGTCTTTTCTGCCCGGCTAGACCGATCTGGGGCAAGAGCATCTGCCGCCGATAACGGGCCAATGCCTCTATGTCACCATCAGACCCGCTTAAAGCCACCGGGCACCTCAAAGCG
>FSSH01000144.1_pt3 | contig 11192 bp, 9 predicted proteins | sample 1166101 | NCBI WGS metagenome assembly FSSH01 (sample SAMEA32972668, study PRJEB13176) | freshwater metagenome | biome: Drinking water system; feature: Biomass in drinking water that filtered by 0.45 um membrane; material: drinking water | place: USA | collected 2012-12-20 | depth 0 m | reverse complement strand
ATTTATATTGTCAAATTATTTTAATAAAGATACGCATTTTTGTGCTAAAACTAGGGTCAATTTAGCCTTAAGCAATTGAACTTGAAAGCTTTAAACGGTATTATTGAAGGTTCCGCTAAATGTTTTGATAGTGAATTTTTGGGCCAAAATATGCAATCCTTGAACACCAGTGAAACCATCAGTAATCTTGCACCGCAAAACCAAGGTTTATATGACAAGCGCAACGAAAAAGACGCTTGTGGCGTAGGCTTTGTCGCGCATATCAAAGGCAAGAAAAGCCATGCAATTGTGCAAAAAGGCTTAGAGTTGCTAACCAATCTAACGCATAGAGGCGCAACGGGCTACGACCCTAAATTGGGCGATGGCGCAGGTTTATTAATGCAGTTGCCTGACGCATTTATGCGCAAAGAGGCAGCAAAACTGAATATTGCGTTACCAGATGCTGGTCAATACGCTGTTGGTAACGTGTTTTTGCCGCAAGTTGCCAAAAATCGCGAAGCTTGCGAGACATTGATTACGCAAATTATCGCTGAAGAAAATCAAACATTCTTGGGCTGGCGCGATGTACCAGTGGATAACAGCAATATTGCTCAAGCTGCGCGCGATGTTGAGCCAATTATGCGCCAAGTGATTATTGCCAGCACCGTGCAAGATCCAAACGTATTTGAGCGCAAGCTATTTGTGATTCGCAAACGCATTGAACATGCCGTGCGTGCACTAAATTTAAGCGACAAAGCGGCATTCTATATGCCGTCCCTATCTTCACGTACTATTGTCTACAAAGGCATGTTGTTAGCGAACGAAGTGGGTGTTTACTACACCGATTTAAATGATGAGAGCATCGTTTCAGCGCTAGCACTAGTGCACCAGCGTTTTTCAACCAATACATTTCCAGCGTGGGATCTAGCGCACCCATTCCGCATGATTGCCCACAACGGTGAAATTAACACTGTGCAAGGTAACGTGAACTGGATGGCAGCACGTCACGAAACGATGAAATCTAGCGTGATTGGTGAAGATTTGGACAAACTTTGGCCATTGATTGTTGAAGGCCAATCCGATTCTGCTTGTTTTGATAACTGTTTAGAGTTGTTAGTAGCGGGCGGTTACAGCTTGCCGCATGCGATGATGATGTTGATTCCTGAAGCATGGGGCGCCAAAGATGCCGCAGGACAATATCTGATGGATGGAGAGCGCCGCGCCTTTTATGAATATCACGCAGCGCTGATGGAGCCATGGGATGGCCCAGCAGCAGTAGCGTTTACCGATGGTCGCATGATTGGCGCCACATTGGACCGCAATGGCTTGCGTCCTGCCCGCTATCTAGTCACGGATGATGACATTGTGATGATGGCTTCTGAAATGGGTGTACTGACTTTCCCACAAGAAAAAATCGTGAAAAAATGGCGTTTAGAGCCAGGAAAAATGCTGCTAATCGACACAGAGCAAAGCCGTATTATTGGCGATGCTGAAGTGAAAAATGCATTAGCAACAGCCAAACCGTACAAACAATGGATTGAAAAAACACGCTATTTCTTAAGCGATATGCCAAAAGTAGATAGCACACTAGAAATGACGGCTAATCTTCTGGATACTCAACAAGCGTTTGGCTATACACAAGAAGACATCAAATTTGTGATGGCACCAATGGTAGCCAACGGCGAAGAAGGTGCTGGTTCAATGGGTAACGACGCTGCATTGCCAGTGTTATCAGCAAAGCCAAAATTATTGTATAACTACTTTAAGCAGTTATTCGCACAAGTGACCAACCCGCCAATTGATCCGATTCGCGAAGAGTTAGTGATGTCTTTGGTGACGTTTATTGGCCCTAAACCAAATTTACTTGGCATTGATGAAACAAAGCCTCCAATGCGTCTAGAAGCAGCGCAGCCAGTACTGACGCTAGATGAGCTAGAGCAATTAAAAGTGATTGCTACACTTACGCAAAACCAATATAAATCAATGGTGTTAGATATCACTTACCCTGCTGCACTAGGCAAAGATGGTATGGCAGCTGCGGTAGCCAATATTGCTAGTGTTGCCGAAAAAGCGGTGCGTGACGGTTTTAATATTTTGATTCTTTCAGATAGAAGCGTAAGTGATGCACGCCTACCTATTCCTGCATTATTAGCCTGCTCTGCAACACATGAGCATTTAGTCAAATCTGGCCTAAGAACCAGTACTGGTTTAGTAATCGATACTGGCTCTGCACGCGAAGTGCACCATTTTGCCTTGCTAGCAGGTTATGGTGCTGAAGCGGTTTGCCCATGGTTGGCTTTCGAAACCATTAACCACATGGGTAGCAAAGACAATTACGAAGCGGTTAAAAAGTTCGTTAAAGCCATCGGCAAAGGCTTATATAAAGTGATGTCGAAAATGGGCATTTCTACCTATCAGTCTTACTGTGGTGCACAGATATTTGAGGCAATTGGCTTAAATACAGCGTTTGTAGACAAATATTTCACAGGCACAGCCACGAATATTGAAGGCATAGGCTTAGACCAAGTGGCTGAAGAAGCGGTACGTTTGCATACCAGCGCTTTTGGTGATGACCCAGTTTTGGCGAATAGCTTGGACGCTGGTGGCGAATACGCATTCCGCGTGCGTGGTGAAGAACATATGTGGACGCCAGATTCGATTGCTAAATTACAACATGCAACACGCACGAATTCTGCTAACACTTATAAAGAGTACGCAAAATTAATTAACGACCAAACACGTCGTCATATGACTTTGCGTGGTTTGTTTGAAATTAAATCAACAGGCAAATCAATTCCTTTAGACTCAGTAGAGCCAGCAAAAGAAATCGTTAAACGCTTCGCAACAGGTGCGATGTCTTTAGGGTCAATCTCTACCGAAGCACATGCAACCTTAGCCATTGCAATGAATCGCATCGGTGGTAAATCGAATACAGGCGAAGGTGGTGAAGACGCAAAACGCTTTATTCCAGTAGCGCACGACACGACAATGGCTAATGTGATTGGCGCAAAAAATATTGAGCGCGATATTCCACTTAAAGCGGGCGATTCAATGCGCTCACGTATTAAGCAAGTGGCATCTGGTCGTTTTGGTGTAACGGCAGAATATTTAGCGAATGCAGACCAAATTCAAATTAAAATGGCGCAAGGTGCAAAACCAGGCGAAGGCGGCCAATTACCTGGCCATAAAGTGTCAGAATATATCGCAAAATTACGTTTTTCTGTACCTGGTGTGGGCTTAATTTCGCCACCGCCGCACCATGATATTTATTCAATTGAAGATTTAGCACAGTTGATTCATGACCTTAAAAATGCCAATCCTAAAGCATCTATCTCAGTAAAACTGGTTTCAGAAACAGGTATTGGTACCGTGGCTGCTGGTGTGGCAAAAGCCAAGTCAGACCATATCGTAGTGGCTGGTCATGATGGCGGTACGGGTGCATCCCCGATATCATCGGTTAAACATGCAGGCACACCTTGGGAACTTGGTTTGGCCGAAACACAACAGACACTCGTGCTGAATCAGTTGCGTGGCCGTGTGGTTGTGCAAGTGGATGGTCAAATGAAAACAGGCCGTGATGTGCTAATTGGTGCATTATTGGGTGCTGATGAATTTGGTTTTGCAACCGCGCCTTTAGTGGTTGAGGGCTGTATTATGATGCGTAAATGCCATCTGAACACTTGCCCTGTTGGTGTGGCGACGCAAGATCCAGAATTGCGTAAACGATTTACTGGCCAGCCAGAGCATGTGGTGAATTATTTCTTCTTTGTAGCTGAAGAAGTGCGCGAGTTGATGGCATCTATCGGTATTGCGAAATTCGATGATTTAATTGGCCGTGCCGATTTGTTGGATATGCAAGCAGGCATAGACCATTGGAAAATTAATGGCTTAGATTTCAGCAAAGTATTCCACTTGCCAGAAATGCCAGCTAGCGTGTCGCGCAAAAATAACGATGTGCAAGATCACGGTTTGGTAAATGCGCTAGATAATCAATTGTTAGCTTTAGCCAAAAATGCGCTAGAAACAGGCGAAAAAGTGGTGCTTAATTTACCAATCACCAACACCAATCGTACGGTGGGTACTATGTTGTCGAATCAAGTGGCTACTCGCTACGGCAATAAAGGTTTGCCAGATGACACTATTCATATCAACTTTACTGGTACATCGGGCCAAAGTTTTGCGGCATTTTTAGCCAAGGGCATTACGTTTGAGTTAACAGGTGAAGGTAACGATTACGTGGGTAAAGGTTTGTGCGGCGGTAAAATTGTCATTCGAAAACCGCAGGCGTTTAATGCGGTTTCGCATGAAAATATTATTGTTGGTAATACCGTTATGTACGGCGCAACCACTGGCGAATCTTATTTCAGCGGCGTTGCAGGCGAGCGTTTCTGTGTGCGTAACTCGGGCGCATCTGCTGTAGTTGAAGGTGTTGGCAACCACGGCTGTGAATATATGACTGGCGGCACGGTTGTTGTTTTAGGCGTAACAGGCCAAAACTTTGCGGCAGGTATGAGTGGTGGCGTGGCTTATGTGTATGATGAAGACGGTCAATTTGCTAAACGCTGCAATATGAGCATGGTAGCGCTTGAAAAGGTAGAAAGTGCAGAATCAAGTGTTGGCAAAATTCATCACCTAGATCAACCAGATGAAATCACGCTTAAAACCTTGATTGAAAACCATGCAAAATACACAAGTAGCGAGCGCGCAAAAGCAATGCTGGCGGATTGGGTCAATTACAGAACGAAGTTTGTAAAAGTAATGCCAAATGAATATAAACGTGCATTAATTGAACTGGCAGAAGATAAAGCGCTGGTTGCAGCGTAAAAGTCGCAGCAAAACGGCAAAACTATTGAATAAAGGTAAGGGCTTCAGTATGGGCAAAGTAACAGGCTTTATGGAATTTGAACGATTGGCAGAGGCAAATCTGCCAGTGGTTGATCGCGTTAAAAATTACAAAGAATTTGTGCTACATTTAACCGATGACCAAGCCAAGCAACAAGGCGCGCGCTGTATGGATTGCGGAATTCCGTTCTGTACTACAGGTTGCCCAGTCAATAATATTATTCCGGATTGGAATGATTTGGTTTATAGCCAAGACTGGCGTGGCGCAATTGATGTGTTGCATTCAACCAATAACTTCCCCGAGTTCACTGGCCGCATTTGCCCAGCACCTTGCGAGGCGGCTTGCACGCTAAATATTAATGCTGATCCAGTTGGCATTAAATCAATTGAGCATGCGATTATCGATAAAGCATGGGAAAACGGTTGGGTAATTCCGCAAGTTAACCCAATAAAAACAGGAAAAAAAATCGCCATTGTCGGCTCTGGCCCTGCTGGTTTAGCCGCCGCACAACAATTAGCGCGCGTTGGTCATGACGTTGTGGTGCTAGAAAAAAGCAGCCGTATCGGTGGTTTGCTACGCTACGGTATTCCTGATTTTAAAATGGAAAAATCGCATATTGATAAACGTATGGCGCAGATGGAAGCCGAAGGCGTTGAATTTAGAGTCAATCAAAACGTTGGAGAAAACGTAAATGCGGATGATTTGGTTGCTGAATTTGATGCGGTGATTTTAGCGGGCGGCGCCGAATGGCCACGCGATTTGCCAGTGCAAGGCCGTGAGCTGGATGGTGTGATGTACGCCATGGACTTTTTAACGCCACAAAATAAAGTGGTAGCTGGCGATACCATTCCAAATCAAGTGATGGCGACTAATAAAAACGTGGTGGTCATTGGTGGCGGTGATACAGGTTCTGACTGTGTGGGTACTTCAAACCGTCATGGCGCCTTGAGCATCACCCAATTTGAGTTAATGCCACAACCGCCAGAAAAAGAAAACAAAGAATTAGTATGGCCAAACTGGCCGCTGAAAATGCGTACTTCTAGTAGCCATGAAGAAGGCGCAAACCGTGACTGGTCTATTACCACTAAAGAATTAATTGGTGAAAACGGTAAAGTCACCCACTTGAAAGGCTGTAAAGTCGAGTGGAAAGACGGAAAAATGGCCGAAGTTGCGGGTACTGAATTCACGATTAAGGCAGATTTGGTCTTATTAGCAATGGGCTTTGTGTCACCAGTGCAAAAATTATTGGATGCGTTTGGTATAGACAAAGACAATCGCGGCAATGCAAAAGCCACGACAGAAGGCTTAGACAGCTACAAAACCAGCAAAGCTAAAGTATTTGCCGCAGGTGATGTGCGTCGCGGCCAATCTTTAGTAGTGTGGGCGATTCGTGAAGGTCGCCAAGCGGCAAAAGCGGTAGATGAATTCTTAATGGGCTCATCTACCTTACCTAGATAATAGGTACAGCAATGCGCTACAAACAAAGGATACAAAGTTAAACTACTTTGTATCCTTTTTTGTTCGCTACAAATTTTAGGTAAAAAATATGGTTAAGTTACAAAATGACACGTTCTTAAATGCGTTAATGCGCCAACCCACAGACTACACGCCAGTGTGGATGATGCGCCAAGCAGGCCGCTATTTGCCAGAATACAAAGCAAGCCGCAAAACGGCAGGCAGTTTTTTACAGTTGTGTAAAAGTCCTGACTTTGCGACAGAAGTAACCATGCAGCCACTGGATCGCTATCCATTATTAGATGCTTCTATTTTGTTTTCCGATATTCTCACCGTGCCAGATGCGATGGGTTTGGGCTTGTATTTTGAAGAAGGCGAAGGCCCGAAATTTGAGCGCACTTTGCGCGAAGAAGCCAATATACAGAAGTTAACCGTACCTGATATGGCAAAACTGCAATACGTGTTTGATGCGGTCAGCCAGATTCGCAAAACCATCAATGGCCGTGTGCCGCTGATAGGTTTTTCTGGTAGCCCATGGACGCTGGCGACCTATATGGTTGAAGGCAAAGGCGGTACGGACTTTTTGAATATCAAAAAAATGGCTTATGCGCGACCCGATTTATTGCATCATATTTTAGAAACCACCGCGCAAACCGTTATTCAATATTTGAATGCCCAAATCGCCGCTGGCGCTCAGGCGGTGATGATATTCGACTCGTGGGGTGGCGCGCTTTCACATAATGCTTATAAAGAATTTTCGCTGAATTACATGCACAAAATTGTGGCCGGCTTAACTAAAAATAACGAAGGCCGTAAAGTGCCCAGCGTGGTATTTACTAAAGGCGGCGCCTTGTGGTTAGAGGCGCAAGCCGAAATAGGCGCAGACGCATTAGGGTTGGATTGGACTGTGGATATTGGCAGCGCACGCCAAAGAGTTGGCGATAAAGTGGCGCTACAAGGTAATCTAGACCCTGCTATTTTGCTATCAACGCCAGAGGCGATTGATAAAGAGGTGGCTAGCATTTTAGCCAGCTATGGTCATGGTAATGGTCATGTATTTAATTTAGGCCACGGTATTACGCAGTGGACACCACCAGAAAATGCGGCGGCAATGTTAAGTGCAGTGCGTGAGCATAGTAAGCAATACCATCAGTAAATAAAAAGCCCGCAATCGCGGGCTTTTTATTTACTGATGAAGAGCTAACTATTAAAGCGACATACGCTTTAAAGTGTCGTCTTTATCAATAAATTTATGTTTGAGCGCGCCTACAATATGTAAGATTAGCACGACTAAGATAATCACACCAATTAACTCATGCGCCTCTTCATAAACTTTGCGCATAGGCGTGTTATCTAAGCCTTTAATAAAAGGTATACCAAACCATTTAACGCCGTACTTGCTGTACGTTGCCATAATAAGACCGCTGACAGGCAACGCAACCATTAATAAATAGAGTAAATGATGGGTACCAGTAGCTAGTTTGCGCTCCCATGTTTTATAGCCAGTTAATAATGCTGGTGGTTTATGCGTAATCCGCCATAAAACACGGATAAGAATTAACGCTAAAATGGTGATTCCAATGGATTTGTGCAGATTAAAATAAAAAGTGCGAGGGCTAGACTCTTCAGCCAATTGCCATGTGTAGATTCCCCAATCGAATAAATCGTAGGACATTTGCTTGGGACCTTCTTTTGGTAGATCGGCCATAAACCAGCCTAATGCAAACATGCCGAAAATGGCGATTGCAATTAACCAGTGCAGGATGACGGCTGTTTTTGTATAGCGATTAGTACCAAAAATATTATCTGAACTACTCATCAGTAACCTTTCATGTCAATTGAAGATGTTGTGTTGTGATTTTGAATGTAACGCCAGTCACAATAGTTAACATCACATTTCACTTAATATTAGCGTATTCTAAGCGATTAAGTCTGTTTAAACACTATTTAAGGATGTAAATAATGCAGCGATTTTCTTTACTATTGGTGAGCTTTATTTTAATGAGCTGCGCGCAGGCGCAAGAAAAGTCGGCCATTGAGAAAGAGGCTACTTTTGCTATAAAAAATGTGGGTAATGGAATCTATGTGCATCATGGCAAGCATTTAGATATTGATGACGGCTATCAAGGTGATATTTGCAATATCAGTTTTGTAGTGGGCAGCAAAGGCGTTGCCGTGATTGACACGGGCGGCAGTTTAAAAGTGGGCAATCAGCTACGCGATGCGATTAAAAAAGTGACGCCCTTGCCTATTTTGTATGTCATCAATACGCATGTGCATCCAGACCATATTTTTGGCAATGCTGCTTTTAAACAAGATAATCCGCAATTTGTAGGCCATGCTAAGCTGGGTGATGCCATGCAATTGCGCCAAGAAGCTTATGAAAAATTAAATATCAGGTTTTTAGGCGCTGATGCCAAAGGCAGTGAAATTGTGAAGCCGACTGTTTTAGTAAAAGAGCCAATTGATTTAGATTTAGGTGATAGAACACTTAAGGTAACGCCCTACCCTAATGCGCACAGCAATACCGATATTTCGGTGATAGACTCAAAAACCAGCACTTTATTTACAGGTGATTTATTGTTTATTGAACGCACGCCTGTGATTGAGGGCGACATCAAAGGCTTGATTGCGGCGATTGAAACCCTAAAAACCTATCCAGTAAAGCAAGTGGTACCTGGTCACGGCCCTGTTGCTCAAGACTGGATAGGAGCGTTAAATAATGAGCAACGCTACTTAAACGCAGTGTTAAACGATATACGCGCGACCATTAAAAGTGGCGGCGATATGGGTAGGGCCATGGACACCGCCGCAGCGGGTGAAAAAGATAAATGGCAGTTATTTGATATTGCGAATAGGCGCAACGTGAATACGCTCTACCCTAGCTTGGAATGGGAATAAAAAACGGCGCATCATTATTATTTATGCGCCGCTAGTTTTATGCGCTCAGTGCGTTATTTTTTTAGACTATCAATACTAAATGCGTTGATTGGGTTTAAATAAAGCATCAACAAACCGCCTGCAATTGCTAGGTACTGCAACACTGGCAAATGCAGCAAGAATGAGATAATGACTGCATAAATTGCCATCAATAATGCAAAAAATTTAGTTTTAAAACCCAATAAAAGTGATAAACCACCAACCACTTGTATCAATATAATCAGTGGTGCGAAAATGCCAGGTAAACTTAAACTACCTAAACCTGCACGATATTGTTCATAGCCATCAGGACTGCTAAAAAATCCAACAATTAGCACAATCATTTGTATTAAAAAAACTTGTGCGAGTAAAACACGGGCAAGAGTCGATAAATAGCGTTGCATAGAGAACCTTTAGCAAATTAGAGTGTAAAAATTAAATTGAATCATGCACTGAACAAGCTTAAGAAGCAAGCTGTAGCTTGTCTCTAAGTTAATTTTAGAATAAATCCTGATGCAACAACCAGAAAATATCACTATTAATCTAGTTAATTGGCAACAAGCAGAGGCGTATCTGCGCCAAGTGCGCACGATTGTCTTTATTCAAGAGCAGCTAGTGGCACCAGAGTTAGAATGGGATGAGATGGATAGCCGCGCCATACATTTGTTGGCGATGTGCGGCAATCAAGCTGTTGGCTGTTTGCGCATTATTCATTACGAAAAAGTAGGCCGCATGGCAGTGTTAAAGCCTTGGCGTGGCTTAGGAGTAGGCAAGATGCTTTTGAACGAGGCAATACGTCTATGTCGCCAACAGGGCAGTAAGCAGATTGCAATATCTGCACAGAAACATGCCAACCATTTTTATGAACAAGCAGGTTTCAAAATCACCAGTAAAGAATATTTAGATGTGAATATTGTACATGTGGATATGCGGCTAGATTTAGATTAACTTATGCTTAATGACATGTGCAAGATTAATTGTGGGCTACGCCCAGCATTTGTTAAAATAGCTTGTTAAGTTTTTTATCACCAAACATTTATTAAACCCAAGAGAGAATTATTATGTCAAAAATTATTTTTAAAGCAGGCGAAGCCACTATTTACACTGAAGGCAAAGATGTGACTGCGGCCATGCCAGAAATCTTAATCGGCGCTGTAGATGGCCCAGTTGGTCAAGCATTTGCCAATTTAATGGCGCAAAGCAAAGGCCACACAGCTATGTTTGCGGTGCGCGATATTAACCAATTAGTACGCCCAGTTTGTATGACAGTGCCAAAAGTAACATTAAAAGGTAGTACAGACGTTAGCCTGTTTGGCGGAGTGGTACAAGCGGCAACCGCCGATGCGATTTTAGATTGCGTGATTGAAGGCATTATCCCTAAAGATCAGGTCAATGAATTATGCATTATCAGCTTGGTATGGATTGATCCAGGTTGTATCGCCTTAGAAAAAGAAGGCACTTTAGACAAAGCGGATATGTACAAAAATAACTATGACGCCACCAAGCTTGCTATTAAGCGTGCATTAAACGACGAGCCAAGCATTGATGAATTGATTGCAAACCGTCATAAAATCAAACATTGCATGTGGGAAGATTCTTGGAATCAAAAGTAATTAGTTTTAGATTTTACATTGCGCATAAAACAATAGCGTAAATACAAAATTTGGTATTAAATTAGTGTTAAGTATTAAAAGTAAATGAGTTAAAACGAGATTCGGAGGCAATATTATGGCAGAACGCAATGTATGCATGGAAGCATTTGAGCGACTTTGTGCAGATGTGAACACTGACGCAAAGTCTGCAATCGATCAATCAGATTATTGGTTGTTTGAGTTGGGTTTCAGGTCGGCGATTGAAGAGTTGTTGTCAATTGCCGATGCAGGCTCACAAAGTAGAAAATTTGTTTCGCCACGATTTCAAATGTTGGCGGATAAAATTTTAGAATCGCGAACACATTAAAACCCAGCGAATATTAACTTAACCAATAAAAAAGCCG
>FSSH01001699.1_pt1 | contig 11193 bp, 7 predicted proteins | sample 1166101 | NCBI WGS metagenome assembly FSSH01 (sample SAMEA32972668, study PRJEB13176) | freshwater metagenome | biome: Drinking water system; feature: Biomass in drinking water that filtered by 0.45 um membrane; material: drinking water | place: USA | collected 2012-12-20 | depth 0 m | reverse complement strand
CTTCGGCAGCAACCCGGGCGACAACCCCGGCCGCCTGCAGCGCTGGAGCTTCGGCGGCCTGCGGCTGCTGCTGGACTACGCCCACAACCCCGAAGGCCTGCGCGGCCTGCTGCGCGTGGCCCGTGCCGGCAGCCCCAAGCGCCTGGGCCTGGTGCTGGGCCAGGCCGGCAACCGCGGCGACGACGACATCCGCGCGCTGGCGGGCGTGGCCGCCGACGCGCGCCCCGACCTAGTGGTGCTCAAGGACATCGACGGCTTCATCCGCGGCCGCGCCACCGGCGAAGTGGCCCAGGTGATCGGCGACGAACTGCGCCGCCGCGGCCTGCGCGACGACCAGCTGCACATCTGCCTGCCCGAACTGGGCGCCGTGCGCGAACTGCTGGCGTGGTCCCAGCCTGGCGACGTCCTGGTGCTGCCCATCCACGCCCTCGACGCCAAGGCCGAAGTCCAGGCCCTGCTCGACCACCTCGCCGCCACCGGCTGGCAAGCCGGGGATCCGCTGGCGTAAAACGGGGTCAGGTTCACTTCTGAAAAGAAGTAAACCTGACCCCGTTCCTGGCGGCGCGCAGCAGCAGGCGCGAATAGAGCCGGTGGAAGCCCAGCAGCGCCTGGAATCCCGCGCCCATGCGGCCCGGCTTGTCGCCGGCGCGGGCCACGACGGCGGAGCCGAAGCACAGGCGGGTGCCGTCGCCGGGCAGGGGCGAGGCCATGAGCCAGGATCGCGTCCGCCCCGTGAAGTCGCAAAGCAGCAGTTGCCCGTCGTCCTGCGCTTCGACGCGCCATGCGGCGAAGTCCGCCGCCTCGCCCGCGGCCAGGCGAGCCGCGTCGGCGTCGGTGGAGGGGCGTGCGGCGAAGACCGCCAGCAGCCATCGCTCGACCTTGAACAGCGGGCTCGTGTAGAAAGCCCGCACGAACTCCGCCTGCGAAACGCGGCCTTGGACGGTGGTGCAATAGCAGTCCGCGTAGCCCTGGCCGTCCTGGTAGCGCTGCAGGAAGGCGCCGGGCGGAATGGCGCAGGGCGCGATGCCGCTCACGGCGCGCCGCCCTTCGCGGCCCACGACAGGAACCGGCTCGGGTGCCGGTCCAGCGGATTGGCCTCGAAGCCGCGCACTTGCGGCCGAACGAGATGCTTGGACGTGTAGAAGTAGATCGGCACGATCGCGTGCGCCGACAGCAGGCGCGCCTCCGCCTGGCGAAGCAGCGCCGAGCGCGCGGCCAGGGTGGGGGCGCGGTCGGCGGCGTCGAGCAGGGCGGTGAAGCGCGCATCGTCGTAGCCGGTCCAGTTGGCCGCGCTGCCTGCGCGGAAGCCGTCCAGGAAATTGCGCGCATCGTCCACGTCGGCAATCCAGCCGCCGCGGAACACCTGCGTGATCACTTTCTGCCGGCGATTGCCCACGAACACCTTCCACTCCTCGTTGCGCAGCCGAACCTGCACGCCCAGCACCTCGCGCCACATCGCCGCCACCGCCAGCGACAGCCGACGGTGCGGCGTGGAGGTGTTGTAGCGAAGCTCGATTTCCAGCGGCTTGCCCGGCCCGTAGCCCGCCTCGCGCAGGCGCTGCCGAGCCAGCGCCTCCCGCTGCCGCTGCGTGGAGCGGCCCCAGCCCAGCGACGCCGGCGCATAGTCGGCCACGCCGGGCGGCACCAGCCCGAAGGCCGGCGTTTCGCCCAGTCCGGTCACGTGGCGCGTGAGGATGTCGCGGTCAATCGCCAGCGACAGCGCTTCGCGCAGCGCGGCGTTGCCTTCGAACGGCGGCTGCTCGAGGTTGAAGCCCAGCCAGAACGCGCCCAGGTAGGGGCTGATGCGCAGCTGCGCGCCAAACCGCTCGCGCAGCTGCGGCAGCGGCTGCGGCGGCACGGTTTCGGTGATGTGCAGGCCGCCGGACTCGAAGCGCTTGAGCTCGCTGCTGGCGTCCTCGGTGACGTGGAAGCGCACGCGTTCGATCGCCGCGGGCTCGCGGAAACTCGGGTTGCGCTCCAGCGTGATCATGGCCTGCGGCAGCCAGTCCGCCAGTTGGTAGGCGCCGTTCACCACCAGCTTGCCGGGCCGCGTGTGCTGCGCGCCGTGCCGGGCGATCGCCGGCAGGTACACCGGGTAGGCCGTGGGCAGCGTGAGCAGCCGCGGCAGGTCGGCGCTGCGGCTGAGCCGGAACACCACGGTGGACGAATCCGGCGCCGACACGCCCAGCCGCCCCGGCGGCAGTTCGCCGCGCTGCACGGCCGAGGCGTTCGCGATGGCGTCGAAATGCCCGGCGAACGGCGCCGCGGTCATCGGTTCGAACGCGCGCCGGAAGCTCGCCACCACCTGCGGCGCATCCAGCGCCTCGCCGTTGGACCAGCGCAGCCCGGGCCGCAGGTGGAAGGTCCAGGTGCGGCCGTCGGCCGAGGCCTGCCAGCGCTCGGCCATGCCCGGGATCAGCCGGCCCGCGCCGTCCTCGGCCACCAGGCCTTCGTACAGGTCGCGCAGCACGTTGGCGCAGGCCACTTCCGGGCAGCGGTGGGCGTCCAGGGTGGACGGCTCGGGCCCGTTGCCGCGCTCCAGCGTGGCGGCGGGCGCCGGGCCCGCCAGCCAGAAAACCAGCAGCGCGATGGGAAGGCTTGGACCGTTTCGCATCGCCGCATTCTAGGGCAATGCACCGCCAACGCTGCGCCCTGGCCCGGCGCGGCGCCAACCTTCAGCGCAGCCAAACCTCGACGCGATTGTTGAGATAGGCGGCGGCCGGTGAGGACTGGCCAACCAAGGGCATCTGCCCCCCGAAGCCACGCGCCATCACCACGTTGATGCCCAGGGCACGCAGTTCGCTGGCGACGTAGTCCACCCGCTCGTGGCTCAGCGCGAGGGACTGGTAGGCGGACGCCGGCCTGGGATTGGCGAAGCTCATCAACACCACGCCCCGGCGGGCATTGCCCGGCTCACCCAGGAAGGCTGCCAGTCGGTCGATGTCCTGGCGGCTGCGGCTGTCGAACAGGTCCAGGCCGTTGGAGAAGCGCAGCGTCATCGGCAGGCGCTTGGCCGCGCCGCGCAGGGACACGTACTCGGCCGGCATCGTCTCGAGCACGGTGCCCTCCAGCACCTTCAGGCCGACGGACGCAAACGAGGACCGCTCCACCACCGCCTGGCCGGCAGGCGAAACCGCGTACTGCGCCAGGCTGCGGGCCAGGGCCGGAATCAGCGTCCCGCTGTGCAGGTAGATGCGCTGCTGCAGCGGATAGTCCTCGGTGAGTACCAACGAGGGTTCCGGCGCCAGGTCGCCCGAAAGACTGGAAAGCGCCAGCGCCTTGAGGCCGGTGCGCGGCGCCCGCAGGCTCACCAGCGCAAAACCGCCGGGATCGGCCGCAACGGCCGACAGCATCGCCGCATGGGTGGGGTGGGCGACCTGGCGCACGGCGAGCGGGGCACCGTCCAGGAGCAGGCGAGAGGCCAGTTCCTGCGTTCCGGACGCGGCGCCCAGCGAATGCAGGGTGATCGTGCCGCCCGCGCCGCCCAGTGATGCCCACTGCCGGTGCTTTCCCGCCACCAGGTCGCGCAGCTGTTCCACCCGCAGCGCCGCCAGCGTGTTGCCCGGCGGCACCAGGGCAACAATGCCGTCCAGGCCCAGCACCCACTCCTGGGTGGCAGACCGCAGGTTGCCCAGCTGCCAGGCCTTGTCGAGTTCGCTCGCCGTGGGTTCGCGGGTGGACATGGCCAGGTCGGCCCGGCCGTTGATGATGGCTTCGAATCCCGCCGCAGTGCCGGTGTTGCGGATCTCGACCACCAGCGGCTCGCCGTCGCGGCTGGCGTGGATTTCCATCAGGGCATCGCCTTTTCGAAGGCGACGGTTGCCCACGTAGCCGATGTCGAGCAGCCACTGGTCCACGATCGCCGGCACCAGCGCCTGGCCCAGGCGGTGCGAGCCCTCGATGCGGATGCGCTCAGGCTCGGGCGCCTGTGCCAGCGCAACGCTGGAAAGGCAGCCAAGGGTGAACAAGAGGATGGCGACGGCGCGGTGGGTCATGGGGGCTCCTGGCTGGGCGCCCATGCTGGGCGGCACATGTTTCAGGCCAGTGAAGGCCGGGGCAGGCGCGTGCCGCCGCTGAAGGCAACGCTGCGAAGGCACCAGCAGGACAACGGGGCAGGGCGGCCGGGCTACTATCAACTCCCTTGCGATGCACGGCCGCGGGCCGCATATCGCCTACACCCCAGCAAGGCGCACCCCGTGTCCGGACCCAGCAACGTCAAGGAAAGCCCCATCACCGACCACCGCGAGCTGGTCGAGTACCTGTCGTCCGGTGCCCGCCCCGAATCGGACTGGACCATCGGCACCGAACACGAGAAGTTCGGCTTCCGCCTCGACGACCTGCGCCCGCCCACCTGGGACGGCCCGCAGGGCATCGAGGCCATGCTCAAGGGACTGATGCGCTTCGGCTGGCAGCCCTTCGAGGAGCACGGCAAGCTCATCGCCCTGCTCAAGGACGGCGCCTCGGTGACGCTCGAACCCGCCGGCCAGCTCGAACTTTCCGGCGCCATGCTGCAGGACATCCACCAGACCTGCCGCGAAACCAACCAGCACCTGCGCGAAGTGAAAACCGTCAGCGAAGAGCTGGGCCTGGGCTTCCTGGGCATGGGCTTCCAGCCCAAATGGCGCCGCGATGAAATGCCGTGGATGCCCAAGGGCCGCTACAAGATCATGCGCGACTACATGCCCAAGCGCGGCAACCTCGGCCTGGACATGATGACCCGCACCTGCACCGTGCAGGTGAACCTGGACTTCTCCAGCGAAGCGGACATGGTGAAGAAGTTCCGCGTCTCGCTGGCGCTGCAGCCCATCGCCACCGCGCTGTTCGCCGATTCGCCGTTCACCGAGGGCAAGCCCAACGGCTACCTGTCGTACCGCTCGCACATCTGGACCGACACCGACCCCGACCGCACCGGCATGCTCGACTTCGTGTTCGAGGACGGCTTCAGCTTCGAGCGCTACGTGGACTACCTGCTCGACGTGCCGATGTACTTCAGCTACCGCGACGGCGAATACATCGACCTGAGCGGCCAGAGCTTCCGCAAGTTCCTGCGCGGCGAACTCGCGGCCCTGCCGGGCCAGCTGCCCACGATGAAAGACTGGGCCGACCACATGACCACCGCCTTCCCCGAAGTGCGGCTGAAGAAATACCTGGAAATGCGCGGCGCCGACGGCGGCCCCTGGAGCCGCCTGTGCGCGCTACCGGCGTTCTGGGTCGGCCTGCTGTACGACAGCCAGGCGCTGGACGCGGCCTGGGACCTGGTGAAGGACTTCAGCATGGCCGAGCGCCACGCCCTTCGCGACGGCGTGCCCAAGCACGCGCTGAAGCTGCCGTTCCGCGGCGCCACCGTGCGCGAGCTGGCGCTGGAAGCGCTGAAGATCGCCGGCGAAGGCCTCAAGCGCCGCAACCGCCTCAACGCTTCTGGCGCCAACGAAGCGGTGTTCCTGGAGCCGCTGGTGGAGTTCGCGCTGGCCAATGAAACCCCCGCCGAGCGCAAGCTGGCCCTGTACCACGGCGCCTGGAAGGGCAGCGTGGACCCGGTGTTCAAGGAATTCGCGTACTGACATGGGCCTGATCAAAGCCGACTGGTTCCGCGCCAACGACGAGCGCATCGACGCCCTCGACCATCTGCTTGAGCAGCGCGCCGTGCCGCACGGTGGTTACGGCCTCGAGCAGCTCGACGGTTTCCTCAGCGCGCTGGTGGTCAGCCCCGGTGAAACCATCGCGCCCGAGGAGTGGCTGCCCAAGGTCTGGGGCAAGACGCCCCCGCGCTGGGAGGGCCCGGCCGACGAAGCCGCCACCCACGAGCTGCTGATGCTGGCCTGGCAAACCGCCGCGCGCCGCGTGCGCTTCAACGGCGACGAGGCGACGGTGGACGGCGCGCTGTTCTGGTGGCTGCCCGACGACCCCAACGCCGAACACGGCGACGACGTGGACATCGGCGCCGCCTGGGCCGCGGGCTTCCTGGACGGCATGGAGCTGCGCAGCGACGCCTGGGACGCGTGGATCGAGAAGGACGACTGGATCGGCGAAGTCGAGGCCTATGTCGAAGCGCTGGCCGTGGGCAGCTATCCGCCCGAGGAAGAGGGCGGCGCACCGACGAAGCTGCCCTACACCGAGCGCCTGGAAATCCACGCTGGCCTCAGCGACATGCTGCACGACCTGCACTGCCACCGCCTGGAATCGCTGACCCCGCGCGAACCCATCCGCCGCGCCGCCGCGCCCGAGCGCAACGACCCGTGCCCCTGCGGCTCCGGCAAGAAATACAAGAAGTGCTGCGGCGCCGCTTGACCTGACGCGCGCGCGAACCCGGCGCACCCCGTAAAGCCATGCGTGGGGGGTGCTATGCTCCCGCCCCAAAGAACAGGCTGGACCGCGAAAAATCAACGCCGCTGAACGCCCGCTCCATCCAGGCAACCCCGTATCGACGGCACTCGTGATCGGAGCCGTCGGCGTGGTCTTCGGTGACATCGGCACCAGCCCGCTTTACACCATCAAGGAAATGTTCAACCCGCACTTCGGGCTGGTGCCGGATGCCGCGACGGTGAAGGGCCTGCTGTCGCTGGGCTTCTGGTCCCTGGTCCTGGTGGTCACCATCAAGTACGTGTTGGTGATCATGCGCGCGGACAACCAGGGCGAAGGCGGCATCATGTCCCTCACGGCCTTGGCGCAGAACGGCGTTCGCAAAGGCTCGCGCCTGGCCTACGCCATTGGCGTGCTGGGCATCTTCGGCGCGGCACTGTTCTTCGGCGACGGCATGATCACCCCGCCCATCACCGTGCTGGGCGCCGTGGAGGGCCTGGCCGTCCTGTCGCCGGACCTGGGTCGCTGGGTGGTGCCCCTGAGCCTGGCCATCCTCGTGGGCCTGTTTTCGTTCCAGCGCTTCGGCACGGCGCGGGTTGGACGCATCTTCGGGCCGGTGATGGTGGCCTGGTTCGTGGCCATTGCCAGCGTGGGCGCCTGGAACATCGCGCACAATCCCGGCGTGCTGGAGGCGGTGAACCCCTGGTGGGCCTTCGAGTTCTTCCGGTCCCACGGTTGGCATGCGGCATTGGTGCTGGGCGCGGTGGTGCTGACGGTGACCGGCGGCGAGGCGCTGTATGCCGACCTGGGCCACTTCGGCAAGGCGCCGATCCGGTGGGGCTGGTTCGGTTTCGTGCTGCCCGCACTCCTGCTGAGCTACTACGGCCAGGGCGCCCTGCTGCTGGTCAATCCTGCGGCGGTGTCCAATCCGTTCTACATGGCCGTGCCCGGTTGGGCGCAGGTGCCGATGATCGGGCTGGCGACGGTGGCCGCGGCGGTGGCGTCCCAGGCGGTGATCACCGGTGCGTTCTCGGTGACGGCCCAGGCGGTCCAGCTGGGGTATCTGCCGCGCCTGCGGATCCTCTACACGTCGGAGGACGCAAAAGGTCAGGTCTACGTGCCGGCGGTCAACCGGATGCTGTTCCTGGCGGTGGTGCTGCTGACCCTGGGCTTCCAGTCGAGCACGGCGCTGGCAACGGCCTACGGCCTGTCCGTGACCGGCACGATGCTGATCGACACCCTGCTGCTGGCCGTGCTGGCCTGGACCAGCTGGCCCGATTCGCGCAAGTGGGTGCTGCCCCTGTGCGGCGTGTTCCTGGTGGTGGACCTGGCGTTCCTGATCGCCAATGGCGCGAAGCTGTTCAGCGGGTTCGGGGCCTGGGTGCCGCTGATCATCGCCGTCGCCGCCTTCACGTTGATGCGCACTTGGCGTCGTGGGCGGGAACTGCTTCACGAGGAAATCGCGAAAGACTGCTTCCCGACGGCAACGCTCATCCAGAGCCTGCAGCTGGACCCGCCCACGCGCGTGGCGGGCGCGGCGATCTTCCTGTCCAGCGACCAGGGCATCGTGCCGCCCGCGTTGCTGCAGAACCTGACCCACAACAAGGTGCTGCACGAAAAGAACGTCTTCCTGACCGTCAAGTCGCACGCCGCGCCGTATGTCCCGCAAGAACAGCGAATCGAGTGGGACGCGCTGGGCAAGGGCTTCTGGACGTGTTCAGTGCATTACGGCTTCATGCAGGCCCCGGATATCCCCAGGGCGCTGAAGGAGTTCCGCGCGAAAGGCGGCATGGACCTCGACCCGCTGAACACGACCTACTTCGCCAGCCGGCAGCGGGTGAAGGGCAGCAAGCACAAGGGCATGCCGCTCTGGCGCGACAAGCTCTTCGCCCTGATGCACCGCAACGCGACCACGGCAAGCACCTACTACAAGATCCCGCCGGGGTTCCTGGTCGAGATGGGTTCTGAGGTCAACATCTAGGCGCGCAAGGCCGTCGAGCCAGGCAAGTGGCCTAGGTCCCGTTTCGGCCAGGACCCGACAGTTTTCGCCCAACCATTGGGCCAAGCCGCGACGCCAGGCGGCGTCGGCCTGGGCCATCGGTCAGGCTTTCGGCCAGAGCACCGCATCGACGCCGACGATTGCCGTGATGACGGCCGACGAAACCAGGTAGCAGAACAGGTGGTCTCGGAACTTCAGCCGCAGCGTGCGGCTCGCGAGGATCACCAGCACCAACAGGCCCGTGACCACGGCTACGGGGACGGCCCAGGTGCCCAAGCCCGCCAGCTGGCTTATCTTGGCCTCGTCGTTCACGTTGAAGAAGCTGATTCCGGCGGCCAGCAGCCGCATGAAGAACGCCATGTAGAGCAGCGCAAAGCCAAAGTGCGAAGCGTGCCTTCGCACAAGCAAGAAGCCGATGATGCCTTGGCCGATGGTGACCAACGGTCCGGCGGCCAGGATGAGCATCTGATCCTGGACTGAAATGGCTCCCACGGGCGACACGGAATTCAGTGTGGCCACCATTTCGTGCCCGAGTACGACGCCTGCCAGCCAGTGCGCGAATTCGTGCACGAGGAAGCTCGCGATGCCAACCATGAAAAGCGTCACGTAGAAACGTGGGGCGAAGACTGCATTCGAGCTGGTCAAAGCACACTCCAGGAAGGCTTTTCGCCTGAGTTGAACCGACAAACCAAGTGGCCAGGCGAGTGTAGGTCGGGCCCGTCAGGTAGACAATCCGACGCAGACCCGCACGCCGGCAATGTCCCGGGACAGCGATGAAAACGTGTGCAGCCCGGTGACGCGGGGCGGACCGAGGCGCTAGGCTGGCCGCATGAACCAGCCGCCCCGCGACGCCGCCCCCCTCGAGTCCCTGCGCGACATCGACCTGCCGCCCACCGACGCCCTGCTGCGCGAGGACGTCAAGCGCCTCGGCGCCCTGGTGGGCGAGATCCTGGCCGAACAGGTGTCGCCGGCTTTCCTGGCGGACGTCGAGGCCCTGCGCGTGGCCGCCATCCGCCGCCGCGAGGCCGGCGCCCCCATCGAAGCCCTGTCCGACCGCCTGCACGACCTGCCGCTGGACCGCGCCGAGCTGCTGGTGCGCGCCTTCGCCGCCTACTTCCAGGCGGTGAACCTGGCCGAGCGCGTGCACCGCATCCGCCGCCGCCGCGACTACCAGCGCTTGGGCGAAGCGCCCCAGCCCGGCGGCCTCGAGGATTCCCTGCGCCAGCTACAGGCCGACGGCGTGGACGCCGCCACCGTCACCGCGCTGATCGCCCGCCTGCGCGTGGAGCCCGTGTTCACCGCCCACCCCACCGAAGCCGTGCGCCGCGCGCTGCTGGAGAAGGAAAGCGAAGTGGTGCGCTGCCTGATCGAGGACATCGACCGCAGCCTGACCCCGCAGGAGCGCCGCGCCGACGTCGAGCGCATGCGCCTGGCGCTCACCGCCAGCTGGCAGACCGACGAAACGCCGCCCGAGAAGCCCAGCGTGGCCGACGAGTTCGAACACGTCGCGTTCTATCTGTCCGACGTGCTGTACCGCGTGCTGCCCGTGTTCCATGAAGTGTTCGAGGACGCGCTGCACACCGTCTACGGTGACGCGGCGCCGGTGCTGCCGCCGGTGCTGGGCTTCGGCTCATGGGTGGGCGGCGACATGGACGGCAACCCCAACGTGGGCGCCGCCACCATCGACGCCACGCTGTCGGGCCAGCGCGCGCTGGTGCTGGCTAACTACCGCCGCGACCTGGCGCGCCTGGGCGAGGTGCTGAGCCAGTCCTCGGGCCGCATCGGCGTGGCGCCCGAGCTGCTGCGCCGCACCGACGAATACGCGCGCCGCTTCCCGAAGGCCGCCGACCGCCTCAAGTCGCGCCACGCCGACATGCCCTACCGCCGCTTCTGCGCCCTGGTGTCGGCGCGCCTGGCCGCCACCGAGCAGGACAAGCGCGAGGGCTACGACGACGCCGACGAGTTCCTCGCCGACCTGCGCCTGGTCGAGGCCAGCCTGCAGGGCCATCGCGGCGAGCACGCGGGCGCGTTCGCGGTGCGGCGCCTGCGCCGGCGCGCGCAGGCCTTCGGTTTCCACCTGGCCACGCTGGACCTGAGGCAGGAATCCAGCCAGCACGACCTGGCGCTGGCCGCGCTGCTGGGGGACGAGGCTTGGCCGTCGCGGCCCTGGCCCGAGCGCGCTGGGCGCCTGCGCGAGCTGATCGCCGGCACCGCGCCGGCCTCGGTGCCGGACGCCACCGAGGCGGTGTCGGTGCTCGACGTCTTCCGCACCGTGGCCGACGCCCTGGGCCGCTACGGCACCCGCGCCTTCGGCCCCTACATCATCAGCATGAGCCGCAGCGCCGCCGATGCGCTGGCCGTGATCGGCCTGGCGCGCATCGCTGGCTGCACGGACCGCAACGGCGCCGTGCCGCTGGACGTGGCGCCGCTGTTCGAAACCGTGGACGACCTGCAGGCCGCCGCCGACACGCTGCGCTCGCTGTTCGCCGACCCGGTGTACCGCGAGCACCTGCGCGAGCGCGGCGACCGCCAGGTGGTGATGCTGGGCTACTCCGACAGCGCCAAGGACGGCGGCCTGGTGGCCTCGCGCTGGGCGCTGCAGCAAACCCAGGTCCAGCTGACCGCCCTGGCGGCCGAAGCCGGCGTGCGCATTGCCTTCTTCCACGGCCGCGGCGGCTCGCTGTCGCGCGGCGGCGGCAAGACCGAGCGCGCGGTGATCGCCGCGCCGCGCGGTTCGGTGGACGGCAACCTGCGCCTGACCGAGCAGGGCGAAGTGATCCACCGCAAGTACGGCATCCGTGCGCTGGCGCTGCGCAACCTCGAACAGATGACCGGCGCCGTGCTGCGCGCCAGCCTGCGCCCGCGCCCGGCCGAACCGCGCGAGGCCGCGTGGC
>FSSH01005493.1_pt1 | contig 11197 bp, 9 predicted proteins | sample 1166101 | NCBI WGS metagenome assembly FSSH01 (sample SAMEA32972668, study PRJEB13176) | freshwater metagenome | biome: Drinking water system; feature: Biomass in drinking water that filtered by 0.45 um membrane; material: drinking water | place: USA | collected 2012-12-20 | depth 0 m | reverse complement strand
AAATGGCAACAGCCCCTAGTGTCCGAAAAAAGTTGACCACTACAGGATTTTGCCGCCGCTTTTCAGGCTGCGGTATAAACCGCCGATCACCGGTTGATGGTGCTTGACCCAATGCAGCACTGCGTTGGAGAAAACCACGTCAAAACACTCGGTAAAGCTTAAACTCCCGGCATCCATGACCCGGAACGACAGGTTGGGATGTTGCTGTTCCGGGTATCGGCCTTGGGCCAGCTCTATCATCGCTGCCGAGTTGTCGATGCCGACCACCGTGCCGCGATCGACGATTGTGGCGATTTCCGCCGTGACTTTGCCGTCGCCGCAGCCTAAATCCAGAACGGTTTCGCGGCCGCTCAACTGCAATTGCGCAGTCAGTTCTTTCGCCCATTGCTGTTGGGCTTGCGAGTTTTGGGCATAATCCTGGGCATTCCAGCGGTAAGCATTCAATGTTGTCTCCTGTTTCAGTCTGTAGGATTTACGGCTGGCATGCTATCGGTGGCAAAACCGCCGTTTTCAATAGTGTGACGTTGCCGAAAGCCGGCATTTTTGGCCAAGCGATTGCAGCCGCTGATCAGCGCCTTGATCGATGCGGTGACGATGTTGCCGTCCATGCCGATGCCATAGGCGGTTGGGCCGTTCTCAGTAGCCAGTTCGACAAAGGCGCAGGCCTGGGCATTGCCGCCGCTGCCGGTCGAGCGTTCCTCGTAACTGCACACCGACACTGCGCCGCCGAGCGAGCCTAAAGCCTGGATGGCCGCGGCTATTGGCCCGTTACCCACGCCGATTAAGGCGTGCGGTTCGCCGTCCAACTCGATTTGCAGATGTATGCCTTGTCCTTGCGCATGCTCGAATAATTGATGGCCGAGGTAACGCAACGGCTTTGCCACATCGAGATAAGTCTGGGCAAATAGCTGCCACAACTGTTCCACGCCGATTTCACCGCCGTGGCAGTCGGTATGGCCTTGCACTACTTGCGAAAACTCCATTTGCAGACGGCGCGGCAGTACCACGCCATAATGGCTTTCCAGCAAATGGGCGATGCCGCCCTTGCCGGACTGGCTGTTGATGCGGATCACCGCGTCGTAACCGCGGCCGACGTCGGCCGGATCGAACGGCAGATACGGCACGTTCCAGACGCTACCAGGTTGCTGGGCGGCAAAGCCTTTCTTGATGGCGTCCTGGTGCGAGCCGGAAAACGCGGTGAACACCAACTCGCCGGCATAGGGTTGGCGCGGCGGCACGGCCAGACCGGTGCAAGCCTCGAAATCACGCACTACCGCATCGATGTCCGAAAAATCCAAGCCCGGCTCCACGCCCTGGGTGTAGAGATTCAACGCCAGCGTCACCAAATCCACGTTGCCGGTGCGTTCGCCGTTGCCGAACAAGCAACCCTCGACGCGTTCGGCGCCGGCCATCAATGCCAGTTCGGCGGCGGCCATGGCAGTGCCGCGGTCGTTGTGCGGATGCACGCTGAGGATGACGCTGTCGCGGCGGGCGATATGGCGGTGCATCCATTCGATCTGGTCGGCGTAGACGTTCGGCGTCGCCGTTTCCACCGACGACGGCAAATTCAGGATGACTTTATTGTCCGGTGTCGCGCCCCAGGCGGCGCTGACCGCATCGCAAAACTCGACAGCGAAATCCGGTTCGGTGGCGCTGAAGGTTTCCAGGCTGTATTGCAAGCGCCATTGGGTTTGCGGCTGGTCGGCGGTCAATTGTTTGACCAGCCGCACCGCATTGACGGCCATCGCCAATACCTCGGCCCGGCTCATACCCAATACCAGTTCGCGAAATGGTGGGGACGTTGCATTGACGATATGCACGATGGCCGAACGTGCGCCGTGCAAGGCTTCGACGGAGCGGCGCAACAACGGCTCGCGGGCGTGGCTGAGCACTTCGATAGTTACGTCGTCGGGTATCAACGCCTCGTCTATCAAGCGGCGCACGAAATCGAAATCGGTCTGCGAGGCCGACGGAAACGCCACTTCGATTTCCTTGAAACCGATGGCGCACAAGGTGCGGAACAGGCGCAATTTGCGTTCGGCGTTCATCGGTTCGAACAAGGCCTGGTTGCCGTCGCGCAAATCGGTGCTCATCCAGATAGGCGGTTTTTCGATAGTGCGATTGGGCCATCGGCGGTCGGCAAGCGGCACAGGTGGGAATGGTTGGTATTTGCAAGAAGGACTGGTCAACATGGCTGAATGCTCTCGGTAAATGGGATGCCGATAAGATAAGCCAAACCGTTCGCTAGGCGATTGCGTTTATGCCATATAAAATGCAATTCATTGATAGAATATTGCTATATAAATAAAATATTGTTTATTTAATTGTTTTAGTGTGTAAATAACGGGTATTTTATGGAACTGGATCGATACGACAGGCAAATCTTGAACATCCTGCAAGCCGACGGCCGCATTAGCAACCAGGAACTGGCCGACCGCATTGGCCTGTCGCCGTCGCCTTGCCTGCGACGGGTGCGAGCGTTGGAGGAGGGCGGCTTGATCGTCGGCTACCGGGCGCTGCTGGATGCCAAAGCCTTGGGCCTGACGCTGATGGCCTTGATCCACATTTCGATGGACCAACACACGCCGGAACGTTTCAGTGCTTTCGAAGCGGCGGTTGCCGGGATTCCGGAAGTGATGGAATGCCTGTTGATCACCGGCCAGGCCGCCGACTACCAGCTCAAGGTGGCGGTCAAGGATTTGGACGCCTACCAGGAATTGCTGCTGAAACGCATCACCGGCATTCCTGGCGTGAGCGGGGTGCATTCCAGCTTCGTGTTGCGGCGGGTCGTGGATAAGACGGCGTTTCCGGTCGGGGTAGGGCCATGATCATTCCGAAGGCTCTGCCATTACCGGCGGTTTCAAGCGAAATCGGATTTTATTACTATGCGGATATGCATTTTTGAGGTTGTGATGAGCGAATTGATTGCCTATCTACCCGAGGTTTTCGAACTGTTCGGCCCCGTCACAATACGCAAGATGTTCGGCGGCTACGGTGTCTATCACGACGGTTTGATGTTCGCCCTGGTGGCGGACGATACGCTGTATCTCAAGGCGGATGACGAAAACGCTCATTATTCGGACGCCTCAATCTGGCGGCTCAAGCCGAAAAACGCCTCGGCGTGGCGATGACCGGGCGGAATTGGCGAACGGTTTGCAAGCTCGTGGAACTGGCGAAAGCATGATGCCGCCCTAAAGCTGCCGATCAATAAACCCCGCGCGAGTAGATTCGCCACGGTTGCAGTTATCGCGCTTAAAGCGGCTAGCCGAAAAACAGCATTGCCTGCCAATCCGGTTAGCGTACAATCCAAAGCGCTCATAGCTAGTCGCTCCAAACCCACTTCAGTCGTTAGTCAGCATCCGGCCGCTAAATCATACGTGATCAGTAACCCGAACAAACAGGCAGCTATTCAAGCGGCACAGCTAAGGCAACTGTTTGCGGCAAGCAATGCGTCATTGATCAGCAGCACGCTACTGGCGGTGATTCTGGCCTATATGCAGCGCGACATGATCGCGGCTTCCGTGGTGCTTACTTGGCTTATACTCATTATGCTGGTGGCGGTTTCCCGCACCTTGCTGGTCAAGGCTTATCGAACCGCCGCTCCGGGAGTGGGCGCTAGCACGCGATTTTGGTTGAAAAGGTTTCGTATCGGGGTGCTGGCCGTGGGTCTGGTGTGGGGGGCGGCCGGTTTTCTGATGTTCCCGGCCAATAGCGCGCAACACCAACTCTTTCTGGTTTTTATGCTGGCGGGTTTGTCTGCCGGCGGCGTAGTGGCATTTTCCGCCGATCTGCCCAGCGCGGTGCTATTTTCCGTGACCTCGCTGCTGCCCCTCATTATTCGCTTGTTCGTGTCCGGTAATGGCTTGTTTGTGGCGATGAGCATCGCGGGTTTTTTATACCTATGCTTCATGATGGTCAGCTTACGGCGTATCAATCGCAGTATCACCGAGAATATTGTGCTGCATCTGGATGCCGCTGAACGCGAGGAAACCATGCGTACCAGCGAGCAACGCTATCGCTTGCTGCTGAAACATTCGCCCATCGGTATTTTTCATTACGATACCGATCTGGTGGTCACGTACTGCAATGAGCCGTTCGCCGATATTTTGCAGAATAGCGTCGAGGCTATAGTCGGATTGGATATTAAAGGTTTTAAGGACCCCGCGATACTCGCGGCCTTACAGCGGGCGCTGCAGGGCGAAAAGGTGGTTTATGAAGGCGAGTATAAACCCTCGCCGAATGCGGCCGGCATCTGGATAGATATGACTTGCGCGCCGTCCCGAGATGGCGTAGGCAAGATTGCTGGCGGTATCGCTATTATCCGGGACATCAGCGAACGCAAACAGGCGGAAGAGATGCTGCGGGTCAGCGCCATTGCCTTCGAATCACAGTCGGCGATGATCGTCACCTCCCCGGACGCGGTGATCCTGCGCGTGAATCGGGCCTTTACCGCGCTGACCGGCTACAACGCCGAGGAAGTGCTGGGGCAAACGCCGCACATGCTCAACTCCGGGCGGCACAACAAGGGATTCTTTAACGCAATGTGGGCCTCATTGCAGGAAACTGGCCACTGGCAAGGTGAAATCTGGAATCGCCGCAAGAACGGCCTGATCGTCGCCGAGTGGCTGACCATTGCCGCCGTGGTCGCACCCGATGGCCGAATTACTCATTACGTTGGTACATTTTCGGATATTACCGAGAATAAGGATGCTGTTGCGGAAATCCACCGTTTGGCCTATTACGATCCTTTAACCCATTTACCTAACCGGCGTCTGCTGCAAGATCGCTTGGCTCAGGAACTGGTTGCCGGCGCCCGCAACGGTTTGTATGGCGCTATCCTGTTTTTGGACTTGGATAATTTCAAGACGCTAAACGACACTCGGGGTCACGATGCCGGTGACCAATTATTGGTAGAAGTGGCCCGACGTTTGCGATCTAGTGTGCGGGAGTGCGACATCGTCGGCCGCCTGGGTGGCGATGAATTCTTGGTGCTGCTGGCGGATTTGAGTGCCGACGCCGAGCGTGCCGCAGTGCAGACCAAACAAGTGGGTGAGAAACTGCTGGAAGCACTTGCTCACCCTTATGAATTGAGTGGTTACGAGTTTCATTGTTCGGCCAGTATCGGTATTCGTTTGTATCGCGATCAGACGTTTGCGGAAGAATTGCTAAGACATGCCGATCTGGCCATGTACCAAGCCAAAGTAGCCGGGCGCAATACCGTGCGCTTCTTCGATCCGAGCATGCAGGCGCTGGCCACGGCTCGCGCCGAGTTGGAAAAAGATTTGCGTCTTGCTCTGGCCCATAATCAGTTCAAGTTGTATTTTCAACCGCAAATGTACCGAAACCATCAAGTGCTGGGCGCAGAAGTGCTGTTGCGTTGGCAGCATCCCGAACGCGGATTGGTGTCGCCGTTGGAGTTTATTGCCTTAGCGGAAAAAACCAGTTTGATTCTGCCGATTGGCCAGTGTGTATTGGAAGCGGCCTGCGCGCAACTGAAACTGTGGGAGAGGAGTGAAAATTGGCGGCAGTTTCGGCTGGCCATTAATGTCAGTGCGCGCCAGTTTAGAGTGGCTGATTTTGTCGAACAGGTGCGGCGGGCGCTGGATAATAACGGGGTCAACCCGGACTTGCTGGAACTTGAGCTGACTGAAAGTCTGGTACTTGAGAATATCAACGACACTATCCTGAAGATGCACGCGCTCAGGGACATGGGCGTGCGCTTTTCTTTGGATGACTTCGGTACCGGGTATTCGTCGTTTTCCTATCTGACACAGTTGCCGTTCGATCAGTTAAAAATCGACCGCTCCTTCGTGCATAACATCGGTGTCAAGACCAGCGATGCCGTGATCGTGCAAACCATCATCGGCATGGCCCATAACTTGGGGATAGAGGTGATTGCCGAAGGGGTCGAAACCGACGCGCAGCGCTTGTTTCTGGAACAGCACGGCTGCCATGCCTGTCAGGGGTTTTTGTTCAGCAAACCGGTGCCGATAGAAGAGTTTATGGCCTGGAGCCGGCGTTTGCCCAAGTGTTAGCCCGGTCCGCAAATATTGCCGTTCCCGCTATCAGGGACGTATCTGGCCTTCCGCTGAATTGTTGGTATATTCCTACTCCGTGCCGTTTTTTACTAAATAGGGTTTGCCGGGGCTCCGAATGAAATCGTCCGCTACACCGCCGTACAATTCCAAACAGGCAGTACGCGAGGCCTTGAGAGACGCAACCAACGACTATCACAAGCGCTTAAATCAACATCGTTTACTGGTCGGGCTAACCCAGCCCGGCTACTCGTTGGATACATACCGAAAATTACTAACGGCCTACTATTATCTCTACCAAGCCTTGGAAGGTCGGTTAATGGCCTTTCAGTCTTCTAAGGACTGTCAATTAGACTATTCTCAACGCGTCAAGCTAACCTGGATTTGCCGCGATCTGGCTTTTTTGGGGGTCGATCCGCTGGCCGGCGGATGTGAAACAGCGCAAAACATACCGGCACCGCCGGTGACCAGCATCGGCGAATATACGGGGGTTTTATACGTGATAGAGGGTTCGATGCTGGGTGGACAGCTTATTTCGCGCAGCCTAGAGGCGCATCATGGGTTGAGTGGCGAAGCCGGTGCTTGCTTTTACCGAGGCTATGGTCAGGACACAGCGCTTATGTGGCAAGATTTTCTGCGGTTTGCGGAAAACATTGCCGGCGACGATCAGGAGCGTCTGGCTGCCGAGCGCGCGGCATGCCAAACTTTTCAATTCTTTATTAAGGTGCTGGACGACTGTGCATATTCTTAAGCTACATGTTCTCTGCTTTGGCTAATGGGTGAGATCGATCAGCAGGTTTTGCAACAGGCGCTGGAAAAGTGCGCGTCCGAGCCTATTCACCAGATCGGACAGATCCAGCCTCATGGGGCCTTGTTGGTACTGAGTGCCGAACATCCTTACACGGTATTGCAGGCCAGTGCCAACTTTAGCGAGTTTTTCACCGAATTGACCGGCGATGTGTGCGGCAAACCGCTGCAAGCGCTGGTCGGCGATAAAATTGCCGAGCAAATTCAGCAAATGTTTCAAGTGGCGCAGTGTAAAAATACTGCCGCCGGCAAACTCAGCATTCCCCAGCGTCACGCCTTCCTCGATCTACAGGCCCATGTTTACGTCAGTGACGGACTATATGTGCTGGAACTCGTGCCTGATCACGACGCCGACCAAGAAGGGCGCTTATCCGAATTGCTGATGCAGATGCAGGAATCATTACTACAATACGACGCGAATAGCGATTTTTCACGTTATTTCGATGATGTCGCGGTGTTGGTGCGGCGGATGAGCGGCTACGATAGTGTGATGATCTATCGGTTTGACTCCAATTGGAACGGTCAAGTGATCAGCCAAAATAGCGTGGATCATGCACCGTCCTATCTGGGGCTGCACTTTCCGGCCAGCGATATTCCGGCGCAAGCGCGACGGCTTTATACCTGTAATCTGGTGCGTTTGGTTGCCGATATTGATGCCGAGCCCGTCGCCATTTTACCTGGCGTCAATCCCGTTACCGAAAAGCCTTTGGATATGACGTATTCGGCGTTGCGCTGTCTGTCGCCGATACATATCCAGTATTTGCGCAATATCGGTGTGCAGGGTTCGATGGTGGTTTCCTTGCTGCAAAACGGTCGATTATGGGGCTTGGTAGCCTGTCATCATTTCACGGCAAAACGCGTGTCGATTGCTCAGCGGGAAGCGGTCACCTTTATAAGCCGGATGGTGTCGTCGAAATTGTCGTCGATTGAGGCGCTGGAGCAGTACAACTGTGTTGCCAGCGCTAACCATGTGATCGGCGAATTGCTGAATTATATTTTTATCGATCATGAGCAAGCGGTGCTGAAGCGCTTACTGCCGCAATTGATGTCGTTATTGGATGCTACCGGGATAGTAGCTGTTGTGGAAGGTAAGCGGCATGTTTACGGTGAGGTGCTGAAAGCCGTCGACCTACGAGCGCTATTGCTCTGGCTGGGTAAACAAGCCAGTGGCCAGATATTTAGTTCTGATCATCTTTCCATTGATTTTGCGCCGGCCGAAAAATATCAGGATGTAGCCGCCGGAATACTAACCACTCCATTGCCCGGCGATATGCGCAATTACATCGTTTGGTTACGGCAGGAGAAGCCGCGCACCGTAAAGTGGGCGGGCAGGGCCGAGAAAGGCTTGGTGAGAGATAAGAGCGGAAACTACCAACTTACGCCGCGCAAGTCATTTGAAATGTGGACGGAATTGTGGCACGGCCGCAGCGAACCTTGGTCGAATGTACAAATCGACATCGCCAGGATGTTGGCGATGACCTTGCCTGAGGGCTTGGCACAAAAAAGTCGATTGGAGCAGGCGCTGAGGCAGCAACAGTTACTGGACGCGGAGCTGCGGATTGCCGCTACCGCGTTCGAGTCGCAGGAAGGCATAGTGGTGTTGGATGAAAATCGTCTGATCTTGCGGGTAAACCAGGCGTTTACCCGCATTACCGGTTACCTGAGCGAGGAAGTGGTAGGCAAGAATCCACGGGTCTTGGAATTGGATTCGCAGGGCGTAGCTTATTACGCGGAAATGTGGGAAAGGGTGGAGAACTTAGGCGTCTGGGAAGGCGAGATTTGCAGTAAGCGCAAGGACGGCACGGTTTTTCCAATTCATTTGGCCATCAGCACGGTAAAGGACCAGGAGGGGTGCGTCAAAAACTATGTGGCCACGTTTGTGGATATTACCTCTATTAAAGCGGCCGCCGAGGAAATCGAGCGTTTGGCGTTTTACGATCCGCTGACCGGTTTACCGAATCGCCGATTGTTGCAGGATCGCTTGAAACGAGCGCTGATAGCCAGCGCGCGCAGCGGACGGGAGGGGGCTATCCTGTTTATCGATCTGGATAATTTCAAAACCTTAAACGACACCCTCGGTCACGACATGGGTGATTTATTGTTGCAATTGGTGGCGCAACGCTTGGTGGCTTGCGTGCGGGAAGGCGATACTGTTTCGAGACTTGGCGGGGATGAATTTGTCGTGATGTTGACCGATCTGAGCGATGAAGTGCTTGATGCTGGCGCACAGACCGAAATTGTCGCCAATAAAATCCTCAGTGCCTTGACGCAAACCTACCGGCTTGCCGATCATGAGTATCGCAATTCCCCCAGTATCGGCGCGGTGTTATTTACCGACCACGAAACGGATATAGAAAGCTTGCTGAAACAAGCCGATATTGCCATGTATCAGGCGAAAAAAGCCGGGCGAAATACCATACGTTTCTTCGACCCGGCGATGCAGGCCAGTATCAATGCGCGGGTCAAATTGGAAGCGGATTTACACGGCGCATTAGCAAATAAGCAATTCCAATTGCACTACCAGCCGCAGGTATCGCATAGTCTGGATATTATCGGTGCGGAAGTATTGATCCGATTTCAACACCCGGAGCGCGGCTTGATTTCGCCCGCCGAGTTTATTCCGCTGGCCGAGGATATCGGTTTGATAGTGCCGATAGGGCGGTGGGTGTTGGAAACCGTTTGCCGCCAGCTGAAGAGTTGGGAAAGCGGCCCGCACACCCAGTATTTACAATTGGCCGCGAATGTCAGCGCTCGGCAGTTTAGGCAAACTGATTTTGTCGACATTGTCAGGCAAATCATTCAGGAGAGCGATATCAATCCTAATCGCTTGAAGTTGGAGTTAACCGAAAGTTTGGTGCTCGACGATATTGATGAGACTATCCGCAAAATGCATGCGCTACGGGAAATTGGCGTGCGGTTTTCGATGGACGATTTCGGTACCGGAAATTCGTCTCTATCTAATCTCAGGAAATTGCCTATCGATCAATTGAAGATTGATCAAAGCTTTGTGCGGGATATTTCCATCGATCCCGACGATACCGTGATCGTACAAACCATTATCGCCATGGCGAATAACTTGGGTTTGGACGTGATAGCCGAAGGAGTGGAAACCGAGGAGCAACGTTGTTTTTTGGAAAACCACGGCTGCCATACGTTTCAAGGCTATCTCTACAGCAAACCTCTGCCGTTAGATGGTTTCGAAGCTTTGCTAAGTTAAAACTTGCCGCATTTGTTTTAGTGGTGGGGCGAGACGAATCATGTTTGGCGCAGGCGGACGTGCCGTAAGCCGGTCAAAAAATTCCCACGGCAAATACTTATCTGTAGAATCTCTCCTTTTTTGCTAAGCGATCCGGGGAGCAAAGTCGAATGGGTAGAGCGTATCAGAACCGTAAAGTGTCCATGGCCAAAACGGCTGATGCCAAGGCCAAGGTTTACAGCAAATATGGCCGGGAAATCTATATGGCGGCCAAGTCCGGCGGTATCGATCCATCGGGCAATTTGACCTTGCGGGGGTTGATCGATAGAGCCAAAAAAGACCAGGTGCCTACCCACGTCATCGAAAAAGCTATCGATAAGGCCAAGGGTGGCGGTGGGGAGGATTTCGCGCCTGCCCGTTACGAAGGCTTTGGGCCTGGCGGTTGCATGGTGATAGTCGATTGCTTGACCGACAATCCCAATCGCACCTTCGGTGACGTACGTCTGTGTTTTACCAAAACCAAATGCAAGATAGGTACGCAGGGTGCGGTCAGCCATATGTTCGATCATTCGGCAATCCTGGCGTTTAAACACGACGACGAAGATGCGGTGCTGGAAGCTTTGCTGAGCGCTGACGTGGATGTGTCGGACATCGAAAACGAAGACGGTAAATTGACCGTGTTTACACCCCACGCCGATTACGCCAAAGCCAAGCAGGCCTTGACGGATTTGTTGGGCGAGATCGATTTTGAAGTGGATGAAATTCAGTTTATGCCTAGAAGCGCTACTCCTATTGGCGGCGACGATGTGGCGATGTTCGAAAAGTTTTTAGATATGTTGAACGATCTGGACGACGTGCAAAACGTCTTTCATGATGCCGAGTATTAAGGGCAATACCGTTCAGCAATTTCGCATGTTGTATTCAGGAACCTTAGCGTTCCTGACCTCTTAAAATGCGTTGGCATAGCTTATTTTAGCGTGGTAACGCCGTTATTGTTTCCTTTCGTAAAACAACTAATGCATAATCGATGGTATTGTTAATAAATTAGATCTATCTTATAGTGTAAGCGTGTTTATTACGGAGTAGAAAAAATGAATGACTTACAAAAAGATATTTTGAACGGTTTGGCGTTTATCACCGGTGTGATCGGTTTTATGTC
>FSSH01001408.1_pt1 | contig 11216 bp, 7 predicted proteins | sample 1166101 | NCBI WGS metagenome assembly FSSH01 (sample SAMEA32972668, study PRJEB13176) | freshwater metagenome | biome: Drinking water system; feature: Biomass in drinking water that filtered by 0.45 um membrane; material: drinking water | place: USA | collected 2012-12-20 | depth 0 m | reverse complement strand
CGGGACGAGTACGCTGAACTCAACCAACCGGGCGAATTTCAACGGCAGTTTCGCCACTAGTGGAAGTCCTGTCCCTGCCAGCGGGTCCCTGCAAGGCTCTTTCTTCGGGCCGAATTCGGGCGCGGGCACAGCACCGCTTGAACAGGGCGGGCAATTCACCATCACCGGCACGCCGCCAAGCGGACCGGGGGTTTACAACGCCGCCGGTATCTTCGCGGCGCGGCGCTAGACGGCGCGCCCTTCTGTCGACGTCGCCGCGCGGGCTGGCGGCCGGCTAACCCGGAATGTCGTGATGACCAGGGCGCAGTATTTCACGTTGCTGGAGGATGGCGCCCTTGCGGGTGCATGGGGTGGCAGGCTTCATCATTTTCTGGCGGCATCGATCATCGTCGGCCTGCTCATTCTGGTTCTGTCAATTGAGCCTGATCTTGGCCTTGCCTCCCGGGTGGCGCCCTTCAGCGAAACCCTTATGCTGATCGTCCTTGGCAGCGAGTACGCCTTTCGCCTGTGGACGGCACCCGACAATCCCCGTTTTGCGGCGATGGGACCTGTCGCGGCGCGATGGATGCATGCCTCATCGGCCGGCGCCCTGCTCGATCTTTATATTCTGGCCGGTATTCTTGCTTTCCTCACTGGTTATCTGTCCCTCGAAACCGCCACCGCTTGTGCGCTGCCGCGCTGCCTCAAACTGGTGCGATATTCGCCGATGCTGAGCGCGCTTGGCAAGGCGCTGATGCTGGGTCGCCAGGCCCTCTTTGCCAGCGCCGTCATCGTCGGCATGATCGGCATGATCTTCGGCAGTGCGATTTTCCTGCTTGAACGGGCGGGCCAGCCCGAGGAATTCGGCCATCTGACCAGCGTCATCTGGTGGACGATCAGCACCGTCACGGGTGCCAGCGGTGATGACAGCACGCCCGATAGCCGCATCGGGCAATTGCTCTATGTCATTCTCAGTATCAGCGGCTTTCTCATACTAGCGCTTCCCATGGGGGTCATCGCATCGGCGTTTGACGCGACATTGGCAAAGCGCAGCTTCGTGGTGACGTGGAACATGGTGGCGCGCGTCCCGCTGTTCAGGAGCCTGCCGGCTGCCGCCATCGCGGCTATCACCGAGCAGCTCAATGCAGAATCATTTGAAGATGGCGCGCTCATCATCCGTCGTGGCGAACCGGGTGAGCGCATGTATTTCATTCTTGGCGGCAGCGTCGTCGTCGCAACCGAAGCGGGACCGATCCGTCTCGACAGCGGTGATTATTTCGGTGAACATGCCCTGCTCACCGACGAGCCGCGGAGTGCGACGGTGAATGCAAAGGGCCGGACGAAATTGTTATCCCTTTCCAAGCGTGATCTTGCAGCGGTGATCGAGCGCGCACCCGAGATCAAAGATGTCTTGCGCCAGACGGACATCGCCAGACGAGGGGCTTGAAGCCGGGTATGCGCTACGCGAACCGATTATACTGGCTGGCGGTCGGCATTCCCTTTGCCCTTATTGTCTTTTTCGAGATCGCCGCACCGCACGCCCTCGCGCCGCTGCGCGATCTGGTATTCGACAGCTACCAGCGCCTGTCGCCGCGACAATGGGATGCGGATGCGCCGGTGCGCATCATCGATATCGATGATGCTTCGCTCACGCGCATCGGCCAGTGGCCATGGCCGCGCACCCGCATGGCGCAACTGGTCGACAAGCTGTCGGCGATGGGCGCTGCCGTGGTCGCCTTCGACATCGCGCTTGCCGAGGGCGACCGCACGAGCCCTGACCAGATATTGTCGCTCCTGCCGCCATCGGCTGCACGTGACGCGGTGGCGCGCGATATCGTTGATCTGCCGACCAATGATGCGGTGTTTGCTGCGGCCATCGCCGGCAAGCCCGTCGTTCTGGGGGCTATTGCCACCGCCTCGCCGCTCACGATCACCTTGCCGCAAAAGCATGGATGGGTGACGGCGGGCGATGATCCGGCGCAGTTCGTGCCACGGTTCGCCTCTGCCGTGCTGCCACTGCCCGACTTTACCGCCCATGCCAGCGGCATCGGCATGCTCAACTGGTTGCCTGATCGCGATCAGACGATCAGGCGGGTGCCGGTCCTTCTCGAAGTTGGCGGAAAATTAGCTCTTGGCCTTGCAGCCGAAGCGCTCAGGGTGGCGCAGGGTGTCGATACGGTCATCGTCAAATCATCCAATGCCAGCGGGGAAACCGCCTTTGGCGCCGCAACCGGTGTCAACGCCGTCAGAATCGGGCAATTTGTCATCGATACGGGGTCAAGCGGCGATGTCCGGGTGCGGTTCTCCGCTCATGAACCGCGACGCTTCGTGCCGGCCTGGCAGATCCTCGCCGACGAGATCAAACCAGACGAGATCGAAGGGCGTATTTTCTTCATCGGCTCGAGCGCGGCAGGGCTGCTTGACCAGCGCACCACGCCTATCGACGCCACGATTCCGGGTGTCGAAGTTCATGCCCAGCTGGTCGAGCACATCATTGCCGGCGGTCAACTCAGCCGCCCGGACTGGGCGCTGGGCGCAGAAGCAGCACTGGCGATCCTTTCCTGCGTCATTTTCATGGTCTTCCTGCCTCGTACGCCAGCCATTATCCTTGGTCTTCTCGGGGCTGGCGTTGTTGCCGTGCTGGTTGGCGGCAGCTGGTACCTTTTTCATCAAGGCGGCATCCTTGTTGATCCGGTGGTGCCGAGCGCCTCCGGGGGCGTCATCTATCTGGCCGGGCTATCGTGCCTCTACTGGCAGGAGCAGGCGCAGAAGCGGCAGGTGCGTTCGGCCTTTGAGCGCTTCGTCGCGCCGGCCGTCGTCGAGCGGCTTGCGGGTGATCCAAGCCGTCTTGTCCTTGGCGGAGAGAACCGCACACTCACCCTCATGTTCTGCGATCTGCGCAGCTTCACCACGCTCTCCGAAGGCATGAGCGCGCAGGAGCTGACGCGCTTCATGAATGATTATCTGACGCCGATGACCGACCTTGTCCTCGATCACAATGGCACGGTCGACAAATATATGGGGGACGCCATCATGGCGTTCTGGAACGCGCCGCTTGATGACGACAAGCACGCCATCAATGCAGGCCGGACCGCGCTTTTGATGATCGACCGGCTGGCGGAGCTGAACCAGCGCTGGCAGGCGCAGGCAAGCGCCCAGGGGCGACATTTCCCGATTGCCCGGTTCGGTATCGGACTGAACACGGGCGAGTGCTGCGTCGGCAATCTCGGGTCAACCCGGCGGTTCGACTACTCAGCAATCGGGGACGAAGTCAACGTCGCCTCCCGTCTGGAAGGGGCCACCAAATATCTTGGCGTTGATCTGCTGGCGGCGCAGACGACACGTGATCTCGCGCCTGACCTGCCGTGGATCGAAGTCGATCTCGTGCGGCTCAAGGGCAAGGTGCAGGCAACGCGTCTCTTCACGCTGATGGGCAGCGAGGAAGCGGCCGCGCGCGGCGATTTCGCCGCTTATCGTCTTGCCCATCGCGAGGTGCTTGACGCCTATCGCGAACGACGCTTCGAGGCTGCCATCGACAAGGCGAACGCGGCGCGCGCGCGCGCGCCTTTGCGGCTTGCCGGGCTTTATGACGTCTATAGCAAGCGGGCTACTGCCCTGCTGCTTGCGCCACCACCTGCCGACTGGGATGGCAGCACGACGATGGACGACAAGTAACGCCGCGCCGATCACCGCCGCTGTAATTGCAGGGTGGCGATGTTATCCTGCAGGCGGCGGACGACAAGCCGTGTCACGGCAAGCGACATCTCAGGGAATTCGCTCATCAGGCTGAGGAAGATATCCTGGCGCAGGCAAAGCACGCTGATATCCTCAAGCGCGCGGATGGTTGCGGAACGGGGCGCACCGGTAATGATACCGATCTCACCGACGATCGCCCCGCGGCTGACGGTGTTGACGGTCATCGGGCCGTCGGCCGTGTTGATGATGATTTCGGCTCTGCCGGAAATCAGAACATAGGCCGAATCGGACGGATCACCCTGCCTGAACACGACGTCGCCCGCCCGATAGCTCAGACGCTCGCTGGTGAAGGCCAGCAGCTTGAGACGGGCAAGATCGACATCAGCGAACATTGGCACAGCTTGCAGCGCTCCCAATTCGGCACTGTCACTGGCGGCGCGCGCGGCTGGTTCGGGCGTGTCACGCTCGGCGGCAGCAAGGCCACTGACGACTTTGCCTGCGGCAAGCTCGATGCGCGCATCGAAGCCGGTTGCCGGGTCGCTGGCACGCAGGACGACAAACAGGGACTTGCCCGCCATGCGCCGGCGAAGCCTCTCAAGCAGGGCAGCGCCATCTGGTTCGCTGGCGTTGAGAACGCCTTCGTTGATGATCAGAATATCCGGGCGTTTCATCAGGCAGCGGGCAAGAGCAATGGCGCTGCGCTGGGCGGGGAACAGCAGACGCCCGGCGTGTCCGCAGGGCTGTTCGAGACCCAGGCGGAAGACGGCGACATCGAAGCCCCGCTTGATCAATAACTGGCGAATGGCGGTTGTCACTTTCTCCGCCGCGCCAGACGCTCCGTAGGTGATGCGGCCAAAGAGCAGGTTGTCGCGCAGCGGCGCGGCCGTGCAATAGCGTTCGCTGTCGTAGAATTCGATGCTGGTTGCCAGGTCACTTGGCGCGCTACGGCGGAACTGGTGGCGGGCCAACAGGACCTTGTCGCGCAGCGCGGCGTCAAGCAGGCCCAGGCGGTGGCGCGGTTCAACGTAAAGGAAAGCAAGCGCCACCAGGCGGTCACGGTCGGCGCTGCTGAACGTGGCGACGGGACCGTCGGTCCGGCCCAGCATGTCGCGGAAATCGTCGAGTTCATCGGCCGAAATGAAGGAGAATTGTTCGAACAGGAAATGGTCGGACGACACGCCGGTGAAAATCTCGACCATCGTAACCGCAATGCGCCGACCGGTCAGCGCCAGGGCTTCGCTTAACCCGCATTGATCGAGAAGCTGGCGGGTGAACGGCAACATGGCGAGGTTGGTGTCACGCATCGCCTCGCCGAGAGGAACGCCGAACAGCAGATTTTCGCCAATGGTCGAATTGTCATTGTAGGCATCGGCATCGAAGGGTTCGACCAGCGCGGCAAGCCCGCTTTCGTCAAGTTGACGGCGCACGTCGCCGCGCAATTCCACCATGTGCTCCACGAGCCCATCGCCACCGGACTCAAGCTTGCGGGCCAAACCAAAGCGGAAGACCGCCTCGTCGAGACCAACATCGCGCAGAACCTCGCCAATCGCGTGATCAAGGCCGGCTGCGTCCTCAACGCCCGCCAGCGAATAATCCACACAATCCGCCGGCGCCGCAACGCCATGCATGTCGGGCTCGCTGACCCGCTGCTGCAGACTGTAAATGAGATTGTCGCGGATGCTGCCATCGAAGATGGCGGCATCAGGAATGGCGTGGGCGACATGGCGCCCGTGGAGGGCGATGGGCAGGCTTGACAGATCAACACCGTTGATGCGGATCGAGCCTGTGTACAGGCTGAGGCGGCGGCCGAGGATTTGCGCCAGGGTGCGCGCGCCATCGCCAGCCCGCTCAGCCAGCACGACGTGCTTGCCAAGCGGCAGAGTAAGATTGATGCCATCGACCAGAACATCGTCGCTTGCGCTCATCACCTTCAGGCCCTGGATGACGATCGAGCCGTTGATGAGGTCGGGCATGTCGGCGGTTGAGGGGGATGCGATGCTCGGCGCCACGCCGGCGCTGAATTGTTCCACGACCTGCTGGTATTTGACATCGACATCGAGGCGTTGCTGGTCCCAATCGATGAGTTCTTTCACGGGTGGCGGCAATTCGCGATAGGCGGCAATGACAGCGACCAGCTGACCAATATCGATCTCGCCACGCAGGGCAGCGACGCCACCCAGCGTGTAAAAGAGGAAAGGCGTCATCTGGGCCAGCAAATTATTGGCGAATTTGACTGCGAATTTGCGGCCATAGAGCCGGTAGCGAATGGTGAAGAGTTGTTCGAGCATGCCGCCGATGCGCTGGCGCTCAAAGGCGCTGGTACCGTGATTGCCGACCTCACTGATGCCGTCCACTACTTCACCGATCCGCCCGGCGAGCGCGCGCGAGCGCAATTGGCGCTCCTTGCCAAGCCGTATCTGCTCGCGGCGCAAGCGCGGAATGACGGCTGCCTGAACAAAGACAATCAGCCCGGCCAGAAATCCGAGAATCGGACTTTGCAGGAGGATGAAGGTAAGAGCCGTCAGCGCCTGACCGCCGAGGAAGACGGGTTGAATAAAGGCATCGCCGACAAAGCCACCGATGGGTTCGACCTCGTCCTTGATGATGGTGGCGGCTTCCGACGCCTTGACGTTGCGCAGAGCCTCGGGCGAGAAGCGCAGCAGGAGCGAGAAAAGATCAAAGCGCAGATATTGCAGCAGACGCTCGCCGAGCGCCCCCTTGCGCATATTAATGATATATTTGAACACGCCGTTGATAATGACAAGCAGCAGGAAGAGCGCGCTCAAGGCAAAGAGATAAGGCAGGCGCGACAGGCTGATGCCGGAGAAAAGCTCGACATGGGCACCACCCAGAAAACCTGGCAGGGTCAGCGCCAGATGGAACAGAACGGCTTCGGTTTTTCCAGCCGCAAAGGCGCGGCCCTGAATGGCGTCCGAGACGATATATTTCGGCAGGTCAAGCGAATAGAAATAGAACGGAAACGACAGAAGCACCACGAGCAGGATGAGCAATTGCTCGCGCCTTGAATGCTCCCAGATATAGGCAAACAATGGCTTCATCGCTCTGCGCTCATGTCGTCAACGTCATCCCTTCGCGCGCAAACAGACTGTCCGGGTGCTCGCTCTTGAGCCGCCTTTCGCGCGCCGACAGGTCCTCATCGCTCAGCCGTGGATCGTGATGGACGCAGACGAGCCGCTTGCCCCCTGCCCGCCGCAGGATGTCAAGGCCGGCCTGCCAGGTCGAATGGCCCCAGCCGCGATGCGCCTGATAGTCGACATCGCCGTCCCACATGGCGTCATAGATGAGCAGGTCGACATTGGCGCACAGCTTGACGATCTCGTCATCGATTGCCCTCACGCCGTGTTCGTGGTCGGTGATGATAGCAATCGCGGCATCACTGCTGTCGATGCGAAATCCGCTGGCCCCGTTTGGATGATTGAGCGCGATGGGGCGCACCGTCAGGGCATCCAGGGTGAAGGGGATTGCGGGCGCGATCGTCTGCAGTGAAATCGTGCTGCGCAGATCGCCCGGGGCTAGCGGAAAATAGGGCGGCTTGAACAAGGCATCGATAACATCCTCAGGGCTTTCGCCCGACAGGGTAGCAAAGCGCAGATTGATCTTCCGCCCGCTGGTGAACATGGGTGAAAAGCCGGTCAAGCCGAAGATATGGTCCCAATGACAATGGGTGAGCAGAATCTCGAGCGCGGTGGCGCCATCGTCTGCCAGGCTGTGGCCGAGATCGGCAATGCCGGTGCCGGCATCGATGATAAGACGCTGATGGCCGGCGCGGATTTCAAAACAGCATGTCTGCACACCAAACACATGACGCCTGGAAGCGCGCGCCGGCATCGAGCCGCCAACCCCCCAGAAACGGATGGATATCCCGGTCACGGTTCTCTGCTCACATAGTGCCCGTCAACCCGTGTTACCGTTGCATGTGCCGTCATCGGTGGTTTCAGATCCGTGGTCGGAGAAGCAGGCTAGCGGAAACATTCGACTGTGCCAAAAGTAATCGGGTGCGTCGAGACCATCAATGGCCGAGGCGATGTTGCCCGCGCCTGTCATCGCTGTCTTGAATTAACGGGATGGCGGCTTTCGACAGCCTGCGTCACCTTCAGGCCACGAGCTCGGCCAAGGAGAGTTCAGCCTGGTCCGGGTGCTTCAATGACACTCAGCCATAAGCACCGGCGCCAGAGCATTTTGCGGCCAGGTGGATACTGTTTGGCCGAAAAAATATGACAAAACAGGTGCGGGCGTCAGGATCGGCTTCCTGACGCCCGCAATGACGATAGGTGCAGGAGTTACTTGTTGTCTTCGGCGAAGATGTCCTTCTTGTAATTATCAGTGAAGAAGAACAGACCGATCACGAAGCACCCGGCGGCGATCACCAGCGGATACCAGAGACCGAAATAGGGGTCGCCGGTCTGGGCGATCATGGCAAAGGCCGTTGCTGGCATCAGCCCGCCGAACCAGCCATTGCCGATGTGGTAGGGCAGCGACATACCAGTATAGCGGATGCGGGTCGGGAAGAGTTCGACCAGGGCCGCGGCAATCGGTCCATAGACCATCGTCACAAGGATGACGAGATAGGTCAGCACCATGACAAGCGCGAAGGTCTGGGCGCGGAAGATGTCAAAGAAGCTAGACATCTTCACCAGCTCAGGATTGGCCTGGCCTGACATCGGATAGCCACCGGCAGCAAGCGCGTCATTGACAGACTTGGTGAAGGCAGCAGGTGTGGTGCGGACTGCGTCCCCTGTCAGCTTGGTCACATCATAAGCCGGTACTTCGGTATTGCCGACCTTGATTTTGGCGATTGAGCCAGCGGGTGCAGTTTCGACCGAGTAATTCACTGAGTTGCGGGCCAGCAGAGCCTTCGCCACATCACAGGAATTGGTGAATTTGGACGTACCCGTCGGGTTGAACTGGAACGAGCAGTCATCCTTGGCGGCGATCACCGTCACCTTGGTTGTCTGCTGGGCCCGGTCAAGCTGCGGGTTGGCAGTGGCGGTAATGAACTGAAACACCGGGAAATAGGTGAGGACAGCCAGGACCATGCCAGCCAGAATGATCGGCTTGCGACCGATACGATCGGACAGCGAACCAAAGATCACAAACCCTGCCGTGCCGAGGATGAGCGACCAGGCAATCAGCACGTTGGCGGTGAAGGGATCAACACGCAAGATGCTTTGCAGGAAGAACAGGGCGTAGAACTGCCCCGTATACCACACAACCGCTTGGCCGGCGACAAGCCCCAGGAGAGCGATGAGCGCAAACCTGGCGTTCTTCCATTGCCCGAAAGCTTCGCTGAGCGGCGCTTTTGACTGTTTCCCCTCATCCTTGATCTTCTTGAAGATCGGGCTTTCTTCCATTTGCAAGCGGATCCACACGGAAATTGCCAGCAGGAAGATCGACAGCAGGAAGGGGATGCGCCAACCCCATTCGGCGAACTCCTTCTCACCGGTCCAAGTGCGAACACCGAGGATGACCATGAGCGAGAGGAGCAAACCAAGTGTGGCTGTGGTCTGGATCCAGCTGGTAAAATAACCGCGGCGACCGTGAGGCGCATGTTCGGCGACGTAGACAACGGCGCCGCCATATTCACCGCCGAGCGCCAGGCCCTGCAACATGCGCAGAACGATCAGGATGACGGGCGCCAGCCAACCAATAGCGAAATTGCTTTCGAGCCAGGCATAGGTTGGCAGCAAGCCGACAATGAAGGTCGAAATGCCCATGATCAAGATGGTGAGGAGGAAGGTATATTTGCGCCCGACGATATCACCAAGACGGCCAAAGAAGAGGGCGCCGAAAGGGCGTACGAGGAAGCCGGCAGCAAACGCCAGCAGGGCGAAAACATTGCGGGTTGCTTCGGGGAAGGGCGAAAAGAACTGGTTGGCGATAATCGCCGCCAGCGATCCATAAAGATAGAAATCATACCATTCAAAAATAGTACCGGCGGAGGACGCAGCGATAACCTTGCGTTCCTCTCGTGTCATCGGCCGGGCCCGCTCGGCAGCACCCGCCCCGGCCATGGTTGTATCGGTCATGATGAATACCCTCCCTGTCAGCATCTTCGGCCAGCCTTCAGGCTGGATTTTGTTGGCACTCTCCTGCGTGAGGAGCTCTGCATAAAAATTTTCATACACAGATGGAGATATCTTGACAACTATAAACATTCTTAAACAGATACAAACCGATATAAAAGAGCTTATAACGCCCGTAATATCGGCTGTATTGAGCTGGCAGAACGGCGTTATGCTGTGGATGCGATATGATGGAAGCGATGACAGCAGCATGGCGACGGGTATGATACGCTGAGGCGGTGTCATCTTGGTTCGATCGGCGTGTACGCGTACCGAAACGAGCAAAACGGGAGAATTCCGCGATGTTGTCTCGACCCTTGCTCACTCTTCACGAGGTTGCAGAACTGTTGAAGGTCAAGGAAGCGACCGTGCGCAGCTGGATCGCGCAGCGCCAGATCCGGGCGATCAAATTCGGGCGGGAATGGCGGGTCGCTCACAAGGATCTTGAGGCATTTTTGCTGGAGAACGCCACCATGCCGCGACGTTCGGGCGAAGTGTAGAGCCCAAACCCATCCTTTTCAGTGCACCGCCCGCTGGCAGGAGGCGAGGCGGCGGAGCGACAGAGCACGCCGATCGAGACACGGCATCACGCGGTCTTAACCATCCTTATCGTTTCCATCCATCTCCACGCTTGACTCTTGGGGCGGGGTGCTGATGATAAGAACATACCATGAACATCTGATAGCGCTGTCATGATCACCATGCCAAGACCGTTGCCCTATGCCGACCCGGATACACGACCCCAATTCACGCTGGCGGGCGAGGCGGTGCATGAGTTCTATGCCGGCGCCGGCACCCGGAGCATGGCCATGACAGGCGGGGTCCTGGCCCTGATGCACCTGGCCAAACGAGGCCCGAAGCTGTGGGTTCGCCACGTCGCTCTTGATCGGGAATATGGGGCGCCCTATGCGGCGGGTCTCGCGGAATTCGGCGTTGATCCGGCGCAGGTGATCCTGGTGCGGACGCCTGATGTCGCCGGCGCGCTCCAGGCCGGGCTTGAAGGTGCACGCTGTCCCGGCCTCGGGGCGGTGATGATCGAATTATGGGGCGAGGCAAAAGCCTATGATCTGACCGCAAGCCGGCGTCTGGTACTGGCGGCGAAGGCTTCAGGCATCGGCGTTTTCATCACGCGGATGGCCGCCACGCCCCATGCCAGCGCGGCCGAGACGCGTTGGCTGATCCACCCGGCACCATCGCGGGCTCTGGCAGCACGTGCCCCCGGCCATCCGCTGTTTGATCTGACCCTGTTGCGCACCCGCCATGGCCGGGAAGGTCTGCGCTATCTTGTGGAGTGGGACCGTGATGTCCGAGACCTCGTCATCCATTCCGTTGTTACCATCGCCGATTCCGTCATTGACGATCGCGCCGGCATTGACGGAGCCGCGCCGCTATCTGGGGCTGTGGCTGCCTTTCCTGTCAACCGACCGGGCATGCCGGGCATTGAACCGACCGCGCAGC
>FSSH01004863.1_pt1 | contig 11226 bp, 13 predicted proteins | sample 1166101 | NCBI WGS metagenome assembly FSSH01 (sample SAMEA32972668, study PRJEB13176) | freshwater metagenome | biome: Drinking water system; feature: Biomass in drinking water that filtered by 0.45 um membrane; material: drinking water | place: USA | collected 2012-12-20 | depth 0 m | reverse complement strand
AAGAGTTCGCGGTGCTGCTGCCCGACTGCGGCGCCGAACAGGCCAACGACGTGGCGCAGCGCATGCTGGCCGCCGTGCGCGCACTGCAGATCGCCCACCGCGCGTCGGAAGCCGCCGGCCACGTCACGCTCAGCGTGGGCGTGGCCAGCGTGGCGCCCGGTGAAGGCGAACTGCCGGAAACCATCCTGCGCGCCGCCGACGAGGCGCTCTACCGCGCCAAGGCCGGCGGACGTGACCAGGCGGCGTCGGCTTAACACCGCCGCGGCATCGCGCTAGTCTGCAGGCGCCCCCTCCGGGCCACTCATCGCAGGAGCACCCGCATGGCCTACATCGACGGCTTCGTGATCGCGGTACCCACGGCAAACAAGCAAAAGTTCATCGACCACGCGCGGACGTTCGATCCGCTGTTCATCGAGTTCGGCGCCACCCGCGTGGTGGAGGGCTGGGGCGACGACGTGCCCGCGGGCAAGGTCACCGACTTCCAGCGCGCCGTGCTGGCCAAGGACGACGAGACGGTGGTGTTCTCCTGGATCGAATGGCCCGACAAGGCCACGCGCGACGCCGGCATGGCGAAGATGATGGAAGACCCGCGCATGGACCCGACGCTCAACCCGATGCCGTTCGACGGCGCGCGCATGATCTATGGCGGGTTCACGCCCGTCGTCGTGCTGGAGTAGTAGACGGACGCGTCCTGGACAGCAGGCACGGGCAACGCCCGGCTCAGCGGGGCGTGATGGCCACCTTCAGCACGCCGTCGCGCTGGTTGCCGAACAGCTCGTAGGCCGCGACGATGTCGTCGAGCTTGAACCTGTGCGTGACCAGCGCGCCAAAGTCCGCACGGCCCGACGCCACCACGTCCATCAGCCGGCGCATGCGCTCCTTCCCGCCCGGGCACAGCGCCGTGTTGATGCGGTGGTCGCCCAGCCCGGCGGCGAAGGCCGACAGCGGAATGGTGAGGTCGGTGGAATACACGCCCAGGCTCGACAGCGTGCCGCCGGGCTTGAGCACCCGCAGCGCCGACTCGAACGTACCCTGCGTACCCAGCGCCTCGATGGACGAATCCACGCCGCGGCCACCAGTGAGCTTCATGATTTCGTCCACCACGTCGCAGTCGTGGAAGTTCAGCGTGACGTCGGCGCCCATCTTCTTTGCGATGCCAAGCCGGTGCGAATTGCCGTCCACCACGATGATGGTGGATGCGCCGAGCATGCGGGCGCCCGCCGTGGCGCACAGGCCGATCGGCCCCTGCGCGAACACCGCCACCACGTCGCCGATGCGGATGTTGGCGTTTTCGGCGCCGCGGAACCCGGTGGACATGATGTCCGGGCACATCAGCACCTGCTCGTCGGTGAGGCCGTCGGGAATCGGCGCGAGGTTGCCCTGGGCGTCGGGCACCAACACGTACTCGGCCTGCGTGCCGTCGATCAGGTTGCCGAAGCGCCAGCCGGCCGTGGCCTTGTAACCGTGGCAGCCGCAGCGGCCGCTGTCGATGAGATAGCTGCCGTCCTGCGACGGCACGCCGTCCTGGGCCGCGTAGGAGTTGAAGTTCGGGCAGATGGCGCCGGCGATCACGCGCTGGCCTTCCTTGTACCCGGTGACGGCGCTGCCCAGTTTATCGATCACACCCACCGGCTCGTGGCCGATGGTCAGGCCCTTGGCCACCGGGTATTCACCCTTGAGGATGTGGATGTCGGTGCCGCAGATGGTGGTGGTGGTGATGCGGACCAGCGCGTCGTTCGGGCCGACGTCGGGAATGGGCTTGTCGGCAAGCTCGATGCGGCCGGGGGCGACGAAGACGGCGGCTTTCATCAGGGACATGGCGGTTTCCTCCGAGGGGGTGTGGATCCACCCTACTCCCCCGTGGCGCGTCCGGATTTGACCTGCGTCAGGGCGGCGGCTCGCCACCGTTTGCCGCGTTTTTTCGGTGCGGCACGACACCTACCCAATGATCGCGCGCCCAACAGCACTGTCCGGCCAGTCGCTGCGATTGCGTTTAGCCCTGGGACACCCACTGCCCAAGGACTCCCGATGCGCGCCATCCCCTGATGTTCGCCTCCTCGGCCTGGGCCGACGCCACCGTGCCCACCCGCGACATCAAGGGCGCGAAGGATCCCACCTGGCTCAAGCGCTACGAGGGCAGCTTCATCGTCAGCTACGAGCAGCGCGGCTTCGATGCGGTGAAGTTCCCGGCATCGGCCCTGGTGGCGGTTCCCGACCAGACCGACGCCTACAACAACAACGTCTACCGGGCCAAGACCCAGCGCGAGGTCGAAGGTGAATACACCCGCCTGGTCTACATCGCGCCGGCCGACCGCTCGCCGCTGGAAGTGATGCGCAACTACCTGGACGTGGTGGAGGAAGGCGGCGGCAAGGCGATCTACCGCTGCACCGACACCGAGTGCGGCGGCGACATGAATGGCAACAACCACGGCGGCGGCAACCAGGGCCTGATGGAGCAGATCTACCCGCAGGCGCGCATCAAGGACGAGGATTTCAGCAACGGCAAGTGCGCAACCACCGCCGCCCCGCGGGAGCAGCACTATTCTCTTGTCACGTTGCCCGACGGCAGCGGCGGCGACCGCACCCTGGCCATCATGACCTTCCAGATCGGCGACTACAGCTACTGCGAGGCCATCGAAGACCGCACCGGGGTGCTGGTGGTGGCGGTGTCGCCCAAGGCCCGCGAACGCAAGATGGTGACCGTCACGTCCGACGACATGGCCAAGGCCCTGGCCGCCAACGGCAACATCGCGCTTTACGGCATCCAGTTCGACACCAACAAGTCCTCGCTCAAGCCCGAGTCGGTGGACACCATCGCCCAGATCGCCAAGCTGCTGCAGGCACAGCCGGCGCTGAAGCTGGACGTGGTGGGCCACACCGACAACGTCGGCGACGCCGCGGCCAACCTCAAGCTGTCACAGCGCCGCGCGGACGCGGTGGTGGTGTCGCTGGTGGAAAACCACGGCATTGCCGAAGCGCGCCTCAACGCCCGCGGCGAGGGCATGGCCAAGCCGCTGGCCGACAACGCCACCGAAGCCGGCCGCGCCAAGAACCGCCGCGTGGAGCTGGTGAAGCGCTGAGGCTAGCGTTCGTCCAGTGCGTGGTGGATCAACACCACGCACTGCGACGCGAACAGCATCTTCGAACCCAGCGTGATCTTCTTCGCGCCCAGCCGGTCCAGGGTGTGGAAGGTGTTCTTGGGCATCGGGATGTGGTCGGTGAGCAGGAAGCAGGGGTTGCCCTCGAACGCCTGGTCGCGCATCGGCGTGCCCTTGCGGTCCATCACGAACAGCTGATGGTCGGCCGCCAGTTCCTGCACCAGCTTCTCGAAGCTGAGGGTGCGCACGGCAACGCCCGATTCCACCGGCCGGCTCTCTTCCTTGCCCATGCCGCGCGACGCGTCCAGCGCCGCGGCTACCTTGCCCAGCAGCGAGCGCTCGTCGAAGCCGCCGATGTCGTGCATGGCGCGGGCCTCGAAGCGCACGGTGCGGGAGAAATCCTGCGTGCTTTCCAGCACCAGGTACACCACCACGTCTGGCCGGTGCGACTGCGCCACGAAGATGGCGTTCATCAGCGTGTGGGCCAGGATTTCGGTGTGGGCTTCCTTGCCGACGCCGGCCAGGAGCTTCTGGCTGTCGGTGGGCGCGGCGCGGGCGCGCAGTACGAAGGTTCGCATGGGGGTCCTGGCCGGCGGGCCGCAGGAACGGCGCGCGTGGTGGTCGAAGGGCCCGACTTTACGCGAACTGGCCCGGGCGGCGCGAGGCGCCGGGCGCCCTACTCCAGCGCGATCCAGTCCACGTCCAGCGCGAACGCACCTTCGCGCTTGTCGCCAATCAGCAGGCCGATCTCGCGGATGGCGGCTAGGTCGATCGGCGGCCCCTGCAGGCGCATGCCGCGCACGGTGGGCTCCAGCGTGGCCAGCGGCACCCGCACTTCGGTCCACTGGCCGGCCTGCGTGGCGAATTCGCCGCCGTAGGAAACCGCGATGCCGCGATAGCGCTCGGCCCCCGACAGCCGCAGCTGGTAGGGTCGGCCGTCGCCGCGCACGCGCAGCACCACGGCCTTGGCGCCGCTGAAATCAAAGGCCTGCCCCACCGTGCGCACCGACGAGAAACCGCCGTTGTTGGCCAGCGAAAGCTCGCCGCGGAACTGCAGCCGCCCGTCCACCAGCGCCGGCCCGCCCTGCGACAGGCCGCCCATCACGCCGTCGTTGACCGCCACCCAGCGCGGCTCGGACGCACCACCGTTGAATTCGATGACCTTGCGCACGGGCGGCTCCGGTGGCGATGCCGCCATGGCGGGCAGCGCGAGGCCGCCGAGCAGGACGAGGGTGGTGAGGAAAGGTCGCATGGATGCATTGCAGCCTTGCGGGTGTCGCAGGAGTGTGAGGGGTGGCGGTCAGGCCGCGTGGAGGGTCATCCGTACGCGCAGGCCCAGGGCGGCGGCAATGTTCACCAAGGCGTCCAGCGAAAAGCGCTCGATCTTGCCGCGCAGCAGGTCATTGAGCCGCGGCTGTGCAATGGCGCAGTGCCTGGCGGCAACCGTCTGCGTCCAGCCGCGTGAGCGGACCACCTCGGAAATCCCGATCATCAGTTCGGACCGCAGTCTCAGGTTTTCCGCCTCGCGAGGATTACTCTCCAACGCGTCCCAGACACTGTCGAACCGGCGTGGAGTGTCAGGAGTCATGGCCTACCTCCGGTCAATGCCAGGAATCGTTGCCGTGCCAATTCAATGTCGAGGGCAGTGGTTCGTTCCGTCTTTTTCTGGAATGCATGCAGCACGTAGACTGCCTCCGCCATTTTCAGCGTGTAGATAACCCGAAAAGTCCCAGACGCGTCGTGAATTCGAACCTCTTGCACGCCCCTGCCAATCGTCGGCATGGACTTGAAATCATCAGGTGGAAAGCCATGCTGCAGCCGGTCCAATTGATGCCCTGCCTGTCGCCTGGCGTTCGCAGGAAACGCGCGAAGGCGCTTCAGCGAATCGCCAAGGAACTGGACGGGCTTCATGTCCATCCTATATCCATTTCGATATACGCGGCAAGTCCGCCCCGCTGTTGTCGCGCGACGTCCTTCCCGTGTATGTCGGAGCACCGCTCGTTGGCGCAAAGAACGCGGCTCGGATCCCGTCTGCGCGCCCAGCCTGTTGGGTAGCGGTCCCGGTCCGGCTCAGGCGTTGATGAGAAATTCCCGGTACGAATGGATCACTTGCTCCGGCGCCTCCACTTGCGGGTAATGCCCCACGCCCGGCAGTTCGAACACGGGCGCCGCGGGCAGCAATTCGCGCCAGCGGGCCACGATGGTGCGGCCCGAGATGGGATCTTCCAGCCCGTTGACCAGCGCGATGGGCACGCCCGCGTGCAGCAGCGCGCCTACCCAGCGTTCGCGGTGCTGGCGGCGCTCGGCGATGTAGCGCAGCAGCCGGGGCATTACGGCCTTGCCGCCGTTGCGGGCCAGGTGCTGCCAGGCCTCGGCCATCTCGCCCTCGGGCCAGGGCCGGGCGCAGATGTGCTTCATGCTGGCGGTGAAGCGACGTTCGCTGGTAAGGCGCGCCAGCAGCGGGCCCAGCGGGCTGGCCAGCAGGCGCTGCAGCCTCAGCGGGTGCGTGGCCTCGGGGAACAGCCCGCCGTTGAGGCATACCACCGACGTGATGCGGAACCCCAGCCTGCCCTCGCGCTGCCGCGCCAGCAGCTCCTGCGCCACGGTGTTGCCGTAGTCGTGCGCCAGGATCGCCACTTCGCGCAGGCCGGTAGCCTCGGCCAGCGCCACCCACTGGTCGGCCGAGGCCGCGATGCAATACCTGAACCCGCGCGGCTTGGCCGACGCCCCGAAGCCCAGCATGTCCAGCGCGAAAAGTTCGTACTGCCCGGAAAGCGACGGCCACACGCCGCGCCAGTCGCGACTGGAGGTGGGGAAGCCGTGGATCAGCAGCAGCGCCTTGCCCTGCCCGCCCCGGCGCGCCTGCAGGCGGTGGCCCTGATAGCTGAGCGCGAACTTGGCGGCGTGTTCGTAGCCGGTCACGCGGCTCCCCGATTCGAGGCCCTGCATCCAGGCCGCGGCGGCCTGGTGCGCCATCGGCTGGACGGGCTTGTGGGTGATCATCTTCAAACTCAAACAAACAGCGGACAGGCGCCCATTATGCCAAGCGCGCAGGGTGCGATGGCCGAAAAAAGCGGTGACAGCGCGTGCCAAGGGCCGGAACGCCACCGTCAAACGGATGGCTGCGGCCGAAACGGCCCCCGTTTTCCGTGCCCTACAACACGGCCTGCAATGCATGCCGTTAGTCATCTAGGCGAACCGCGCCGGGATGTATAGTTTGGATTGCCAGTCCGGTTGCGGGCTGGCCACGAAAATTTAACGGAGAGTCGTCATGGGTCTTGTGCAGGCGGTAGTGGGTTCGGTGGGCGGCGTGCTGGCCGACCAGTGGAAGGACTTCTACACCGTTCCGGCCGGGCTGCCGGCCACGGCCGCGCTGTTCGCCGCCGTGCCCCAGGGCACCAATGCAGGGCGCGGTTCGAACACCAAGGGCTCGCAGAACATCATCAGCAACGGCTCGAAGATCGTCGTGCCCGAAGGCTACGGCCTGCTGCTGATGCAGGACGGCAAGATCACCGGCTTTGCCGCCGAAGCGGGCGGCTACGAATGGCGCTCGGACGACATCAACTCCAAGTCCATCTTCGCCGGCGACGGCATCGTCTCCCCGCTGATCAAGCAGAGCTGGGAACGCTTCAAGTTCGGCGGCCAGCCGGGCGGCCAGCAGCTGGCCTTCTTCGTCTCGCTCAAGGAACTGCCCGACAACCGCTTCGGCACCCAGTCGGAAATCTACTGGGACGACGGCTTCCTCAACACCCAGGTGGGCGCGGTGACGCGCGGCTCGTACACGATGAAGATCGTGGACCCCATCCTGTTCGTGAAGAACTTCGTGCCGGCCAAGTACCTGCAGACCGGCGAGGTGTTTGATTTCACCGACATCGACAACGCCGCCGCCGGCCAGCTGTTCAACGAAGTGGTGGGTTCGCTGGCGCCGGCCTTCAGCCTGTACTCGAACGATCCGGCCAAGGGCAACCGCATCACCAAGCTGCAGCAGGATTCGGTGGGCTTCGCCAAGAGCCTGTCCGATGCCGTCGAGACCGCCTACCAGTGGCGCAGCGACCGCGGCCTGGCCATCGTCAAGACCGCCATCATCTCCATCGAGTACGACGCCAACACCAAGGAACTTCTCAAGACCGTGCAGCGCGCCGACGCGCTGGCCGGTTCGCGCGGCAATTCGAACCTGCAGGCCAGCGTGGCGGCGGGCATCCAGTCGGCCGGCGAAACCGGCGGCGCGGCAGGCCTGGTGGGCATCGGCATGGCCGGCGGCATGCTGGGCGTGGGCGGCATGCAGCAGCCCGTGGCCCCGGCGGCCGACGACCCGATCGCCAAGCTCAAGAAGGCCAAGGAGATGCTGGACCTGGGCCTGATCACGCAGGCCGACTACGACACCGCGAAAGCCAAGGCGCTGGGCCTGTAAGCCGCACCCATGGCCAAACCCACCGGTCCCACGCCCCCGCCCCTGCCCTTCGGCGCAGGGGCGGCCACCCCCCCGCCGCTGCCGCCCGGCATCGGGCCGGGCTCACCGCAGGACGTGCCGCCGCTGCCGGGCACGTTTCCGGTGGATCCGGCCACGCTGCCCAAGCCCATCCGCGACGAAGTGCTGGCGCCCGATCCGGTGGCCATCGACACCTCGTCCGATGAGTTGAAGGACGGCCAGAACCACTGCCCCAAGTGCGGCGCCACCGACATCAAGCAGCGGCCCGGCACCGACCTGCTGATCTGCCTGTTCTGCCGCAATGAATGGCACGGCGAAGGCGTGGAAGAAGCCTTCGGGCTGGGCGAAGGCCTGGACGACCTGAAGGGCACCATCATTGCTTCCGGCGCCCAGGCCATCGCCGCCGACGCCAAGGCGCTGATGACCTTCAAGTGCACCGGCTGCGGCGCCGAGGTCACCGTCAACACGCAAACCTCCATGACGGCGCGCTGCCACTGGTGCCGCCACGTGTTCGGCGTGAACGAACAGGTGGCCAACGGCGCGGTGCCCGACGCCGTGCTGCCGTTCAAGGTGAAGAAGGAACACGCCATCGAGCGCATCCGCCAGTTCGTGGACAAGCGCAAGCTCTTTGCGCTGAAGGAATTTAAGGAACAGTTCACGCCCGAGAACGTGGTGGGCGTGTACATGCCGTACATGATCGTGGATGGCAAGTGCAGCGCCGACATCATCGGCCAGGGCGAGATCGAAACCCGGCGCTACACCCGCGGCACCGGCGACAAGAAAAAAACCTACTACGACGCCGACGTGTACGACATTGACCGGCATGTGGACTTCACCGTGGACGACCTGCCGCTGGAGTCGTCGCGCGAGCGCGGCAAGCTCGACACCAAGGTCAACACCAACAACATCATCAACACCATCCTGCCCTTTGACGTGAAGAACGCGGTGAAGTGGAACGCGTCTTACCTGTCCGGCTACACGTCGGAGAAGCGCGACAGCGACGTTGAAGCCCTGCGCCCGCGGCTGGAAGACCAGCTGCTGTCGATCGCCCGCTGCGAGGTGGAAAAATCGGTGAGCCGCTTCGACCGCGGCGTGCGCTGGGAGTCCGAACGCCTGGACGTGCACGGCACCCGCTGGGTGGCCATGTACCTGCCGGTGTGGCTGTATTCCTACCAGGAGCCCGGCAGCAAGATGCTGCACTACATCGCCGTGAACGGCCGCACCGGCGAAACCATGGGCAGCATCCCCGTGCAGCAGTGGAAGCTGCTGCTGGCTGCGCTCACGGCTGGCACGGTGATCGAGGGGCTGGTACTCATGTTCATAGCGATGCAGTAATGAGCGACGTCAGCGGACTTTGGCTGCTGAGCCTGGGCCCTGCCGGCGGCACGGCGCTGTATTGGGCGCTGTACAGGCACTACCGCAACACCGACAAGTCCCACGCCTTCGAGCGCGAGACGAAAGTGAAAGCGAACTACCCGACGGGGCAGCTCCGGAAGGCCCATGAGCTCAAGGGCATGACCGAGTCGCGCATCCGCGGTGAGAACGGCAAGGACTATCGGAAGCGCGTCAGGCGGATGACGTAATGGAGACGCAGCAATGAGCGAAGACGGTGGTTTGTGGCTACTCGCCCTGGGTCCGGCCGGGGGCACGGCGCTGTATTGGGCCATTCACCGGTACTACCGCAACACCGACAAGTCGCATGCGTTCGAGCGCGAGACCAAGGTGGACGCCAAGCCCGTGACAGGGGCCGAGAACAAGGTGGACACGGTGGAGGGGACGCAGGCCACGCGCATTCCCGGCGACAACGTCAAGGCGTATCGGCAGCGGGTGGAGCGCATTCCTTAGTCCGCGGCGGCGAAATGCGCCATCTGGTCCGCATGGGCCTTGGCGAAGGCGGGCCTGGCCGTAGCGCGGGCCACGTAGTCGCGGCACGCCGGAAACTCCGCCAGGCGATCGAATCGGTGCAGCAGCCGCAGCACGTCGGTCATCAGGATATCGGCGATCGAGAACGCGCCGGCCAGCCACTCGCGTCTCGCCAGCACCGGCTCCAGGTGCTGCAGGCGGCTCTCCAGGAACTTGTCCAGGCGCTGCCATTCCGGCGTGTCGGTGGCGAATTTCGAGAATTTGAAGATCGTCCACGGCAGGCTGCCCATCTCGACCGAGTTGAGCGCCGCGAACAGCCACTGCGTGGCCTCGGCGCGGGCGCGGGTCTCGGCGGGCAGCAGCACCTGGCTGTATTGGCCCAGGTGCAGCAGGATCGCGCCGCTCTCGAAGATCGACAGCTCGCCGTCGGTCAGCCACGGCACCTGGCCGAAGGGCTGGTGCAGGAAATGCCCGTCGCCCTTTTCCCGTGACGGGACGGCCTCGACCCGGTAGGGAAGCCCGGCCTCTTCCAGCGCCCAGCGCACGCGCAGGTCGCGCACATAGCCGCGCGGTCCCGGCGGCACTCAGTCGTAGGTGGTGAGGACGAACTCGTTCATGTGGTTTTCCCCGCTGCTTGCATTTAAGAAGCAGTCTCGGCCGAGTGCTCTTCAAATGCAAGTGGTATAGGATTCCGGGCATGCGCACCGACACCCGATCCACCTGCTCCATCAGCACCGCCCTGGAACTGGTGGGCGACCGCTGGACGCTGCTGGTGATCCGCGACCTGATGTTCGCGGGCAAGCGCCATTTCCGCGAGTTCCTGCAGTCGGAAGAAGGCATCTCCAGCAACATCCTCGCCGACCGGCTGGCCAGCCTGGTGCGCAACGGCATCGTCACGCGCCGCGACGATCCCACCCACGCCCAGAAAGCCATTTATAGCCTCACCCGCAAAGGCCTGGACCTGCTGCCGGTGGTGGTGGCCATGAGCCAGTGGACGCAGAAGCACCATCCCAAGACCCGGCGGCCCGAAATCAAGGCGTTTTTCGAACGCGGCTCCGGGGCCGTGAGGACGCTCGAAGCGCAGCTTCGGCTGAAGCACGGCATTGGCACGGGCGACTGAGCTGCAACGCCCGTCCTGAAAGGACTGCACTGCGTCAGCGCGTCCGCCTGCGTCGGTCCAGCCAGCCCATCACGCCGCTGGCCGTGAGGCCATGCACCAGGATGGACAGCACCACCACCAGGCACACCACCGCCCACAGCTCGCGCATGTTGTCGAACTTGGCGTGGTTCATGGCGAACGCCAGGTAATACAGCGAGCCGATGCCGCGCACGCCGAACACGGCGATGGCCCAGCGGTCGCGCCGGGTCAGCGAGGTGCCCAGCAGCCCCAGCCAGCCGGCCAGCGGCCGCACCACCAGTACGAACACGAAGGCGAACACGATGCCGCGGCCGGTCAGCTCCGACAGGATGCCGCTGGCCAGCGCGCCGCCCAGCAACAGCAGCATCACGGCCATCAGCAGGGTTTCGCACTGGTGGGCGAAGGTGTCGAGCACGGCGTGGAAGCCGTGGGCGTGCTCCTTCTGCCGCACCACCAGCGCCGCCACGAACACGGCCAGGAAGCCGTAGGCGTGGCACAGCTCGGCCACGCCGTAGACCACCAGCGTGATGGCCAGCGCAATCAGCCCATCGCCGCCGCGCGACACCGTGGGCTCGCGTTCGCTGCGGAAGATCAGGTGCATCAGCGCGTAGCCCACCACCCAGCCGATAGCCACGCCGCCCACCACCCGCCACAGCAGGTCGAGCGCCAGCCAGCGGCTCCAGTCCATCGGCTGGCCG
>FSSH01005341.1_pt1 | contig 11232 bp, 7 predicted proteins | sample 1166101 | NCBI WGS metagenome assembly FSSH01 (sample SAMEA32972668, study PRJEB13176) | freshwater metagenome | biome: Drinking water system; feature: Biomass in drinking water that filtered by 0.45 um membrane; material: drinking water | place: USA | collected 2012-12-20 | depth 0 m | reverse complement strand
CTGGGTGCCGCTCTCGCCGGCACTGGACGCCCGGGGCGGCCGCACGCGGCCGGCGCCGGAGTCCGCCACCCTGCACCTGCCGCGCACTGGCGACAGCGGCACGGTGGTGTTTACCCTGCGCTGCGGCGCACAGCCGGGCGAATTCCGCGCGCGCCTGGTGGTGCTGCACGAGAACCGCGTGCTGCAGACCCTGCTGCTTACCGCCGACCCCAACGGCAACGGCACGCTGGCGCAGGAGAATCGCTACGCGCCCGGCTTCACCAGCGGCAGCCAGGGCGTGCCGGCCGACATCGCGTTCGTGGTGAACGACGATCCGCAGGGCGTGTCCGGGCTTACGGCCATCGCCGGCGCGTCGGTGAGCTTCCACGAACCCGCCGGCCTCAAGGCGTCGCTGGCGGCCCTGCGAAAGGCGGTGGCGGAAAACGTGGTGGCCGCGGTGGGCGCCGAAGACGAGCGCCTGGGCAGCGACGACAACCTGCAGCTGATGCGCCGCCTGGCCAAGCACGGCGCCACCATCCTCAAGGACCTGCAGCACTACTACCCGCCGCTGGGCAGCCTGGCCGCGTCGGCGCGCGTGCAGGTGGTGGAAGCGGTGGCCGAGGCGTTCTTCCCGGTGGAGTTCCTGTATTCGGGCCGATCGCCCCTGCCCGAAGCGGCGCTTTGCCCGCAGGCGGCGGCCGCGCTGGCGCCGGGGGGCGACGCGGTGCACGCGGCCTGCCCGAACCGCGACAGCCGCGACCACGTCTGCCCGGCCGCGTTCTGGGGCCTGAGCAAATGCATCGAGCGGCACGCCCACGGTGAAACCGCGCACCGCCTGTCGGTGCCCACGCCGGGCGATGAGCGCATCGGCCCGTTCACCTCGGCCCTGGTGGCCGCCAGCCAGATCGCCGCGGCGCAGATGGCCGGCCCGCAGGGCGTGCCGGCCCTGGTGCACAAGTACGTGCCCAAGGTGTCCCAGCCCACGTCGTGGACCGAATGGGAAAAGGGCATCGCCCAGGACCAGCCCGACCTGCTGGTGCTGCTGCCGCACACCGGCGAGTCCCCCATCGACCCGCTGATCCCGTCGCTGGAGATTTCCAGCAAGTTCCTGGACGCCGACAACATCGAAGCCCTGCACGTGCGCGCCGCCGCGCATTCGCGGCCCGGCCCGCTGGTGCTGCTGCTGGGCTGCCACACCAGCGTGGCGCAGGTGGACTTCATGGGCACCGTGGGGCGCTTCGTGCGCAGCGGTGCGCCGGTGGTGGTGGGCACGCTCTCGGTGATCCACGCCACCCAGGCCGGGCTGCTGGCCACCCGGCTGCTGGAGGCGGCCACGGCCACCGGCCACGTCGCCACGCGCTTCGACGAGGCCCTGCTGCAGGTCAAGCGCGAACTGCTGGCCGCCGGCCACGGCGTGGCCTTCACCCTGGTTGCCTACGGCCACAGTTCGTGGCGGCTTTGAGAACGGAGCACGACCCATGTTCACCGTCCACATGCTCGACGCCGCGCACGGCGATTGCCTCTGGATCGAATACGGCGACCCGGCGCGCCCCAAGCGCATCCTGATCGACACCGGCCCCGCAGCCACCTGGACGCAGCACCTTTACCCGAAGATCCAGGCGGTGGTGGACGCCGAGGGCGAATGCGTCTTCGAACTCTTCGTGGTCACCCACGTGGACGACGACCACATCGGCGGCTCGCTGCGCTTCCTGGACGAGATAGACACCGATGTGGTGCGCATCAAGGAAATCTGGTTCAACGGCTACTTCAACCTCTCCGACCAGGTGCACAGCGTGCTGGGGCCCGACCAGGGCGAAAAGCTCACCGAGCTGATCGTGCGCGGCGGCTGGCCCTGGAACCGCAAGTTCGACGGCCGCGCGGTGATGGTGCCGCGCGAGGGTGCGCTGAAGACCTTCAGCTTCGCCGGCATGAAGCTCACCGTGCTGTCGCCCACCTTCGAGAAGATGCAGGCGCTGAAGAAAACCTGGGAAAAGGTGATCCGAGAACAGGGCCTGGTGCCCGGCAGCGCCTACGTGGGCGAGGAGACGGTGCTGTCGGGCGGCTTCCTGGGCGCCGACGTGGAGCTGCTGGCGCAGGCGCGGTTCAAGGAAGACACCACCGTGGCCAACGGCTCGAGCATCGCCTTCCTGGCCGAGTTCGAGGGCACCCGCGTGCTGTTCGGCGCCGACGCGCATCCGTCGGTGCTGGTGGACAGCCTGCAGCGCCCGCCCTTCGACGGCGAGCCGCAGCCGGTGGACGCGTTCAAGCTGCCCCACCACGGCAGCGCCAAGAACGTCTCGGTGCCGATGCTCGAAGCCTTTCCGGCGCAGCACTACCTGGTGTCCACCACCGGCGCGCGCTTCAACCATCCCGACCCCGAGGCCATCGCCCGCGTGGTGGTGAACGGCAGCGGCCAGGGCCTGGCGCTGTGCTTCAACTGCGAATCGGACTTCAACCGCGACTGGGCCAAGCCCGCCCGCCAGGGCGAATACGACTACACCACCGAGTACGGCCAGCCGGGCGAAGGCCTGCTGGTGGTGCTGGACTGAACGGCCGGGAGGCCCTGCATGAAACGCATCGTGATCTGCGCCGACGGCACCTGGAACCTGCGCGACCAGCTGGACGAGAAGTCCGGCAAGCGCCGGCCCACCAATGTCACCAAGCTGGCGCGCGCCGTGCGTTCGCGCGACGCCAGCGGCGTGGACCAGGTGGTGGGCTACTTCGACGGCGTGGGCACCGAAGGCGGCATGGACAAGTTCACCGGCGGCGCGTTCGGCCGCGGCATCGAGGACAACATCCGCAACATCTATCGCTTCCTGGTCTACAACTACGTGCCGGGCGACGAGATCTACCTGTTCGGCTTCAGCCGCGGCGCCTTCACGGTGCGCACGCTGGCGGGCTTCATGAACCAGGTGGGCCTGCTGGCCAAGGACGAGGACTACTTCGTGCCCGAGATCTACGGCTGCTACGAAAGCCGCCACGGCCGCGACAGCGCGGAGTGGGCGCACGCCTTCCGCAAGGTCAAGGATGCGCGCCCGGCGCCGCCGATCCGCATGGTGGGCGTGTGGGACACGGTGGGCGCGCTGGGTGCGCCGGGTTTCCTGGGGCAGGTGCTCAACGGCAAGAAGTACCAGTACCACGACATCGGCCTGGTGCCGCAGATCCAGCACGCCTACCACGCGATGGCGATCGACGAGCGTCGCAAGGCCTTCCAGGTGAACCTGTGGGAGAAGCCGCCCGGCTGGGGCGGCGTGCTGGAACAGGCCTGGTTCGCCGGCGTGCACAGCAACGTCGGCGGCAGCTACAACCCCGACGGCCTTGCCAACGAGGCGCTGCACTGGATGGTGGAGAAAGCGCAGGCCCTGGGCCTGGCGTTCGACGAGGAATACCTGGCCTTCTTCCGGCCCTGCTTCAACGCCACGCTCAACGATTCGATGACGCTGGCGTACAAGGCCATGGGCGCGGTGACCCGGCCGGTGGGCAAGCTGCGGGCGCACGGCGAATGCGTGCACCAGTCGGTGCTGGACCGCAAGGCGCACGCGCCCTGCGCCTATCGCCCGGTGAACGTGCCCGAAGGTGCCGACGCGCTGCCGGTGGTGACCACCCGCCGCATCGCGCGCGGCGTGCCTTGCTGAGGGGCGGCCCTCAGGAGGCCGCGGCGCTGTCCAGGAACCACACTTCCACTTCGCCGCTGGTCTTGATGGTCATGGCGTTGCCGTGGCGGTCGAGCGACTTGCCCACCGGCAGGCGCACCCAGCCTTCGGAGATGCAGTATTCCTCGACGTTGTTGCGCTCGATGCCCTTGAAGCGCACGCCGATGCCGCGCTCGAGCACGGCGCCGTCGTAGAACGGGCTGCGCGGGTTGACGGAGAGGCGGTCGGGAGGCGTGGTGCTCATGGCGTGTTCCTTCGGGAAAGGCCGCCATGATACCGGGCCGGCGGCGCCCCGGCCTCACTCGATGCGGTAGAGGGGAACCCGCAGGATGCGGCCCACCCTGGCCACGGCCGCCTGCACGTCCGGCCGGGCGGCCAGCGCCTTCCAGTTCGCCTGCGTGCAGGCGTAGCCCGGCAGGGTAGGCCGGCCTTGGTGCGCTCGTTCACGTGGGCGCCGTTGTTTTGCGCCATTGCGTCGCCAGCGGCATCAGGCCACCGGCGCCGTCACGCGGGCGCGAATGAAGGTGGAGCGCACGCGTCGAGACACCAGGAAGTAGGGGATCCACACGCAGGCCGCGATCGCGGTGCGCGCCAGGTCCTTCCACTCCTGTTCGGTGATGGCTTCGAACGCGCCGGGGATGCGCGCGGTGACGATCAGCGACAGCAGGGACGCGGCCACCGACGTCGCCATCATCACCACGTACAGCAGCGGCGTGCGCCGGCGGCGCTGGAAGAACAGCACCGCCACCAGCACCGACAGCACCAGCAGGCCCAGGGCCACCGTGAGTTCGAACAGCAGCAGCGGGATCCACAGCGCGTGGTAGCTGTCGCCGCCCGGCGTGCCCAGCGCGTTCCAGCTGGCCAGCGAATACGCGTCCAGGCCCATCGCCAGGGTCACCACCGCCACCAGCGGCGACAGCGCCACGCCGATCGCCGGCAGCACCAGCCAGCCGCGGATGCCTTCCAGCGCCGGCACCTCGGGCTCCGACGGCCCCGTGGGATCGCGGCGGTAGATCTCGCGCGCGAACATCGTGAAGAGCCCGAGCAGCGCCAGGCCCAGCAGCGCCACCGTCCAGTTGAAGCCGCCCGTGGGCACGTTGCCGCCGGGCCGCCAGGTGACCTGCATCCCCAGGTTGTCGCGGGTCTGCTTGAGCTTGGCCATGTAGTCGGCCAGTTCGCCGGGCCGCACGTGGTCGGCCAGGCTGCGGTAGCGGTCCACCATGACGATGCGGCGGCCCCCGTCCTTGATGTCGGAGCGGTGGTCATAGCGGAACGCGGCGTGGGCGATGGTTTCTCTTGCCTTGTCCAGCGACCAGGGCTCGTGCAGCTTGAGCTCGGTGGTCAGGGTGAAGTCCACCGGGTGTGCCCGCGCCAGCGGCGTCTGCCGGTTGGGCGTGGACAGGGCCGGCAGCGCGTCGAACATGTCGGCCGCGTGCGCGGACGCTTCGCGGCCGCCGGTGTCGCCGTCCTTTTCCCAGAAGCCTTCGATCAGGTAGGTTTCGCGCGTGACCACGCGGTTCTTTTCGCGGTCGTCCTGCACCACCATCTCGCCGTCGCGGCGGATGCCGGGGTAGTAGTTGGCGTAGTAGTTCTTGAACTCCTCCGACACCTGGTCCATCGGCCGGCTGGCCAGCCGGCTGCGCACCGCTTCGGCGTCGTGGTCCACCGACGTGGTGGTGACGGTCATGCGCACGTCGGCGTCCATGCCCGCGGAGGCGTCGAGCAGCACGTGGATCCGGCGGCGCGGCACCGCGCGGTCGGGCGCGCGCATTGGCGCCAGCCCGGTGGTGTCGTCGGCCACCACCAGCGCATCGCCGAAGTCGGGCTGGTGCACGCGGTCCAGCTGGCCGAACTGGGTCTCGCGGGTGGGGTCCAGCCAGTAGGTCTTGCCGTCCACCACCGCGCGCACCAGCACGTGGTCGAACAGGTTGGGCGCCGGCAGGCGGTCGCCCAGGGCGAGGCCGGTTTCGGTGTTCACCAGTGCGGCGTCGGCCTGCACGCCTAGCCGCCGCAGCATGGCCAGCATCAGCAGCGTCTTGTCCTTGCAGTCGCCGAAGCGGCGCTCGAACACCGTGCGCGGCGGGTTGGGGCGGAACGAACCCACGCCCACCTGCACCGCCAGGTAGCGCACCTGCGACTGCGCGAAGCGCAGCACCGCCGCGGTGCGCGCGGCGGGCGTGGCGTGCTCGGCGGCGATGCGGGCGATCTCGGCGTCCAGCGCCGGGCCCAGGCTGGCCGGCGGCGCGTACAGCGGCTTGGCCCAGTCGGCCACTTCGCTCCACTGCGCGTACTGCGACCATTCCGCGCTGGCGTGGCGATCGAACCACGCCGGTGCGCCCGATTCCTGGGTAAGCGGCGCCACGTCCCGCTGCAGCCAGCGGTATTCGTCGTAGGCACCGACCCGCGTGCGGGTGGGCTCGGGCGCGCCGTTGCGCGACACGGTCTTGAGCGGCGTGCCGGCCGGCACCAGGGTGCGGGTGTGGTCCAGGCGCACGGGCACGTCCCACTGCAGCGACGCGCCGCCGAATGCGATGTCGCCAAACGCCGGGTTGCGGCCCAGCACGGTGTAGGCGTAGTCCACGATGTCGCCCACGCGCACGTCGTCCAGGAACAGCGTGGCGGTCTTGCGGCCGTCGTAGATGCGCAGGTCGCGCTCGGTCTCGCGCTGGATGATGCGCACCTCGATGCTGCCCAGCTTGGGGATGCGGCGGCCGTCGCGCACCACGTCCACCGAATGCAGCACCAGCGACTGGAAGGTCGGGTCGAAGTCGATGGTGACGTGGGCCACCGTCTCCAGGCCCTCGGTGCCGGTGACGCGCGTGGCGTAGCGGTTGAAGTACGCGGGTGCGCCGGGGGCGCCGCGGTACTGGGAGTCGCTGAGCAGGTAGTACACGCCGCCACTGATCTTGTCGGCCGGCGTCGGCGCGTCGGCGTCGAGCGCCATCGGCAGCACCCATTCGGGCGCGGGGGCGACGCGGTATTCCTTGGCCAGGGCCACGGTCAGCCAGGGGCAAAGCAGCAGGCACAGCGCCATCATCGCCGCGGCCCGGGTCCGCCGGGACGGGGCCTTGCGCAGGAACATCCAATCCAAAGCCCATCCCCCATCACGATCGCGCGCCGTCGGCGGCATGCCACCGGATGGTCGCACAGGCGCCCGTGAAATCGCGCGGGCGGGCGCGGTTACAATCGGCGCATGAGCCAGACTCCCCTGAACGTGCTGGGTCGCCCGCTGTCGCCCTGCGGCACCGAGCCGATGACCGGCTACTTCCGCGACGGCTGTTGCCGCACCGACGCCAGCGACCGCGGACTGCACGTGGTGTGCGCGGTGATGACGGCCGAGTTCCTGGCCTTTTCGCGCCGGCGCGGCAACGACCTGTCCACCCCGCGCCCCGAATACGACTTCCCCGGCCTGCGCCCGGGAGACCGCTGGTGCCTGTGCGCCAACCGCTGGCTCGAGGCCTACATGGAGGGCGTGGCGCCGCGCGTGATGCTCGAGGCCACCCACCTCAACGCGCTGGGCGTGGTGACCCTGGACCAGCTGCAGTCGCACGCACTGGCTTCCGACGCTTCCTGAAGCGGCCCCCAACGGGATTGCGATTTGCATGGCCACGGCGCGCCGGACCATGCAAGATGCCCTGGAGCGCCGGCCCCGAGGGTCGGCCCGACGCGGTCCGTCGCGCCTCCGGCGCATGGCACGGGCCTTGCAGCCCGGTCTCCATCCCCCCTGGAGTCTCCCTTGGCCGACACCCACGCCAGCCCGGTTGGGCGAATCCTTGCCATCGACGACGACGTCAGGCTGCTGGAAAACTTCGGGCTTTGCCTCGAGGGCGCCGGCTACCGCGTGTCCATGGCCACCGCGCTGCAGGACGGCATGAAGCTTGCCGCCGCGCAGCCTTTCCACGTCTGCCTGCTCGACCGCAACCTGGGCCACGAATCGGGCATGGACGCGCTGCCGCGCCTGCGCGAGCTGGCGCCGCAGATGCGCATCATCATGGTCACGGCGCATTCGCGCGTGGACGACGCGGTGAAGGCGCTGTCGGAAGGCGCCAGCGACTACCTGGTGAAGCCGTGCTCGCCCGAGCAGCTGCGCATCGCCGTGGCGCGGCAGATGGACACCCTGCGCCTGCTCGACAAGCTCGAGCGCCTGGAGCGCGAAACCGCGCCCTCGCACGCCCCGCGCCTGGCCAGCAAAAGCCCCGCCGTGGCCCAGCTGCTGGCCACCGCGCAGCAGGTGGCGCGCACCGACGCCAACCTGCTGCTGCTGGGCGAAAGCGGCACCGGCAAGGGCGTGCTGGCTAACGCCATCCACGGCTGGAGCGCGCGCTCAGCGTCGCCCTTCGCCACCATCAACTGCCCGTCGCTGTCGGCCGAGCTGCTGGAAAGCGAGCTGTTCGGCCACGCCAAGGGCTCGTTCACCGGCGCCACCCAGAGCACGCCCGGCCGCGTCAGCAATGCCGACGGCGGCACGCTGTTCCTGGACGAGGTGGGTGATTTCCCGCTGGCGCTGCAGCCCAAGCTGCTGCGCTTCATCCAGGACAAGGAATACGAGCGGGTGGGCGACCCGGGCACGCGGCGCGCCGACGTGCGCATCGTCTCGGCCACCAACCGCGACCTCGAGGCCATGGTGGCCGACGGCAGCTTCCGGCTCGACCTGCTCTATCGCTTGAACGTGATCAGCCTGCGCCTGCCGGCGCTGCGCGACCGCCCCGAAGACCTGGAAGACCTCGCCATGGGCTTCCTGCACCGCTACGCCGCCAGCTACCACCTGCCGGCCACGCGCCTGTCGCCGGAATCGCTGGCGCGGATGCGCGCCTATCCCTGGCCGGGCAACGTGCGCGAGCTGCAGAACGTGATCGAGCGCGCGGTGATCCTGTGCCCGCAGGCCGAGATCACGCCCGATCATCTTTCGCTGGGCACCGTCGCGGCGGCGGACACGGGCGCGGCCGCGCCGGCCGTCGGCGACGCGGTGACGCTGGAAATCCTCGAGCGCCGCCACATCGAAGCCGTGGTGGCCAACAGCGAAACCCTGGAGGCCGCCGCGCGCACCCTGGGCATCGATGGCTCCACCCTGTATCGCAAGCGCAAGGCCTACGGACTGTAGGCGGGCAACAACCAACATCGGCGGGTGACCACAGTGCGACATCTCACGGGCAAGCAGGCCAGTTTCGGGCGCATCGGCTACGGCAAGGGCTTCGGGCAGGGTCGGCGCGAATCCGGCCTGCACTCCACGCTGGTGCTTCTGGCGCTGGTGGGGCTGTCGGTGGGCCTGGGGGTCGGCGTGGGCCTGCTGTTCGGGCCCGACGCGGCCTACGCGGCGCTGCAAAAGCCCACCTGGAGCCCGCCGGGCTGGCTGTTCGGCCCGGTGTGGACGCTGCTGTACGCGCTCATCGGCACCAGCGCGTGGATGGTCTGGCGCGAGCGCCGCGTGTCGTCCGTCGACCGCCGCGTGGCGTGGACGGCCTTCGCGCTGCAGGCGGCGTTGAACCTGGCGTGGACGCCGATCTTCTTCGGGCTGCGCGCGCCCGGGCTGGCGTTCTTGGACATCTCGCTGCTGTGGCTGGCGGTGCTGTGGACCACGGTGGCGTTCGGGCGCATCCGGCCGCTGGCGGGCTACCTGCTGGTGCCTTACGTGCTGTGGGTGTCGTTCGCCCTGGTGCTCAACGGCACCATCTGGCTGCTCAACCGCTGAGCCATGACGCCCCGTCCGGCCAATTTCCGCTACCGGGTCTACAACGGGCTGCTGCTGTTCTCGGTGCTGGTGATCATGGGTACGTCCATCCTGTCCCTGCGCACCACCGGCGACCTGCAGGAATCGGTGACCCGCGCGTCCCAGACCCAGCAGGTGCTCGAGCAGATCACGCGCTTCTGGGGCCTGCTGGGCAACAGTGAGTCGCACGCGCTGCACTACACGCTGACCGGCCACGAAGAGTTCCTGTCCGCCTACCGCACCAACGTGGACGAGATGGGCCGCGCGGTGGAGGTGCTGCGCGGGCTGACGCAGGAAAACCCGCGCCAGGTGCAGCGCGTGGCCCGCCTGGGCGATCTGCACATGGAGCGGGCGCTGTACCTGGGCACGTCCATGCAGCTCAAGACCGACGCCATGGACCTCAAGCCCGGCGCGGCGCGCGCGGTGGCCGAGCGCGCCCGCGAAGGCGTGGACTTCAGCATCCTGGTGGACCTGCGCGGCATCATCGGCGAGATGATCATCGAGGAAAACCGCCAGCTGGAACTGCGCAGCGAGCAGCGCAACCAGATGATCCGCCAGAACTGGGCCACCGTGCTGGTGGCCAACAGCCTGGCGCTGGTGGCCGGCCTGGTGGGCTACAGCGCCACGCGCCGCATGCAGCGCAAGGACCAGGAAGCCTTCCGCGCCGAGCTGCGGGCCGAACAGGCGCGCAGCTCCAGCCAGGACAAGTCGGTGTTCCTGGCCAGCATGAGCCACGAGATCCGCACGCCCATGAACGCCATCTTCGGCTTCACCAACCTGCTCGAGGAGCGGGTCACCGAACCTACCCAGGTGGAGTACGTCGCTTCGATCAAGAAGAGCGGGCAAGCCCTGCTGTCGCTGATCAACGACGTGCTGGACCTGTCGAAGATGGAAGCTGGCAAGCTGGAGCTGCGCGAGGAGCCCACCAGCCTGCACGAGATCGTCGACCAGATTCTGACGATGTTCCGCCAGACCGCTTCGGCCAAGGGCATCCACCTGCGCGCCGAGTTCGAGGGTCGGGCCGAGCTGCCGCTGCTGGTGGACCCGGTGCGGCTGCGCCAGGTGCTGATCAACCTGGTCGGCAACGCCATCAAGTACACCGAGAACGGCGGCGTGGTGGTGCGCATCTGCTGCGTGCCCAGCGCGCTCGATGGCCACTGCGACCTGCGCGTGGAAGTGATAGACAGCGGCACCGGCATCGCCGAGCACGAGATGGCGCAGATCTTCGACCCCTTCACGCAGGGCGAAAGCCCTGACGGCAAGAGCCGCGAGGGCACGGGCCTGGGCCTGAGCATCGCCCGCCGCCTGGCCACCCTGATGGGCGGCGAGCTGCGCGCCGAAAGCACGCCGGGGCAGGGCTCGCGATTCATGATGGACGTGCCCGGCCGCGCCATCCACGTGGCGCCGGTGAGCCAACAGCCCACCACCGACCGACGGGTGGACTTCGACCGGCTACCGCCGCTGGACATACTGGTGGTGGACGACGTGGCCTGGAACCGCGACCTCACCGTGGCCTACCTCGCCGGTAGCCACCATCGCGTGCGCCAAGCCTGCGACGGGCTGGAGGCGCTTGAGGAAATCGCGCGGCAGCGGCCCAACGTGGTGCTGATGGACCTGCGCATGCCGCGCATGTCCGGCGAACAGGCGCTGCAGCGGCTCAAGGCCGATCCCGATACCGTGGACCTGCCGGTGATCGCCATCACCGCCTCCAGCATGGCCCACGACGAAGGCTCGCTGCGACGACGCTTCGACGGCTACGTGCGCAAGCCCTATTCCAAGTCCGACCTGCTGGCGGCGCTCTCGGAACACTTCGCGCTGCAGCCGCGCGGCGAAGACGCCGCGCCGCCCGCCGCGGCTGCCGACGCCCCAGCGCCCGGGCCCGCGCACGCGGAC
>FSSH01008822.1_pt1 | contig 11246 bp, 12 predicted proteins | sample 1166101 | NCBI WGS metagenome assembly FSSH01 (sample SAMEA32972668, study PRJEB13176) | freshwater metagenome | biome: Drinking water system; feature: Biomass in drinking water that filtered by 0.45 um membrane; material: drinking water | place: USA | collected 2012-12-20 | depth 0 m | reverse complement strand
GAGCGCAGGGTCAGGGTTTTGAAATTGAGATGTCCACGATTTTGCCTCGCTTTCTGCTTGGTACGGCTGCTGTCTATAACGGTATTGCCGAGGCTGCCATGCTGGCCGCCATTGAGCATGTGAAGACCAGAGAGCTTACTCACACAGGTGAGAAGCTCAATGCTCTGCCTGTAATGCGCAACAAAATAGCGCGGATGAAAGTCGCTGTTGCCGCCAGCCGGGCCCTCATGTGTTCCGCCGCCGCTCTCTGGGATGAAAGCGGTGCCGCCGATTTGGTTGCTTTGCTTGAGGTGAAGCAGATGGCTTGTCGCACCGCCGTGGATGTGGCCACCCTTGCTCTTGAAACCTGCGGCGGTATTGCCTACTCTGGTGCTTTGCCCATAGAGCGCCACTTGCGCGACGCGCAGGCCGGTGTGGTCATGGCTCCCACCAGCGATATGTTGCTCGATTTGATCGGCGGAGCGGCCCTCGACATGCCCCTCATGTAATTGCGCTGTTGAACCGGAGCGATAAGCTTAGAAATACTGTCTGGAGATGTTATGAAAAAGACGATTGTAGTGGGTGCAGTGGCTTACGATGCTAAAGTCGTGCCTATCTGGGAAGGAATTCGTGCTTATTTCCAGGAGGCTTCCGTGCCTCTTGATTTTGTGCTTTTTTCAAACTACGAGGCTCAGGTGGAAGCGCTCTTCTCGCACTTTATCGATGTAGCCTGGAATACCAACCTGGCCTTTGTGAAGACCGATCACCGCCTGCATGGGCAGTCTAAGGTACTGGCCATGCGCGACACAGACCTGGAATTCACCTCGAAGATTGTCGTTAGAGAAGAAAGTGGAATCACGGAATTATCGCACCTCAAGGGCAAGCGCATGGCTTTCGGCAGCCGCGATTCAGCTCAGGCTGCCATTGTGCCTGAATACTGTTTGCGCCTGGAAGGGCTCATCCCTGAGACCGATTATGCAGCCGTGCGCTTCAACAGTGATGTGGGTAAGCACGGCGATACCGGGCGCAGTGAGAATGAGGTTATGACTGCCTTGCTTACCGGCGCGGTTGACGCCGGGGCTGTCAGTGAAACCACCTGGTTGCAGTATGCCACCGCCGGTAATGCTACGGGATTGAAGGCTGTCTATACCTCCAGACCCTATTCGCATTGTAATTTCACGGCCTTGCCCGACATTGACGGCGCTCTTGCCTCCCAGTTCGTGAAAACGCTCTTGCTCATGGATTACAACAATCCCAGCCACCGGCCGATCCTGGAGATGGAAGGTTTGAAACGCTGGGTGGAAGGCGAGCGCTCCGGCTACAAAATGATTTTCGAAGCGGTTGAAGCCACCGGTTATCTGAAAGAGGAGACTTCCTTAAGTGTCGCAGGAAGAAGTTAGAGGCTCGCTTGCTTCTCACTCTTGCTCTCAAAACTCCGAGCGGATCTGGGACTGTGGGGACCTGAATCTAACCAATGGCTTGCTGGTCATACTTGAACTTGCCCTTGCCGAGGTTGGCTGTGGTGAGAAAGTGAGGCTGCGCTCTTGCGACCGAGACGGCATTGCCGATGTGCGAACCTGGTCGAGGCTTTCCGGGCACACACTGGCTTTCAGTGAGGGCTCTGACTTTGTCGATTACGAAATAGAGAAGGGTGCTGCCCGTAAATTTCTCTTGGACGGGGAAGCACAGTGGGGCAAACGTCTCTTTGGGAACGGTGCATCGCCTCAAGGGCCGGCAGGGGCTCCTTCCAAAGCAAGCACCGGGGCCCTGTCCGGGCTTTGTGCTGTGCCCTTGCAGGCTTCTCCCCAGCGTGGTTTTGCCCCCCGGGGCGCCGCTCTCGAGGTGCATAGCCCCGCCTTTTCTTTTACGTTGAATGATAAGCGGCAGGTCTGGGCAATGGAGGTGGCCGACCTCTATGACCAGGCCGTGGCAAGTCAATGGGACGGTAACCGCGATATCGACTGGAACGCTTTGCCGGCGCTGCCTCCTCTCCTGGAGCAAGCCGTTTGCCAGATCATGACCTTCCTGGTGGAAAATGAATATTCGGCACTCTACGTGCCGGGCAAGTTCATTTCTCGCATCAATCCTCAGTATATGGAAGTGGTGCTTTTCTTGACGACGCAGCTCATGGATGAAGCCCGGCACATAGAAGTCTTCACCAAAAGGGCCCTGGCAAATGGAGGCGGCTTGCAGGTATGCACCGCATCGACGGAACACTCTCTCAAATGTCTGTTTGAGCAGAGCGACTTTAGTTGTGCTTCCTTCCTATTGAGCGTACTGGGGGAGGGCACCTTTGTTGATTTGCTCAGATTTATCGAAGAAGTGGCGCCGGATCCGGTCACTGCCGATATTGTAAGGCGAGCTCGCATAGACGAAATCAGGCATGTTCATTTCGGCATGGCTCATATTCGTTATCTACTGGCCGAAGATCCGGGGGCGGTGAATATGCTAATGCGCGCCGTATTCGAGCGCTCCCTTGTGCTGCGCGATGTTACTTCCATCAATGAACTGGTCACCCGCGCTCTTGCTATTCTGGCCGGCGGCGGCATCCAACCGGAGCAATTGAAAGTGGGCACCGGCAAAGTCAACGACCTGCTCAAGCTGATGGACGAAAACAGGCGCAAGCGTCTCGTCAGTATCGGGTTCAGTCAGGAGCAGGCGGCGGAAGTTTCGGCTTTGCACACTCCTAATTTTATGTAAGTCCATATGTGATCGACCGGAAACGAATCTTTCTATTTGACTCTCGCTATTTATTTAAGGTTTGCCTACCGACTTAGTGCGGCTATCTCCGCCAGGCAAACCTGGGCTGCCTGGTAGCGAATTCTTTCCAGTTTGCTGACCTGATTGAAAATGGTGAGGGCGGTTTTGGCGAGAGCGGCGTTATTGTTCTCATGGCCAATTTGCTCCTGCAAATCGTCCATGGCTTTATTTATGCCGATAACCTCTTGTTTCCAGGGCTTCCAGAGCGGTGTGATCTTCTTGTCCATACCGTCCGGTAATCTCAAACCATTCTCTTCGGCGTCTTTCAAGTCTTCATTGAGAAGCTGCAGGATGGGCTCCAGGGTGTTGATGTAGAAAACCAACCATTCTTTGCGCGGTTCCTGATACTTCTTGCCGGCGATGTACATGGCTTCCGTGATTGTCTGGGGTGAATGTTCGATCAATTTGGCTTCCGTCGTCAGTTCAGGGCGCGTCGCTTCCAAAAATAGATTAACTGCCTGTTGTTTCACTTGCCCCAGAGAAAGCCGTGTATCGCGCAGGTCGGAAAGAAATTCAGCCGGTGAATATCTGGCACTGGGGCGGGAAGACTTGGAAAGTCTGGAGACTTTGGCGGCGCCGTCATCTAATGGTTTATCGCCTTTGCCCACCTCATCGGCTCCTGCTTTCACAGGAGCTACAAGCAGGATAAGACCGGCTGCAGCCAGGGCAAATAGGTTCTTACAATTTAGGGTTGAACCGTTTTTCATTGCGAATTCCTCAAACTAAAGGTGGAAGAGGTCTTCGGAAAGACCCTTGTTTTGTGTCAGACCTTCAAAGAAGACCAGTGCCGACGGTTTACCGTCTTTGTAGGTTCCCCAGCCTACCGGTACGCGGGTGGCATGATGCAGGAAGACTGCTTCCGAAATCTCGTTTTTGCTGCTGTTTTCGAGCAAAAGTACCAGTACCGGTTGCTTGAAGATTTTCAGATTGACGGTGCCGCTGGTGGCGCTGGCAGTGGCACCGCGGCTGATGGAATTGCCGACGGCGCTGAAGAGAGATAGAAAGTCGCTGGATGCCAGGCTGTATCCCGTGGGCAGTCTTATCGATCTGGCANNTTCATTGTCAGTGCTCTCAGCATGCCGCCGCCTCGGCCGCGCACGGAGCCGTCGGCCTGTTTTACTACCACGGAACCGTTGCGGTAGTCGGAAGATTTTATTTCCGCACGCAAAAGATCCCTTTGCTTGTAGCTCAAGTCAGCCGAACCGAAACTTTTCCAGGCGTTGCCGCTGGTGGTAAACAACTGGCATTCCACCTGATAGTCTTTGAAGTTGGCCGCTTGCTTGAGCCCGTCTATATAGGGGGCTCCGACCTTGGCTCTGGGCAGGGCGGTGAGAACTTCCGGCGCCGGTGCGTTGGCATTCACCTCGGCCGGCGTGAGGGCCGTCGCCTCCAGACCTGATAAAAGCAAGAGAGCGCCGGCCAAGGCCAGGGGCAGGCTCCTTTTCCAACGGCTAAGCAAGGGTGTCCTCCAGCAAGAGTAATTTTTGCACCGACGACTCGGGGCACGGCTAACAATTACACCATACTTAAGAGTGCTCTTTGAATTTCAGGAGGCGTCCCTGCTCGAAGTCTTGTCAAGTTGTTAGGAGCGAGCTTTATTGCTTTGTTCTTTGTTGTAAAGAAAGCTCCCTTGTTGTTCAAAATATCCAAACAGGCTATCATCATTAGCTTATTGGAATTCTTAGTATTGATGAGCGCCCAGGTCAAGTGAAGCCCACAAGCACTATTCTTGTTGTTGACGACGAAACGGCTAACACCACGCTATTAGGCGAGGTATTGAAGAAGGCCGGCTACTCGGTGAACTCTGCCAATGATGGCTTTAAGGCCATTGCCGCCTGTAAGGTTCGCACCCCCGATTGCATCGTGCTCGATTTGCACATGCCTCTCATGGGTGGAATGGAAGTCTACAACCGGCTGCGTTCGGAAGAAAAGACCGCCGCCATTCCTATTATTTTCCTGGCTGCTCGTGACAAGGCACTGCCCTCCTTCTCCGGCGACGATGCCAGCAATGAAGACATAATTTTCAAGCCGGTGGAGCCCAACGAACTGCTCTCCCGGGTGAAGAGCGTCTTGAAGGAAAAGCATTTGCGCGATGAATTGCGGCGCAAAGAGCAGCAATTGAAGGAGCTGAGCCTAACCGATGCTCTCACCTCCCTGAAGACCAGCCGCTATCTCGACGAATTTATGCAGATCGGCATCAGGCAAGCCAAGCGCTACAGCGTGCCCATGTCTATTGTGGTGGTGGAACTTGACCACCATAGCGAAGTTGCCAAAAGCGTCGGAACCCAATCCTTTGATGCCATTGTTTCCCAGATGGCACAGTTGGTTGCCAAGCAAATGCGCGAATCCGATATCGTTGTCCGCACCGGCACGGCAGAATTTACTGTGGTACTCACCTGTACCTCACGGGAAGGGGCTATCGAAGTTGCCGAGCGCCTGCGTACATCAGTCTCCGAGTCGGTCTTTGCCGTGGGCTCCGAATCTAAGACCCTGACGGCATCGGTAGGTATTTGCCAGTATGCCAAGCATATGGACGACGACGGCTCCGTGCTCATGTCCCACGCCCGGGCTGCCGTCAACCACGCCCACAACAGCGGCGGCAATATGACCCTGATGGCCGAGTAACTTTTAGTTCTATAACCTTCTGTAACCCGAGCTTTCAAAGAGAGCCCGGCTCTGTTAAAATTAACCCCATCGGGGCGTAGCGCAGCTTGGTAGCGTGTCCGTTTCGGGTGCGGAAGGCCGGAGGTTCAAATCCTCTCGCCCCGATATAGTCGAAAGACGTTTTAATGAGCGGAGGGTGGGTTTTATGCCCACCCTCTTCTTTTCCTGCCGTCGGCACTCCCACCGTGCCTGCCGCAGACAAACTGCTAAAATCCATTATTGTAGAATCCATTCCTGGATAGGGATTACCTGGGGTCAGTCGCGTGTTAGCCTTCCTTAAGGGTGTAATCGTAGCTAAAGAAATGAGCGGGGGTCCGGTGGATCGCCTGGTGCTCGATGTGGGCGGAGTCGGCTTTGAACTCAGCGTGGCCCATTCCACCTTGATGTCCGTGGGTCAGCCCGGCGACCATGTAACCGTCCATGTTTCCCTGGCCATTCGCGAAAGTGAATGGACCCTCTTTGGTTTTGGGCAGCAGGAAGAGCGGCAGCTCTTTATGCTATTGCAGTCGGTTACCGGCATAGGCCCGCGCCTGGCCCTGGCCCTGGTAGGCACCCTGGGCGTTGACACTCTGGTTGAAGCTGTCTTGACTGAAAACCAGAAGATGATTTCGCAGGCACCGGGGGTGGGTGCCAAGGTTGCTCAGCGTATCATTTTGGAATTGAAGAGCAAGATCGAGGATTTCGCCGGTACCCGCACCGCCCATCGCAGTGAAAGCCCCGCCGGTGCCAGGACTGCCCGGGAGGTGGTAGAGGAAGTAACCGAGATCCTCTCTCACTACGGCTATACCCCCACCGAAATTCACAGTGCCCTCAAACAAGCCGAAAGCGAACAAGTGGCTCGGGATACAGCCGAAGAGCTTTTGCGCTTTACTCTCAAAATTCTGGGAGCCGGCGCCCGCAAGTAGCACTTGCAAGAAGGTCATGACCATGATGCTTCGCATACCAAATACGGCTTTTTATCTGGCGCTGCTGGTGCTTCTACTGGTTGTGGGGCTGGTAGCGCCGGTGGTGGCGATTGCTAAACCCATGAAAGCAGGGTTTTTACTTAACGCCGATTTCGCTGCTTATGCCCTGGTTGCTTTCAGTTTTATGCTGAAAGGTGTTTGCCTGCGCAGACAGTTTGTGGCGGTGCCTCTCAGTAGAAACTCGATCCTGTCGGCTCTGGGCATTTACCTCTATTTGAGTCTTTTTCTGATGAGTTCGCTCTTGTGCCGTCGCCTGAAACTGGCCATGCTTCCCGACGAACTCTACTGGCTTAGCTATGCTGCCATCGTGCCTCTCACCTTCGCCCTGCTTTTGATTTTGAAAGGGCGCAGTTCCCATCTGTCTGCCATTGTTTCCTATCCCTCCTACCTGGGTCTACTGCTTGCCATGACCGCATTTCCGCTGGTGCAGATGTGTTGGTTTCCTTTACTGGCACTGCCGGGAGTGCTAATTGTAATGGCCTGGCATATCGACTATGCCGAACGAAACAGTCTGGAGCGGGCTTTTGAGCTCGATGTGCCGACTGCGGATGGCACCTTGATTGAGATGGTCAATGACGAAAAGGAAAAACTCGCTCCTATTGAAGTAGTGGAGCCGCGCTTCAAGATAATTCCGTTTCTGTATTGATGCAGGTTCTGACCGGCATCGATTCTGTGCAACAGCAAACCGTGCTTTGGCACGGAAGATACCCCTAGCGAGCTCTTCCGTATTGCGAGTCGGCTCTGGCTCTTTCCAAATCCTTTTGTACCTTCCGCCTTATTTCATCCGACCTCTCTTGCATCTCTTTGCGGGTTCTGTCGAAATCGACGGACTTCAGTGGCGAAGTTGAATTGCGGTTGCCTGCTGCGTAGGCTGCACCAAAGATGGATGTTTGCGGCTGTGCATAGGTGGCGGTTCTGGCATAACCTTGCTCGGGAATGACCTCGAGTGAACCTTCGAATTGCCCGTATAGCTTGGAAGTCAGAAAATCAGTGGTGCCCTGCCCGCCTACAAGATAGAGGCGTCGTCCACTCAAGAGCATTTTTTCTCTTAGATAGATATCTTTGCCGGTGAGTTTGTCTTTGCCCGGTAACTTACAGCTGTACAGCATTGTTAGAGGCGCTTCCGAGAGCGGTTGCAGGCTGCCGCCCGTGCCCTTCAATTTAGTAGTGACGGCATTTGCTATTAGTTGCATGAATTGCTTTTGCTTCTCTACCTGAGGAATCGCCCTTGGCATTATTAGATAAGACACGGTCATGGCGCCGTTGAAGTGGTTGTAACCGTAGTCGACCATGCGTATGCCGTTCATGTCTTCATATTTTACTTCCGGGTCGCCGGGCAGCATAATGCGGAAGAGCCCCTCTGAGAAATAGAGGCGCTTCAGGGCGCTGCCGCCGAAACTTATGGCGGGTGTTTTTTTCAGGGCTTCGCCGGTTACCTGCTCCACTTCAAAGCCCTGCTCTTTCATTTTTGCCAGTAGACCGGCGTCACCTCCCAGGTGGGCTGCCCCCACCGCCACCATAGCGCAGTCTTTGACCGGCAAGTTCTTGAGAATATTTTCCATCATGACCTGGTTTCGCTTATCCANNNCATGGCTACCCTTACTTTCTCCAGATCCTCCGCACTGCTTGCTTTGTCTCTGCCGCCCATCAGCTCATCGACCTTGCCTTCTTTCCAGTTCTTCTCCAGGGTCTCCAGATTGGCTCGGGTATCTTTGTTTGTGATGAGCGTTCCCAGTAGTAGCTTTTCCTGTGTGGAGGCGTCGAAGCTGTCCATGAGGCTCAGCTGCATGTCGATGGATTCCAGGGGAATGATCTTCTTGCCGACTGCGTGTGCCTCATTCAGTAGGTGTCTGTCTATGCCAAGCTCGGGCTTGTATCCCGCTTTTCGCAGGGCGGCATTGGCCACAAGTTGTGATACCACCCATGGTTTATAGGGCTGGTAAGCGGTGAGGTTTTCTCCAGCCCAGTCAAGGTACTGTTTGAAGATTTCCAGAGTCTGAGGCGATAGTGATTGACTGAGATTGGCCGGCGGTTGGCAGAGCCCGCGTTTTTTCATGATCTCGAGGGTCTTGTTTGGATCCGCCTGCAATACATCGGCTTCTACAAAGAGGATGCGGCTCTCATTGAGAGCCTTTTCCATCTCCGCAGGCAGGGGGTAGAAATTTGGTTTAGCTACATGAATGGTGCCGAGAAGGTAGACGGTCTGGTCTCCTTTTTTGCATTTCCAGATGAACAGGGGCTGCCTGTCTGTTTTCTTTTCGAGACCGCTTTCTTCTTGCTCGGCGGCCCGGGCCGGGGGCAGCATAGACGGGATTGCCCGGAGCAGACCGTCATTGCCGCCCAGGGCGAGTAAAAGCAGGGGCACCGTGAAAAGTAGCTTCTTCATCTTTGCAACAGGTCCTCGGCTGGAATCTCCAAAGCGTCTTACCCGCAGCTCTGGCCGTCCAATCGCTCTGACTGGTTAATTGCACTTATATTCCTATTTTTCCACATCCATCTTCAACCAGGCGGCACTTTCGTAGCGGTCGCTCAGATTAATGGCCGTCGCTTTTGCCACAACGGCATCGATTTTACTTGAGACAGAGGCATTTACGGCGGCCGGATGGGCGCTATTAAGGGGCTCCGGGTCTCGTCCAGTCAATAGAAAGAAGAGGGTAGCTCCCATGGCGTAAATGTCCGACTGGGGCGAGGCCTGACCGCGGTACTGCTCCGGCGGCGTATAAGCATGCTTGCCGGCGCATTCAGCGGCGCTATCGGCTTGGAAAAGTTGCGAAATGCTGAAATCTATGAGTTTGAGGCGGCCGTCGTCTTGCAAAATCAGATTGTCCGGGGTGAAATCACGGTGCACCACAGGCGGTGTCTGTGCTTCCATGTAAGTGAGAATGTCGCACATTTGCGAGGCTAGCTCTCTTACTTTATCCTCCGGCAAGGCGCCGTCTTCTCCGACCAGACTGCGCAAGCTTTGCCCCTGAATGTATTCGATGACCAGATAGGCGCGGTTATTCTCAATAAATAAGTCTTTTAGTTTGACGATTTGCTCGTGGTCTAGTCTGCTTAAAATAGTACTCTCCGCCTCAAATTCCGCCGCTGATTCAACCAGGGCCTCTACGCCTTCACCGGCAGTCAAGACAAATTCTTTCAGCACCACATCTTCACCGCTTTCATTTCTGGCCAGGTAGACAGTGGCCTGTCCGCCACCGCCAAGAAGGCGCTCTACCGTTAGTGAATTGCCCTTGAGGGTGCTGCCCGCACCGATAGACGCGGCACTGTCAGCAGGCTCGCACCCGCCCGCCGGTTCTGCTCTGGTGTATTCGGTCAGCATGTCGAACCAGAGTTCGGTGTGCCTCGGGTCTTTCAGCAAGTTGGAACCTACCAGGGCTTCCTGGGCCCGAGCGGTGATTTCGGCGTGGGAAGCATGCTTGCATACAAATTTAAAAAGCTCCACTTTCTGATTTTCATTTAGCTCGAAAAGTCTGATTGAAAGTGTCGGCCCACTGAGGGAGGTTATTGTCAAAGTATGGTCTTTCACTCGGGCGGCGCCGAAAGAGTCGCAGATCGCTGCCAGTTTGTTGAGCAACTTGTAAAGGTTGCTCTGGGCGCTCAAATGTGTTGTGGGCAGGGGATAAAGTCTGAAGCTGACGCCGGGTCCATAGTCGACTTTGGTGATATCTTGCCAGTCCAGGTCTCTTGTGAAGTAAACTGGATCAAACCCCCAATACATCAGGTCGCCAAACCAGCCTTTGGCTGGTTCCTTGCTGATCTTGTTGTCGTCCAGCACAATGTCGTATTCCCTGCTTAGAAAATTGAAGGGAAATGTAAACCAGCCTTTGAAAAAAAGCACACTGAGGGCACAGCCAACCGTACCGAAATAGAGCAGAATGAACATTATCTGCTTGAACTGAGGGTCAAGAGACGGATAGCCGAAAAAGGCATCTACCCCGCTTTTTAGGTAGAGCAGGAAAGTCAGGTAGCTGGGAATGCCGCTCATCAGGACGGTGAGAATTGTCAGCCCGAAGACCGGTGAGTCGAAGAAGTTCTCTTCTCTTTCAGCTATGGCCGTTAGATTTTGTGCCAGCACGAGGCTGCCCGGCTTTTCTTCCCTGTAGTTTTGCAATCTTTCGTGCAAGCCGGTGAGGCGAGCCAGCCAGTGAAAGAGCATCATGACTAGGCCCCCATAGACTGAGAGAAAAATTCCAATATTGAAGAAAGGACGCAGGTGCTTGAGAGCGGTGCTTGTGCTTTTTGCAAACGGCGTATGGGCATACCCGGCCAGCTTGCTTTCGTCCAGGCGTTTGCGCAGGGCCGCCGGTGCAATAGCTCTGAAGGGACCGTACAGGGACCATGCTGTAAAAGTAGTGAGAACGATAACCAGACCGGCTTTGAGAGAGACGAGAGTGACCAGCAGGAGCCCTGCTACAGGGGCTGAATTGAGCAGGAAGCTCTTGCCGAACCCTGGTTCCTGGGCTTCGAAGGTTTTCCTGAGATACTGCTTTTTATCGTTTTCAAGGTTCTTGAGACCGCTCCACTCCGGTCCGTCTGTGCCGTTTCGATAGAACCCTCTGAAGAGGTGGAAGAAGAGAAGGCATAGAACATAGCGAGTCGTGTACAGAAATATACAGAGTTCAGCACCAAGTTTGTCGACTTTGTTTAGATGAGTAAGTCCGGCCCGCAGTTCAAGAACCTTCTGCGGAAGTCCACTCAGTTCTTGCATGGGCAGATGACTTTCTGCATAGGTGAGCCTCAGCCTGTTCATTCATTACCTTCCCGGCTGTTTCCATTACCCAGTCTCGTTAGAACCTCTTGGAAGTTCTCCGGTCTTTCGCTTGCCTCGAAATTTGTGCAGCATCTAATCAGTTCGTTGAGGGAGTTTGTTATACT
>FSSH01000913.1_pt1 | contig 11251 bp, 10 predicted proteins | sample 1166101 | NCBI WGS metagenome assembly FSSH01 (sample SAMEA32972668, study PRJEB13176) | freshwater metagenome | biome: Drinking water system; feature: Biomass in drinking water that filtered by 0.45 um membrane; material: drinking water | place: USA | collected 2012-12-20 | depth 0 m | reverse complement strand
GCCGTATTGGCCGGGCCCTGCGTGCGCAGGCCAGTACCTATGGTGTGCGGATCGATGAGCGCCAGCACGAAGGGCAGCACCGCGACCAGAAGAAACAGACGGATTGTCTGGGCGATGACGACGCGGCGCATGTCAGCGCCGCTCTCTTCCGCCAGGATCAGAACGGTCGAGAGAGCGCCCGGCGCGGACGCATACATGGCGGTGTTGCGGTCCCAGCCAAAGGTGCGGCTGACGATGATGGCCGCACATATGATCGCCACAACCGTTGCGCCCAGGATGGCGAGGCTTGCCGGCCAGCGCGCCATGGCATGCAGGGTTGCGGGCGTCACGCCGACCCCCATGGATACGCCCAGCACGAGCATGGTCAGATCACGCAGCGCGTTGGGGACGTGGAGGCGCAGGCCAAAGATCAGGCCGCAGGTGGCACCCACCATGGCCCCTGACAGCCAGGCCGCAGGCAAGCCTACCGCCGCAAACGCAGTGCCACCCAGCGTCGCCAGTGCGAGCGTGGCCAGGGTGCGCATGATTTCGGAACGGCTCGGCAGGGTTGGCTTCAGCGGCATGGTAAGGCACTACATCATTTTTCAGCTGTTGTGCACGCCGCGCCAACGCTTAGTCGGCGATTGGCGCTCACAACAAACCGGATCACCTGCCGCCCCACCCTTGCCCGTCAATTGTCGTTATGATCGTGGCAGATCGCGCCTGTCCCCGCGGCCGTTTACATTTGCCGCTCAACGGACGATGGCTTCGAGAACAGCGTCGCGGGTCAGCGGTTTGCGCAGCATCTTTTTTACATCCAGATCACGCAGCTGGCGTGAAATGACGGATTGGGACTGTGCGGAAACGACGATGATGTCGGGCGGGGATGACATCGCCTGTACCCAGCGCACGACCCCCGCTCCATCAATACCAGGCAGTGCAAGATCGACGATCAGCGCGTCTTCCGGACAGGGTGGGCCGGCGGCAAAAAAAGCCTCGGCTGATGCATGCGTAAACGCCTCGAACCCCTGCAGCCGCAGCAGATACGCCATAGCGTCGGCGACCGCGTGGTCGTCCTCGACGATGTGAATTGCCATGCATCCCTTTCTCGCTTGCCGCCCGACGCTGACTTCAACGGGCGGAAGGCGATGATTCACGTCTCATTTTGCATGTGGCGAATAAATTATTCAACGGCGATTGAATACTTATATGACCAAAACGCGACATAAAATTGAATTACGCATATAGACAAGCGTTCTGATTACTGCAATTCCCCGGTCAGAACGATGCGCACGAGATCCGCCGCGTTGCGCGCACCGAGCTTTTCCATGATCCTCGCACGATGAACTTCGATCGTCCGCGGCGAGATGCTCAGCGCCCTGCCCGCTTCCTTGTTGGATGCGCCTGCGGCAATCTGCTGAAGGACTTCCCGCTCGCGGGGCGTCAACAGATCATGTCCGGCGAAAGCCGGCGCTGCCGCCGCGCCTGACTGGCGCTTCTCGTAAATGTCAATCGATTCACGGACGCGCTGGATGACCGTATCGGCGTTGAACGGCTTTTCAAAAAAATCAAAAGCGCCATTCTTGATCGCCTGGACGGCCATGGGAATATCACCCTGACCTGAGATGATAAAAATCGGCGCCGGATAATGATTGGCGTCAAGATCGCTGAGGATTTCTATACCGGACTTTCCCGGCATGTTAACGTCAAGGATGACGCAATGCGGCGTTTCCTTCAGCGCCGTTTCAAGAAAGCTGCGCCCTTCCGCAAATTCGCGGACAATGAACCCTTCAAACGACAACAAGACCGCCAGTGAATCACGAACCGCAGCATCATCATCGACCAGATAAATCACACGTTCATTTTGCACGTTCGACCTCACCAGATGTGGTTACAGGCACAGAGAGTGTTGGAGACATCGCCGCCGGCTGTCCTGACGGCAGACGAAGCACGAAGGTTGCCCCCTCGCCCTTCCCGCCCGGAAGGCACTGCAATTCGCCGCCGTGGTTCTGGGCAATTGATCGCGAGATCGCCAGCCCGATCCCAAGGCCGGAGCGTTTGCTCGTTGAAAAGACCTTGAACAAACTCGGCAGGATATCGACGGGTATACCAGGTCCGTTATCAGCGATTTCGATGATGATGTCGTCGTCGATTGCTTTCGTTTCAATTCTGATCTCGGCTGCGGGCCGGCCGCGCACAGCTTCCATGGCGTTGCGTCCGAGATTGACGATGATCTGCTGAAACTGAACGCCATCGACCAGAAGCGGCGGCAGGTCGGGCGCATCACGACGCACGATCCGTACCTTCGTGTGATTGCCAACCAGGGTCAGCTCGATGGCATCATCGATCAACGCCTTGACGTCATGCAGTTTGCGTTGCGGTTCGCGCTTTTCGGCAAACGAGCGCATACGCTGAATGATTTTTCCGGCGCGCTCCGCTTCATGAGCGGCCTTGGCGAGAATTGCGACCGAGCCGGGTGGCATGTCCCTGGCTGCGTCGCCTTTCTGCCCTCCGCGCAGGATCGTCTGCAGATACAGCAGCACCGCCGTCAGCGGCTGATTGAGCTCATGGGCAAGAGCTGCGCCCATCTCATCAATCGCCGACACACGGGCAAGATGAAGGTGGTCGGCCTGCAGGCGGTCCAGTCGATCAGCGACCTCCTTGCGTGAGCGCAAATCGCGCACAATGGCGATGAACTGAATACCATCGAGCGTTGCGGCAATGCCAACCGTCAGCTCGACAGGAAATTCATCTCCCGATTTGTGACGCGCCTGGATTTCCCGTGTCTGGGCCGCCAGAAGCCCGGATGAAACGACAAATTTTTGCCGGGACAAGGCGTCAAGCGGCACCTCTGATTCGTGATAAAACAACGATACGATATTCGATCCCATGGCCGCCGAAGCGTGATAACCAAACAGGCGCTCGCAAGTGCGGTTGAAGGTGAGGATGGTGCCTGACGCATCGAAGATGATGATGCCATCAAGGGCAATATCCAGCACACCTTTGAGCTGCGCAGCGGCTGCGCCATCATTCATATGATAGCTCGCCGGATGGTTCATTGGACCTCAACACATGACATGGGCGGCAGGACGATGCGCTCGCCATCAATGGGCAACATGGTGTTGGTTGCTTCATCAAGAACCAGCAGTCGACCGGTGGCGATCGAAAAATAGACCGCGTGAAGAGCAAGCCGGCCCTTTTCTTCCAGGATCGAAATACAGGGAAACGTTCGCAGATTGGCAAGACCACGGCGAAGCGAAGCCACTTCCAGCAAGCTGCAATCCTCATCCTCATTGCCCGACAGGACGCCTGCTATATCGTCATGAGCGGGGCCGAGGATCGATACCCATTTGCCGACGAAATCGCCCGGCGACAACGGGGCGCGGCGCGCACTCAAAAAAGCGCGCACCCCCCCACAACGCGCATGCCCGAGGATGACGATGTTCGCCACCTTCAATTCCTGAACGGCGAATTCGAGTGCAGCACTTGTCGAATGCTGACCGCCATCCGGCTCATAGGGCGGAACGAGATTGGCGACGTTGCGCACGACAAACAATTCGCCGGGATCAGCGTCAAACACCACTTCGGGGGGCACGCGCGAATCGCAACACCCGATCAGGGCGGTCAACGGGCGCTGCCCGCTCCAGCCCATTTTCCGGAACCGCGCCTGTTCATCATCCAGCCTGCGCGTGCGGAACGCGTGGTAGCCCTGGAGCAGATGATCGGGTAGCGCCAAGACACGGCCTTTCAGGTTTTCTGTCGCAAGTCCTTCATATAAATGAATTTGTTTTTTGCGCAAGATTAATAATGCAACCGCGCTCCTACCGTTTCAGCCACGTGACCAGGCGGGAAACTGCTTCTTCAACAAGGTCTTCGTGGCGCAGGAAACAAAATCTCATATAGCCCTCCCCTCCCGGGCCGAAGGCAGTTCCCGGCGCCATACCAATATTTGCTTCGTCGACGAGACGCAGCCCAAGCTGGCGCACATCGCTCTCGCCATCGATGGAGAAGAAGAGGTAGAACGCGCCGTCGGGCGGCGTGAAGCGCACGCGGCCGGTTGAGGCCAGACCATCGCAAACGATGGCCCTTCCCCGTCTGGCGCGATCGATCACATGCTCGACATAGGGCTCGCCGCGCGTGAGCGCGACGATGCCGGCGCGCTGCATGAAGGCGGCGACGCCCGATGTTGCGTATTGTATGAGATTTTCCACCACCTGGCCGAGCCGTGGCGGCGCCATGATCCAGCCCATGCGCCAGCCGGTCATCGACCAGTTTTTTGAAAAAGTATTGACGAAGAGGATCTTGTCACCCTCCTCCATGATATCGAGGAAGGAGGGGGCGCGGGCGCCGGCGTAATAAAAGCGGGTGTAGATTTCATCAGCGATGATCCACAGCCCATGCTGGCGTGCGAAGGCAAGGATAGAACGAAGCTCATCGGCTGTTGCGGTCCAACCGGTGGGATTGGACGGCGAGTTGATGAAGATGGCACGGGTGCGATCGGTGCGGGCGGCGAAGAGTTTTTCGAGATCAAGCTGCCAGCCCGTATTACCGAAAGTCATCGGTACAAACCGTGCCTTGCCGCCATTGACGCCGGCGGCTGCCGCAGCATTCGGCCAGGCGGGAGAAGGAATGAGGATTTCATCGCCAGCGCCAACCGTCATGCCAAGCGCCACCTGGATGGCCTGCATCCCAGAACCGGTGACGAAGAATTGCTCAGGAGAAAACGTCTTGCCGAACAGGCGCTGATGATAGTCGGCGAGCGCCTCGCGCAAATCCGGCAGGCCGCGCTGATAAGTATAAAACGTTTCTCCGGCAGCAAGCGCGCGGGTGGCGGCCTCAGCGATAAAGGAGGGCGTCGGCTCGTCCCCTTCGCCTGCCCATAACGGGATCAGCCCGGGGCGCATGCGACCGTAATTCATCACTTCAACGATGCCGCTTTCGGGTGCCGAAAGCGCCTCGGGGCGCAGTGACGAGGCGAGAGAGGACGTGTCGCTATGAATGGTCATGGGAGCCCGCTTTCTGTGCTGAAGCTCCGGATGTAGCCAAGGACAGGCCGATTAGAAAGCGCTGGATCGTGATGGTTCTCATCACGATCCGCGATGGCATCGAGCCGCCGGGCGCCACCTACTTCTTCAGCAGGTCACGAATTTCGCTGAGGAGCGTGACCTCCGCCGTAGGAGCGGCTGGCGCCGGGGGGGCGGCTGCTTCCTTGCGCTTCAAATTGTTCATCAGCTTGACCACCATGAACATCACCCAGGCGATGATGATGAAATTGATGGCAATTGTCACAAAGCGGCCCCAGGCCAGCACGGCGCCCTGCTTCTGGGCTTCGGCAAGGCTTGTGGCGGTAACAGATTTGGCAAGACCGACAAAATAATTTGAAAAATCAAGACCACCGGTGATCGCGCCGATGATGGGAAGGAAAATATCGCCAACCATCGAATCGACGATCTTGCCGAAGGCGGCGCCGATGATCACACCGATCGCCAGATCGACCACATTGCCCTTCATGGCAAATTCTTTGAATTCCTGAAGCATTGAACACCCCTCTGCGTCTATCGCCTCACTCACTGGAGGTGAATTGATGTTAGTGAAGAGCGGCATAATTGGAAGTGCTAAATCAGACCCCGCACCCTTAGCGTTTTTTCCCAAAGCGGCTAATGTTCCCGGACGTGTGAGGAGTGCAAATGCTGTTTGGCTGGGCTGTTGTCGTCATTGCGCTTGCCTATATAGGCGCGCTCTTTGCAGTCGCCGGCTGGGCCGAGAAGCACGGCGCAACCTATCTCGCCCGTCATCGCCCCACGATCTATGCGCTGGCGCTGGGCGTTTACTGCACCTCCTGGACTTTCTACGGGTCGGTTGGCATGGCGACGACGCGTGGCTTCGACTTTCTGGCGATCTATCTCGGCCCGATCCTTCTGTTTGCTGTCACGCCTGGCCTGCTGCGCCGGGTCGTCGCCTTGAGCAAGACGCAGAAGATCACCTCGCTGGCAGACTTCCTGGCGGCACGCTACGGCAAGAATCAACGTGTCGCAGTGGTTGCCACCATCATTATCGTCGTCGGCGTCCTGCCCTACATCGCCCTGCAGCTCAAGGCGATTTCGACCTCGATCACCGCACTGCTGGGCGGCGAGGGGACGATTGCCTATGTCACCGCGCCGCTGGTCGGTGATCTGCCTTTGCTGGTGGCGCTGGCGCTGGCGCTGTTTTCGATCCTCTTTGGTACGCGGACGCTTCATCAAAGCGAGCGCCAGTACGGGTTGATGTTTGCCATCGCCGTCGAAAGCGTCGTCAAGCTCGCCGCCTTCCTGGTAGTTGGCGGGTATATTGTCTTTGTCCTTTATGACGGGCCGGGCGATCTCCTCGAAGCGGCGGCAACCACACCAGGGGCGCTTGCCCCCTTCAGTCGCGACATCGATGGCGGGCAATGGATCACGCTCACCGGCCTGTCCTTTGTTGCCGCCTTGCTTCTGCCGCGCATGTTTCATATGGCGGTGATCGAAAGCGACACGGCAGACGATGTCCGTCGCGCGACATGGCTGTTTCCGCTCTATCTGGTGGCAATCAACCTCTTCGTACCCTTCATCGCCATTGCCGGGCTGACCGCTTTTGCCGGCGAGACGTTCGATGCCGACATGCTGGTTCTGGCACTGCCGCTGTCGGGGGGCGCAAGCGCGGTATCGATCATCGCCTTCATCGGCGGCCTGTCATCGGCAACCGCCATGGTGATCATCGCCAACGTCGCCATCTCGGTGATGATTGCCAATGAGATCGTGACGCCCCTCCTGCTGTTTCGCCGGCAGAAATCTCAGGTCGGCGAAGCGGATATGGGACGAACCGTCCTGTTGGCGCGCCGCATCGGTATCCTGGTGGTGCTCATGCTGGCCTACGCCTACCAGAAGTTTGCTGTCAGCGATCAGCACCTGGCAGCCATCGGCCTTCTGTCGTTTACCGCCATCGTCCAGCTGGCTCCGGCATTTTTCGGTGGACTGATCTGGCCAGGTGCCAGCGCCGCCGGCGCCTTGTGCGGTCTGATCGCCGGCAGCCTGATGTGGGCCTATACCCTGCTGCTGCCGAGTTTTGCGGCATCAGGCCTGATTTCCTCCACGTTTCTGACGCTGGGGCCTTGGGATATCGGCTGGCTCAAACCGCAGGGTCTTCTTCATGTCGGGCTTGATCCGCTGACGCATGGCGTTTTCTGGAGCCTGCTGGTCAATCTTATCGGCTATGTCGCCGGGTCGCTTTTCTTCCAGCCCAAAGACATTGAAGCCTCGCAGGCAAAGACATTCATTGCCCCTCCCAACAGCAGCCCCTCGACGCGGCTGCGCATCTGGCGCACCGCCATCACCGTCCGCGATCTCGAGGAGACGGTATCGCGCTATCTGGGCGCGGCGCGGACGCAGGCTTCCCTGCAGGGCTTTGCGCAAGCACATCGCGTTGATCTGCAACCGGGCATGGAAGCGGATATCGAACTTCTACGCCATTGCGAATACCTTCTGGCGAGCGCCATCGGCGCAGCCTCGGCGCGGCTCGTTCTCGCCCTGCTGCTGCGCCGGCGCAACGTGTCGGCCAAGGCAGCGCTGCGCCTTCTCGATGATGCCTCGGCGGCTCTCCAGTATAATCGCGACCTGCTGCATACGGCGCTCGATGAGGTCAATCAGGGGATTGCGGTTTTTGATCGTGATCTGCGGCTGATCACGTGGAACCGTCGTTTTGATGCACTGCTGGAACTGCCGACGAACCTCATCAGCATCGGCACATCGGTGCAGGATATCATCACCTATCTTGCGAACCGCGGAGAATTCGGAGCGGGCAGTGCGGCCGAGCTTGTGGCGGCACGACTGGCCGCATTCCTTGCTACCGGCAAAACGCAGCGCCGGCCGTTCCTCGCGCTCGGCCTCATCCTCGAAATCAGAACGGCACGACTGCCGGGTGGTGGCTATGTCTCGACCTTCAGCGATGTCACCCAACAGGTGCAGGCGGCTGAAAATCTCGAACGCGTCAACGCAAGCCTCGAAATCCGCGTGCGCGAGCGCACCGATCAGCTGATGCGTCTCAACGACGAGCTGGCGCGCGCCCGGGCGACGGCGGATGAAGCCAACCTCGGAAAAACCAAATTTCTTGCAGCCGCCGGCCATGACATTCTGCAACCCCTCAATGCGGCCAGGCTCTATGTTTCAGCCCTTCTCGAGCGCGGTTCATCAAGCGAGCACAACCGGCTGGTCAGCAATGTCGACCAGTCGCTTGAGGCGGTGGAAGAAATCATCGGCGCCTTGCTTGATATTTCGCGTCTCGACACGGGGGCGCTCAAGACCGAGATCACATCCTTTCCGCTTGGCGACTTACTGCGCCAGATCGACATCGAATTCGTTCCAACCGCGCGTGATCGGGGGCTTGACCTTGTTGTCCTTTCAACTGAGCTGTGGGTGACGTCCGATCGCCGATTGCTGCGCAGGCTGCTGCAGAATTTCGTGTCAAACGCGCTGAAATACACCAGGGAAGGGCGCGTTCTTGTCGGCTGTCGGCGGCGCGGCGCGCACCTTGATGTGCAGGTATGGGATAGCGGTCTTGGCATACCTGAGCACAAACAGGAGGTGATCTTTCGCGAATTCGAACGGCTCGATCAGGGTGCACGCATGGCGCGCGGCCTGGGCCTTGGTCTGTCGATTGTCGAGCGCATCGGCAAGGTGCTTGACCATCCCATCATGCTGCGCTCGTGGCCGGGGAAGGGCTCGATGTTTTCAGTCAGCCTGCCACGTACAGTTGCGCGGGCAGTGCCGGCCAGCGCACGCGCGGACCCGACATCAGCCAATGCCTTTGCTGGAATCGAGGTTGCCTGTATCGACAACGACGTCACCATCCTCGATGGCATGTCGGTGTTGCTGAGCGGCTGGGGCTGCACGGTGGTCACGGGCCAGACCAGCGGCGAGGTGATGGAGAGCTACGCTGCAAAAAAAACGGAGCCCGCCGTTGTTCTTGTCGACTACCATCTCGACAGGGGCAGCGGCATCGACGCCATCGCCGACCTGCGGCGGCACTTCGGCGCTCGTCTGCCGGCAGCGCTGGTGACGGCCGATCGATCTCCAACGCTGCGTGCCGAGGCCGCTTCAAGCGCGATTGCGATTATTAACAAACCGGTGCGGCCGGGTGCGCTCAGAGCGCTCGTGGCGCAACTGCACGCGCAACGCACGGCTGCGGAATGACGGTTGGCCTGCAGCCCTCATGTCAGCTCAACGCTGGCAGCGTGCCGTTGCCCGCCTGCCAGGCGGCAATATCGATCTTGGAGGCGGCGATCACCGCCTGCGTCCGGCTTTCGACGTCGAGCTTTTGCAGGATCGCCGAGACATGCGTCTTGACGGTCGCCTCCGACACTCCCAGCTCATAGGCAATCTGCTTGTTGAGAAGCCCCTCGGTCAGCATCATCAGGACACGGACCTGTTGCGGCGTCAGCGTCGTCAGACGGTTAATGAGGGTCGCTGTTTCCTGGTCGTTATCAGCGCCGCGCCCCAATTCCGGCGGCAGCCAGATACCGCCATTCAGGACGTGCTGGATTGCGTGCCTCATCAAGTCAGCACCAAGCGATTTGGGAATGAAGCCCGAGGCACCAAAATCGATGCAGCGCCTCATCACCCCGTGATCTTCATTGGCTGAGACGACGACAACAGGGATCGCCGGATATTGGGCACGCAGATACATCAATCCTGAAAAACCCCTGACGCCGGGCATCGCCAGATCAAGTAGGACAAGATCGACATCGCTGCGCTCGGCCAGCAGCTTGGTGACTTCTTCAAAAGCGGCAGCCTCTGCCATGGTCAGGTCGGCGTCAAACCCGCTCAGCGCCTGGCGCAACGCGCCGCGAAACAGCGGATGATCATCAGCGATGACGATCGAATAGGCGTGGGCCATCAGGCTGCTCTCCTTCCCCAAGCCACAGCGTATCGATGGCCTCATTTAAACAATGCGCGGTCACGAAAACAAGATCGCTTCACTATCCGCCAGATTGCGTCATACGTCCAAGCCAATTAGCGTCAACCAACCACCAAGCAGGGATATTGCCTCATGTCGACCCCAAGCCTGCCCTTCTTTCCCAATCTTGAACCTTACCGGCGTGGAACCCTCAAAGTAAGCCCGCGCCATACGCTTTATTTCGAAGAGTGCGGCAACCCCGCAGGCAAGCCCGTCGTGTTGCTGCATGGCGGGCCGGGAGGGGGCGTCAATCCGCTGATGCGGCGCCTGCATGATCCACAGGCCTATCGCATGGTTCTCTTCGACCAGCGCGGTTGTGGACAGTCGACACCCTACGCCGATCTCGAGGATAATACGACTTGGTCGCTCGTTGGCGATATCGAGGCGCTGCGACAGCATCTGAGCATACAGCGATGGCAGGTGTTTGGCGGTTCCTGGGGCTCGACATTGGCGCTCGCTTACGCACAGGCGCACCCGGAACGGGTGAGCGAGCTGGTATTGCGCGGGATATTCCTGCTGCGTGAAGCCGAAATCCGTTGGTTCTACCAGGAAGGAGCGAGTTGGGTTTTTCCGGAAGCATGGGAAGGTTTTCTGGCGCCCATTCCGCTTGCCGAGCGCGGCGATATGATCACCGCCTACCATCGGCGCCTGACGGGCAGCGATCAAACCGCACAGCTGGAGGCCGCCCGCGCCTGGAGCCGGTGGGAGGGTTCGGCCCTGTCGCTGCTGGAAGACCCCGGGCGTGTGGAGCGGTTCGGAAGCGACAGCTACGCACTCGCCTTCGCGCGCATCGAGAACCACTATTTCGTCAATCGCGGTTTTCTGCGACAGGACGACCAGCTGCTCGCCGATGCTCACCGGCTCAAGGGCATTCCCGGGCGGATTGTGCACGGGCGCTATGACATGTGCACGCCGGCCAAGAATGCGTGGGACCTCAGCAAAGCGTGGCCGGATGGTGATCTGACATTTGTCGGTGATGGCGGCCACGCGCTGAGCGAACCGGGCATTGCGCGCGGCCTCGTTGCTGCAACTGACGCCTTCAAGTCGCGCGCCCCGTAGACGCAAGCCGCTGCGCCAAGACCGGCAGCTTCCAGGCAAGCCAGATTGCGCTGACGATGTTGCCAAGGATGAGAAGAGCCACGATGAAGCCCGCCGCATGCAGCTTCCGGGGCTCGGCGATCCAGAAGAGCGTCGATGTGACGGCAAAACCAAGGTAGAGATCGCTGAAGGTCACCACCCCCCAGGGATCATCGCCAATACGGATGAACGCAGCGATCATATCTTCGGCAAGTGCCGCGCGGATGAT
>FSSH01000100.1_pt2 | contig 11256 bp, 11 predicted proteins | sample 1166101 | NCBI WGS metagenome assembly FSSH01 (sample SAMEA32972668, study PRJEB13176) | freshwater metagenome | biome: Drinking water system; feature: Biomass in drinking water that filtered by 0.45 um membrane; material: drinking water | place: USA | collected 2012-12-20 | depth 0 m | reverse complement strand
GCGTGAGCAGATGTTTCTGGCGCCAGAACGCCCTCGGTTTCACCCGTGCCGAATTTGTCGCCATTTGGTGAGAAACGCTTGGCCAGGCCATAGCCCATGAACGAGGCGGCGATGGCCCCGCCAGGTGTCACACCCATCCACAATCCCACCAGCGAGGAGCGGATCAACGTCAGCCAGTATTTCGGCAGGCTCGCCCAGGTCTTCAGCACGACCTTGAGGTCGATCGCCGCCTTCTTGCCCTTGAAGGCAAGCCCTTCCTCCATGGTCACCAGGATTTCGGACACTCCAAACAGACCGATCACCACAACCAGGAAGTCAAAGCCACGCAAAAGCTGGGGGTTATCGAAGGTCATCCGCAGATCGCCCGAGACAGAATCAAGGCCCACGGCTGCGAGCAAAAAGCCAATGCACAGGGAGACGAGGATCTTGGACCTTTTGTCCTTGCCTAGGCCGATGAAGGAACAGAAGGTGAGGAAGAAGACAGCGAAATATTCCGCCGGCCCGAATTTGAGCGCAAAGCTGGCGACCAGCGGCGCCACAAATGTAATCAGGATCACGCCGGCCAGCGCGCCGATGAATGAAGCCGTAAACGCTAATGTCAGCGCTTCTGCGGCACGCCCTTGCTGAGCCATCGGATAGCCGTCAAAGGTGGTTGCCACCGACCACGCTTCGCCCGGGATGTTGAACAGGATCGAGGTGATCGCCCCCCCGAACAATGCGCCCCAGTAAAGCGACGTCAGAAGAATAATGGCTGAAACCGGCTCCATGCCGAATGTCAGTGGCAGCAGGATCGCCACGCCATTTGGGCCGCCAAGGCCCGGAAGTACACCAACGACGATGCCAAGCAGCACGCCGATGATCATGAACCCTATATTCTTGAACGAAAGGGCTACGTAGAAGCCGTTGAGCAGGTCGTTCAGATTTTCCATGATGTGACAGGCCTTCTTTTTATCACAGACCCAAAAGGGCTTCGACGGGCCCCTTCGGCAGCGGCACCTGGAACCAGATTTCAAAGATGAGGAAAGTGGCGACGACAAATGCGACTGCGCTGACGCATGAGCGGGCGACACTGAATTCACCAAGCCAGACCATGAAGATCGCCAGGAAAAGGGCAGACGACAAATAGATGCCGAACCAGTCGATGCCGATGGTGAAGATGATGAGTGGTATCAAAACTTTGGAAATTCTGACGAGTTGCTCATAAGTCACGAAAATCTCGGGCTTGGCTCTGAGCGCGACCACGAACGTAAAGGCTGATCCGAGGAACATGATCACCGCAAGCCGCGCGGGAAAATAACCCGATTGCGGACCATCGCTGGCCCAACCGGCGCCTCGCGTGTAATTATCGTAGAATGCGACGACCGACAGTAAAAGAAAAAGGCAGGCGACAGTCAATTCTACGGTGCGGCGCGAAATACCGCGTTCGGCTTGCGTATCTTCCATGATGACGTTTCCCTCAATGCAATAAGCAAACAAAATCAAGGGATGGTCAGAGCCGACCATCCCTTGTGTTTCGCTACTTCACCTGGCGAGGAACCCTGCCTTGTCCATAAGATCTTTATGGCGTTGCTCATCCACCGTCAGGAATTCAACGAAGGCAGCACCTGAGCGAAAATCAGGAAGGAGCGCAGTGCGAGCAAGATACTCTTTCCACTCAGCTGTATCCTGAACTTTCTTGAACAGGTCGACGTAAAAATCGCGCTGCTCATTGCTCACGCCGCCCGGCATGAACATGCCACGCAACATGTTATACGTGAACTTGATACCCTGTTCAGCGCAAATCGGGATGTCCGACCACGCTGTTGTGTCAGTGATCTTCTCTTTGTAGGCCATCCGCTTGGGCGAAAGCAGGCAAAGAGGACGGGCATTGCCGGCACGCCAACTGGCGATCTCCTCGGAGGGATTGCCGGTTGAACCTTCAATATGTTTACCCGCCAGCTGAACTGACGTCGGGCCGCCGCCTGCATAGGGGATATAGGTTATTTTCGCTGCTGCTTCGTCGCCGAGCGCCCAGGTGATCAGGTGATCCTCGCGCTTGGAGCCGGCCCCGCCGATGCGGATGTTCTGCCCGGTTTTCGCGGCGGCCATCAAATCCGCCGCGGTTTTGTAGGGCGCGTCATTATAGGTCCACAGCAGGAACTCATCCTGCGCCAGCATCGCGACAGGGGTGAAGTCGCGCCAGCTCACCGGCAATTTCGACGAGAGCGGCGTCATGTAGAGACCCGACGATGTGGTGAGCAGTTTGTGCGCGTCGCCTTTCGCGGCCTTGATTTCCAGCATGGCCTCGCCACCCGCAGCTGCAGGTTTGTTGACGACAATCACCGGTGCTTTGGTCAGATTGTTTTTGGTGATGGCACCCTGAATGGTCCGCGCCATCTGGTCCGAGGCGCCACCGGGCGCAAAGGGGACAACAATTTCAATTGGTTTTGTCGGTTCCCAGGCAGCAGACGCTGTCCCACAAATACTAAGTGCGCATGCTGATACAACTAGCGTAAGCCCTTTGATTTCCATTGCCTTCCTCCATTTAATTTTTGCGGACGCCGATATCTGCAAACGTTGTTGCAGCGGATATAAAACTCATTATTCATAATTCAAAATAAAAGACAAGTTAATTTTTGATGAACGCGTCCGCTGCGAAACGTCGGACACAGACATGGAGCGATTGAGGCGACGCTTCCGGTCATCCATCGGAACAGGCGAGAAGAGATCAAGACAGGCGAGAAGAGGTCAAGAGACGTGGCTGGACAGCACGTGAGGGGCCAAGCAAAGGACATTCTGCCCGTGCGGTCAACTCGCCCGATCACGGAGGGGCGGCGGTGGTCGATATCCTTCTCGGTTTCAGCAAGCGCTTTGCCGAGATCGGGACGCTTGATGGTGAGGCGCATTGCGTTGTAGCGATCCTTACCGAGACTGTTACAAGACGTCGGATTCCTAGTCTGTAGCTATATCGAAATGCAAAACGTCTTCGCGGCATCCAAGTTTTGTATAGAGCGCTATGGCGGGTTCATCGCCATAGTCAGCTTGCACAAAAATGACTTTCGCTCCTCTGGATGACGCGATTGGCTTCAGGGCGACGATCAGTCTTGTTGCGACCCCAGCGCGACGATTGCTTTCGAGCACGGCGAGATCGTAAATGTAAAACTCACTGCGCTCCTGCTCAAATTTCATGAGCTCATAAGCAGCAAGCGCACCAATTACCCTGCCCTCTTGAATGGCTACAAGACCAACAAAGCTTTCCGATCTCAGCAGTTTAGCCACATACTGGGGCGTTGGGCGCTTGCTCACATACGACTCAGAATCATCAAAAGCTTCTGCAAATACATCGAGCATAGCCTCCATCAGAGAATGATCATCGGCCTCTATTTTCTTGATTTCGATTTGCACAGTCGGCTCTCGCTGGGTGCCTAACACTCAATGCATTAAACAGAAAACTCGTGTTACTCTAGGCCTAGGTCGCGTACGCCGCTACCGACCCAAGCCCATCGCCCATCGGTTCGCCGATGATCCGATAGGTCCCGGCACTGATCAGGATCACATCGCCCTCGGTGATTGTCGCGGCCTGCGAGCGGCGGATATCGATGCCGATTGTCGGCAACACGGCGCGCCATGGCAGCGATCTTCGCAATATGGCGGCCAACGACCGGCATCACCGGGCTTCATCGAACGTCAAAGCGCGCATGATGCGCAGGCCGATCCTCTCGCCAACCGCCGGAGCGAACCCGCTGGAAATGTCCGTTTCGATAGCAGCCGGCATCCCCGGGACGGCGATGCTGGCCCGGCGCCGGTCGGCAATGCGCCTGACCGAGAGGACGATGCCTGACAGGGCGCCCGTGCCGCCTTCAGTGACCTGCAGATCATGCGGGCGGACATAAAGTGACCCCGGGCCCGGCGTGTTGAAGTGCGCCATCCCGTAGATCGGCAACTCGCCCAGGAAGACCTGGCCACCGGCGAACTCGACGGGCAGCCGGTTGGTCTCGCCAAGGAAGCCGCACACAAAGGACGTCTCCGGCCGTTCGTAGACGTCGTCGGAGGTTCCGACCTGCTCGATCGCGCCCTGGTTGAGGATCGCCACCCGGTCGGCCAGTTCCAGAGCCTCGTCTTGGTCATGGGTCACGAACAGCGTGGTGTGACCGGTGCGGGCGTGCAGGTCGCGCAGCCACCGTCGCAGGTCCTTGCGCACCTGGGCATCCAGCGCACCGAAGGGTTCGTCAAGCAGCAGCACCCGCGGCTCGATGGCCAGCGCACGTGCGAGCGCGACGCGCTGGCGCTGGCCGCCCGACAGTTGGGCCGGAAATCGTTTCTCCAGCCCGCCAAGCTGCACGAGGTCGAGCAGGGTGCCGACCCGGCTGCGGATTTCGGCCACAGACGGGCGTTCGCGTCGCGGCCGGGCGCGCAGCCCATAGGCGATGTTGTCTTCCACGGTCAGGTGGCGGAACAGGGCATAGTGCTGGAACACGAACCCGATCCGGCGATCGCGCAGTGTGAGGTTGTTTGCCTCGACATCCCCGAACAGGATCCGGCCGGCGTCCTCCACCTCGAGCCCTGCAACGAGCCGCAGCAGCGTCGTCTTGCCCGAGCCCGACGGCCCGAGCAGCGCCACCAGTTCGCCGGGCTCTACGTTCAGCGAGACGCCCCGCAGCGCCTCGAAGCCGCCGAAATGCTTGCGGAGGTTCTCGATCGAAAGGGCGACGGTCATGGTTTGGTTCCCAGGTCTTACAACGGGCGGGTAGCGGCGAGTTCGTCCGCGTAGCGCCATTCTAGCAGTGCCTTGGCCAGCAATGTCAGCAGGGCCAGCAGAGCCAGCAGCGAGGCGACGGCAAAGGCCGCCACCGAATTGTATTCGTTGTAGAGAATCTCGATGTGCAGCGGCATCGTCGTGGTCAGGCCGCGGATGCGCCCCGACACCACGGAGACGGCGCCGAATTCGCCCATCGCCCGCGCATTGCACAGCAGCACGCCGTAGAGCAGGCCCCAGCGGATGTTCGGCAGGGTGATGGTGAAGAACATCCACCACGGGCCAGCGCCCAGCGTCAGCGCCGCTTCCTCGTCGGCTGAACCCTGGGCCTGCATGATCGGCAGGATTTCCCGGCAGACGAACGGGAAGGTGACGAAGATCGTGGCCAGTACGATTCCCGGCACGGCAAAGATGATCTGCACGTCATTGTATGCCAGCCATGTGCCGAACACGCCTTGCGCACCAAACAGCAGCACATAGACGAGACCGGTGATCACCGGCGAGACCGAGAACGGCAGGTCGATCAGGCTGACCAGCAGGTTTCGACCGGGAAACTCGAAGCGGGCGATGACCCATGCCCCCGCCACGCCGGTGACGACATTGATCGGCACGGCGATGGCCGCCACGAGCAAGGTGAGGCGGATGGCGGAGTGTGCGTCAGGCTCCCGGATCGCTGCCACATAGACATCCCACCCCTTGCGCAGGGCCTCGGTGAACACGCTCAGCAGCGGCAGAACCAGCATCAGGCTCACGAAGGCGAGAGCAATGCCGATCAGCACGACGCGAACCGCAAGGCTCTCGCCGCGCGCGGGCTGACGTGCTGCCGGGGCTCGGTCGCGGGCGCTGTCAACCATTGCCGATACTCCGGCGAAACGAGGCGTGGAACAGGTTGAGGCCTAGAATGAGCACGAAGGACAGAACAAGCATCAGCACACCGACGACCGCCGCCCCCGCATAATCGAACTGCTCGAGCCGGATCACGATGAGCAGCGGCGCGATCTCTGACACCAACGGGACATTGCCGGCAATGAAGATCACCGAACCATATTCGCCGACACCCCGCGCGAAGGCGAGTACAAAGCCTGTGATGAGGGCCGGCAGCAGCGGTGGCAGAAGGACGGTCCAAATGACACGCAAGCGATTGGCACCGAGTAGTGCGGCCGCCTCCTCGAGTTCGCTCTCGAGTTCCTCCAGCACCGGCTGCACGCTGCGCACGACGAAAGGCAGGCCAATGAACACCAGCGCCACGGCGACACCCAGCGGCGTGTAGGCGACGCGAATGCCGTAGGGGTCCAGAACTGCGCCGACGATGCCGTTGGGTGCGTAGATGGCCGCAAGTGCAATCCCCGCTACGGCGGTGGGCATGGCGAAGGGCAGGTCGACGATCGCATCGACAAGGCGGCGACCTGGAAAGTCGTAGCGCACGAGGATCCACGCGATGAGCAGGCCAAACACCGCGTTGACCATCGCAGCCAGCAACGCTGCTCCAAATGACAGCCGCAATGCGGCCAGGGTCCTGGGCGACGTCGCAATCTCCACGAACGTTCCCACCCCCGTACTCGCCGACTTTGCAACCAGCGCCGCTAGCGGGATCAGCACGATGCACGACAGCGCCGTGACGGTGATCCCGAGCGAGAGATGGAAGCCGGGCAGGATCCGCCGGGCATGCCCCCTCGGGTGCAAAGCGGGTCCTGGCATGTCTCACCGTGCCGGTTTGTAGAGCTGGTCGAACGTGCCGCCATCGCCAAAATGCTGGGGCTGTGCCTTCGCCCAGCCACCGAATGCGCCATCGACGGTGACCAGTTCCAGTGCCTTGAAGCGGGCAAGGTCTTCAGCCCTGGCATGCTGCTGGAAGCGCGGGCGGTAGAAATGCTTGGCGATCAGCGCCTGAGCGGCTGGAGTGTAGAGGAATTCGAGATAGGCCTGTGCCACGGCGCGGGTGCGCTTGCGCTCAACATTGCCGTCGACGAGGGTCACCGGTGGCTCAGCCAGAATGGACAGGGATGGTGTCACGATCTCGAATTTGTCGGCGCCAAATTCCTCGAGCACGAGGAATGCCTCGTTCTCCCAGGCGATGAGCGCATCTCCGATGTTGCGCTGGGCAAAGGTTGTGGTCGAGCCCCGGGCACCGGTGTCGAGCACGATGACGTTGCGAAAAATGGCCGCGATGAAGTCACGCACCTTGGTATCGTCCCCTCCAAAAGCCTTTTGCCCCCACGCCCAGGCCGCGAGATAGTTCCAGCGCGCACCACCGCTGGTCTTGGGGTTCGGCGTGACAACGCCGACGCCGGGCTTGGCGAGGTCACCCCAGTCCTTGATGCCCTTGGGGTTACCCTTGCGCACCAGGAGGACAATCGTTGACGTATAGGGTGCGGAATTGAACGGCAGCCGGGTCTGCCAGTTCAATGGAATCTTGCCGCTGCGCTGGGCGATGGCATCGATGTCGCCAGCCAGAGCAAGCGTGACAACGTCAGCCGCCAGGCCATCGATCACGGTCCGCGCCTGCGCGCCCGAGCCGCCATGGGACAGTCGGATGGCGGCGGTCTGCCCCGACCTGGCCTTCCAGTCGGCAATGAAGGCGGCATTGACCTCGCGATACAGTTCACGCGTCGGATCATAGGACACGTTCAGCAGCTCGACATCCTGCTGAGCCCTCGCCACGCCGGCCACCACCGCGAAACAAAACATCAGCGCCAGAACGGCAAGGGCTTGGTCGAGCAGACGCTTCGTGCAGAATGCGGTCATCTGAGCGCTCCATGGGTTGTGGCGAACGTGGGCGCGCGGGTATTGTGCGCTATCCCGGGCGGGCTGTTTGGCGCTGTCGTCTCGTGCATGGTCATATTCCACTGCCGTCGATGTGGACATCGCCACGCCGCAGCTGAATCTGCGCCAGCAGGTCCCGCAGGGCGGCCCGCAGCAGCGTGCGCGCCACAGCGTCCGCAAGACCAGCCGCGAAGCCTATGGCCAGACTGCCAGTCAACACCATCACGATGACGCCGAACAGGGCTGAAATGACGAGCCGCCACACCACGGCCTCGGCTAGTCTGTCAGCCGACGCCGGCGGTTCCGGGGCCAGCAAACGCAAAACCCGAGCCCGCAGTGGAACGTCCTGGCCAGTAGCACGCTCGCGTCCTGCCGGCCCGGCCTCAACCGCATCGATCACGCCGAGCGCCACGGTCTCGTCGCTCACGCGGTCCATCAAGATGAAGGCCCCGAGGTCGCGGTCGCGCCAATAGGGGTCGACGACCAGCGGCCGGTCTGACGTGATGGTGACATGGCCGATGCCGTTGAGCGGCAGCGTTTCTGCAGCATGCCGCTCGTAGGTCTCGATATCGATCCGGTCGTTGACGGTCAGGATGGCAGGCGCCGTGACGTTGTGAACCCGCAGCAGAATGTTTGCGGGGTCGGGCGGGTTCGTTGACATCCACAGCAACCGGCCGCGAAAGCGGCTGGAGGGGACAAGCCGGTCTCCTGCCGCCACCAGCATATCGCCGCGTGAAGCATCGACCTCGTCGGCAAGACACAGCGTAACCGCCTCGCCGGCGCCCGCGCTCTGCTGCGGGCCGGCGGGTCCAAGAATGCTCTTCACGGTCGAAGCGGTGCCCGAAGGTAGCACGGTGATCGCGTCACCGGTCCTGACTGTGCCCGACGCGACGCTGCCCGAGAGCCCTCGGAAGGTCGGGTCAGGACGGTTGACCCACTGCACCGGAAGCCTGAAGGGTGCGACCTGCGCAACTGGCGCCGATTCCGTATCCACGGTTTCCAGATGGCTCAGCAGTGTCGGACCCTCATACCAGGGCGTATGGGGCGAACCGGCGAGGACATTGTCCCCGGTCAGCGCCGAGACCGGCAAAACGACCGCATCGATGAAGCCAAGCGTCGCCGTGTCGGCATGGAACGCCCGCTCGATCTCACGGAACACCGCCTCGTTATAGCCGACGAGGTCCATCTTGTTGACTGCAACCACGACGCGGCGAACGCCAACCAGCGATACGATGAAGGCGTGACGCAGGGTTTGTGGCAGTAGCCCCTTGCGGGCGTCGACGAGGATCACGGCGAGATCGGCGCCGGTTGCACCGGTCGCCATGTTGCGGGTGTACTGTTCATGCCCGGGCGTGTCGGCAACAATGAAGGCGCGCCGCGGCGTTGCAAAATACCGGTAGGCGACGTCGATGGTGATGCCCTGCTCGCGCTCCGCAGCAAGACCATCGACCAGAAGTGCGAAGTCCGGCGCGGACCCTTGCGTGCCAAAGCGCCGCGAATCCGCCTCCAGATTGTCAAGCTGGTCCTGCGGCACCGCGCCGGCATCGTGCAGGATCCGGCCGATGAGGGTCGACTTGCCGTCATCGACTGAGCCGCAGGTGATGAATCGCAGCAATCCAGGCGCGCGGACGTCCAGCGCGCCTGCCGCCGAATAGCCGCCATGATGAAGATCGAGGGCGGCGCTCATCAGAAATATCCCTCCTGCTTCTTCTGTTCCATCGACGCTGCGCCGTCGCTGTCGATCAGGCGGCCCTGCCGCTCCGACCAGCGCGACAGGCGCATCTCCTCGATGATGGCGGGCAGCGTTGTAGCGCGGCTCTCGACGGCGCCAGTCAGCGGATAGCAGCCGAGGGTGCGGAACCGGACCCAGCGCGTTTCAAGCGTCTCTCCAGGCCGCAGCTCCATCCGGTTGTCGTCACGCATGATCCACGTGCCGTCGCGTTGCACCACCGGGCGCGGCGCGGCGAAATAGAGCGGCACCACGGAAATGTTCTCGGCGGCCACATAGGCCCACACATCGGCCTCCGTCCAGTTGGATAACGGAAACACCCGAAACGTCTCGCCGGGCTTGTGGCGGGTATTGAACAGGCGCCACGGCTCGGGGCGCTGGCCCTTCGGATCCCAGCGATGCCCGGCGGAGCGCAGCGAGAAGATCCGCTCCTTGGCCCGCGAGCGCTCCTCGTCGCGCCGCGCGCCGCCGATGGCCGCATCGAAGCCATGGGTATCAAGCGCCTGCCGCAACGCCTGCGTCTTCATCACGTCCGTATGCACGCGCGAGCCGACACTGAACGGATTGACCCCGGCTGCCACGCCGTCGGCGTTGACGTGGACAATGAGCTCCAGGCCAAGCTCGCTCACGCGACGGTCGCGAAAGGCGATCATCTCGCGAAACTTCCACGTGGTGTCGACATGCAGGAGCGGGAATGGCGGCTTGCCCGGGTGGAAGGCCTTCATGGCGAGGTGTAGAAGCACCGCCGAGTCCTTGCCGATCGAGTACAGCAGCACCGGCCGCTGCGCCGTTGCCGCAACCTCGCGCAACACATGGATCGCCTCGGCCTCGAGCTTCTGCAAATGCGTGAGCTGGATCATGCCGGAGCCACCGGCCTGGTGCGGACGAGGCGCCCATCGGAACCGACATGCAGGCCGCATTCCTGCGCCCCGTCCTGTTCCCACCACCAGCGGCCCGCCCGCTCCTGCTCCCCAGGCTGTACAGCACGCGTGCAAGGCGCACACCCGACGGACGGAAACCCTTGTGCATGAAGGGCGTTGATCGGCACGTCATGCTCGTGCACGAACGCTTCCACGGCAGCCCGTGACCAGTCGAGCAAGGGGTTGACCTTCAGAATGCCGTGCCCGGTATCAAACTCCGCAAAGGCAAGACCACTGCGTTCGCGCGACTGTTCCGCCCGCAGGCCGGTGATCCACACTGCCGCGCCGTTGAGGGCCCGGCGCAGCGGCTCCACCTTGCGCACATTGCAGCAGGCCTTTCGCGCCTGCAAAGAGGCATAGAACCCGTCAATCCCGTCATTGGCGACCAGGGTCTCGACGCTTCCAGTGTGCGGATAATAGGCAAGGATACGCATTCCATAGCGTCGCTCCGTCTCCGCCCACACAGCATAGGTCTCGGGAAACAGCCGTCCGGTGTCGAGCGTGACAATCTCGATCGCCAGGCCTGAGCGCGCAATCACATGCGTTAACGCCTGATCCTCAATCCCGAGGCTCGATGTGAACACGACGCGCCCGCCGGCACGCTCATATGTGAGACGAAGCCGTTCCTCGATATCGAGTGTGGGAAACGACGTGCGGGCCCAGTCTGGGTGGTCTCCAACAGTGATTGGACTAGGCATGTATAGTTCTTCCGCCTGATGCTGCGCTGCAATATATTAGCCAGTGGGCAGCAAAGAGAGAAGGCGATGAGGATTTCTTTGTTTCATGTTCGCTAAGAAGAGTTCATTCGCCAACGGCCCGAAACGGAGAATTTCTGATATTGCTGACAGCAGACGTCAAAGGGATGGACGTCTGATCGATCAGATCGGGAATCAAACTGCCACGCCCATCCCGGCGAGAACGCCTGAGGGCGTCATTCCGGCGAAAAATGGGATTTGGCTGGGGGACTAGGATTCGAACCTAGACTGGCGGAGTCAGAATCCGCTGTCCTACCATTAGACGATCCCCCAACAGGCACGCCTGCCGAACGCTGGCGAGCCAAGCGTCGCGCCTGTCTAGCCAATTCGCCCGTCAACGACAAGGGCAGCCGG
>FSSH01000054.1_pt7 | contig 11261 bp, 7 predicted proteins | sample 1166101 | NCBI WGS metagenome assembly FSSH01 (sample SAMEA32972668, study PRJEB13176) | freshwater metagenome | biome: Drinking water system; feature: Biomass in drinking water that filtered by 0.45 um membrane; material: drinking water | place: USA | collected 2012-12-20 | depth 0 m | reverse complement strand
CCTCAGCAGAAATCTTATAATCTCAAACAGTGATTGATCTTGACTGTACGTGGTTTTATTGATTGATGGGCGGGTCGTGCTCTCTCACCCCACCACCACGACCTTACGTGGAGCTCTTTCGTGAGAGAAGGACGCGCTTTCTTTCCTTTCGTGGCGGAACCTTGGAACTCTTGTTCTTGGGACTTTCGATGATAGAACAGTTGATGCGAATTGAACGCTTGCGTTTTTTCTCTGGTTGTTGAAGAGCGACAGTTTCCTTTGAAGATCGAAAGGTTAAAAGAACGAGCCCGGTATGGGCGGCGAAGGAAAACAAAATCACTGCACACGTCTTGACGTAGTCTGAGCATCGAGGAACGTAGATAAGCCATGCAGGAGCTCTGTAGATGATGGCGCTTGCCGCAAACGATAAGATCATGTTGTAGACCGAGTAGTTGTTGTAGTATTGAGTTGTTTTCTCGAGAATCTCGAAGAATGTGTGGTCTTCCAGGTCTTCGATGTATTCTGTAGGCACTGCATAAATACACAGCGTCCATCCTCCGTGGCGATCCTTTGTTTCAAACTTACCGATGGAGTTGTTATAGCGTGCATCGTTCATTAGTTCGTCGACTTCCCATTGTGGAACGTTGCGAATGCAAAAGGTGTTTCCATCGGCAGAAGGTTCATAGTGCATGGTCGTGCATTCTCGAGAATGCACGGAGTTGTTGAGAGCTGTTAGGTGATCGATGAGTTGCTTTTTCTCCAGAAGTTCCTCTGTACACTGGACAAGTTCTTCGGTATTGAGCTTTCGACCGAGACGAATATATCCGCTGATGTGTTGCTGTTGCTTCAGAAGGTCTTCTGTGCACTGAGCAAGTTCTTTTTCTTTGAGTTGTTGAAGACGGGCAAGTTCAAGGCGATTTGAGCCACTCGCCCAAAGAAACACAATCACGATCGTCGCTGCAATGAGCCACTTCATTGTTGCTGTGTTCTCTTGAAAATACTGAGAAACTTTTTAAAAAAAAATTTACTTTTCAATTTGCTGCTTAAATTTCTGAACGACGTCACTCATTCGAACAAGCTGTTCTGAAGTACGGTCGAACATCTTCCAGATCGACGGAGAGTTGAGGTAGTCGACAATAGGACATACGATTTTAACCACGGTGATCAATGGTACAATGACGACGATGAAAGACGCGCCAATCATTTCCATGGCAAATACGAGTATTCCGAGCGCAAAGGAAGCTATCGAGGCGAAAAGTTGGGTCAAAGGAATCACTGCGTTAAAGAGAGTTTCCATAATGCCGTGGACGCCGTAATTTGTTGAATGAGGTTTGAGCTTGCAGTCGATGGGGCGAGTACAAGTTAAAAATTCTTCACATACAGAAAATCCCATCGTACAACCGTAGAAAAGTTGGTAGTCAATGTCTTCTTCCGCGCATCGACATTCAAACGTGGCATCTTTGATTTGCTCAGCTTCGATCGACACTACAAAACATGCGAGTGTGGTAGCGATGATTAAAATGAACGACTTGTTCATTTTTCTGGGAGGATTATTCTTTTTTTTTTCCTCTTCAAAGAAAACGAGAAAAAAAAATGTTAAAAAATCCTCCAAATTTATTCGGATTTAGTTTCGACGATCGGTTGGAGCCAGTGTTTGAAACGCTGAATGTCGACACTGAATTTCACAAGCTCTGACGAGAGAAAATCGCAGGTGCGTTGAAGAGAAATCCATGCGAGTATTTCATCGCGAAAAAGCAAAATGAGAGATATGACAAGGGCTGCAACTAAAAGTGGCAACGAAAACCAGATGGTGACTGCTACCACATAGAGGATAGACGTCACGGTGATGAAAATGGTGAGGAGAACAGCCGCTGTAAGAAGTAAGAAAAGGCGTCCAAGTTCAGTCCAAACAGATAAGATTTCGATTGCAAATGAATCCTCTGGTACGAAGTAGCTAAGGAATGCAAGTGCAAGTGTGCACGCAACCAAGAACCGATGCATTTTTGAAGGTTGGTTTTTTTTCCAGAGAGAAACTTTAAAAAAACTAAAATCCAAAAAAAAAACACTTTTCCTTTAAGTCTATCGACTTTTCTCTTAAGAATGGCAACTGAGTATCTCAACGCTCCCTACGAACCAAAAATCGAATGCACTTGGGTGAAGTACATGCGACTTGAGTTCGCTGATGTCAACTTAGCAAGCTTCAAGATGGAAGTTTGTGTCAATGAAGACAATCTTGTGGCGGCGACAAGACACAAAGTTCGCACGACAATTGATCTTGCCGACGACCCTCACTCTCATTGGGTTGTAAAGTATCTTCCAGTGGGTGCAAGAACACTCGTTTGGACGACAACACACACTCGTCCTCTTAAAAGCATGCACGACTTCAAAGACGAGAAGGATCGCCGAGAACAACGAAGAGCAGAGCGTAGACAAACTTTCACTAATTAAACCCTCGTAGTTGTTTTATTGAGTCCTTGGCACTTTTGCGTACATGGCAAAGTCGCTGCGCATTGAATCTCGTTTTTCCTGAGAAGGTGTTGGTGTGCGTCGTTTCCTTGTATCAGGTTGAATTGATTGTGGTGCGAAACCTTTCGATTGTTGTGGTGGCAACGGTAAAGACGAAGGGTCTGAAAGTTTTTCAGCTTCGCGTTGACGACGTTCTTCCGCTTGTTCTCTGGCGATCTCGGCGGCGTGGGTTTTCTTGTATTCTTCGATGGCGGCGTCGGGGTATTTGATCTTACCTCGAATGGAGTAGTCTTGATAGAGTTTGCGTAGGTCGCGTTCAATGTTCACCGGAAAGTATCGACGGACATCCATGCCTTCGGGAATGTATGGGCTTTCCTTCAGCCAGTTGTAGGCGAGAGCGGTTTCAACGTCGAGCTTTTCTACGTTGCCGTGTTCGTCGACGTACTCCATGGGCAAAGCGGCGATGGTACTTGCATGCTTGCGTGCAGCATTGCGCATTGCAGTTGCCTCTGCTGAAATAACGTTGTGACCAAGTACAATGGTGTCGATGTAGTTGCGCGACGCAGTTGATTTCTTGGCGAGAAGCGAGTGCTTTCCCTTTGGTCGAACGTCGTAGGTTTGAGGCAAGAATGGAAGAAACTCCACAGTGTCGCCGATGAGCACTGTTCTCGGACGAATGTCCTTGTGGCAGATGGCATTCATCATGATCTCTAGGATGTTGTTTGTAGTGCCTTTGCAGAGAAAGTCGACGGCAAGAGACACCTTGGACTCTACGTGAACCACGCGTGCATTCGACGAAAACTTGTCGTTGGCCTTGCTCAAGGTGAAGACGTTGACCGCTCGTTTTTGCAGTTGTTCGTTGGGGTTGACTGGATTTTGCCAGTCGATGACAACGCTCATCTCGCTGATGTAGGTTACCCACGAAGCGGCCATTGGTCTGTTGAAGTGACAGGCGCTCTCCAGCCACGTTATGATGTCCGATACCTTGCCAAGATCGATAAAGTTGCGATTGATGTAGGTTTCGTTGGTTGCTTCATCTCGAAACTGCGCGTACTTGGGTGCCTTCGAAGTGATTTTCCCGAGAGCTTCTGCAAGTCGAAAGATGATGGTCCATGCACGAGGAACAAAGATCTCGGTGAATACTCCAAGTGTGATGGCAAAGATGGCTGTGTCTCCGTCTGTGAAGGTCAGAGGTGAAATCAACTTGAGTTGATCGTGTGTGTAGGGTTGCTTAGTGATGGTTCCGTCGGTGTTCATCAGACAGAGCGGTGATAGAATGGTGTTGCGAATCAGATAGATAGCGTGATCGATGGTCAGGGTTATACCGTCGGCGTAGATGCGTTCGGTGGCGCGGGGAATCTTTTCGATGAAGGGGAAAACCGCTGCCAACGCCGAATAGACGGCAGACCAATAGCTTGCCAATAAGTCCAAGCATGGGTAGGGAGCTCCACCAGTGCGCATCAGATGAACATAGGCAAAATGCACGTCGTAGCTCTCCTGTAACATAGCAGTGTGGCTTGCTCCTGTGCTGGCGAGAATCGAATCGACTCGACCTGTTCCAAATTGAATGCTCTGCTCCGAGACGCTCGATGCTCCGAGACGCTTCATCTTGGCTGGAATGAGGATTGTTCGCTCTCGGCTTTTCACCGACGTGTCTTCTCCCAGATAGAACTCGTCGTTGCCGCTCTTCAAGCAGGCACCGTGATGTGGCGTGATGATTGTCATGGACTTTCTCTCTATTACCGAGGCAACGCCTCCAACGTTGCTATTTCCCATTGTTAAGAGGTTGCGCGAAACTTCGTGTTCGGTCACGCGTCCCTTTTCAACGGAAAGTGCAGTGACTGCTTCGGGTGGCTTGTGTTCCTTGGTTGCGTCGTTGAATGGTGTGTATTCGTCCTCCACCTTGACGATGCCGTCCTTGGACGAGTAGGAGAATGGAGCGCATGAACTCGACGTCATGGACACTTGGAAGGCGTCCGGGTTGGTAATCATCTGCACCATCTTCAGGACGTAGGACTTTCCCGTGCCTGCATAGCCAAACAAGTTGTAGTTGGGGATGATCGTTGGCTGGTTAAACAGCTTGTCGGTGTGGTGGCAATGCGTGGAGCGGAGAACAGCCAAGCGCATGAGAATAGCGATTGTGTGAAAATGGTGAATACCAATGTTCTCCATGTGTGTGTACTGCCAGAGCATGTAGTTGGCAAAGGTGGAGTCGATGTTCCACGCGATTTGAGGAAGCTCGTAGAAGATGGACTCGCCTTTCTGTGTTTTACTGTTGAGACGTCGGGCGCATCCTTGTAGTAGTTCTGTTGAATCTCCGTTCTCCGTGAAATACGACTTGAATACGCGCATACCCTCGGTCTGGAGAAGTGCCGTGAAGTCTCGAATGTCTTCTTTGCAGAGATAGGGGGCGAGTTCCTGCAGTTTCGTGAGGTTGTTGTGATAGTTGATGCGAGCTCGATCAAAGTCATGCATGATGCGAACAACCGCATTGGCCTGCCCGGGTTTGTTGAGCATGCTCGACAAGCAGAGCTGCTGTTGTAGCTTGAAGACGTTCTTTTCGACGTAGGGCTGACTTCGAAGCTTCTGGGCTATGGGCTCTGGCATCACGTTTGCCCACTGGCGATCGAACATCACGGCGGCACGAAAAGACTCCGAGTCAACGTTCACCGTCGACGAGATTGTATTGTTGTGCGCCTGAATGTGTGCTCTTTGACGTTCGCTCACCGCCGTGGTCAGTAGTTTGAGTGTGGACGAGGTGTTGTCCGTGCACCAGGGCTTCACCATGGTGAAGAAGTTCTTGTGCGTCAGAACTTCGGCGCTGACTCCGAACACGCATTGATCGAAAGGCGTCGTGAAGTAAGAGTAGGGATCTTGTTCGTCGGTGCCAGAGCGCGTGTAGTTGTTTTCATCGAGTTGCGTTTCGCAGATGTTGATGCCCTCCGAACGAAGACGCTTCAATACCGCAGGATTGTCCATGGTAAAGTGGATTGTGGGATTGATGAGAGCGTAGACGTGACAAGCCGCGAAGCTCCGACGTTTGCCGCAGGTTGCGAGATTTCCTCCGGTGATCGAATGATCGAGAAGAGGGCGATAGCAGATAGCGTCGATGTCGACATCGTCGTCCGCTTCGGTGAGACTGCAAAAGTACTGTTCCACAGGCTGAAGTTCGAGACACTCATCGCAGATCTTTTCTGAGCAGCCTTCGTTGAGACAGCGATTCTCGTAGCAAACGAAGATGTTGTAGAGATCCAGAGGTGAGGTGATGTCGTGTCCTAGACCGTGAGCCAGTTTGCCGATGGCCGACGTGGACGAAGAAGAGGCGGCCTGACTTTTCGCAAAGGCTTCGCGTGTCTTACTTCGATTTTCGTTGGAGCGCATCACTCGGTTGTTGAGCTGACTTAGATTCTTCGATGCATACTGCTCTATCTTCTGTTGAACGTGCTCTTCGATTTCCTCTTCGGAGAGCAAGGAATTGACGGGAATCGAGAGCACTTCGTTGGTGAATTGAATGCGCATGTGATTTTCGATGATCTGCCTGGTCACGGGAAGAAACTGAGCGTCGTTGCCAACGTTCTTGTTCTGGCGTTCAATGTAGTCGAAGAGAGCCTGCAGTGGAATGATCTTGGGGTCGGCAAAGAGGAACCAAACGCGATAGCCGCGAACGTTCAACGATGAGTAGAGATCCTCGATCGAAAAGACGATGCCTTCATCGGTGTGCGTTCTTCTAAAGAGAGGTTCAACAATGGTGTAGACCTTCTTGAAGCTTCTCGACGTTTCGGCAACGGAGAAGAACGTTGAAGCCGTTGGCAAGTCGGTTATGCTGTGCATATTGCTATAGCTTCCGATAGCTGGACTGCAAAATGCGTTGATGAACACCACGAGTTCCATGAGCTTCGTTCGACCTGAGACGTTGTTGAATGCCATGCTTCCAAAGGTGCTACCTGCTGTGCATTCGTCTTCTGTCACCGTCACACATACCTTATGGAAGTAGCCGATGACGTCTGGAGGCAGGGTCATAAGCTGGTCGACGCTCGTTAGATGAGCGAACTTTGGAATCCCAATGGAAAACTGCTGCTGTGCTAGCAGGTTGTTCTCGAAGGCTTCAAAATACTTTTCCTTGATCGAGGGGAAAAGTGGGGCGAACTCTTCTCGAGGTTGTCGGTGACTTCTGGGTTTCGGTGGCGATGGTTGCATAGGCGGAGGAGCTTCTTCTTCTTCTTCGCTGTTGTCTTCATCGACAAAGCTTAGAGCAAACGAACTTCTTTTTGGAGGCGATGGAGGTGGCAATGAACTGCAAGCAGAAGATTGTTGATATTCTTCGTTGTCGTCATCGTCGTCGTCAAGCTGAAGGGTTTGACTGTGGTGACGTTGTTGTTGGAGCTCTGGTTCTTCGATAGCATAAACATCTTCATCGTCGCTGCATGTTGACGACGATGAAGATAAAGATGACAACGAAACAATTGTGCTGATTGGACTGTTGTCGTCGTCGAGGTCATCTCGATCGGGCGACGATAGAAACTCGTAGTCACTGTCGCTAAAGTCGCTCATGCTTTTCCAATACTATTTAAATTTTCAATTGGTGAAATCATGAAAAATTTAAAGGCTGGTGATGGCGAATTTAAGAAAATCCCGGGCAGAAAAAAATTTTTTATTTTCTACCTTTTTCTCCTTTTCTTTTAGCGCACCGACGACGACAACAACAACAGTTTGAAATTGACCTGTCCTCGTTGAAAAACAAGAAGAAAGGGGAAGGGGCGTCAAGGGACAAATCACGTGAGAAAGCTTAAGCGAGAAGATGGCTGAAAGCTCGAAGAAAGATTCGGTGTTGAATGTTGCTCGTTTCATTAAAGAAGTTAAAAACTCCACCGTGCCGCAGATTGTCAAAGGGACGTCTGCAACCAGAACTCAAGAGCAATTCCAAAGACCTGAAGCTGTCGATTGGATCAAGCGTTACTTCACGCTTTTGAACGTCGACGTCAAGACTGTGAACAAGCTCAGCAGGCTTCGGAAAATCTACGATACCTACAAGGAGAAGAACGCCCTCAACAAGCCTCGCGAAATCAAAGTTGAGCAGGACATCATAGCTGGCGTGTTGCCGAGTGAACAAGCGGCGACATTGAATCTCACCGACACCTACTATTGTCTCAACAGCGAAGGCGGGAGGGTTTCGGCTCTTCGTTGGGAGTTGATAGCCTACGTCTTTCCGGGTCATTTGAAGAAAGGTGGCGATGAACACTCGTCGCCGGTTGCCTACCTCGAAACGTTCATCAAAACGCTGATCCTACGCTATGGTGGCAACAACAGTCTCGCTGAAATGCCTGCAGCCAATCTTTTCTTCTTTTTGGATCGTGCTCCACAGGGAAAAGGTGCAGTCTATGGGGCCACGCCCGCTCTCTTGACCGCAAACCCTCGATCGTTGGTCGAACAGACAGCCGCTCAGAGAGACGCCTACACCTGGGAGATCTTCGATGCTCACATGACGATGAAGTCCATCAAAAAATATGGTGAGCTCTTCAAGGCTTCCCTGGCAAACGACGGCAAAGCGTCTTCGTCCAAGGACAGCAAGAAGGAAACTTCTTCTCGAGTTGGCGTCGACCCAGTTGCCAAGCTTTTCAAGGAAGGCAACTACTTTATGCAGTTGGACACCGACTGGTGGATTCCCATAGCGGGAACGTATCGTTGTCACGACGACGCGTCGAGTAACTACCTCACCGAAATTTTGAAGCTCAAGCAGAACACCAAGAAGGGAAAGAAGACTGCTGCATCATCGAGCAGCGCTGCCGCCGACGATGATGACGAAGACGAAGGTAAATCCGCAAAACGCAGGAAGCCCTCGAAGCGAATCCTTCGTCATGAACTCGACGACGATGACGACGAAGACAACGACGATGAAAACGTCGAAGCCCAGTCTTCCGATACAAATGACGTTGATGACGATGACGATGACGATGACGACGAAGGAAAGATCGTGAAGAAGCGTCAACGAACCGCGAAGTCCAATGCAGTGCTGTCTTCTCATGGAAAACTTCCACCTTTGAAAAAGTCTGTCGATCAGCCCAAGGCGGCGTCTTCAACGCTTCCGCCTCTGCCCAAACTTCCGAGTGCTTCAACTTCAAAGAGTGCATCGTCGTCGAAAGCGACTATGGACAGCGATGATAACAACAACGCCGAAGGTGGAAACGATGAACTGTCGATGTTCTTGAAGACGCTTAAAGTTCCAGAAGAGAGTGTGCTTAGTCAACTTGAAGAACTGTTTGGCGACGAAGGCACTGAGCTTTGTTCGCGAGGCTATCACGAACAGCTTCACGGCATGTTGTCTAAGCAGACGTCGGAGATGTTCGAGGAAATCGCTTCGCGCGTCAAGGACAATCGCCTCAATCCTACTCACAGGTTCGTTTCTCCTGACAAGCCTGATGGCGAACTCTGCTTCAGGCGTCCTGGAAAGCATTTCCTCATCGCTGAACGTAAGGCTGGTGGTCTCTCGTCGGAAGTTCGTCTTCCTCCTCATCTCTGGGGAGTATTTTCTTTCTTCAACCAGGAAAACAGTGAACTTGCACGAGATAACGTGCGTGGAGCACTTGAAGTTTTTCCAACGGCAAAGACTCACTGGGGCGTTGAAGCTGTAACGCCCCTGGATGCTGAAACTGTTCCGTGCACGCCAGCCAACGCAGGTTTGATCAAGGCAATCAACTTGTCGACTAACGACGCTCTCTTCTACGTGGAGCGCGAACAAAAACGCCTGATGCGTCCAATGATTGTAAAGGCTAGGCTTGCAGAAGAAGCTCTTCGCTCATCTCACTCAGAGCTCGCAGCCCTCTTGGACAAGGCGAACAAACGCATCAAAGAACTTGAAGCTCGACACAAGACGAACTCTGCAAAGTTCACTGGTCTTCGCGAAAAGCTAAAGTCCACGTTTGAACGAACGAAGCAGCTCGAAGCTGAAAAGGCGGAGATGCTCGTCAAGCTCGAACAAGTCGAAGCTCAGCTTGCATCTGCTGCTACCGCCGCTGTTGAAGTTAACGACGACGACGCCGATGGTTACATTTAATTTTACGATGACACCGACGAAGAAAAAAAATAAAATCCCTAGCATGTCCGAAGACACTACGTTGGTCGCCGATGAACGCGTGAAATCCAGAGAAAAGATCGAATTGCTTACACGTCGATTCTTGCAGCTTGAAGCAACGGTTAGACGGCTTGAAGTCGAGAGAGCGCGACTTATTGCCTGTGGTCGAGAAGAAAAAGAAGACGACGACGAAAAGAAATTTTTCAACGTGAGAAAAATCGAAAGTTTTCCTCCGTCGAAGAAGGATGCTTGACGTTCTACGTGCAATCGAAACCGACTATCTCGTTGGCAAGGCCGAGTCGAAGTTCCTATTTCCAGAGAAACTCAGATCTCTTCCTCCGCCACGACAACCGCCACCAATACCTTTGTTGCCGCCTCTATCGCCGTCTGCGGATGCCCGTCAGGTTAAAAAAGAGCTAGATCGATTTCGACTGCTCAACGAACAAAGACTTCATCAAATCAAGAAGGACGAAAGACGTTGGACGGAGGAGGAGAGAGCCAGAGAGAAGGGAAGAAAAAACTACATTGCGCAGATACAACGATACCATTCGTGTTGCATGACCTGTAGGTTTGAACACGTTCACAGTGCAAACAAGCAGTTCTTCGTTGGTGAAAAGCTCTTGTGTGCCACGGGAGAGGTCTACGTGTGCAATGCAACATTGCTCGTCCATCAGTGTGGATCCATGTGTCGCAACGTTGTCGTGGGTTCGGAAGGAAGCGTCTGCGGGCTAACGGGAATTTGCATGGATCGTCTCGTTTCCCTGGCGAGAAGTGGAAAGGATCGAGACACGCTCATGTGCGGTGGTGTAACCTACGTGCAAAGCAACTATGGATTTCACGCAAGCGACACGCAAGATAACGCCGACGACGCTCAACGAGAGCACGGTGTCGCCGACGCTGATCTCGACGAATTCGCCAAAGACGACTACGAAGAGCACTTTAAACGCGAAGCCGATGGATCTTTCGGCGCCAGTCTCAACGATTTTAGCGAAGGTGGAAGCGGCGGCTACACGCGGGAATACTGCGAAGAAGTCATGAAGCGCGACAAGGTGGAGGCGATCTTCTTCTATCGGCTGTTTCCTACGAATGCTCGCGATGTTGACTACGTCCTCTGGATGCACGGCAAGCTAAACGTTCAAGAGTTGGTACTGAAGATCCTTGAGCGTTGTGAATGGCGCAAGCAGGCGGAACACGCGTGGAAAGTACGTGTTCATGGCGAAGAGTACATGAAGATTCTCGAAGCGGAAGCCTACGAGGCAAGCCGCCAATACAACATCTGGTTGGTCTCCTACATTCGAGAATGTCATGGACGCGGTGAAGCTGCGAGTAGAGTGGTCGCCTTGAACAAGTATCTGGACGACGTGGTGCCAAAGTACAACGGCGTGTTCATTGGCGACGTCACAAAGTTGAACGAGGCGAACAAACTCTACTTTGTCGAGACCATGATGAACATCTGGGACTGCTACATGCGAATGCCAGAAGTTGCCTCGAGTGGCGTGCGCTTTGATGATTGTTGTACGGCGATTCTTTCAAAGTTGCGCACAGGCTATTGCATTTCCGTGTATATGGTGGACGACGACGAAAACGACGACGAGGAAAAGCGGCCACGACAGAGTTCCTCGTTGACGCTAAGACAGCAGAACAACGCCCAGGAAGTCAAGATCCAGTTGATCGACGCTCACCCAGAACTGCACTTGGTCTCCTCGACTATTGTTCGCAACGTGCAGAATCGAGTTACCAAGGCGAG
>FSSH01000706.1_pt1 | contig 11262 bp, 6 predicted proteins | sample 1166101 | NCBI WGS metagenome assembly FSSH01 (sample SAMEA32972668, study PRJEB13176) | freshwater metagenome | biome: Drinking water system; feature: Biomass in drinking water that filtered by 0.45 um membrane; material: drinking water | place: USA | collected 2012-12-20 | depth 0 m | reverse complement strand
GGCTATGTGCAAAATAAGGTTGGAAAGTTCTGATTTTATGTATTGACCACTAATTCCAGTCCAATAGGATTTGGTTGGAATTAGTGTATATAAGTCTTAATTTGCCATCCACTAGTTGGTTGGATTTTAAAAAATTCGATTGATTGCCTCAAATAAGGCATCAAACCTAGTTAGCGTTTCTTCATCCAGTTCTAATGGGGGCGAACTGCCAAACGTAGCCGCGACCGCGTAGTGGTTGAACCCTCCAGTTGGGCGAACCTTGATATTTTTTTCTGAGAGAGCTCGTTCGATGCGGTGCACAATACGATCTCCTTTCGGAAGGTCTGCTTCATTAAGGGGTGTGCCAGTCAATTGTTTGGCATAAGTCTTATTGAAGTAATCTAAGTAAAGTGATGGTTGAAGCAAGTCCTCTATATCACTTGGCAATGTATCTTGACCTAACTTAGTTAAATCACGAAATTGTGACACATTGAACACAGCCTTATCTGCCAGCAACTTTTGCTTTACTAGATCGGTAATTCTTTGGTCTGGACTACCGTTGTAATCATGCAGGATACCTACCTTTAAACCATTTGCACCAAGAAGAGACACAAATGTAACAACGTTACTAAGTCCACCTACAGGCACAATCGTTACGTCCTCCCTCAAGCCCTTTTTTCCATGAATTTCTAACAATGCTGATATGCTCTGTAGATATGTTAGCTCTGAAGGCCCTTCTACAAGTAGATTTCGCTTAGCTATAAAAAGATTCTGTGCAATGGTCCAGCCAAGCGCTGCCTGCAAAGGGAAGATTGTTCGATGATCTGAACCAGCTAAGTTGTCAGAGATAATAGTACCAATTTTTTCTTTATCTTCTACTACTCTAACTTGCTGCAACCTATCGGAATGCACCATGAATGGTGAATGAGTTGTGTATAACACTTGATGCTGCTTAGAAAGACTGTCGATATATCTTAAAAAGTCTGCTTGTGCCAAGGCATGCAACGCTAAGCCTGGTTCATCAAGAAGCAGGACAACATTACCAGGAGTCCCTGTTCCAGACGGGTCCAGTTGATTTTGAACGCTATCGAACCAGACTAGAAAGCTGAAGAACCAGATAAATCCACGACTGCGTTGATCAAATGGAGTGCTAACGCCACGGTGGCGCCGATTCTTTATTCTTAGGTAGAGATTAGGGCCATTATTGAATGGCGCTTCATCCGCAGGATCTGCTTTAATATCCACCTCGACCTCAAGATCCTCATTCTGCTTCCAGAACTCAAGCACTTGATCAGTTAGGCTTATAGATACGGCTTCAATCTTTGCCTTCATTGCCTCGTAGCCAGTGTTGCCAGAGAACTCTGCAAGATCAACATCAGCCATACGCAGCAGAGCCAATACGGCTTGATGCTTGGCTTGAACTTGAGTGCGTGCCGATGCGGGGTTTGCCTTAGCGTTGGCTACACGTGAAGTTAAATCGGCCAGATTCAATTTTCCAGGCAGAAGATCATAGTCGCTGAAGTAGAGAAATTTAGGGATATGTTTTTTTAAGTGTGACCAGACTTCATGTTGTACAACGGATGTCCAAGTAGTTTTCGCAATTCGTATTTTCAGCTCAGCTAAGAAAGCTTTATCAGCCTCAGTACGCTCCCCTTCACCTAACAATTCGACAATTTGTCGTATTGAGGTTGCTTTTTTAATTACAGTAACAGTGTCAGTGCTTAAGCTGGATGATGATGCCAAAGCCTTAACAACTGGAGCTTCATCAACCGTAATTGTAATTGTTTGCCCATTCGCATAAGTGTGTGAAACTGAAAACTGAAATCCTGGTTGGAGATTTGTGTGTAATTCTGAATTTATTTTGGTAATTAAATCGTCAGTCAGCTGATATGTTAACGCAGTTGCTGCCTCTGGCTCCGTGGCATGCCGTTTCATATAGGCCGAATAATCTTTTCTTGGATAGTCTTCGACGGGGTCAAACTCCTCGACATCCATTGCGTCTAGGGATTTATGTAAGGCTTTTAAAAACACCGTTTTACCAGCCTCGTTCATACCAACGAAAACTGTAACTTCTGGATCGATTACAACATCTTGTACAGTGTTGATTGAGCGAAATGGTCCCACTTTTGCAGATACTAACTTCATGGAAAACTCCCCGTAATTTAGATCAATATTATTTTAGATTTAAGGCAATTTACATCAATACCACCACAAAAATACATTTTCTAATCCAATCCCCCAGCCTCAGCAATCTCAATCAAGGTCGGAATATGCGGCCCATACTCAACTGTTTCGTTGATGCCTTTAGCTGAGGTTGTCGGAGGCATTGCAAGGCGGACACCACTGCCTACCTTACGGGCATGTTTGGCATACAAAGTCTTAGCCCGGATAATTTCATAGCTATAGCCACGACCCATTCTATTGGCTATCTTAATCAACCCATTCAGACATTCAGTGTAAGCATTGGTGATCTGGCTAGGAGAGTCCCAATATGCAAAGATGTCTTCATAGTGATTATGTACGGTCTTAGCAAGACTGTGGAATCGCTCAAGCTCTTTCTCTGGAAGCGTGTTTTCCCATGCTTCAAAAGCCCGCATTGCAGACTCTTTATTAGGATCATCATAAATTCTGAAGAAAGCCTCTTTAACATCGTAAGCTTGTGCTAATGCAGGGATAGTCTCTCGTACCACTTCAAGCGCATTGAGCTCGGCTTGGCTTAGTGATGATGGTCTTTTTAATGTCAGCCAGCGGATGGACTTTTTAACGTGAACACGTTCATTTTTGGTTAGCGTTGATTGATATTTCTTTCGCTCCTCATCTAATGCCTCTGATGCCATTTTCAGCACATGAAATTTATCAATCACTAATCGTGCATTGGGCAGATATTCGCTGAATGAGCGTTTGAATGGTCGCCACATATCAGTACAAACCCATTCAACTCTTTCTCGATCAGGCATGTTCTTGAAGTATGGTTTCAGATGGTCTTGAGTGCGAAATTCCAGCATATCGAAGACATTATTCGTGGCCAGATTGGTAATGACACATCGATAACCGCCAGCTAAGTTAACTTCATCAATACCCATTATAACGGGGGTCTCATAATGTACCGTTTTCTCCAAATCTTCAATTAAGTCGAGGGCAATATTTTTGATTGTATTGACTGCTAATCCAGTTTGCGCAGCTAGATCATGAAACGTAGTGCCAAGACATCGCTGGCGTATTGCATCAACAAGCCTCTTTGTGGCGCGGCGACGCTCATCCAAAAATGTGAGTTCTGGAGTGGATGTCTTGCCACAAACTTCGCATCGATAGCGTGGTCGTGATATTTCGAGCCGAACAGGCTGCATCTGCATCGGCGTGTCGGCAAAAATATTTGTTCTGCGCCCATGCCTATATAATTGACGCGCGCAGTCAAGGCAGTGAGGCAACTCACCTTCCACCACTTCAGCAATAATGGTGATTGCATGACTGCTTGAATGCAAGTCAACCGGCTTTACGCCTGGCAGATTGAGAAGATCAAGCACTTAGGTCGTCCAAATCAATATTACGTTGATCTCGGATCAGTTCATAAATAACATCCGTAAGCGCGGACATTGCTTGTCGATCTGACTTTAATACCAATGTGGCCAACTGCTGATGTGAGGTCAAGGCTCTCACAACACCTTGCTGAACAGCACCAGGCAAATTACCCTTTAACGCTTGGTCTCGTGTATTGTTCTCCACTTGAGCCATGACAACATCATTTTCTCGTGCAATTGAAACAATATGATTCACAAAGGTTGCTTGATCACGAAGCGGCGTGGCATCACCAAATAAGTGATTGAGTTTTTCAATTATCTCTAAAAGAAAGTGTGGGTTATCTCCTTTTGACCCGCCACCTCCTGGCCCAACCGGCTGTAATGATGGAACTTCTTCGTCTTCAGAAGGTGCATCTTGTTTGCTTTTGATGTCAAAGCCAGTGAGTACGAGACCTTTCAAGTCAACATTTTCAGGTGTTTCACCGCTGAGGCGCTTCATGAGTAGCTTAGTGAAGGCCGCAAAGTTTTCTAATTCAGGATCGCCAAAATCGATCAACTGCGCCACATAAGCGTAAGTTCGGCAGAATCGACCCAATCCTGATTTGAAAGCCATAAGTGTTTTAATTTGATCAGCATGCTCTTGCCGATGATGATCCGCTGATTTTGCTCCAGCTTCATCACCTTGACTATGCGCCTTATCGAAAGCAGCTTCCCACGTCACAATCGCTTCACGTAACATTTTTAGGCGCTGATTAAATAAGCGGGTTGGCCGCTCGGTAGCCGCGTACAGCGCTTTGTGCTGCGGTTCTTGAGCATGCGTGATGTCGCGAATCGTCTTGAAGCGGGCTTCTTTGAAGCTATCTAAATCTTCCGTCTCATACAGGCCTTGGGCATCTAGCTGCTCTTTAATCTCATAAACAACATTCACATCCTGTATATCGTCAATTTGAGCACCTTCATCATAGATGGCAAAAGCACGACGAACATTGGCAGGATCATTTACAAAATCAATAATAAATATCTCATCTTTGCCTGGTGCCATTCGGTTGAGCCGTGAAAAGGTTTGCACAATTTCTACATCATTAGCGATTTTCTTATCCACGTACATCGCCACTAATTTAGGTTGATCAAACCCCGTCTGAAATTTGTCAGCAACCAACATCACGCGATATTCAGGCCGTTCGAAGGCAATACGTAAATCCTGACCAGCAACATCAGGGTTCATGTTTTCCTCAGAGAATTCGTCATTTTCATCGATTAGAAACGCATCTTCGGTAAACTCAGCATCGAAATCGTGCATCACTTGTTTACCAGTCATTTTCCCGGAAAATGCAATTAGCGAGCGAATGCCGGCATATTCGGAGTGCTTAGCAATATAGGCATCAAAGCTCTTCTTATAGCGAATGGCCGCCGCTCGCGAGCTGGTGACTACCATAGCCTTGGCTTTACCATCCAAACGGTGAGCTACGTTCTTGCCGAAATGTTCTATGATGAATTGCACTTTCTGCGTTACGTTCGTCGGATGTAATGACATCCATTGCGCTAAAGCCCGTTTTGCAGCTTTGCCGCTAACGCGCTTAGTATCTTCAATCTGTTTGGCAAGGTTAAATGCTGTTTTATAGGGCACATAACCAAGCAGCACATCTAGAATGAATCCTTCTTCAATGGCCTGGCGCATGGAGTAGCGATGGAATGCGCGTGGCAGATTGTCCTTAGAGGCTGGCTGTGTAGGGTCTTGAGGGCGACCGAACAACATAAAGGTTGAATGCTTGGGTGTGCCAGTAAAGGCAAAATAACTGATGTTTTCAGGGCGAGCACGCGACTTTTGAAGCTGCTCTAGCAGCTCTTCTACAGTCAATGATGCCATTTTACCGTTGCCACTCATGGCAAGCGCGGTTTGAAGCTTGGCTGCTGTTGAACCAGTTTGCGAAGCATGGGCCTCATCAATGATCACCGCGAAATTTTTACCCTTTAATGCCTTGTCGGTCACAATTGCTTCCATCGCATAAGGGAATGTCTGGATGGTCACCACAATAATTGGTGTGCCAGCCAATAGCGCATCAGCCAATTGCTGACTTTTGGATTTAGAAGACTTTTGGCGATCTATGGCGGCAATCACACCAAATTGATGATCAATCTGTTTTACCGCGTCTTGTAGCTGACTATCTAGCACGGTGCGATCTGTCACGATAATCACGCTGCTGAATATCGCATCGCCATTATCTTTGCGACACTTCACTAAATCATGCGCTGTCCATGAAATCGTGCTGGTTTTGCCTGAACCTGCACTATGGTCAGCAAGGTAAGACATGCCAGGACCGTTTTTCTTGGCATCTTCAATCATGGCATTCACGGCCGACCATTGATGGTAGCGCGGAAAAATTAGCGTTTCTTTCTTAGACCAGTTTCCTTTGAGGTCAACGACATCTTTTTTCTCGACATAAACAAAGCCGTGGAAAATACGCAACCAGGCATCGCGTTGGCAAACCTGCTCCCAAAAGTAGGCTACAGGATATTCACCATCCTTGCGCTCAGGGTTTCCTGCATGCCCTGCATTGCCTTGGTTGAATGGCAGAAAAAAGGTGTTTTCGCCATCCAGTTTGGTTGCCATCTGAATATCAGAATCAGACATCGCAAAATGCACAACAGCACCACGCTTAAACGTCAGTAGCGGTTCACGGCGTTTGGTTTTGGGGTCATAGGGTAATCTGTCTGTGCGGTACTGATCCATAGCAGCGTCGGCTGACTGAGTGAAGTCCGTTTTAAGCTCAACAGTGGCTACAGGAATGCCATTGATGAACAACACCAGATCAATCGCCAGCTTGCGGGATGGGTGATATTGTAATTGTGGTACCACGCGCAGAATATTAGCGGCATAGCGCTTTAGTACGTCGGCATTACGCTGATCTTCAGGCGCGGCTTCAGAGAGATCAAGATGTCCACACCCTGCAATAGAGAAGCCATTGCGTAAAACATTTGTTGTACCATGGTCAGTAAGTGCCTTGGCCAAGCGATCCATCAGCACTTCGCGTGTACGTTCGCCGTTGTCTTTGCTGAGCTTTGCCCACTTTTCGGATTGTGTAGATTCCAGCCATGCAATCAAGTCTTCTGGATACAAGGCACGCTCGGTATCGTAATTCAGTGTATCGCCTACTTGCCAGCCCTGTGCCTCTAGTTTAGAAACCACATAGGCTTCAAAGTGTTTCTCTTGGTGTGCGGTATCGCTCATGCGGACTCCCGAAGGTCAATTTGGCCGGTGACGGCAGCAGTAATCAGGGCAGATCGACGCTCTTTGAGAAGGTCGATACTGTGTTGGGTTTTTTGGGTTAATAAATCAATGCGAGCGGTTTCGCGGTCGAGGAATGCTGTAATAGTAGCTTGCTCAACAAGGTTTGGTGCCGGAACTCTAAGAAACGCAATTACTTCTTGATTGATATTAGGCTGTCCACCGCCAGCTGCATAAAGATCGATAATTTGCTGCTTGAATGCTAACAACCAAAAATAGGCATATCGAATACTCAGCGATATTTCACCAGAAAGGACGCAGCATGCCTGATTGGTAGTCGCTGGAACTCCTAAGATTCCTAGTCTCCCGATGGTTGCCCCATACATAGCCATTGCAAGTGAACCAGCTGGATATAAACGAAGCGTTGAAAACTCCTCAAGTGCTTTAATCGTTACACATTTTGAAGTTTCAGTAATAACCGTCTCACGAAGTTCCCCCGTGGTGATCCACGGTATTTCTCCATCAGAATACCATTTATCCTGATCAGAAGGTGGCGTTGTTCCGCTGCCGATGCACTCAAAGGCATGTGCAATCTTACGACGCTCCCAATGCTCAGGCACCTCACCAATCCACTCCACGCCTGAATCTTTCATCTTGACATTAGGGTTAATGCCTTTGGTGACGGCGTGCGTAATAAGCGCTGAACGCTTTTCTTTTAGCAGTTCAATAAAGCGGGCTTTCTTGGCAATGATGGCATCAATGCGGGCGGTTTCCTTGCGAAGCACCGTGAGAATTCTTTTCTGCTCGTCTAACGGAGGGTGTGGACAATCAAGGGACGCAAGTTTTTCGCTGGTAAAATGGACGATGGTATTCTTGCTGCATAAAACATCAATCCATCCGGAACTTCGTACAATCTGCATTAATCGCAAAAGCCAGTCAGGATGATTGCCATTCAATGACCTAACGCGATGAATGGAATTTTGAAAAATTATGGGGCTGTTATCTGTTTCGTTAAATATGGCCGCACGGCAAACGTCTCCACCTTCGCAGATTAATAAATCTCCATCATGAAGGGCGTATGTATTAATCTCGGCTGGACTTGCCCACATGGATTCGACTTGATCATGTTCAATACATTCCCATTGCACTGTCTGCGCTCGATGGTATGGAACCAAAATATCTTCATTGCTCTTGGATTGAGGTTGGATCATTTTACCGAGTCGTGCGCTGTATAAATGCTTAACTGGCTGTACTGTCCAATGCTCAGGCACCTCACCAATCCACTCCACGCCTGAATCCTTGTATTTAGGGTATGGTTTGTAATGACTCATGGGTTCACCCCCTGCCAAATCGGGAGTACCTGCCAGTTTGCAGGAAAGTCCATTGCGGTGGTATTGATGCTGTGTTCTTGAATCAGTTTTTTAAGTCCCGCTCCCCAGTGATGCTTGGGCGCAACAATATCCATGCAGTGCAGCAGAATGACCAAGCTGTTATATAGTTTTCTGGAGCCATGCGCCCATTGCGTTGTTAAGCCTGCAGGCTTATTGCCAGGCGCTTTTGGTGTAATGGTGAATTCACGATTCCATAGCCTGCTGTGGTGTGCGCAGGTATTTCTAACCAATGAAAGATGACGTAGCCACGATGCCAATACCGATTCATCAACACCGTAAGTCTTGGCTATCGCTTGGCGCACTTGCATTGGTTTCAGATTGTCGTACCAGCGTGAAAGCAAACCTAATGACATCACCTCGCATGATGCCCATATCGGCGGCAGTGCTTCACTATAGTTTTGGCGATAGTGACTGATAAACGCTTCGTCAGACCGCGAAACTTCATCGGTAAGCTTGGTCAGGTTTTGTTGCCAACGTGCAGCTTTGTAAGCAATCGTTGAATCAAGATGTGCATGTGCCCCACAATGATGCGCCAATTGATAGGCCCATGCGCTGCGGACGGATACTTCTACACGCTCAATGGCATCCAGCACATGTAACCGAAGCTGGCGATCAAAAATATAGAGATTAAGTACCGCGTCAAAGCTGGTGCCGGGGTGAAAACTATGATTATTGTGATCAGCCTCAAATGGCAGCCAATAAGCCCCCATGCGATAGTAATTGATATGCTGAAGATAGAACTCAGCTTGTGCTGGATTGGCAATATCCATGCCGCGTTGCTGAAGAAGTGAAACCTGATCAGCCCAAGTAATGGCTGGTTTAGTGAAGGGTCGCGTCATGTTTGCAACCCTAGAAATGAGTAACCCGCCGGTTTGAGGATACACTTTCGTGCATAGCCTTGGCGGGTTTTGTTGCTTAACATCATATATTTAGTGCACGCGAAATGCAATACCTTATTTGCCGTTATAACGCCATTTGCCATCATATAAGTGCGCACTATTCAGTTACCTCACCCAATAACGCAGCAATTTCAGCTTCTACCTTTTTTAAATCAGCGTCAATATCAGCGAGTTTGCGTGGCGGCACATATTTGTAGAAAAAACGGTTAAAGTTGACCTCATAACCAACACGGCCAATCTCATGATCTTTGTCGTCTCGGAAGGATTCATCAATATAGGCATCCGGCACATGAGGTAGTACCTCTCGCGCAAAAAAGTCTTTTATATCTTCTGCAAGTGGCACGTTCTCATAATCCGTTAAATCAGTATCAGAGAGTGCTTGCCCATCTGCATCCAAAACCGGTTCACTTTCTGGGTCACGCTGTCCAAAAGCATTCACCAGTGCTTTTATCAGTGGCTTTCCAACCTTACCAATAAAAGAGGATGTTTGTGCTGCTTCGCTCGCAAATGTTTCTGCCCAGCCAAAAGGTTGTATTGTGCCAAGGTGAATTTCTAGTGCTGCATCCCAAGCCTCTTGTTGCTCAGCAGATAGCTTTAACCATACTTTATCGTCATGCAGTTTATTTACGTTCTCACGGCTAATTTGCAGAGACATTCTGAGCGGGCGTAGCACTCTAATGCGGCGATACCCAAAGGTGCGGTAATCTACCATTTGACTAAGCTCGCTGCTTTCAGCAGAGGCGTAGATGTCAACGATCTGCCGACGCTGATCATCGCTGATGATACGGCGCTTGTTACCTTCATTCTTAATTGGAGTCCAAAGACCAGATGCACTGATGAGTTGTACTTTATGTTTACGTTGTGCGGGCTTTTTATTAGATAGAATCCAAAGATAAGTACCGATACCTGTCCGAAAGAAAATTTCTGTTGGTAGTGCAACAATCGCTTCGACTAAATCATTTTCAAGTAACCAGCGACGAATTTCAGATTCACCAGAGCCTGCTCCACCATTAAACAACGGTGAACCTGATAAGACGATGGCGGCACGACCTCCACCATTCTCAGGTAATTCTAACTTGCTGGCCAAGTGCATCAAAAAAAGCATTGAGCCATCATTGATGCGTGGTAAGCCAGGACCAAAGCGACCATCGTATTTCTTTTCTGTGTGTTCTGTATTTACTGCATCCTGATCCTTCTCCCATTTTTTACCGAAGGGTGGATTAGATAAGCAATAGTGAAATTTATCATTGGCAAATTGATCGTTAGAAAGTGTGCTGCCAAGTTTTATGTTTTTAGATAAATCACGACCTGGATCTGATTCTAGTGTACGCAACAACATGCCCGTCAGGCATACTGCGTGTGTTTCAGGTTCAAGCTCTTGTCCATGAGGAACAAGAACAGGCGGCACTTTGAAACGGTTGCCGTAATCTGCAACATGATTCATCGCATCACTCAAGAAGCCACCAGTGCCGCAAGTCGGGTCGTAAAGCGTGCGGATTAACCCAGGATTAGACTCAAAAAGTGCATCATCAGGATCAAGTAGAAGCGCCGTGGCTAAATGCACCACATCTCGCGGCGTCATGAAATCCTCCGCGCCTTCATTAACCTCAGCACCAAAGCGGCGGATGAGGTGTTCATAAAGGTTGCTCATCACTCGGTCTGGTACGGCACTAGGATGGAGATCAACAGCAGCAAAGTTCTTACATATCTTAAATAGCACTCCAGCCTTATCAAGCCGAATAACGGTATTCGAGAAATCAAACTGTTCGAAAATCATCCGTGCGTTATCGGAAAAATGCGCGATGTAATCTTGAAGATTCTGGCGAGTCTTAGTGCTACCAAGATTGCCAAGTGCGTACTCGGATGTGTTGTAAAACGGATACCGAGTACATTGTCGAAGTATTAGATCTAGGTCGAGTTTAGAATCCTTGAAGGCAGCATGAGAATCGCAGACCTCTTTACGCGTCGGCTCAAGAACGCACTCTAAACGACGAAGCAACGTGAATGGCAAGATGATCTTGCCAAAGTCAGTATGTTTGAAATCACCCCAAAGGTCCTCAGCATTTTTCCAGATAAAATCTGCCAATGATGCGCCTGAACCAGCTTGCTCTGCCATTCCGTTCTCCAACCAAGTTTTGCACGAAACAGCATATCATACCAGCAAAGCAAGTCAACCATGTTTTGCACATAACGGACTGATTGTGTATTATCAATCGAAACTAAAATTCAACCTCAGATTGCACATAGCC
>FSSH01007313.1_pt1 | contig 11265 bp, 6 predicted proteins | sample 1166101 | NCBI WGS metagenome assembly FSSH01 (sample SAMEA32972668, study PRJEB13176) | freshwater metagenome | biome: Drinking water system; feature: Biomass in drinking water that filtered by 0.45 um membrane; material: drinking water | place: USA | collected 2012-12-20 | depth 0 m | reverse complement strand
GAGCTGGTGCTGGTGCGGGAGCTGGTGTTGGAGCCGGAGCGGGAGCTGGAGCCGGTGCTGGTGTTGGAGCCGGCGCTGGTTCCGGAGCGGGAGCTGGAGCCGGTGCTGGTGCTGGAGCCGGCGCTGGTGCTGGTGTTGGAGCCGGCGCTGGTTCCGGAGCGGGAGCTGGTGCTGGTGCGGGAGCGGGAGCGGGAGCGGGAGCTGGAGCCGGTGCTGGTGCGGGAGCGGGAGCCGGTGCTGGTGCTGGTGCGGGAGCGGGAGCCGGTGCTGGTGCGGGAGCGGGAGCCGGTGCGGCAGGAGAGGGCTGAGCCGCCTGTCCTTGCGCCCCGGACAAACCTGCAAACAAAGATCTCAAATCCATATCTTCCACAGCATTGGCTGCGCCGGATTCGGAACTACCGGATTGACCAAGGTTCGCAGACGCAGTCTCGCCCACCGGCAAAGCAGCGCTCACCACAGGAGCCGCCACCGGCTCAGGTGTGGTCTCGGACTCGCTCTGCAAACTGGCGGAAAGGGACGACATCAAATCTTCCAACCCGGGCTCGGGTACGACGCCGTCGGCTGCAACACCAAGAGCCGCCACTGATGGCAAAGCGGCCTGCTCAGCCTGGGGAACGCCCCCTTGCAAATCGGCGTGGGAAGCCGCATCGGCCCCGGTACTGTCACCAAGTCCCTCCAATTTACTGAGCAAACTATCCAGCGACAGGGAATCATCCACCACCTTACTTGTCACTTCATCCACTTCCGCGTCGGAAACCTGTTTGAAGACAGCCGTGGTTTCGAATGCAGTCGGGTTGGCGCTGGCCGCTTCCGCCTCCGCCAGTTCGGCTTCTGCCGATGGCGCCGTAGCCAGGGAAGCTATGAGAGCATCAGCGGCGGCGGCACCCACTTCCAGTTGGTCAGCGTCAACCTGGGAAGCTGCTTCGCCGGTCAGTCCAAACATTTTGAGCAAATCGCCCTCGCTCTCCTGAGCGGCAGGTTCCTCTTGAGCGACCGGTTCTTCCTCCACCGAAACACTGGCCATCAGCTCTTCAAGACTGGGAGAGCCTTCCGGCTCTGCCTGGGGAGGCGCCGCCGGGGCCAGAGCCGACATTTTATCCAGACTACTGGTCATGCGATCCAGAACCGATGCCAGATCTCCATGCTCTTCCTGTCCGTTTGCAGGTTCAACGGCCGGCTCAGCAGTCGCCTCGACAGGAGCGGCGCTCTCTTCATCGCCTTCTCTGGTCCAGCCCAATTCCAGCATGGCCCCCTCAAGAGTCAGATTCCTGAGACGACCTTGATTGATACAGTAGTCCAGAACCTGGGCCGACTGTTCCGCCGCCAGTTCGCCCGCCTTTTCCAAACGATAGGCTTCCAGGGCAGCATTCTTTCCAGACTCAGTCAAATAACCGGTAAGCTTGAGAATATCCACGAACATCTCAGGAGTTTGCCTGGCCAGCTCGAGAGCCGCCGTTATATCACTGGGGCTGACGACATTGGCCCGCAGGAGCAACGCCTCGAAAGAATCGGCACCGGCAGTCTCCGTCCCGCTCGCCTGAACAGAAGAAACCTGCTCTTCAGCCTCCGCACCCGGCCCGATTGCAGCAATTCTGTCTCCGGTCTGGAAGCGGGGATCGTCGGACTGACTGGCTCTATCAACCGCCGACTGCTCAGCGGAAGCCAGCAACTGCTCAAGAGATCTTTCACTCTCCGGCTCTCTCAGCCGTTCGGAGTTCGGCTCATCGAAAGAGTCTCCACCGACGGAACGCATGAGGGTAGCCAGGGAAGGCGCGTCATCGGAGATCCCCATGGAACCGCCGTCCAGGGTAGACTCAAAAGTATTGGACTCGCCGTGAGAATAGTCTCCATGCAACTCCGGTCCATCATAAAGAGGTTGCAGTTTACTGGAAGAAGCCCGGGGTGAAACTGCTTCTTTCACTTCATAGCCCGGACTGCTCTGCGCCTCGGAGGGAGGCACATAGGTACCGTTTATACGGTCTTGTATTTCAGGGAAAATACGCCCGGTATTCTGCATATGCTTGATGGCATCGGCAGCTTCTTCCGGGGTGTAGCGATCTTCTTCTACTACTTGCTGCACGGCCAGAGCCACGGAGAGCATTTCGTAAGAAATATAACCTTGATCCACCATGATTTCACCGATGGGCCGATCGCTGGAAAGACCCAGCTCAAGGCAGCTAATTACATCGGTATCGGTCAAAAAATTAGCTTTTACCAGAAGTTCTCCCAGACGGATCTTCTTCTTCTGGATTGGTTTCAAAGAATCGATGGCGCTAGCCGCATCCTCGGCAGGCGCTTCCACCGCCAATTTGATTGCTTCCGCGCGCAAGGCGTCAAGGGCTTCTTCGCGCTCCATCATGCCGTCACGCACGCGTACCTGCAATTCCAGGGCCAGGCGCAGCAAATGATCAGGAATGGAATTATTGAGCACCAGAATGCGGCCTAAAGGCAACCCGGTAGCCAGGCTCCGCCCCATGGCCTGACCAAACTGCCCCTTGTTGATAATATTGGCATCCATGAGCATTTCACCAAGACGGTTAGTCTTGGTAGAGGCTTGCTGCTCTATGGCTATTTCTTCTTTTACAAGCTGATCGAAAGCGGCTCCGGTCTTGACGGCAATCTTCAAGCAGCGTGCCGCCACGGCCATATCGATAACCTTGTCGCGCATCATAGACTGAGCGTCGACAGCGGCTTGTAAATCGCGATGATTTATAAAGCCAGCCATTGTCAACATCTGCCCCACATGCAAATGTTTGGTGGCGGCGTTCTTAATGGTATCGTCCAGTTGCTTCTGGGTGATAATCCCAGCTTTGACAAACAGCTCACCGATCAAAATATCGGTGGGGTAGCGATTAGTGGTTGCGCCCTTTTTGAGAAAATTGAAAGACACTGCTTCCCTCGGTCATCCAGATAAAACTCTGTTATCTAACTTCTAAAATTGAGAGGTATCCTGCATCAAATCTATACCCCAATCGCACTTAAATGCTTTCAAGTCAGACTTAGCGGTTGAGTAGCTCGAGCAGTCGGCAGCACCTGATAAAAAGTGCGTCAGCCGCTCGAAAAACAATTCAGCTGGGCAAATTGCCTGACGGAATTGATTATATTATTACGTTCCCGCCACAGCCGCACTCTAACCGAATTGAAAACCAATTTCTACGGATAGTTTTAGAGGACTGACAAACCACTGCAAAATGGCTCTTGGCAAGGAAAATATCGGTCACTTCCCTCTTAAAATCCTTAACATAAGAGAGTCGATGAAGGCCTGGTTCCGGCAATTGCAAAAATTTGCAGATTTAAGGGTACATCTTGCTTTGACTATAAATTACTACCCTTGCCAACATTCACTACCTAATATGGAACCAGAAACCCGCATCCTCATTGTAGAAGACCACCATGCCACCCTGGATGGATTGACCTTAGGTCTGGAATCACAGCCAGGCTTTAAAGTTGTCGGCAGCGCCACGACCTCGGACGAAGGTCTCAAGCTTTTAAGAGAAACCTGCCCCGATGTGGTGGTCTTGGACCTGCACCTACCCGGCAGTCTGGGGCCGAAGGCGGCCCTGGAAGCCTTCAGAGCCCAATCAAAAGAAAAGACAAGGCTGATAATCTTTTCGGCAGAGGCCCGAGTAGCCTTTATTCAGTCGGTTCTGGCCATGGGTGTATCGGCCTACCTGCTCAAGTCCGAGAGAGTGGCGAAAGTTGCCGACACAGTCAGGGCGGTTATGGAAGGCAAAAGCGGCATCGTATCCGATGAAGTTACCAAGACCTATAAGAAGATTACCAGAGCTGAAATGGAAGTCTTGAGCATGCTGGGTCGGGGCATGAAATATCAAGACATCGCCGACCACAGGCTCACTTCGGTAGCTACTGCCAGAAAGCAGTGCGAAACTCTGCAACTAAAATTGGGGCTATCCAGTCGAGAGCAGTTGATCGCCTGGGCGGTTCAAAATGGCTTCGGCAGCGTCGATATCGAAGCCGTCAATTAAGAAAGCCGTCGGCAGCCCATTTATTATCAAAAACAGCCAGAATTTTGCCACCATGAGCGACTTCAAGAACTTCATCAAAACTCAGATGGGCAGCGGGAAAGATCAACCTGACCCTGATGCCGACTTGACCCGCACCCTGCAGGCTCAATTTACCACCCATGCCAGAATTCCACTGGAAGGGCAGATGGACAGCTACTCCGGCCGCTTTCCGGGAGCGGCAAGCGATGACAGGCGCATGCAGGAATGGCTATTCAATCAGGCAACGGAGTTGTCTCGGGCGCTGCTTCTCCATGCCCAGCATTACTATGCCTCCAAAGTCAGGGAAAACAAGAGTACGGGAAGTACCGGTCTGGAACTGCACTTCAGCAATGCCGCCCGCATCGCCGAGCCGGTAGACTGGATATCCAAGCAGGAGCAACGTTCTAAAATCAAGCTGCCTTCCCATTATTTTCGCTGGAAGGCCTCCGGCTCACTTATCTTGAGCACCAGAGCAGCAGCGGGTGTCATAGAATTTTTCATAGTACCGCCCAAAGAAGTTCCGCATATAACCATGTCGGAATTCGGCTCGCGCTTTCGCGGACGCTTTGTTCTTAACCAGACGGCACGCGGCTTTGTCTGGACCAACAACAAAGTCAGACTTTCACCGGAAGCAGCCTGCCATCTGGTGGAGCGCTACCTCGACGAACTCTTTGAATTAGATCGCCAGCGCGAAAAGGAGCGACAGGGCCCCTTACCGGTCGACCATTTCACATTTAAGGCAGCCGGACAACAAAGACTGGAACTCGAGAAGAATAACTTGCTCTTCAAATTGCTCAACCAGCAAGAAGAGCTGAAAAACCAGTTAGCTCGAGATCTGCATGACAGCGTCATCGCCGACTTGATGATGCTGAAGCGCTATCTATCGGGAGATCGCAAACTTTCCACGGAAGAGACGATTGAAATAGTAGACGAGATTGTGCTGCAGTTGCGCGACATAGTCAACGAATACTCGCCCAGACAATTGCAGGAATGGGGCTTAAAGGTAGGCATCGAAGACCTTCTCGATCGCATGACGAGGCGGACGGGAATAGAAACGCATCTAACTTTCCAGGGAGAATTACCGCGCTTCCCGGATCTGGTTACACTGCATCTCTTTCGCATCATTCAAGAAAGTCTCAACAATGTCGAGAAGCATGCCGGCGCTACCAGGGTAACCGTGCAAATTCAAGCGTCCAAAATCGGCGACTGTGTGTTCACCATCCAAGACAACGGTCGCGGCTTCGAACCGGAGAAAGTCAGGGTGGAGGCCGACGGTTCACATTCAATGGGCCTGGAGGGCATGAAAGAAAGGGTAGAATTAATACGCTGTTTTTACAGGGCCGACCTCAAGATAACTTCCCGGAAAAATTCTGCCGAGGGAGGAGGTTTGCCGGAAACCTATGCCGGAACGGCAGAAATTGCAAACTCAGCCAAGCCGCATGCAGAGAGCGGTACCAGAATAGACCTGCTCATAAAGGCCCAATGACCGACCGGTGAACAAAGGAAAAACTATTGTGAAAGCAAGCACCAGACTAAATGTGGCACTGTCTCTCACCCTTCTTAATTTACTAAGCTCCGCGGTCCCTCTGAGTCTTACTTTGGGTCCCGGAACAGACAACCTTCTTTTGAACCACAGGGCTCTGGCCGCAGAGAAAGTAAACCTCGATGCCTACATGAAGAAGGTCTCCGACAAAATCGGACCCCTCTGGAACCCTCCCAAGACCGAGGCTAAAAAGCTGACGGTAAAATTTACCATCAATGCCAATGGTTCGGTTGCCGATCTAGCCATCGCCGAACCTACCGGTGACAAGGCCCTGGATGAGCAAGCTCTGGCTTTGATCAAAAAGGCGGCACCCTTCGCCGCTCTGCCGCCCGGCATGCCCAAATTGACAGTCAGTTTCGGCTTGCCCACCCAGCGCGGCGTCACTGCCGACGGTGTCAATATGCAAAGCTATTACGACGACATGTGGAAGCACATCCAGGCTGGTTGGTGGGTACCGAAACGGCTCCTGTTCATGCGGGTGCCCCTCAAGATAGTCATCAATAAAGACGGCTCCTTGAATGCCGTCAGCCTGATTAAATCTTCGGGCGACGCTAATGCCGACAAACTGGCCCTGATCGGAGTCAGACGAGCCGCCCCCTTTGCACCCTTACCGGAAGGTGTGGAAGCGCCTTTTACAGTCAACTACACAATAGGCTACGACGGTTCCAAAGATCATTTTGTCATCTGGAACGGCCAAAGAGTAAGCATGGGAGACAGCTACACTTCCGCCGGCGGCGTCAAAACCACCCTCACCGACACCACCACGGAAAAGGACAAGCAATTTCACTTGCGCAAGGAAAATACCTTGATCAAAATGTCCGAACTGGATGATCTCATTGCCGCCAAGGAGAAGCAGGGCGGCAGCGAAAACCAGGAGCTACCGCCAATCCTGTTGGAATACGCCAAACAACACCAATCTATAGAAGAGCAGAAGCAGGCCCTGGAGAAGATGCGCCGGGCCCTGAAAATTTGCGAAGCCGCCCCCGAAAGGAAACCGGAGCTATTGCGCTGCCTGATGGCGGTGGGCGAAACGGAATATTCCCTGGGCAATCTCCAGGAAGCGGAAACCCTCCTTACAAGAGCCATTGCCATGAAGGAAGAAGCAATCAAGATCAATCCTTCCGAAAAGGATGCTGATTACAAGAGCCTCTTGAACACGTATGCCCGATTGCTCTACAAGCAGAGCCGTCAAAAAGAAGCGGATGAACAATATAAAAAAATCAAGGAACTGGGCTAGGGTTTCATTACTTCCGGCATAAACTAAGCATGCTTTAGTAGCCAGAGGTGCCAAAAATGTCTCATAGCAAAAGTAGTATTTTCCAGTTGGGAAAAGATACTACCCAGTACCGCCTGCTGAGCAGGGAGCACGTCAAGCAGGTTTACTGGTCTGATGCCGGCAAAGAAATGCTGGTGGTGGAGCCGCAGGCTCTCACCATGCTGGCCAGGGAAGCTTTCAAAGATGTTTCCCACCTTTTGCGCCCTACCCATCTGGCCAACCTGCGCAGTATCCTCGACGACAAGGAAGCTTCCGCCAATGACCACTTCGTGGCTCTGGAGCTTTTAAGGAACGCGGCCATTGCCGCCGGAGGCACCCTGCCTATGTGCCAGGACACCGGCACGGCCATCGTCGTAGCCCACAAAGGCGAGCAGGTACTGACTAAAGCCGATGATGCCAGTGCCCTTTCTGAGGGCATCAAGAAAACCTACGGCGACTGCAATCTGCGCTACAGCCAGATGGCGCCTCTCAATATGTATCAAGAAGCCAATACCGGCAGCAACCTGCCGGCTCAGATAGAAATCTACTCTGACCCGGGCGATGCCTATGAGTTCCTCTTTATAGCCAAGGGCGGCGGTTCGGCCAACAAAACCTACCTCATGCAGGAAACCAAGTCGGTCCTCAATCCCCAGTCTTTGCGCCAGCTCTTGACTGAGAAGATTGCCGGTCTGGGCACCTCCGCCTGCCCGCCTTATCACCTGGCCATCGTCATCGGCGGGCTCTCAGCCGAAATGACGCTCAAGACCGTAAAACTGGCCAGTTGCCACTATCTAGACTCGCTGCCCACGGAAGGAGATAAGACCGGTCGGGCTTTCCGCGACCTTGAACTGGAGAAAGAAGTGCTTGAAATCACAAGGGAACTGGGCATCGGCGCTCAGTTTGGAGGCAAGTATTTCTGCCACGATGTCAGAGTGATTCGTCTGCCCCGACACGGAGCTTCGCTACCCATCGGTATCGGCGTCTCTTGCAGCGCCGACCGACAGATCATGGGTCGTATCGACAAAGACGGCATCTGGCTGGAACAGCTTGAACAAGACCCGGCTCGTTTTCTACCGGATGTAGCGGAAGAGCACCTGGGCAATGAGACCATAAAAGTCGACCTGACCAGACCAATGGAAGAAATTCGCGCCGCCTTATCGGGCAAACCGGTAGGGACCAGATTGATGCTCACAGGCACCCTGCTTGTGGCAAGAGACATTGCCCATGCCAGATGGAAGGAAGTGATCGAGAAAGGCGAGGAATTGCCGGAATACACGAAGCAACATCCAATTTATTACGCCGGACCGGCCAAAACTCCGACCGGCTATGCCTCCGGCTCATTTGGACCGACCACAGCCGGAAGAATGGACTCCTACGCCGATTTGCTCATGTCCCGCGGCGCCAGCCTGATCACCTTAGCAAAGGGCAACCGTGGCAAGAATGTACGGGAAGCCTGTGAACGCTGGGGCGGTTTCTATCTCGGCACCATCGGCGGTGCGGCCGCTCGCCTGGCCCAGGACTCGATCAAGAAAGTAGAAACCATCGACTATGCCGAACTGGGCATGGAAGCCGTCTTTCGCATAGAAATCGAAGACTTCCCGGCCTTCATCGTGATAAACGACAAAGGCGAAGACTTCTTTGCAAAAGTAGCGGAAACCCGGGCCGCAATCACCAAATAACAAGGCTAAATAGCAGCACCAGATAGCAGAGCGCGCGCGCCATCACTGTCGTATAGCTCGGTCTTCAGCAGGGTCTATTTACGCAAAAATAAAAGGGAATCGTGCAAGAAATTCTCCATAATTTCTTGCATTGTTTCTCACGAAGCCCCTTTCATGCCGTGAAAGTGCAATTTGGTGCGAAAAAATCAATAATTTCGCCCTCGAACCGGGCCACAAGAAAAGACAGCCTGCTACTTGCGCAAAGGCCTTAGCGCTGGCGCGGTCGTTTGCTCGAAAGCTCGTCAAGGGAGGATTGCCCAGCCGGCGTACCGTCAAGGTTTCTAGTAATCAACATACGACCGAGAGTAAGGTAATTGATGCGCTTAGCATTTGTATCAATGAATTGCACGGTGCCTTCCNNCCTGATCCACCTTAATGCTGTCTACAGAATGGCTGCCGGGTGTGCCGTCCGCCTTGTAATTATTCCACTTCTCTCCTTCCTTGCGAAAAATCGACTGGCGGCCATCGAGACCCTGCCATTCAAAACTGTTGAGCTGATTCTTTTCATCATAGCCAAAACGCCTTTTCTGACCGCGAGTATCCTCCGCCTCAAACAGCCGCCCCCTGGTGTCGAATTTTAACTGGGAACCATCATTGCGGTTGATTGAATAGGCTCCATTTTGCCATTTGGTAGTCATATTGCCTTCTTTATCGACACTGACCTCAGTTACCGGACCAATATTCACCGGCTTGCCCTGGGCATCACGCAAGGTCCACTTGCCGTTTTCCGTCTGCAACGTATAGTTGAGCTTGCCTGCACTGTCGAAATTCTCACTGCGAACCAGCTTACCCTGGGCATCGTATTGATACCGCCGGTAGGAACCGTCTTTGGCCGCAACTATGGAAGGGCGATCGCCGTCGCCTTGCATCACCAACCGGGAGCCGTCCTCATGTTTCTTGACCCGGTCCTGATACTTGACCACGCGCTCTGTGCCGTCGGGCATGTTGATTTTTTCATCGCCGTTCAAGGCATTGAGCTGGCGCACTCGGCCGTCACGCTCCACCGTGATAGAACCTTCGAAGCGCCGACCGGTGAACTTACCGTCCTTGTCGTAGGCCATCCAACTGCCGTTTTCGCGTTTCCAGGTCTGCGAATTACCGTCAGGCCAGATCATTTTCATTTCGGAGGGAACACCTGATTGATCGTAGCGGAACTGCCGCTCAAGCCCGTTCTTATCAACCACACTGACCGGGCGACCACTTTGATCTACGGAAAGCTTGGCGGCGCCGGCACCGGCACCGGGTTGCGGCACCGTCTTAACTTCCGGCTGCCGTTCCACACCGGGTTTAGCATCAGCACCGGCATTCTGGGGACTAGCCAATACATCGGACCACTTGGGGCGACCTTCCAAACGCTGGCTCTGGTTTTGTTCGCCGCCGTTGTAAGCCACCTTGACGGCATCGTTCATGACTGCCCCGGTATTATTCTGAGCCAGAATCACCTCGGGCAAGACCCTTTTGTCCATTAGTTCCTGGTTGTTGGCAGCAGCCATATTGGCGCCGCGCAAGGCACCGCTGTCGGCCAGTACGGGCGCCGAAAAGCTCTGTCCGGAGACATTTTCCGTGTTATCCGAACTATGCTGTCGTCTATCAATAGCCATGTGGTAAGGCAGTCTCTGACTAGAAAAAGGGAAATTCTCACTCTTGCCATTCAGGCGGCAAATCTAAAAATTGAGTGGCAGAACTGTTTGTGCCTGCCGGAGAAGTAATGCCGGAGAACCAATAAATAAAGGATGAATGAACTCGGGAGGGATGGATAAATTCTGGATGGATAAATTCTGGATGGATAAACCAGGAATGGCTGAATGAGGAAGAGCAATTAGTGGGAAGACGGAAGTAGAGAAACCTAAATTAGATACTGGATATTAGATATCAGATATCAGAAAGAACAATTCAGCGGAGACCAAGTCAAGATATACGCCTCAAATATAAGCGCAGTTCCCCGCTTTTCCTATAGTGTAAGCGCATTAAATCATGACAACCGCCAAGATTTAATTCTCGTGGGCACGCTCCCCAAGGACGGCTCCTTGAGAATCTACGGTTCGAGACAATAGAAACAGGAAGGCATTCAGATTTCAGCGGGAGGCAAAGTAGACTCCGGCGGTAAGGAATATTGCTCAAGTTCTTCTTCGGCCAGGTCCAACTCAGTCGCTTCTAGATCACCTTTCTCCAGAGCAAGCCGCCGGTCTTGCTCCGGCAAGAGTTCTTCGGACTGATCCACCATTGCATCTTCATCCAATTCCTGCCCGGGCCACAACGGTTCAAAGGTAAGGGAACCTGCCCCCATGCCGCCTCTAACAGGGCGCAAGGCAACCGCGCCCAGCTCTATTGGTCTTGGCTCGTCTACATAGGCAGCCTCGACCCCGGCCGGCTCAACTTGGACACCATTAGGCCGCATCGTCGGCGGCGACTGGCCAGGAGTTTGGGCGGGGGCACCGCCAGGCTCCGCTGTATGACCATGACCTTCCATCTGCAAGCGTGCCAGACGCTCGTTCCAGATTTCCTCTACGGAAGCGGAAGCATCGCAGAAGGAAGAAAAATATCGCCTTCGATTCTGGGAAGAATCCAGTTCCTTTTCCTCATCGATAGCGGCCGGCACGCGCACAGCCGATAGGTCTTCGGCCTTGGTCAGCTGCAAGTTCTGAGCGATTCCTGGCGCTGCCGCTTCCGGCATCACGGATTGCGGCACCTGAACCGGCTGCGGCGGCACCTGAGCGGGCTGAGGCGGCACCTGAACCGGCTGCG
>FSSH01000414.1_pt1 | contig 11269 bp, 11 predicted proteins | sample 1166101 | NCBI WGS metagenome assembly FSSH01 (sample SAMEA32972668, study PRJEB13176) | freshwater metagenome | biome: Drinking water system; feature: Biomass in drinking water that filtered by 0.45 um membrane; material: drinking water | place: USA | collected 2012-12-20 | depth 0 m | reverse complement strand
TTTCAGGCTGAACCAGCCGATCGTGAAGATCGTCGGATTGAGCCCGAGCTGCTCGAAACGGATATGCTGGCCGGTATCGGCAGCCGCAGTGACAAGAGACAGGATCAAGGCTTTTCCCCGAGCTTTCGCGCCTCCATAAGGGGGTATAGGTCGAAGACCAAGAGGGAGAGACAAATGCCGAGCGTGTTGGACCAGCGTATCGATGCCGCGGTTGCCGGGCTGACCGGGCCGGGCGGACAGATGCCGCTCACGACGGTGCAGCGCGATGGCATGGACTATCCCGCCATCGCGGTCGCGCCGCCCGCGCTCACCTATTATTTCGCGCATTTCTGCACCGAACATGCCGACAAGACTTTTCTGGTCGCAGGCGACGAGCGGCTGACGTTCGCGCAGGTCCATAGTGCTGCAACCGATGTCGCCCGCGCGCTGATCGATGGCTTCCACATCACGCGCGGCGACCGGATCGGCATTGCGATGCGCAATTCGCCCGCCTGGATCGCGCTGTATATGGGCATTCTGATGGCAGGCGGCGTCGCCACATTGCTCAACGGCTGGTGGCAGACCGGCGAGCTGGCCGATGCCATTGCCGAAGTCGACTGCAAGCTCATCTTCGCCGATGCCCCGCGCGCGCAGCGACTCGACGAAGCGACCGGGCTCGGTGCGGAAATTGTGCCCGTCGACGATCGCCTGCCGCTGGTGCAGGCGATGGCACCGCTCACCAGCCGCGGCGGCAATGCCGAAACCGCGCTGCCGATGCTCATGGGCAACGACAATGCGACGATCCTGTTCACCAGCGGCTCAACCGGCCAGTCGAAGGGCGCGCTCAGCGATCACCGCGCGATCACGCAAGCCGTGTTCAACTATCTGGTGAGCGCGCTGACCATGCTCGCGCTCGCGACGCAGGACGGCACGCCGCCGCCGACGCAGCATGCGACCTTGCTCAATGTGCCGCTGTTCCATGTCACTGCCGAAGTGCCCGTGTTCCTGCAGAGTTTCGCGATGGGCCGCAAATTGGTGCTGATGCCCAAATGGGATGCCGAAGAAGCGATGCGGCTGATCGAGCAGGAGCGCATCACCTATTTCGTCGGCGTGCCGCTGATGAGCTTTGAAATCCTCACGCATCCCAATCGACCCAACTATGATCTGACGAGCTGCACCGATTTCGCCGCCGGCGGCGCGCCGCGCCCCGTCGAGCATGTCCGCCGGTTGAGCGAGGAAATGGGCGGCGCCAAGCCTTTGCTCGGCTATGGCCTCACGGAAACCAATGGCGTCGGCTGCGGCAATTTCCGCGAAAATTATCTCGCCAAGCCCAACTCGACCGGGCGCGCCTCGCCGCCTTTGGTCGAACTCGCGATCCTCGACGCCAAGGAGCAGCCGCTGCCAGCTGGCGAGCGCGGCGAAGTCGCGATCCGGTCGATCTGCAACTTCAAGGAATATTACAACCGGCCCGAAGCAACGCGCGATGCCTTTACCGAGGATCGCTTCTTTTTGACCGGCGACATCGGCTATCTCGACGACGACGGCTATTTGTTCATCGTCGACCGCAAGAAAGACATCATCATTCGCGGCGGCGAGAATATCTCGTGCCAGGAAGTCGAAGCCGCGATTTACGAAAACCCGTGCGTCGCCGAAGTTGCGGTGTTCGGGCTGCCCGACGAACGCTTTGGCGAAGTGCCGGGCGCGGTCGTGCATGTTCGCCCCGGCGCGGTGCTCGATGCCGAAGCGCTCACCGAATTCCTCACCGCACGTATTGCCGCCTTCAAGGTTCCGCGCATGATCTGGCTGTCGGACGCGCCGCTGCCCCGGCTCGGCACCGAAAAGATCGACAAGGTGACGATCCGCGCCACCTATCGCGCGCGTTATGCCGAGGAAGCGCAAGCCGCGTGACGCTGGCATTGCGACCGGTCCGGCCCTAGGGCGCATTATGGCTTTGGGCGTGCATATCGACAGGCGTCGCCTGCTGATTGGCGGGGGCGCCGGCCTCGGGCTGCTCGTCGCGTGGGGCGTGTGGCCGCGCAGCTATGCGCCCAACCTCGCCGCCGCACCGGGGGAGACAATCTATGGCGCGTGGCTCAAGATCGGCGCCGACGGCCATATCGCGGTTGCCATTCCACAGACCGAACATGGCCAGGGCGTCTATACTGCGCTGCCGCAGATTTTGGCCGATGAACTCGGCGCTGACTGGCGCACCGTCTCGGTCGAACCCGCGCCGCTCAACCCGCTCTACGCCAATCCGCTCGGGGCAGAGGAAATGCTCGAAGGCGTGTTTGCAGGCCTGCCGCCCGAACTGACGCGCGGCTATGCGACGCGCACCACGCTGATGTTGACGGCGGGCTCGACATCGGTGCGCAGCTTTGAACGCGAGCTGCGCCGCGCCGGGGCAGCGGCGCGCGTGCTGCTGTGCAAGGCGGCGGCGGCGCGCTGGGGCGTCGACTGGCGCGCGTGCAGCACCGCCAATGGCTTCGTCACCCATGGCAAGCAGCAATTGCGCTTCGGCCCGCTCGCCGCCGAAGCCGCCGCGCTTGATCTGCCCGACTCGCTGCCGCTGCGCACCGGCGACACCGGGCGGCTGACCGGCCAGTCGCTGCCCCGGCTCGACGTGCCGGCCAAGGTCGATGGCTCGGCCAATTTCGCCGGCGACATTCGCTTGCCCGACATGGTCTATGCCGCGATCCGTCAGGCACCGCCGGGCAGCGGTCGCGTCAAATCATTCGACCGCAAACGCGCCGAGGGCATTCGCGGGCTGGTTGACGTGGTCGCCACTGACAGCTGGGTCGCCGCGGTCGCGAGCAGCTGGTGGAGCGCGAATCAGGCGCTCGACGCACTCAACCTGCGCTTCGAGACGGCCGGCCCGCGCGCCTCGACCGCCAGCATCGAGAAAGCGCTGACCGCCGCGCTCAACGGCCCCGGCGAGCGCATGGCGTCGCGCGGCGATTTGCGGAGCGTGTTCAAGGGCGCGCGCGTCGTCACCGCCGATTACCGCGTCGGGCTGGCCGTGCATGCCTCAATGGAAACGATGACCGCGACGGCGCGCTTCGTGCGCGGCCAGCTCGACCTGTGGCTGCCGACGCTCGCCCCTGCCCGCGCGCGTGCGGCGGCGGCGGCCGCGATTGGCATCGCCGAAAGCGCGGTGGTCCTGCACCCGATGATGGCGGGCGGCTCGTTCGGCGCGAATCTCGATCACGAGGTTGCCGCGCAGGTCGCGCTGATCGCCCAGAAAGTGAAGCGCCCGGTCCAGCTGGTCTGGTCGCGGCGCGAGGACTTCGCGCATGATCGCTTCCGCCCCCCCGCCGTCGCACGACTGACCGCGCGGGTTGGGCTCAACGGCAGCATCATGGGCTGGCTCGCCAAGATCGCCGCGCCTGCTACGGGTCGCGAGATCGCCACGCGGCTGTTCGCGGGGGAGACAGCGGTGCAAACCGCGCTTGCGCTGCACGGGGTCGGCGATCCCTATGCGGTCGCAGGCGCGCTCCCCTTCTACCGCTTCCCCAATTTCGCGATCGACCACCACCCGGTCGATATCGGCGTGCCGACCGGTCATTGGCGGTCGGGCGCGCATAGCTACACCGCCTTCTTCACCGAATGCTTCCTCGACGAACTCGCGCATGTCGCGGGCACCGAGCCGCTGTCGTTCCGCGTCGCCATCACCGGCGAGCCGCGGCTGGTGCGCTGCCTGTCGACCGCCGCCGCGCTCGGCGGGTGGGAGGGCGGCATCGCCGGCAGCGCGCAGGGCATTGCCTGCCATTCGTTTCGCGGCAGCCACATCGCGGTGCTGGCCGAGGCGCATTTCGAGGACGGCCAGCGCCCGCGCGTCGACCGGCTGGTCGCCGCCGTCGATTGCGGACGCCAGATCAACCCCGATCTGGTGCGCCAGCAGATCGAGGGCGGGCTGATTTTCGGCATGGCCGCCGCGCTCGGCGGATCGACCGGGTTCGAACGCGGCTGGGCAAGCGCGCACCATCTCGGCAGGCTGGGGCTACCGACGCTGGCCGACGCGCCCGACATCACAGTAGAGCTGATCCGCAGCGAGGCCGAGCCCGGCGGGGTGAGCGAGCTGGCGGTGCCGCCGGTGGCGCCTGCCATCGCCAATGCCTTGCGCGCCGCTGCGGGCTTTCGCTTGCGCCACTTGCCGTTTACGGCGCCGGCATGATCCCGCCTGTCGATCACCCGCCGGTCCCGCCACGCCGCATTGGCGTGCTGCTGATCAATCTGGGCACGCCGGATGGCCCCGATACCCAATCGGTGAAGCGCTATCTGCGCGAATTCCTGTCGGACAGGCGCGTGGTCGAGCTGCCGGCGATCGTGTGGCAGCCGGTGCTGCGCGGTATCATCCTCAACACCCGGCCACAGAAATCGGCTGAGGCGTACCGGGCGGTGTGGCGCGAGGACGGCTCGCCGCTCGCCGCCTTCACCCGGCTGCAGGCCGAAGCGCTCAAGGACAGCTTCGGCCCCGGCGTGATCGTCGACTGGGCGATGCGTTATGGCAAGCCGTCGATCGCCGAGCGGCTTCAGGCGCTGCACGCCGCCGGCTGCGACCGCATCCTGATCGCCCCGCTCTATCCGCAATATTGCGGCGCGACGACCGCCACCGCCAATGACCGCGTTTTCGAGCTGCTCGCCAAGATGCGCTGGCAGCCGGCGATTCGCACGCTGCCGCCTTATTATGAGGATCCGGTCCATATCGATGCGCTGGCGGCGTCGATCGCGCCGGCCATCGCCGCGCTGCCCTTTGCGCCCGATGCGCTGCTGGTGAGCTTCCACGGAATGCCCGCGCGCACCCTGGCGCTGGGCGATCCCTATCACTGCCAGTGCCAGAAGACCGCGCGGCTGCTGGGCGAGAAATTGGGGCGCGAGGTGATCGTCACCTTCCAGTCGCGATTCGGGCGCGCGATCTGGCTCGAGCCTGCGACCGACGACATGCTGGGCCGACTGCCCGGCGAGGGCGTGCGGCGAATCGCGGTGGTGGCGCCGGGCTTTTCGGCCGATTGCCTCGAAACGCTCGAGGAAATCGCGATTCGCGGCCGCGAGACGTTCGAGGCGGCGGGCGGCACCGATTTCGCCTATCTCCCCTGCCTCAATGACAGCGCCGTAGGTATCGAGATGTTGCGCGTGCTTGTACAACGCGAGCTTGAAGGTTGGAGCCACCCGGCCTAGCCTTTGCCGCACAAGAACAAGGCGAGGAGAGGATGATGGCACGGGTTGCGATTGTGACCGGCGGAACGCGCGGTATCGGCGAAGCGATCAGCCTGGCGCTGAAAGAGACCGGCGTCACCGTCGCCGCCAATTATGCCGGCAATGACGAGCGCGCGCGCGAATTTTCCGACCGCACCGGCATTGCCAGCTTCAAATGGGACGTCGCCGATTACGATGCCACGCAGGCCGGCGTCGCGCAGGTGGTGGAGGCGCTCGGGCCCGTCGACATCCTCGTCAACAATGCCGGCATCACCCGCGACGGGACGATGCTGAAAATGACCTATCAGGCGTGGAAGGAAGTGATCGACACCAATTTGGGCGGCTGCTTCAACATGGCCAAGGCAGTGTTTGCCGGCATGCGCGAGCGCAAATGGGGCCGGATCGTCAATATCGGCTCGATCAACGGCCAGGCCGGCCAATATGGCCAGGTGAATTATGCCGCCGCCAAATCGGGCATTCACGGCTTCACCAAGGCGCTGGCGCAGGAAGGCGCCAAGTTCAACGTGACCGTGAATGCGATCGCGCCGGGCTATATCGATACCGACATGGTCGCCGCCGTTCCCGCCGATGTGCTCGAGAAGATCGTCGCCAAGATTCCGGTCGGGCGGCTGGGCCAGGCGGATGAAATTGCCCGCGCCGTCACCTTCCTGTGCTGCGACGCCGGCGGCTTCGTCACCGGATCGACGCTGAGCATCAACGGCGGCCAGCACATGTATTGAAAATCGGGGCCGGCGCTGCCCCCTGACAGCGCCGGCCCCGCCCTCGATACGCAACGCGAGGGGAACCGATCAGCGGCGGCAATTATCCTTGTCGATCGCGCGGCCGGCGAGCGCGCCGCCGACACCGCCGAGCACCGTGCCGAGCCCGCGATCCCCGCGACCGGCAAGGCCGTTGCCGAGCAGACCACCGGCAATCGCGCCGACAATGGTGCCGGTGGTGCCGTCGCAGCGCTGATAGTTGCGATAGCCGCGATAGCTGCGGCGATCGGCATAATAGCCGCGGTCGGCATAACGACGATCGTCGTAACGGCGATAATCGTCGCGGCGATCATCATAGCGGCGATAATCGTCGCGATAGCCATCCGAAACATAGCCGCCGCGATCATAGCGATCACCACGATACTGATCATAATATTGCGCAGCGGCCGGCGCTGCGGGGACAAGCGCGGTCGCACTGATGGCCATCAGGGCGCCGGTAAGCGAGAAAATCTTCTTCATAACCAGCTCTCCACTTCAAAATCGGGTGAGAATGACCTCATGTCGTTCTCGATGATCGGCATTTAGATGAACCGTTTTGATCCGATGCTGAACGCGTCCGTTATCCATCGTTCAGCCGCGATAATCGCTTTGCCAGTGCCGCCGGACGGCTAAGAGGCGGGGGACATGCGGCTTTGGTATTCGATCCTGCTGGCGTTTGCGCTCGTGCCGCCATTTAGTGGCCCCTCGCCGGCCGATGAGCTCGATCGGGACGCGCCGTTCCGGGCGGTGCCGGTCGCGCTGGTGCCGGCGGCGCCAGAACAGCGGCGGGTAGGCGCGCTCGATTATGTGCGCGGCTACCGGCTGGAAAGCGGCGACCGCGCTTTCGGCGGTTTCTCGGCAATGGCGAGCGACGGCCGCCGCTTCACGCTGCTGACCGATGGTGGCGAGGGTGTGGCGTTCGATCTGGGCGCCGATGGCCGCGTCGCTGCCCCGCGCATCTTCACTCTGCCGGCCTTCCCGCGAATCGGCTTCGAGAAGAAGGACCGCGATTCGGAATCGCTCGCGCGCGATCCGGCGAGCGGGCGGTTCTGGGTGGGGTTTGAGAACGCCAACCAGATCTGGCACTATGCGCCGGGGTTCGCGCGCGCCGAGCGCCACGCCGCCCCCCCGGCCATGGCCGACTGGCCCGAAAACCGGGGTGCCGAGGCGATGGTGCGGCTCGCCGATGGCCGCTTCGTGGTGATTGGCGAGGATGCGATCGAGGGTGTCGCCGGGCAGCCGCGACCGCTGCTGATCTTCGCGCGCGATCCGGCCGAGGCACCGGCTGCGGTGGCGCGGGCGCGTTATCTGCCGCCCGATGGCTATTCGCCCACCGACATGACCGAACTGCCCGATGGCCGGTTGATCATCGTCAACCGCCGGGTGCTGATCAGCGCGGGCTTCATCACCTGCCTGACGCTGATCGATCGCGCCGCGTTGCGGCCGGGGGCGACGATTCGGGGGCGCGTGATCGCCCGATTCGCGCCGCCCATGCAGCACGATAATTTCGAGGGGATCGTCGCGCTGCCGCAGCGCGACGGCATCCATCTCTGGCTGGTCGCCGACGATAACCAGTTCTGGCTCGAACAGAGCCTGTTGCTGGAATTCCGGCTCGACGAGCGCCGCGCGGCCGCCATCGCGGCCACCGAGCCTGCCCGTTAGGCGGCGGCGGGCGCGAGCTTCTTCTTGATTTCGCGCTTCAGCCGGCGCGCGCGCAGCGAGAGCTGATCATCGCCGGTCTTGACCAGCCAATTGTCGAGCCCGCCGACATGCTCGACCGAGCGCAGCCCGTGGGTCGACACGCGCAGCCGCACGCTGGTGCCGAGCGTATCCGAGATCAGCGTGACATTCTGCAGATTGGGCAGAAACGTCCGCTTGGTCTTGTTGTTGGCGTGGGAGACATTGTGTCCCACTTGCCGGCCCTTGCCGGTCAGCTCGCAAATGCGCGACATCGCTGTGGTTCCTGAAAAAAGATGATGTGACCCGGGAAAGCGCGGGCCGATAGCGCGCATGGCCGCTTTCGTCAACCGATTCCCCGGCGCGGTTGCTGCGGCATGTGCAACCCGGCGCGGGGTGCCGCGTTGTTGCACGACAGGTCCGGTCCGTCAGCAGGAGAATGTCGATGCGTTTCCTTCTCATCCTCGTCGGCATCGTCGCGCTGCTCTTCCTGGGCGCCTGGGCGCTCGGCATCGTTGACCTGCGGCAGACGCAGACCGCACGCGTGCCCGAGGTGAAGCTGGAAGGCGGGCAGGCGCCCAAATTCGACGTCGACGTCGGCAAGGTGGAAATGGGCACCGAGACCCGCACGGTCGAAGTGCCGAAGTTCGAGACCGAAAAGAAGCACATCGAAGTGCCGGTGGTGCGTGTCGACAAGCCGGCTGACAGTCAGGATACTGCGCAGTGAGGCCAAGCCACGCCGCCGCTGCCGCGCTGTTGGCGCCGTCGGGGGGTATCCGAAGCACCGTGCGGGCGCAGTGTTCGCGCTGACCCAAGTTCTGTTCAGCGAGCGCTAGCGTCGACGGCGGCGCCCGCCCATAATGCGCCGATGTTTCCCTTGCCCGAACCGATGCGCGCGGCGCTCGCGGCGGCCCGCGCGGCGGGCGGCGCCGGTGAGGTGCCGGTGGGCGCGGCGATCGTCCATGCCGGCCGGGTGATCGCCGTTGCCGGCAATGCGCCGCGCGCGCGCCGTGATCCGACCGCCCATGCCGAGATCGAGGCGATCCGCGCCGCCGCCACGCTGCTGGGGCGCGACCGCCTGGAAGACTGCGACCTGTGGGTGACGCTCGAGCCGTGCGCGATGTGTGCGGGCGCCATCGCCCATGCCCGCATCGCCCGGCTCTATTACGGGGCGGACGATCCCAAGGGCGGCGCAGTCGCGCATGGCCCGCGCTTCTTCCAGCAGCCGACCTGCCACCACCGGCCGGAAATCTATGGCGGCATTGGCGACGCGCCGGCGGCGGCATTGCTGCGCGATTTCTTCGCCGCGCGCCGCTGATCGCAGCAGGCGGTTGTCGCCGCGCTGCAAAATCGGCATGGAGGGGCAACGGCCATGCACGCTTTTCCCTGGATTGACGTCGCGATCATCTTCGCGCTGGTGATTGTCAACGGCGTCTTCGCGATGTCCGAACTGGCGATCGTCTCGTCGCGCCGCGCGCGGCTGGAGGCGATGGCGCGCGCCAAGGTGCGCGGCGCGCAGGCAGCGCTCGCCCTCGCCGCCGATCCGGGCAAGCTGTTGTCGACCAGCCAGATCGGCATCACGCTCATCGGCATCATGGCCGGCGCCTATTCGGGCGCGAGCCTGGGCGCCCCGGTCGGCGAGCGGCTGCACTGGATGGGCATGGCGCCCGAGCTATCGCAATCGCTGGGCTTCGCCATCGTCATCGGCCTCACCACCTATGCCTCGCTGGTGGTGGGCGAGCTGGTACCCAAACAGATCGCGCTGCGCAGCCCCGAGGCGATTGCCGCCGTGGTCGCGGTGCCGATGTCGTGGCTGGCGCGGGCGGCGGCGCCCTTGGTGTGGCTGCTCGATTCGTCGAGCGCATTGCTGTTCGCGCTGATGCGGCTGCGGCGCACCGCCGAGGACAATGTGACCGCCGAGGAACTTCACCTGATCGTCGCCGAGGCGAGCAAATCGGGCGTGATCGAGGAGCATGAGCGCTCGATCATCTCGGGCGTGGTGCGGCTCGCCGACCGTCCGGTGCGCGAGGTGATGACGCCGCGCACCGACATTGAATGGATCGACGCAACGCAGGATGAAGCCGGCATCCGCCTGGCACTGATGGCGGCATCGCACAGCCGCCTGCCGGTCGCCGAGGGCTCGGTTGATGCGGTGGTGGGGGTGGTGCAGGCGCGCGACATCGCGCTCGCGCTGTTCGAGGGGCGGCCGCTCGACCTGCGCGCGCTGATGCGCCGCGCGCCGGTGGTGCTCGACCAGATCGATGCGATGGACGCGCTCGATGCGCTGCGCTCGGCCGAAGTGCCGATGGCGCTGATCCACGACGAATATGGCCATTTCGAAGGCATTGTGACACCCGCCGATCTGCTCGCGGCGATCGCCGGCGAGTTCGCGTCGGATGCGGACCCCGACGAGGCGCCCAATGTGGTGGAGCGCGACGACGGCTCGCTGCTGGTGGCGGGGCAGATGGCAGCCGATGCGCTTGCCGAGCGGCTGGGCATCGTGCTGCCCGAAGACCGCGATTACGCGACCGTCGCCGGGCTGGCGCTCGCCCATTTCCGCCACCTGCCCGGCGAGGGCGAGAGCTTTGTCGAACAGGGCTGGCGGTTCGAGGTGGTCGATCTCGACGGGCGGCGGATCGACAAGCTGCTGGTCCAGCTCGCCACGCGCGAGGAGCGCGGCTAACCGCCGAGCTTGCCGAACGTCGCCTCGAAGGCGGCGATGTCGCCGGCCGCCAGCAACCGTGCCTGTTCGACCCAGCGGTCGCGCGCCAGGCGCCCGGCGAGCGGCCCGAGCTGGGCGTCGATCGCGGCAGCGTCGGCCGGGCTGAGCGCGGCGAGATCGGCGACAGCGGCGATGCCGCATTCGTTGAGCGCGGCGGCGGCGCGCGGCCCGAGCCCCTTGAGCGTGGTGAGCGGATAGGCCGCGTCGCCGGAGAGCGGTTCGGCCGCCTCCATGGCTTCCGGTGCCGGCGCCGTAGCGACTACGGCGGGCGGTTCGGCCGGCGGCGCGTGCTGATGCTCCGCGTGCGCGGCGATGGCGTGCTGGGCGATTCGCTCATGTTCGTCCGAGCGGCGGATGGCGGCGGCCTTGGCGCGGCGCCGCCACGTCCCCCAGGCGATCATCGCGAGCACCAGCACCGCACCGATCGTGATGGCGATGAGGGTTGCGATGTTGAGCCCGGTGAAATTCGCCGCTGCCTGCGCGCCTTGTTGCATCGTCACTCTCCCCTGGCGATCGCCCGCCAGCCAATATCGCCTCGGCAGAAACCCCCGGCAAAGCCGATTTGTGCCACGCCGCGATAGGCGGCATCACGCGCCGTCGCCACGCTGGGGCCGCGCGCGGCCACCGCGAGCACCCGGCCGCCTGCGGCAATAATCGAGTCGCCGTCGGTCGCGGTGCCCGCCTGGAACACGATCGCGCCCTCCGCCTCGGCCGCGTCGATGCCGGTGATCGTCCCGCCGGTCGCCGGCGTGCCGGGATAGCCGCCCGCTGCCATCACCACGCACAGCGCCGCATCATCGGCAAAACGCGCCGGCGGCACGTCCGCAAGCGTGCCCTGCGCGGCCGCGCGCATGAGCGCGAGCAGATCGTCCTCCAGCCGCGGCATCAGCACCTGGCATTCGGGGTCGCCGAAACGGGCGTTGTATTCGATCAGCTTGGG
>FSSH01006576.1_pt2 | contig 11277 bp, 12 predicted proteins | sample 1166101 | NCBI WGS metagenome assembly FSSH01 (sample SAMEA32972668, study PRJEB13176) | freshwater metagenome | biome: Drinking water system; feature: Biomass in drinking water that filtered by 0.45 um membrane; material: drinking water | place: USA | collected 2012-12-20 | depth 0 m | reverse complement strand
TTGACCTAAAGGCTGAAACGCTCACCATCCAAAGCGACGAGACGAAGAACCACGAAGAGCACCGGCTGCCCCTTTCATCATTCATTCTGGCTCTGTTGAAGCGCAGGCATGCAGAACGCAACCTACATGAGATATACGTCTTCCCAGGCACCGGAGCAAGCGGGCACCTCACAGAATCGAAGGCATCGGTTGCAAAAGTCAGCAAGAAGTCTGGCGTCAAGTTTATGATGCACGACCTGCGCCGAACATTTCTTACCATCGCTGAAGGTCTGGATGTTTCGCACTACGCGCTCAAGAAACTAGCCAACCATAAGAATTCATCAGACGTGACGGCCGGCTACATTGCTGCCGACGTTGAACGGCTAAGAGAGCCTATGCAGCGAATCACGAACCATATCCTAGAAGCTATTGAACGCAAAGATGACACCCAGACCGGCACAGTGAAAACAAAGCGGACGGCAAAGCTTACCGATACAAATACCAGATTGACGGTTGCAAAATGAGCTCAGATGAAGATTACATCGAGACGGTGGACATTCAGGAACGAATCAAAGCCCTCAACAGAGGCAGGTACGAGAGCGACATCAGCATGCCGTCAGAGCTTGAAGCTGAAGTAAGAAATCTCGAAACACCAACCGACCTGCAATCAGCCTTGAGGTGGCAGAAAGTATCGCAACAGATGGAAGGATATTCAGCCGAAAATTGCTCAAGCCCGGCGATTGAATGGTGGTTCCAAGTAGTTCGACGTGACCTTGTGAAATTCTTGGAATACTATAGGCCCGGCCTTTCCGGTTCTTCCCTTCAGCAAATATTGACTTTGAGCACTTTGAATGGACTGACGGGTCTCAGTCTTAGGCAACATACGGAAGCGAAAACACGAATCGGAATAGCGCTTACTGTTTTCATGACGTGGAATCAATCTGGAACCTTCTACGATGAATTAGACTGGCTCCAAAAGGACTGCGGGCTTCTACTTCTGCACGAAAGGCTTCTTTGCTACAGAAGAGAACTATCCAGACGGGGCAGGACGGCAGACCAGTACGAAGAGTTCAAAAGCCAGCGTGATGACATCAAGACCTATTGGTCCTATGAGATAACAAAGCTTATGCGAGACAGTCAACGGCAACCACTCCATGTAGAGTCAAAAGACATACTTGGAGAGATTCTGAACCTATCGCCATCAAGGATTGAGCAGCAAGTCAAACATGCAAAAAACTGGCTGACCTGCTGCTCAATCGCGCCAGAACTTCAATCGCGCTGGCTCTGCGCGGTCTTGCTCAACTGTCCTCTCGACAAGCTTTCCCGAAGATTCAACCTAACCTAACCACACTAAACTGGGGGTATTTAAGTACCGCCCTGTCAATGCAGAGAAAACCATACATTACTCCACGTGTTCAAACCAACCCGGAGTACTTCAAAGTATGGCAAATGCAGAGCGAGAATCAGTAAAGCAATATCTCAACGAGAAGAAAGCAGCAGAAATCTCTGGGCTTTCCGTCAACTGGCTACAAAGAGCAAGATGGGCGGGCGATGGCCCGCCCTACGCAAAAGTCAATCGAAGCGTCAGATACGAGATTGGCGCACTTCTGAGATGGATGGAAGAGCGGACAGTCAGCCCTGGTGCACAAGGTGGTGCCGCATGAGTCAAAAGAAAGCTACCTACCTTGAGTCAGTAATCGCTATCCTGTCTGGGCTGCCACCTGTGTTAGCTAATATCATCGCAACCCGTGCCGCTGTCCGTAGCGATGAGATAACCAAAGCCAGGAATCTAGCCATAAAGACTAGAGACAGCAGATTGGAGGCACTCACCCCGATGCTTCCAGACGTCAGCCGGTCTGAAATCCAGCTATTCAAGTATGCGCCACCAGCGAAGGATTACGCGGCTGATGCCGAAACTCTAGACAGGATCTACCGGACTCTGGGACGGCTGGATAAGGCAATTGAGATGGAAACTATTGAACTCGCAGATACCTGCCTGGTGGAGTTAAGGGCATATGCCTGCATCCTGGCCGAGAGAATCGACTACTACCAGAGGAGACTGGCAAAATGAATTTTAAACCCGTTAGTGCCGCCCCTGAGTTCGGCGAAGAACTACATCTGTTCTATTTGGCGTCTAGCCTGTTCCTGTGGGAACCTATGCATGCGCTCTTCGCACCAAGTAAGCATTTCCCGCTTACAACCAATGACTATCCTTTGGCATCCATGGATCAGATTGTTTTCGAAGGTCCGCGAATAGGAGTTCCCGAAGACCTGGAGAAGAGAATTCTCAAGATGCGGCGAGCATTGAGAAGAGAACAAGGTTGCAATCTCTGGGACTGCTTCAAAAAGCGACTTGAGCCCCCGTTGAAGGAATTAACTAAAAGCGGTTTCAGTGATTGGTCGGTGACTGCCTCCAAAGCCAAAAGAGAGTTCATTGAGCTATTCTTCGTAGCTATTTCAGAAGATAGACCAAAGGACAGATTGGTTGGCGGATATCTCGGCAAGTGCCAGGAACTTCGGCAGTGGCTCTGGGCGCTGCTGCTAAACGTGAACTTCGACTTAGAAAAGTAAGTCTCCGAAGCGGTGGAACCTCGGAGACCAACTAAAGGAATTTTGAAAACATGATAAGACAAAACGAACTGCCTGGCAACGGGCAATATACTTGCGCACCCGGAAGTAGTCCAATCAAGGACGTGAAGGAACAGTACCGAGGTCGATGGTTTGCCGTTCTACGTGAATCGGGCATACCGGATAGCTACCTAACGGGAAGGCACGGGCCATGCCCAGCATGTGGTGGTACAGACCGATTTAGATTCGATGACAGGAATGGAGATGGCACCTACCACTGCAACCAATGCGGGGCTGGAGATGGACTGAAGTTGCTTAGCCTCACCACTGGCAAGAGCTACAACGAACTCTTGCCAGTCCTTCGAACTTTCAAACCAGTCTTTGACGCCAAAGTTAGGCAGCCGGTAAAGAGAGAAAAGACTGAATCACCAGAGGCGGCCAGCAGGCGGCTTAAGGAGACGTGGGGCAGAGGGGTGGCAATCACAGGCGGTGATACTGCTGACCGGTATCTGAAGGCTAGGGGTATCGTCCTGGGCAGTTACCCTGATTGCCTGCGGTTGGTCCCGGAGCTGGAATACTGGGAGAAGCGAGAGACGAAATTCACGAAAACGGGAGTCTATCCGGCAATGCTGTCCAGAGTTGAAAACCTTTTAGGTGAGCTGGTCTCTGTTCATCGAACCTACCTGGACCTGAAAGCCGGCAAAGCGAAAGTACCAGAACCGAAGAAGCTCATGAAAGTGATAGGTACTATCAACGGTGCGGCGATTAGGCTCTACCCGGTCGGTGAAGTTCTCGCAATAGCTGAAGGCATTGAGACGGCCCTGGCTGTTCATTTAATGTCAGGTCTACCGGTCTGGGCAACCGTCACAGCAAACGGCATGGAAACCTTGGAAGTCCCGGAAACAGTAAAGGAGCTGGTGATTGCTGCCGACAATGACGCAAGCGAAACAGGTCTTAGATCCGCAGAGCAATTGGCAAAAAGGCAAACCAGGAATGGCATCAAGTGCAAAATCATCATGCCGGATGTTGTAGGTACGGACTGGGCCGATGAGCTTATGAAAGGTGGCAGCCATGAGTAGTACCTTTCAAGCAGCATTGAGCCAGACGCAAGATTTCACTCCCTCCGATGACTCACAGAACAATGAGCCGCTGATTGCCAGGCATCCAGAAATTAAGACCAATGCAATGTTCGGTCTGGCCGGCGAGATAGTAAGAGCTGTCTGCGCGAATAGCGAAGCAGACCCGGCAGCAGTGCTCATTACAGTTCTAACATTCGCTGGGGCGCTGTTTGGTGGAGACAAACACTTCAGGGTCGATTCCACAAGGCAACCACCGCGGCTACTCGCCATAGTTGTTGGAGCCTCTAGCAGGGCAAGGAAGGGAACGAGCGTTGACCCTATTAAGCTAATAGCCTTGAGAGCTGCAGAACTGTCTACAGATTGCGAACTACGCATTTCAAACGGTCCACTTTCATCTGGAGAGGGTGTGATATTTGCCGTCCGAGACGAATCAGAAGACCAGGATGAAAACGGAAAGCCGGTAGATCCAGGAGTCAAGGACAAGCGGCTGATGGTTATTGAGTCTGAGTTCGGCGCCGTGCTCAAAGTACTTCAACGAGATGGAAACACTCTATCAGCAATCCTTCGCACAGCCTGGGACCACGGCAACATCGAGCCGCTAACCAAAGGTAAGAGAATCAAAGCGACAGGAGCGCACCTGTGCGCCGTTGGACACATAACAAGCCTAGAGCTTAGAACGCTGCTGAGTAAGAATGACATCTACAACGGGCTTGGAAACAGGTTGCTTTGGATCTGCGCCCGGCGGCAAAAGCTGGTAACGAATCCGTCTGGTCTTAGTGATGCACAGGTATGTGACTTCGCTCAGAAGCTANNGCAAACATCGTCAGAGCCTCCAACGACTTACCGCCCAGGCTGGAGTTTTCTGAAGAGGCCAGATTGAAATGGGAAAGAATCTATCCTGTCATATCACGGGACATTCCAGGAATTGTAGGGGTAATAACCTCACGGGCAGAAGCCCAGGTCATCAGGCTTGCACTGATATATGCGCTACTGGACTGCTCTGTAAAAATCGACACTCACCACCTGGATGCCGCGCTGGCTCTATGGCATTACTGCCAGCACTCCGCTCGATTCATATTTGGGGATGAAGAACCAGAGCAAGAACTAAACCAAGTTCTTCTTCTTCTGAAGACAGGTCCAAAAACTCAGACTGAAATCAACGATGCTTTCGGTGGGCACCTGAGTAGCCAGCGCTTGAAAGGCATTCTTGAGAAGCTACAACAAACCGGCAGGGTTACTCAATCTAAGACTGGTGGTGGTGGAAAAAGCAAAGGGAGACCCAAGGTTACCTGGCAAATCACGAGAGGTTTTGAAGCTGGTATTGCGGAATTAGAGGAAATAGCGGAATAAGTAATCCCATGGGCGTTTGCCGTGCGGAATAATTGCGGAAAAAATGCGGAAATAGAAAACCATCTGACAACCCTTCTTCTAATTCCGCAATTATTCCGCATTTTTTCAGCAGCCGAAACACTCACCAGTACGGTTTTTCCTCTAATTCCTCTAAATCCGCACAGAGAGTTTTGAAAACACCGGCATCAACGGCCTAACTTGCCTCGTCAATCCGTTTGTACCTCAACCACTTGGCCCGCTCACCAATCTCGCTGTCATGGACGATTTTTCTTATGCCTTCCCTATTCCAGAGATTCAGTTGAAGGCGTGGCTTAATTCGCTTCCGCACTAACTGGCGGTCGAAGTAGCGAGGAAACTTGCGCCCGACTTGCCCTGTGATAGGGTCAATCNNGCCGTTCAAGTAGTCGGCAATTGCTTGCAGGCTGAAGACGTGGGAGCCGTCGAAGTTGCGCAACTTCCGCAGGCGCACAATATGCCGGATTATTCTGGCTCGGTCTGGGTTCAAAACAAGCTCACCTTGGATCACGTCGCACTCATACGGCGGACGGTGACCGCCCCAGCCACCACCGGCGATCTTCTTATCTTTGCCTCGCTGGCATCGGCGGACAATTCTTTTCCGCTCTTGCTCGGCTTCAACCATCCGGTGTTGGATTGCCGCTTCCAGGTAATCATCTTCTTCGCCGCTGCCGCCGTTGTCGTAGCCACGAACAGGGGTTAAATAGCTTTCTTGGACTGAGATAAGCTTTTTACCCCGGGCCTTCATAGAGCGGCGTATAAGCTCCGCTCCGAGGCTGTCCCGTGAATACCGGTCTAGGTTGCTGAAGATAATGCAGTCAATGCCTGCATCGTGGTAGCAGTGCTTGAGCGCTGCTTTAAATCCCGGCCGCTTGTGTATGGTGCTGCCGGATTCAATCTCCATGTAGTGCGCAACAAGTTCTATATTGTTGCGCTCGGCAAATTCTTCAATCGCTTTGACCTGGTCGCCCAAGCTGTAGCCGGAATGTCCCTGTGATTCCCCTGAAACGCGGGGATAGCCGATTGCTCGTAATCTCGTCATATAGCGTCAATACCTCCATAGCCGTAGGCACACACCACTACCAGTAGTGCCCGCAAAATAAATTTGTAGATTGAAAACTTTGTACGTAACTCTAAATAATTTATACCACTACAGTCAACTAAACTGTCGAATTTCAACATTAAACAAGCTGGCTCTGGTAGCTAGTCTTTACCAATCCCCCGCCGAACCAACAAATCTAGACAAACCGGTAATGCGCTCCAAGTGCCACTCCTGGCGCTATGAGCTTTACTGGTGCATCGCGTCAAACTGGTAAAACCCTGATGAATTCAGCAGTGAACCGGTAAGCTGAGGGTTAATACTTAACGTCGGTATGTACTGCCAAGTATGTGAAATTTCACCGGAGTATGGAATACCACCGTTCAAAGTGAGGTGACCGAGGGGGCGATCTGGGGGTGGGGTTGGGGGCCCTACCCGGGTGGGCTTTTCGAGCCTTGGAGGCTCAGAGCCAGAGAAGCCGGGAAGCCCCATGGGCGCAGAACCGCAGCCAGTGGGCAATTAAGCCCTATCTTGCGTGACATCAGGCACCACCGGAAGTGCTCCAACGCCGCACTGGAAGCCCACTGTTACGGCATTCCCGCTAGCTCTATCAGGCACTGCCAGTGGTGCGGCGCTCCCGACTTCGCTACCTCTCGCCATAGGTCTCCCGTATATGGCAGGTCTCGAAAGCCTCACAGCCCCGAACTCCTACCCACTACCAGACCGGTCGACTAGCCAAGCCTATATTTATAGAGGAATAGACAGCCATGATTCAAACCTCCCGCAAAAGCAGGGCTAACAGTGAACAGCGCTGCCAATAGCGTACTAATGAGCACTGCTGAATTCTACTGCCAGAAAAACTAAATCAACGGTCCCATTCTCAGCCGGCCACATGCATAGTCTGTCCAGCCCACCAAGTTGCTCAATTCATCAGATTCTATTGGCGCACCCGCAGTCAATCTGAGCCTCATGTAAGCTATTTTCCCGCGAACCTCATCTGCAAATTCAACTGGAACGATTCTCGCAATGCATAGCAGAGTAAGATAATCCAGAGGATCAGAGATCGATGAGGTATCCAACCGATACTCTGAAGCCAAATGACGAATGACACTCAACAACCTGGCTATACAGTCCTCAATCGATTGCCACCAGGCATTGGGAGGTTGAGGAATTGGAATCCTCCTAAAAGAAGGAATTCTGGCAGACGTATCGTAAAAGCTCATCACTGTAGGGCCGGCTTCCTCAGCCAACGGCGGTGTTTTCGCCTCATTAACGGCATCGTCTATCAAATCATCCGTGGGTTTATCTTCCTTCGGGAGGCTACTCAAAGCATGTCTCATGAATGTTTCGAAAGAGTAGAGATAGAATTCCTTACCCTTTTCACGCATCTCCCTTATCAACTCAGGTCTTGGGGAGTGCGTTCCGCAAGTATCAAGCCACCAATCCTCTTTCCTGTCCTTAGTAACAAATATCAATCGCTCGTGAGTAGACCGAAGCATTTCCAGCCAAAGGATTGCGTCGCCATAAGGATTGCTATCTTTCTTAGCGTCCATATAGCCCGGTGGCTGTTTCCTTTTGCATCTCTGTTCCGCTTCATCAGTCAATTCGTCCAATTTTGCGGGACGAGTTGCAATATGAGAACCAAACAACTTATCAAGACGCTTATCAACCGTTAGACAATGCTCGCGATAGGTTTTGCGGCCTTGTTTCAATAGAGGCTCTAAAGCCAGAATCTTCTCTTTTATCTCACTAGCAACGCCTGGGACGCCATTCATATAAGACAAACAGTGCGAGTCGAGAAATTCACTGACACTCTTCATGACTGCTTCATACTTGCTTAAGTCGGCAATCTGCTTTTCAACAACTTCTCTTCGATTTTTGCTGTACTCGAAATCAACTTGATACGGAAGCCATAACCTATCAGAAACAGACTCAAATGCTTGGAAATAACTACGGACTGTTGTCTCACCAAGTCTATAAAAGTCTAAAAGGCAATTGGTATCAAAAACAACAATGGCCGTATCCCAAAGGTCCTTGAGTCTGTCTACGTCTGAGTCAAAATACTCTGGAAATGTGCTCTTCACGGGTGCCGGCCTTTACCCAAAAGTCGGAGGACCATTTGCTCGCTGATGCCTACATAGTGCCTACACGAGTTTTTCGAAAACCCGGAAAACCTATCGGGACGACAGGATTTGAACCTGCGACCTACTGCTCCCAAAGCAGCCGCGCTACCAAGCTGCGCTACGTCCCGTTATAGCTCTAAGACCCGCAAACGGGCCAGCTACAATATAGCATAGCCCGCCCTCAGGGCACAAACTGCGGCATGTCCACCGCAACATCCAGGGCATCTTTATCGACAAAACCTACCCGACCGTCGGAAAGCTGCACTTTGTAGCGGTCGTTGGTGATACCGCCCAGAACAACCAGTTTGTCACCGGGCTGGGCATGTGAAACAGTGCGGTTCTTAGCGTCCTTAATGGATTTGCCGGCTGTGACGGTGGCGGTAGTGTAAGCATCGGAGGTCTTACAGTTGACAAAAGCCCCATATACGAAGCCCTCCTTGCCGTTTACGCGCACTTTATACCAGCCGTCCTGCTTACCTATCACCTCGACATTTTCACCTTTCTTAATCTCGGTTATGGAGCGGTATCCGGTACTCGGTCCCCGTCTAACCTTGACTGAGGGGCTACTGGTATCGATAGCGGCAGCTTCACCGGCTATCTGCTTTTCCACTACCTTGGGTTCATCCGATTGAACGACCGGCGCCGGTGCCGTTCCCACAGCAGGAAGCACGGCCGTGTGCTTCATCTGTTGGGCAGCCGGTAGAACCGGGTCGGGCGCTGAGAGGAGCTTATCAACCAGGTTGGAAGTCTTATCTTCATAGGGAACGGCTTGACCGGGATCGCTGGCGGCACTGGTAGCAACAACGGCGGCAGTGGCTTTGGAGCGCTTCAGGGCGGTGACCTGAAAACGTCCACCGGCCGGAGCGACGGTTACTTCCAGAGCATCGTCGGTGTTGGCCATCAAGTAACGATTGCCTGGTCCTGATACCACTATCGGTGCTGGTTGTGCCTGTGCCGGTGGTTCCTCGTGGCGGTGACGACGACTTCTGCGGCGACTGCGGCGGCTCTGCCGCTGCGGCTTGGCGGCGGCCTGGGTAACAGCAGCGGTGGCGCCCAGTCGCTTCAGTTCGAATTCAGGCGGACAGGTTCTGAGTTTGCCTACCTGGTCCACGGCAGCCTGGGCGGCCGGGCTCAAATATCCGGAAAAACGGCTCTTCTCGCGCGGGTCAGCCACGGCAAAGGCAGCGGCGCGCAAGGCGGCCAGCGCCGACTTACCGTTATTGTCTACAAACTCATACTTACCGCTTACGAAGTTGAGTCGGGCTTTGACAAACTCGTCCTTCAAGCCTGAAGAAGCGAGGGCGGACATGGTGAATAGCCCCTCTTCTGCGGCTCTGGACATGACGGAAAGCTCAAGCTCCACGTCCTTGCCGTTCTTGGCGAAGGCAGCCGAACCTTCCCCGGTGAAAGAGGGGACGGTGTCGGAAGGGCGTTCCTTGACGCCGTCGGGCAACAAGGCAAAGAGCCTCAGTTGCGGATGACGGCCGCTCTGCACATTCTTGTGTCCGAGAATGGCCAAGACCGGACCGCTTGGATCCTCGATAGCCTTAGCCGCGTCGAACACCTCAAAACCGCGCAGCACCGTGACATGCTTGCCGCTGATCAAATAATTGGAGGGCTGAAGCACAGTGTCGATTTCCACCAGTTTGAGATTGCGAGGCAAGTCGAAACAATTGATCTCGTAGGCGGCACTGGGGAAGATACCGCGCAGCTTATCGCCTATTTCCTTGGTGGAAAGCTCGGTGTTCTTCTCCAGGTAACGTTTGACGGAGTCTTCCAACTCGGCGCGAATGCGCTCGGCATCTTGTGCGGACTTGGGTCCGTTGGCCACGTGCTTGGCTACTTTCTGCAAATTGGACTCGGGATTCATCATGGCCGGCATCATAGCCAGACCAATCAAAACCACCACAACCAGAACCACCACGGCGGCGGCAATGCCGATGAGCTTCATGGGCAGGGGTTTGCGCTTGAAGCGGGCGCCGCATTGGGTACACTTGAGGGCAGCGACTGAGTTTCTAGAGGTACATTCGGGACAACGCATAGTTGAAGTGTGACCGTTTATGATTTCCTATTTTGACTTACCGCCTATCGGCTCGGTCTAAGACTTTGGCGGACGCCGCTTGATGACTGGGCGACTGTATATAATACTCATGAATAGCGGATTTAAAAGATGAATTCATTCAAGCCATTAAACGAATATAAGGCAAGAGCCGAGCTTATGGAGGTGGCCCGGTCCGCCTATGACCGCGGCTACATCTGTGGCACAGAGGGCAATTTCAGCATCCGGCTTGACTCAGAGCGCATACTGACAACACCGAGCGGCACCTGCAAGGCAAGATTAAGTCCCTCTGATTTACTGGTAACAAATCTTGAAGGAGAACTCGCACCCGAGAGTCTCAAGCAGAGCAAAAAGCCCTCCACTGAGTTGAGAATGCACCTGCAGGTTTACAAATTGAGAGCCGATGTCAGGGCAATTGTGCACGCCCATCCCACCACGGCAGTAGCCTTCACTGTGGCAGGACAGCCCCTCGATTTACCCATTTTGCCCGAGGGTATACTGGCGCTGGGGGCAGTGCCTATTGCACCATATGCAACACCAAGCACCGAGGAAGTGCCTGACAGTATCAGAGAAGCAGCCTGCACAAGCAACTGCCTCATGCTCGATCACCACGGCGCGCTCACCATGGGTTCGAACATCTACGAGGCATACTATTTGCTGGAAACTCTGGAGCACTATGCTAAAACTCTATTGACGGCAAAACAATTGGGCGGCGCCAAACCGCTAACAAAAGAACAGGTTGAAAAGCTCTTTGCTATCTGCCATGTCTATGGGATCAAACCGCCGAGCTCGGCGCAAACCATCCTCAATGCCGCAAAGTAGTCACCCAATGCAGGATTTGCCTCAATAATGGCCGAAGAATTACATCCCCTGGAAGAAGTAACTACCATTTATTTTGTGCGCCACGGTCACACCATGGCTACGGAAATGGGGCTTCTCTATAGCGATCCGAGCCTGGAAATTACCGAAAAGGGTAGGTTGCAAGCGCAGGCAGCGGCGCGCTACATTGCCGCCCACAGACCCGAACTCTTATTGAGAGGCAAAGCTGTCAGAGTCGCTCAATCA
>FSSH01001256.1_pt4 | contig 11279 bp, 6 predicted proteins | sample 1166101 | NCBI WGS metagenome assembly FSSH01 (sample SAMEA32972668, study PRJEB13176) | freshwater metagenome | biome: Drinking water system; feature: Biomass in drinking water that filtered by 0.45 um membrane; material: drinking water | place: USA | collected 2012-12-20 | depth 0 m | reverse complement strand
ACCGTTGGCTAAATTTCCGCCGAGAACGTGAGCAAGCCCGTCGCGACGTTGGCCCGCACCCAGCCGCATTGCCCCGCCGTCATACCCGTCGTCGTAAAGTCGAGTGTTGCGCACGTGTCGCTGAGCACGGCTGGGGCGAAGGCACTCGCGGCGCCGCCACCGACCGGCGCGGTCACCAGAAAATTGCCGGCCGTGGCGCCGCTTTTGAGGGCGCAGGCCGGTGATGCCCGCATTGCTGTCGGATAGGTGATCACGGCGCGGGCATTCGTCGCGCTCGTCGCGGTGAACAAACCGAAGTCTTTGATCGCTCCATTGGCGTAACCGATTTCCTGATAGTAGCGCCTGCATGCTGCCAGATTTTCGCCGACGTCCATGGTCTGGAAGTCGGTCACCGAGCTGCCCCGCTCAAGTTGGCAGTTGCCGATGTCTAACGTGACGTTCTGCGCGACCACGCCGTCGACCGTAATCACGCAAATCAAGTTCCGCATGCCGCTCGGCACGGTGCCCGAGCAGGATAAAATTCCGGTGTTGTTCGCCGCCAGCGCCAACGACGCCGTCGCCACGACGGCCGTCGTGCCACTGACAAAGAAATTTCCGGGCGTATATGCGCCGCTGGTCCAATCGGCAATCACGTCGGCGGGGACGACATCGTTGGCGTCGGTGCGCGACAGGATGGTCATCCGAACTGCCGCCACCACGGAGCAGCGAACCCATGCTGAAAACGCCGCCTGCCCATTTCTGAGGTCCCGGCACTGCACGCTCTCGATCGCCTGCGAGATGCCGATGCGCTGAGCGGTTGCCTGGCTTTGCGTGATGCGCATGGCCTGCGGCAAACCGTCGGTGAGGTCCAGCGCCGTCGTCACGGCGACCGCCCCGGTTTGCGTCAGGATGCGCCAGCGATCGTGCGCATAGGTCGCGTCAGCATTGGTTGCGGGTGCGCGCTGGTTGACCTGCATGGCGCCATTGATCAGGCGGTTTTTGAATTTGGCATCGCTCGAATCCGTTCCAAGAAATTGCCCGCCCGTCGCCCGGATGCCCGGCAGCGAACCTGGAATGACCGTTGGCAGCGCGCCCGCGGTGTCGAGAAGACCGTCGCGATGCACCAGGAAACGAATGCCCGTACAGCTTCCGACGACGGTCACCGCTTCCCAGCGGAGTTTGGCGTAATTGATACCGATGAAGCGACCGCCGTAGGCAGGCGTTCCAGCAAACGTCAGGGTGAAGTTCGCCATATTGGCCTGTGACCCGTCGATCACATGCAGGAAGTGACCGCCCGCACCACCCGACAGCGTCACCGCGCCGAGGGCCCTGAATTGTCCATCAACGGGCGCTACTATCTGATCTCCGCCGCAGTAGCCAAAGTCGACAACGTCGAAGGCGACATAGCCGTTGTAGGCGACATTGATGCCATTGCCGGTGGTGGTGCTCAGCTTGACGCCGCGAATGCGCACGCGCGCGCCGTTCCAAACCGTCAGGCAATCGCCACTGGTGCGTGCGATCGTGACGTTCGACGGCGTGACGTCGTCGCCGGTGATGATCACCGGATCGTCATAGGGCGCGCCGACCAGCACGCGATCGAAGAGAAAGCCGGTTGTGAACGCGCCGTTGAGGCGAATGTTGACGATGAAGCCATTGAAATCGAGCCCCATGACCGTATCGGCAGCTTTTTGTGGCGTCAAAAACGCGCCGCCCGCCGTGTCGCTCAGCCCGTCGTTGCTGTCGCTGCCGTTCGAGCGAACGTAGTAGGTGCGGTTTGCCGTCAAACGCGGACGGCCTGTGCCGCCGCCACCGCCGCCAGACGTTACGGGCTGCCAGGCGAGGCCATCAAACACCAGCAGCACGGCCTCGTCCGCCACCCATATCGCCCATCCCTTTCGTGGGATGTAGAAGGCCCAAGCGCCATCCTGATAGGCCGCGATCGTGCCGGACTGCCCCGCCCATGCGGCGGTTGCCGACGCGGCCACGAGATAGCGCACACCTTCAGTCGGGCTTGCCGGCGGCGTTGCTAAATTCCGGTCTTCGACCGCGATTTGCACCACCGCATCGAGCGCTCGCAGCGCCTCGTTGTGGGTCAAGTGCTTTTGCGATTGTGCCGCAAGGAGGTAGGGCAGATTGAGGTTCGTCGACGTCGCCATGGCGTATCCCTTGTTGATCGACCATCAGGATACGGCCGCCGCAAACAGCGGGGATAAGTATTTTTTCAATCGCCGCTGTCGGAGCGTTTTTATCGGCAAATCAGAGATCTGTGGCGTTTTCCGGAATCGAGGTGCCAGGCAGTCAGTCGGCGTCATCGCGTTTCAAAACATCATGGACAAACGAAATTCGCTGCGTCATGCTGCGCTGCACACTTAAAAATTCTATAGTGCGATAACCGAACGCTGAACGTGGAGGCGCAACACTTAAGCCTGACAACCGGACAGGGCGCCCACACCGTCGTTTTATTGACGAAACATCTGTGAGGTATCCGCACTGTCACGCACCCGCCACCTGCGCTAGTGACCCTTGCGGTCAGATCGCGCCACGAGGGAAGGACCGGCGAATGAAAGTTGCGTGGATCGTCGCTGATCCAAGCGTGAATATTGCGAGCACGCGCTATCGCTGTTTCTATCCAGCTCTGGCGCTGGCCGATTGCGGAATCCAAAATTACATTTTTCAAAGCGCCGGTGATGCGCGCACGTCAATCGCAACATTTTCGGCGGTCATTTTCGTCAAGCGGCTGGAAGACGAGAGCTTGACGCTTGCCAATGAAGCCTATGCCCATGGTGTAAAAATCTACATTGATTTATGCGATAATGTCGTCGTCTCAAGTTACACCAAACAGTATTCGGTTCGCCCAACGCTCAATCTGATTGCCGTCAGTGCGATCGCTGAAGCAGTGGTGACGGCCAGCGCTGCGCTCGCCGATGCGGTGCGCCCGCTGCTGCCGCGTCACGTGCGATGTGTCGAAATCCCTGACCAGATCGAAAACCGCGCAACCTTCGAGCGTGCGACGGCGCTCAGCGGCACCGTGCAGAAAGCAGCCAAACGGCATGAGCCGCCAGCCGGTCAGACTGCCGCGACCGCCGTGCCGCGCGCAAGAACCGTCCCGCCGGTACTTGTGAAAAAGCAACGTGGCTTCGTTGCGTTGGTGCGATTGTTTCTCAACGGCCGTGACGATAATGCCCGTCGCCCCAGCGGTATTTGGTTATGGCGCGGCGCGCGCTTCGCGAAAACGGTCATCACCGAACCAAGCGTCGCCGCAGCGCGTGTTAGTCAAATGTTTCGCCGTCGCTCACCGCTCCAATCGCAATCGCCTGCTGCAAAATCGCGCGCCGTCTCGAAAGCGTCCACCGTCTCCGCGTCGCTCACGCCATCGGCAGCGAGCGTGATTGCCGCACACGCAACTGACGCCAATGCGGGCGAGGTCCACGCGCCGGTGACGGGTCAGTTTACACACGCCTCAATTTTTTCGGCTTTACCCACCGAACAAACTTCGCCGCGAAGAACCGTTTTATGGTTCGGAAATTATGGGGCGCCGCACAGCGATTTCGGACTTCTCGCGCTGCTGCCCGTCATTCCGGCATTGGAGGCGGTGGCCCGCGATATCGACATCGAACTGCTCGTCATCACCAACAATCGCAAACTGTTCGACACCTACATCGCGCCTGCAGACGTGCCGAGGCGCTACATCGAATGGTCTGCGGACGCGGTGTTCGACGCGATGTCTCATACCGATGTCTGTATTTTTCCGTTCGGCCACGATGCCTTCTCGGTCACCAAATCGTCCAATCGCCCGGTGTTCGCCTTCGAGCATGGCGTTCCCGTCATAAGTTCGCGCTTGGCGTCGCTCGAACCGCTGTCATCGGCCATCGTATTCGACGATTGGGAAGGCGGCTTGCGACGATTTCTCGGGCCTGACGCTGATGCCGCACGCGAGGTTGCAGTCGCGGCGGCGCGTGAGGTCATCGATCGCTTGTATGCGCCAGCCGTCATCGGCCGTGCATGGCTCGATGTTTTGCAGCGACCGGCTCGCAAACTGCGCCATGGCTACAGCGCTGCAACGGCGCAGACGCAACGCATCGGCATCCTACTCAATTTGGCTCAGGATCATGACATCCTGTTTCCGATCATCGATCGGCTCAGGCTTCGGCGCGACATCGAACTCCGCTTGCTGCTTGGGCCCAAAGCGATCGCGTTGTCGCCACGCACCTTGCGCGCCATCATTGATCGCGGCATCGTTCCCTACGCGCTCGACGGCTCCGCCATCATGGCCGGTGACGATCGCATCGTCCGCGATTTGACCGCACTTCTCACCGCATCCGAGACGTCGCTCAATCCCCATAAAATCGCCCACGCCTTGACGAAATCAGCAGCGGCGCGCGGCGTTCGCACGTTCACGCTGCAACACGGCCTTGAAAACGTCGGCCTGTCATTTTTCGATGATGTGCAAGGACGCGATGTCGTGTTCGCCGCCGATGCGGTGCTGACCTGGAGCGATCCGGCGGCATTTCCAGAAATGCTGCGGCCTGAAACTCGGGCGAAGTGCATCGCCGTCGGACGATCGTCATCGCCGCATCCAACGCCGATGCCGCCACCGCCAGAATTCGCTGGCCGTCCCGTTGTTGCAATCTTTGAAAATTTGCACTGGCATCGCTATTCCAGCGCCTATCGCGAGGCTTTCGTGCGCGATCTCATCATCGCCTGCCGCGGACTGCCGGAGGTGGCATTTGTCGTGAAGCCGCATCACGCTGGTCGCTATTTGATCAAGAACGCGCAATTGCTCGCCAACACACCGTCGAACCTGCTGTTCGCCAATCTCGATGATCCGCGCTGGGAACCCTACACCGCACCGGCGCTGATCCCGTTGACCCGCGCCGTCATCACCACACCCTCCACCGTGGCGCTCGATGCCGCCGAACTCGGCGTGCCGGTTGCGGTTGCGGGTTATGATCTCGATCTGGCGATCTATGCGCCGTTGCCGATCCTGGGCGCCGCGCCGGACTGGTTCCGCTTTATCGACGCAGCTCTGACGCAAGAGCCGCGATTGCAACCGGCCACGGCAGCATTCCGCGACCGCTTGCGAATGCCCGGCGATGCCGTCGGCCGGATTTGCGATATCCTGCTCAACGCAGCGCACGTGTCATCAAACATCGACCATCCGTCAACCAAACCGCCGGGCGCAACAACGCTAGAAGCAGCCCCGCTCACGACGCGCGACGTGTCGGCAGCGGCTACGATCGAAAAAATTTCGCCGATGCCCGCAACGGCGCTGACGACGGTGCATTGATGGCCCGGCCAATGCGCGCGGTGATGGTTCGGGCAACAGTTGACTCGGCGTCGGCGGTTCAAGACGCCTTGGTCGTTCGCTCAATCCGCGCCGCATGGCGCACGTGGGCCATGGCATCGTCGGCCTCGCGCCCCCGCGAGATCAGCCGCGCCAACTGCGGATTGTAGGCGACCGGAACAACATCATCTCCGCGACCTTCGCTGACATATCCGGTCAGCGAATACGCGCCGCCTGCGATCCAATTGATGAAGCGAACGTCGACGTCGTAATCGTTGCCCGCTTCAAACGTGCCAAGGTCGCCGGCGTTGGTGGCAATGGCGGCGATCGCCACACCATCGTCGCGCAACAGTCCGACGTTGAGCCGCGCATCACTAATGGTGCGATGAGGCGTGATGCGGATGCGCAAAACCACACGCTCGTTCTCCGCCATATCGATGTCGCCGGCGCCGATAACTCTGATCACTGCGCCATGCAAGGTGTCACGCAATTCACCCGCCTTGGCAAGCCGCATGGCTTTGTAAGCGCCGACGGCACCCGTCGGATGGCCATCAAAAACCACCCGTGCGCCGTTGATGACGATCATGCGGGTACACAAGTTGGCGAGCGTATTCTGGTTGTGACTGACCAGCAGAAACGCCGTGCCCTGCTGATGCAATTTGCGGATCGTATCGTAACACTTGATGCGAAAACTGAGATCGCCGACGGCCAGCGTTTCATCGAGAATGACCAGATCGCCGCGCAGCGCCATCGCCGCCGCGAACGCGACGCGCGCGCGGGTGCCGGACGACAGCGTTCGCATCGGCTGGTTGAACGCCTCGCCGACCTCGGCAAAGGTTTGCGTCTCGGTCAACACCCGTTGCAGCTCGTTGCGGCCGACGCCGAAGGCGCGGGCGAAATCGATGACGTTCTCATGCCCCGAGCGATTGTCGTCGAAACTGCCGCCAAGTTCGAGGATCGGCACGATGCGGCCGCGCCGCTCGACCGTCCCGCTCGTTGGCGTCTGAATGCCGGCGAGGATCGCCAGCAGCGTACTTTTGCCGGCGCCATTGCGGCCGAGAACGCCGACCGTCTCACCGGGAAAGACGTCGAGATCGACACCCTCTAGCGCCGTGTGCCACGCTGGCCCGGCAGCGCCGCCGCTCACCTCGCGCCAGAACCGGCGCATAGGATGCCCCGGCCTATCGAAGACCTTGGTGATGTTTCGCGCCCGGATCAGCGGCTCCGCCATATCAGCCGTCCGTCATCGTGGATCGCGTCTCCCGCGCCCACGCCGCCAATGCCGCGAGCCCCGTCGCGAGATCGATCTTCGGACGCCATGCCAGCCGCTGCTCGGCGCGCGTGATGTCGGCGACCGCGCAACGCACATCGCCTGCGCGAAATTTTCCTGAAATCTCCCGTCGCGATCGATCGGCGCCAAGCAAACCCAAAAGCGTTTCGGCCGCAGCCAATATCGTCGCCGCTTCACCGCTGCCGATATTGATCGGATCACCGCCGGGTGCCGCCGCCGACCCGGCCAAACACAGCGCTTCGACAACATCGTCGACGAACACAAAATCGCGGGCGATGGCGCCGTCCTCGTAGATGTCGAGCGTCGCTCCGGCAAGGATCTGCGCGCAGAAAATCGACAGCACGCCGGTGTAGGGATTGCGCAAACTCTGCCCCGGTCCGTAGACGTTTTGAAAGCGCAATACGACCGGCGAAACCGCCGTTCCGGCAAAGCCCTGGGCGAAAAGATATTCCTGCATCAGCTTGGTCGAGGCGTAGACCGAGGACGGCTGCGGCGGCGCAGTCTCGGGCGTCGCCACCGGCTCTAGCGCCGCGCCATCGCCATCGCGCGGCTGGAAATCACCGGCCGCCATCCGTTCCGGCGTGCGTGGTGCCGGCACCGCAAACGACCCATCGCCGCGACGATGCAGTCCTTCGCCGTAGACCGATCGTGATCCGGCCAAAACGGCGCGTTGCAGTTTCGGCGCTCGCCGGCGCAATTCTTCGATGAGGATCGCCGTGCCCGAAATGTTGACCGCCGTATAGCGCGCGATTTCATCATAGGATTGGCCAGTGCCGGTTTCGGCTGCGAGGTGGAACACGAGCCGCGGGTCGGCGGCGTCGATGGCGGCCACCACTGCGGCGCGGTCATCGATCGAACCCTGCAAAAAGACCGCGTTGGCGGGAAACACCGGCGGCATCGCGTGCGGTCCGTGTACCTGCGGATGCAAGTTGTCGAGCACGACGATGCGATCATAATCGGCTGCCAGCCGGGCCACCAGCCGCGAGCCGATGAAGCCCGCGCCACCGGTCACCAACACAGTCATGAAGCCTCCCCAACTGCAGCCAACCACCAAAGCCTAGCGTCGAAAATTCCATACGTCACGCGGTTGCGCATTGACAATGGCTGGGTGGTCGCACGCCATTACGCCAGCCCACTTCGACGCACGCTCGTGTTCGATGTTTCCTCGTCCGAAACCGCATGCTAGCTTTTTCTGGACGGGGCGGGGCTTCATCCAAATTCGGACTTTTTTCAACCTTGCGCCAGTGCTCTCGCACGCGATCCACGGTCCCGGCCCAACGTCGTCAAAAAAGCGCGTGTCGGTTGAGATGTCACGTCACTGCACCAGCAAATGAACGCCGTAACGGGAGGATGAGTGGATGAAAAGCACGGACATAGCGAACATCTTTGTCGGGGCGGACCGCTCACAACTGCTGGCCGTCAAAGTTCTCGAGCACTCGATCAAGCGCCACACCGATCTCGACGTGCGCGTGCGCGCGATGGACGATCTGAACCTGCCCGATCCCAAAGACCCCCGCCAAGCCAAGCGCACAGGCTTCTCGTTCACCCGGTTCGCCATCCCGCAACTGATGGGCTACAAGGGCCGCGCCGTTTATCTCGATGCCGACATGCTCGTCTTCCGCGATTTCCGCGAGCTGTGGGAGCTGCCGTTCGACGGCGCCAAAATCAACATTCAAGAAGAAATGTCCGACGCCGCTCAAGTCGATGGCAAAACCGGCGCGCCGAAAAAGCGCGTCAAGCAGTGCTCCGTCATGCTGCTCGATTGCGAGCGCCTGGACTGGGACCCAATCAAGATCATCGCGGGTCTCGATGGACAGTACACCTACGAGCAGCTCATGTCGCAGATGTGCATTCTGGGCGAGAGCGAAGTCAAATACGGCGTTCTGTTCCGCTGGAATAGCTTGGAGGTCTATGAGCCGGGCGTCACCGGTCTCATCCACTACACGGACATGCATACGCAGCCGTGGGTCAGCCCGGAAAACAAAAACGGTTATCTGTGGCTGGAGGAAGTGCGCATGATGCTCGAAAGCGGCGCTCTCTCATGGGCGACGCTCGAAGAAGAAGTGAAGCTCGGCTTCTTCCGTCCCTCCCTGCTGGTTGAACTGAAGGAAGCGGGCTCTGGTCCGGTCAAGCCGGTGACGCCGGAACAGATCGCGCGCTACACCGCGATCGACAAGGACGCGAAGTACGTCAAACACCGTGACGTGTATGAAGCCAAGAAGCGCCGCGAAGCAGCGGTCAAAGCTTACGAGGCAAATCTTGCCGCAGAAAGCGGACCGGCGGCCGTTGCCGTAAATGCTGCGACGTCGGCCGTCCAAAGCTTTGCAAGCTCCGTCAAAAAATTCGTTTCAAGGTAGTGGCGCTGAAAAGAACCTTGGGACAACGCTTTTCTAGAACTGCCCGAGAGTGGGGTGGCGTGGCTACTCGATTGTGGCCTAGGCGGGAGGCTGTGGCAGATCGCATGTTTATTCTGTTCATCGCCAACGACGTGATCCCGACACTGCAACTCAGCTTTTTAGTGCCACTCGTCTCTCATTTTGAATCCAAGGAACTTGGCCATGCCATCCTGACCGAACGGGATATCAAGCGCGCGATGAAGCTAGGTCTTCTCTCGAAAACCGTCAGCGCTTACTCTCCCGACGCGATTGTATTTTGCCGATACAGTGGCGGCGGCACATCGGAGCTATTGGCCGAAGCGCGCTCACATGATGCGGCCACCATTTTCCACATTGACGACGACTTGCTAAACATCCCTGCATCATTCGGAGAAAAAAAATTCAAGTTCCACAATGATCCAGAGCGGCTCTCTGCGGTTCGCGCGCTGCTGGAGAATTGCGATCTCGTCTATGCGGCCAACGATCGATTGGCGGATCGCTTGAGTAAGCAGGCTACCTTGCCGTCAACGTTTTCGGGGAAGATCTACTGCTCATCTAAGATTTTCCGTGTGCCGTCGAAAGTACCGACGGGACGGATTGGATACATGGGCTTCGACCATGGCGATGATTTCGAACTCGTGACCCCAGCCATTGCAAACGCGCTCAACACGTATCCGAACGTGACATTCACAATGCTTGGTCCGATTCCGATACCAGCCGAACTCTCAGCGTTTGGTGATCGGGTGCGGGCCATTGAGCCGATTAGAGACTATGGTTCCTTTCGACAGCGGTTGGCGGACGAAGCTTGGGATATCGGCCTTTGCCCACTTCTGAATACGCCCTTTAATTTGATGAAATCGAATATCAAATGGGTCGAGTATACAGCTTCGGGTATGGCGACCATTGCCAGCGCTGGAACCATTTACGACGAGTGCTGCGCTGACGATTGTGGTTTGCTCGTTGAAAATCGTTCAGACGCTTGGATCGACGCCCTGCAAGGTTTGCTGATGAACGATGCACGGCGCTATGCGATCGCTCAGCGGGCGCAAGAAAAAGTCTGCGTTCAGTACGCGCCTGACGTGCTCACACGCCAAGTTCAGGATGTCTTGCAGCTTGCCCTGAAGGTCCGAAGCGAGAAAACAGCATCGGCTGACGCCTAAACTTTATATGTCTTTCGCGATTGTCAACTTAAGTCGCCCATCGGCAATCCTCACTAACCATGGTCTTCTCGTCCGTCATTTTCCTGCACTACTTTCTTCCCCTTGCAGTGCTGGCGGGTGTCGGATCGCAATGGCTGCTCGGCACGCGCGTTGCCAACGGCGTGCTGCTGGCACTGTCGGTTTTGTTTTATGCCTGGGGCCTTGGCGCCGACTTTGTCTGGCTGCTTGCGGTCTCAGTCGCCGTTAATTTCGCGTTGGCCATCGCGGCGGAAGCGGCGCGCGATCGAGGCCGCGACAGCGAAATACGCGCCGTCCAGATCGCCACGATCGTCTTCAACATTTCGCTCCTTGGCTACTTCAAGTACGCGAATTTTTTCGTTGCTCAAACCGCCAGCCTCAGAGATGCCATCGGCCTTCCGCCCTTGATGTGGGAGCACGTGGCGCTCCCCATCGGCATTTCGTTTTTTACGTTCCACGCACTGAGCTACGTCTTCGACGTGGCCTCAGGCCGCTGCAACGCCCTGCGCAACCCGGTCGATCTTGCGCTTTACATCTGCTTTTTTCCGCAGCTCATCGCCGGCCCCATCATTCGCTACCACGCCATTGACACACAAATTGCCCGGCGCACGATCACGGTCGAGGATTTGGGCGAGGGCGCCGTGCGCTTCGTCCACGGTCTCGTGAAAAAAGTCATCCTCGCCGATCCGGCGGGTGCCATCGCGGACACGTGTTTTTCGGCCTCTGCCGGTGACATGACCAGTGCCGTCGCATGGCTGGGCGCTGTCGCCTACACGATCCAGATTTATTTCGACTTCTCCGGCTATTCGGACATGGCGATCGGTCTCGCGCGCATGTTCGGGTTTCGCTTTCCGGAAAATTTTGACCGGCCCTACGCCAGTTTATCGATCACCGAATTCTGGCGGCGATGGCACATCACGCTCTCGGCGTGGTTTCGCGATTACGTCTACATCCCGCTCGGCGGCTCGCGTGGCGGGCCTGTGCGCACCTACGCCAACCTCATCACCGTCTTCGCGCTGACGGGCTTGTGGCACGGCGCCAATTGGACGTTCGTGGTTTGGGGGATTTATCACGGCGCGTTGCTCATCATCGAACGCGTGTTGGGCCTGCGCTATGTCGATGAGGCTGAGCGCGCGTCGCTGTCTCGCAGTGCCATCGCGCTGCGCCGGGCG
>FSSH01000896.1_pt3 | contig 11282 bp, 17 predicted proteins | sample 1166101 | NCBI WGS metagenome assembly FSSH01 (sample SAMEA32972668, study PRJEB13176) | freshwater metagenome | biome: Drinking water system; feature: Biomass in drinking water that filtered by 0.45 um membrane; material: drinking water | place: USA | collected 2012-12-20 | depth 0 m | reverse complement strand
CCACTATTTCGAGCCTACCTCAGACCTTGCGAGGAGAAGATTTATTACTCGGAAGATCAGGACATGGCCCAAGGTGTGCTTTAATAAGGATTTAGATCTATTGGAAGGCATAGGGAAAGACTTTTGTGATGTAATTGATAAGCGAAATCGCCTTATGCATTTCAATTCTGACTATCATACTGTCCAGTTTGAGAATGTAACTATCAAAGGGATGATGGATGTCGCATTGTTTGACTCACTCTCACAAAAGGACGCCGAAGAGGCGATATATGTAGCGGAGGGTTTCATTGAGGCATGGATTAGGCTTCAAGGGCTCGAAGAAAATCATGTGAAGTCTGCAACTGCTACTTGGACAGGAAACATAGTGAGATATGCAATCTGAATATGGCAGGAACAAAGGTGTCAGTGTGGGTTCAAGGTTCTAGTGCAACACCAGTATCCTGGAGCATCCAGGAACGAAGGAGTTGCACATGGCTCTCTACCGACGCCTGACTCTTATGGAGCGTGAAGAACTCAGTCGGATGTTGGCGGCCGGCTATAGCCTGCGGGCCACGGCTCAGGCGCTGCGGCGCGCGCCGAGTACGATCTCGCGGGAACTTGCTCGGCACCGCGCCTGTCCCATCACCTATCGGGCGGTCCCAGCCCATCAACGCGCCCACCGGTGGGCCCATCGTCCACGGAAGCCCCGCAAGCTCGCGGTCCATCGCCGACTTCGCCGCGCCGTGTTGACGCTGCTGGCTCAGCGCTGGTCGCCTGAACAGATTGCCCACGGCTTGCGCCAAGAAAACAAAGGGGTCAGACCCCTTAAATCAGACCCTCGCTTCTTATGCGGGTCGGCCTAAACATTGTCAGGCGTCACATCAAAGTTACCACTTCACTTGAGAGATCAGACATGAATGCGAACGAGATTGCCGTACTGGCAAAAGCCACGCTGGATGGCTCGATCCCGTTTCCTGAAATTGTGGGCAAGCTCATTGCCAACGACGTCGAGTATTACCACGTGGACTATGCCACTGGTTCATTCACCTTCTACAGCGCATCAGGGGCGGCCGTAGTAGCGCCTATCACATTCGAAGGACTGCCCTCGATATCAGAGGACTTCGATGTGGACGCACTCAAGGCGGCCATTCTCGACAGTCAGCAGCACGGGCAAAAGTTTCGGGCATTTTGCGAGCGCGCCATACAGGCCGGGGTGCAGGGATACATCGCGTATCTTCGAGGCAAGCGAGTCACATATTTCGGGCGTCAAGGGGATCAACATACCGAGTGGTTTCCCGGCGCAAGGCCACATGATGCCTGACAACCGGCTGAGGTGAAAAAGAAGGTGCCAGGAGTCATTTCCCGAGCTGGGAGAAGCAAAGATGTCTGACTCGTTGAATTCTTCCTTGTTCGCCAATATCGAATCATGAAAACTCAGTACTACACAGCCACAAGTCTTGACGGATTCATCGCCACCGAAGACGACTCGCTGGAGTGGCTGTTCCCTCTCGGTGAGCTGAATGAGTCCAGCTATCCGGCGTTCATCGCGGACGTCGGCGCGTTGGCGATGGGATCGGCGACCTACGAATGGATGCTGCGCAATGCAGACAAGGTTGCGGCTGAGACTGGTTCGCCGTGGCCGTACACCCAGCCGGTCTGGATATTCTCTCGCCGCAAGCTTCCACTCACAGACGGTGCGAACATCCAATTCGTCAGTGGCGATGTGCGCCCAATCCATGCCGACATGCGAGCTGCCGCCGGCGACAAAAATATCTGGATAGTCGGAGGCGGTGATCTCGCTGGTCAATTCTGCGATGCCGGCCTGTTGGACGAACTCATCATCCAGATGGGCTCGGTCACCCTTGGCAAGGGGAAGCCGCTCTTCCCTCGCAGGGTGCTCAGTCCACAGCTGCGCTTACTATCTGTTCGTCAGATCGGTACGAGTATGGCTGAGTTGCGGTATGAAGTTGATAGAGGCGGCGCAGCTTAATTCGAACGTTAAGCTTCGGGTGAGTCTTCAGCGCATGTTTGAACTAGTCACTGAAATCGAGATCAACGCCTCCCCGGATCGAGTCTGGCGTGTCCTCACCGACTTCCCTGCCCACGCCGAGTGGAATCCCTTCGTTCAGGAGATCTCCGGTCCGCTGAGCGTCGGTGCCAAGTTGACTGTCAGAGTCCGTCCTCCCGGAGGCAGAGGGATGACCTTTCGCCCCACGGTCCGTGCCGTCACTCCGGGGAGCGAGTTTCGCTGGCTCGGACATTTGCTTGTGCCGGGCTTATTCGATGGAGAGCACTACTTCCGCCTGTCGCCCGTAGGCAACACAAGCACTCGCTTCGTCCATGGCGAGAGGTTCTCAGGTCTCCTCGTCTCCCTGGCTCGATCGAGCCTTGATTCGGGAACGAGGGCCGGATTTGAGGCTATGAATCAAGCCCTTAAGGCTCGTGCCGAGTCACTCAGTCCGTAGCGCACTGGAGCCGGGAGGCGATGAAGAAAACAAGGCGGGCAGACCCCTTAGATTCTTTTCAAGTGCGTCATTTCATTGTGCACCTGCGGCGCACTAGCCGGGTCTGCTCCCCGCCGTTGAACGGGGATGGTAGGCAACAGAAGGAGTCATAGATATGTACGCACATTTCCGGGTAGCCCGCCCCGTAAGCGATCTCCAGCGAATCGACGCGATGTATCAAGCAGGCCTTGGACTAGTTCGACTCGGCCACTTTGACGATCACGAAGGATTTGACGGGGTCATGCTAGGTGTTCCAGGCGAAGGCTTCCATTTCGAATTCACATATTGTCGAACCCACCCGGTGCCTCCGACTCCGACCCCTGAAGACCTCTTTGTTTTTTATCTGCCTGACCGAAACCAATGGGAGTTCCGTTGCAAGGCAATGCTCGCGGCTGGATTCGTCGAAGTCCCGTCCCTGAATCCTTACTGGGATCGAGATGGACGTACATTCCAGGATCCCGACGGCTATAGAGTAGTCATTCAATGCGCATCCTGGACTAACAAAAAAGAGTTCTAAGGAAAATTAACGGGGACATTTTACATTTCGGGCGGTGGGGAGCGACGGGCAGAAGCGTCCATGGCTCACCATGATTGATAACGTATTAGGCGGAAGGAAATGGCAGGTCCGGTTTTTGTGCGGATCGGCCTAAACATTGTCAGGCGGCACATTAAAGTTACCACTTCACTCGAGAGGTCATACATGAATGCGAACGAGATTGCCGAACTGGCAAAAGCCACGCTGGACGGCTCGATCCCGTTTCCTGAAATTGTGGGCAAGCTCATTGCCAACGGCGTCGAATATTATCACGTGGACTACGCCACTGGTTCATTCACCTTCTACAGCGCATCAGGGGCCGCCGTGGTAGCGCCTCTCACATTCGAGAAATTGCCCTCGATAGCAGAGGACTTCGATGTGGGCGCACTCAAGGCGGCCATTCTCGACAGTCAGCAGCACGGGCAAAAGTTTCGGGCATTTTGCGAGCGCGCCATCCAGGCCGGGGTACAGGGATACATCGCGTATCTTCGAGGCAAGCGAGTCACATATTTTGGTCGTCAAGGGGATCAACATACCGAGTGGTTTCCTGGCGCAAGGCCACATGATGCCTAACAACCGGTTGCAGGGGACGGTCCGTTACGCGGCCTGCCGCTGGGAGGATATAAAGGTGTCAGACATCTCTATCTCGGCCGAGCGGTAGGCGGCGCAAAGGACCAACATGCCCAATCTTCGCATTACGGAAATCAAGGCCTTCGTGCCGGCCCAAGACTTCGAGATCTCCAAGCAATTCTACAAGGACCTCGGCTTCACGATGGCTTCGGAGGGAGGCGGGGTTGCGTACTTTCACTTCGAGCACGTCAGCTTCCTGCTGCAAGACTTCTGCGCGGCGTCGCTGGCGGAGAACTTCATGATGCACATCCTCGTCGAAGATGTAGAGGCGTGGTGGACCCACGTCCTGGCCAGTGGTGTCGCTTCGAAATACGGTGTGCGCGTAACGGACATAGAAAGTCAGCCGTGGAGAATGCGAGACTTTTGTCTATCCGATCCCTCCGGGGTCCTCTGGCGGATCGGCCAGAACACGGAATGAAGAACAAGCAATAGTGGCGTGTTAGACCTACAGAATCGGTAGATCCGGTTCTTGTGCGGATCGGCCTACACTTTCATGGCTAAGCTAATTGAGTTCGACACAGAACGATTGCTGCTGCGTCAATGGGGTGATGCCGACCCTGGACCCCTCGCTGCGCTCAATGCCGATCCAGAGGTCATGAAGTTCTATCCCGCGCCCCTCAGTCGCACAGAAAGCGATGCAATGGCGAATCGTTGCCGAAGCCTCATCGCTGAACGTGGTTGGGGACTTTGGGCTGCCGAGAAGAAAGACACCCATGAGTTTATCGGCTATGTCGGCCTGCACACACCGGCGTCAGAGCTTCCCTTCTCTCCCTGTGTCGAGGTCGGCTGGCGGCTGGCTGCAGAGCATTGGGGGAAAGGCTTCGCCACCGAGGCAGCGCGCGGCGCGCTTCGCATTGGCTTTGAGTCGCTCGCGTTACTGGAAATCGTGTCGTTCACTTCAATAGGCAACATCCGGTCCCGTGCCGTTATGGAGAGACTTGGTATGCGACAGACAGAAGAATACTTTGAACACCCGGCCATTCCGGCAGGCAGTCCGCTGCGGAAGCACTGTTTGTATCGGTTATCGCGCGGTCAATAGTTAGAGAATGCCGCAGGGGGGAGGTAGAGGACATGCTGGAGCGGGCGCTGGTGCCGGGCTGTTTCTCACATTTCGATGACTTTTCCGGTTCGTTTCCGGCACACTTTCCACCGCGCGGGTTCACCAACTGTGAACCGGCATAGATGCCTGCGGCATTCCGGTTTCAGTGGGAGGGACGATGAAAAAGACGCTGCTGGGAATCGCCGTGCTGGTGGCGCTCGGATTCGTCGGTAGTCTCTGGTGGCTCTCCCGCTCGCTCGATTCGCAGGTAGCATCCGCGATCCGCGTCTACGGGTCGGAAATTGCCGGGGTGCCGGTGAGTCTTTCTGATGTGCGCATTGTGGTGGCTGACGGCGCCGCGACGTTGCACGGGTTGGTGGTGGGCAATCCTCCGGGGTTCAAGACCGCACAGGCCCTGTCCCTGGACGAGGTCACTCTGAAGCTCGACGTCGGATCGCTTGCGACAGACGTGATTCGGATCAAGGAGATGTCGATCGTCAAGCCCGATATCACCTATGAATATACCTTGGGCGGGAGCAATCTCGATGTGCTTCAGCGGAATGCCGATCGCTATGTCGCCGGACATGGCTACGGCAAGAGCGAATCGAGGGAGGGCGCGCCGGGTAAGAAACTCGTGATTGAGCATGTCTACATCAAGAACGGTATCGTCAATGTCAGCGCTGACATGCTCAACGGCAAGGCCGTGGTCGTGCCATTGCCGGATCTCCAGATGACGGATATCGGCAAGCAATCGAACGGTGCGACGGTCGGCGAGGCAATGAAGAATATTTTGGGCGCCTTGACTCAAAGCGTCACGGCCTCTGTCGGCACGCTCAACCTGGGTACTGTGGCTGACGGCCTCAAGAAAGGCGCGGAGGCTGCGACCGATGCAATCAGGGGATTGTTCAAGTAGGCTCACCGTCCATGCCCATTCCAGACTTCATCAAATCCCTTCGCTCCAAAATCGGGACCGGGTTGCTGCAGGTTTCCACTGTCGCGGTTCTCGCCTCCGACGACCAGGGACGTCTCTTGTTGATCCAGGACAAGGCCTCAGGTCTGTGGGGCGCGCCGGGGGGAATCGTCGAGCCGCTTGAGTTGCTCGCTGATGCGGCGGTGCGGGAGACCTGGGAGGAAGCCGGAGTGTTTGTGGAGTTGACCCATGTGCTTGGCGTCTTTGCCGGAGAACACTTTTCCGGCACCTACGACAACGGCGATCAGATGGCCTGTGTGTCGACTGTCTTTGCTGCGCGCCCGATCAGCGGGACGCCTTGCCCGGATCATGCAGAGACGGCTGATGCGCGGTTCTTTCTTCCCGATGAGATCGCAGCGTTGTCCTGCCAGCCGCATTTCCACGTGATTCGCCGGGCCCTGAGCCACGGCCAATTGCAGGCCTACTTCAAGCCCGCCACCTGGCAGCCGGGCGGTAGGTAAGCCTTCGTTCCGGCCTAAAGAAACTAGCGGTAGTATTTCAGTTGTTCCATAGGCGGGGAGTTTCGTAATGCGACGGAGGCAGTCGGGAAGAGTGGCGTCGGCATTAGTGCTTGGGTAATCAGGTTGTTCGACTAGGTGATCGGACCTCTGGCAGGTTGGTGGATAATTGCTGGGCTTTTCAGTAGACTTGCCCTCAGCGGTTACTGACGGGGCTAGGGCAATAGGAGTACGGTGAAATTCACCAAATACTTCGAGTTTATTCGACAGAGGCCCGATCGGGCTACCATCCATGATGAATGGATCAAACGGGTAATTAGGAACCTAGTGAAGGAAGTGGTGCAGTAGGATGGAAGAATCCGTCGCTGGGCACCGATTGAAGAGATGGAAAACCGGTTCTTGCGAGTTGTCCTGTTACCGGATCGTGAGACGGTGCACAATGTCTTCTTTGACAGGAGATTTAAACCATGACCATCAAGTATTTTCAGGACACCGACACGCTCCACATCGAGTTTCGAGTTGCAGCGGTCGCAGAAACGAGAGATTTGGATGAGAACACACAACTTGACCTCGATAAAGAAGGCAATATTTGTGCGATGACGATTGAGCATGCAAGGGATCGAGCGGACATTCCCCATTTTTCGTTCGAACAAATTGCAGCCTGAGAACAGCAGGGTTCTGGCTGGTATTAAATCCAGCTAAGGAAATATTGCAATGCGTAAGTTCAAACCGGTCACTCCAGGTGAGCTCCTGCTGGAAGAGTTTCTGAAGCCGATGGAGATTAGTCAATATCGGCTGGCAAAGGAAGTCGGTGTTCCGGCGCAACGGATCGGCGACATTGTGGGCGGCAAGCGTTCTATTACGGCCGACACTGACTTGCGTCTCTGTCGGTTCTTCGGCTTGTCGAATGGCTATTGGTTGCGGGCTCAGGCTGCCTACGACACGGAAGTTGCCGAGCTGGCGTTGGGTCCGAAGTTGTCAAAGATCAAGCCATGGGCTGGATTAAAGGCATTGAAGGTTGCCTCCTGATTCGTCCCTTCCACACCCATGCCCATTCCAGACTTCATTAAATCCCTCCGCGCCAAGATCGGCACGGAGTTGCTACAAGTTCCGACCGCGATGGTCTTTGCGTACGACGACAGCGGGCGGCTCTTGCTGATTCAGGACAAGGACTCCGGTCGCTGGAGCGCGCCGAGCGGGATCATTGACCCGCACGAGTTACCGTCTGATGCGGCGGTGCGGGAGGCGTGGGAGGAAGCCGGAGTGTTCGTGGAGTTGACCCACCTCCTCGGCGTCTTTGCGGGTGAGCACTTCTCCAAGACCTACGACAACGGCGATCAGCTTGCCGCCGTCACGACCTTGTTCGCCGCGCGTGTCATTCGAGGAACGCCTCGGCCGGATCACGAGGAGACATCCGATGCGCGCTACTTCGCTCCGGGCGAGATCGACGCCCTGCCCTGCTCCACGCACTTTCTCGTCATCCGCCAGGCTATTAATCAGAACGACCGCCAAGCTTACTTCAAGCCTTCCACTTGGAAACCCTCAGGTCTGTAACCATTCGCTCCACGAATTCCTGTCTTGACAAGTGATATCTGTAGAGGTAACACTTGCATATGGGCAAGGTTCGTCGAGGAGGGTACGTGTTCGTCACCTGGAAGGGCGATCACTCTCCACGGCACGTCCATGTGTATCGAGACGGCGTGTTGATTGTGAAATGGGATCTGGATCATGGGCAGCCGATGACCGGCAAGATTACGAGACGAGTACGTCTATTGCTCGAAGAATTGGAGCGCGAGGGGGCACTATGAAGATCCAAGCAGTGAGCTTGAACAACCGCAAGAAGGCGTTCCAGATCAAGACGTCGAAGCAGACGTTCCAGCTTCCTTACTCGAAGGTGGATTTGAAGCCAAGTGCTGCCGATCCAATCGTCCGAGTGTTTGTCGATAAAGAATTGGGGAGCGAAGGATTTACCTATGTGCTGAAGTCCGGCAAGGAAGGCACGGTTCATAGTGAGCAGGTATTGGCCTACAACCAGGATCCTCATTACCTGCGGGATGCCTTGCTGTATAAGCTGACGGTTGAGGCGCAGAAGCGGGTTGAGGCGAGTGCGTTGTCGAAGCGGGAGATCATCCGGCGTCTGGGAACCTCGGCCACGCAGCTCTATCGGTTGCTCGATCAAACCAACTACAGCAAGTCGGTGGACCAACTCCTGTCATTGCTGCACGTTCTGGATTGCGATGTCGAACTCTTGGTGCGAGTGAAGCAGGCTCCAGGTAAAGCTGCTTAGTCTAAGGCAAGTCCGTTCCGTCGGCCGAAGCTCCTTTAAGGGTCCCATCTGACGGCTCTGTTCTTTGTCGGTTGATCAACTCACCGATAGTATTGTCTTCTACTTGGCCGACACGTCCCCTTTATTACCCGCTATACGATTCGCCGCAGGCCGGGCACTTGCTGCATGAGGGCGACGAGACTGAAGGTAATGGCACAGGTGAGGAAGAGGGTGACGGGTACGTAGTAGGGCGGACGGAGCAAGATCGGCACGGCGAGGAAGTAGCCATAGCGCAGCAACTCCACCACGATGGGATGGGCCACGTAGACGCCGAGCGTCAACGGCGCGAGTGTCTGCGCAATGGATTCTACTCTGGGTGAAATCGTCCCCTGCAGGATCAACAGGAAGAGGCCGACGGCCATGACCATGTCGGTAGGGCTGAAGTCCTCGTAGAAATAGAAGGCCCAGCGGTCGTCGTATCCGCGCGTTGATACAAGGATGGCGGTCAGGAGCGTGGTGACCGCGGCGGCGAGCACGATTGCGAACGCGAGGATCGACGGCCGCTCGATCCGGAGCCTGGCGCAGTACCAACCGGCCAGGTAATAGGTCAGGTAGGGAACGAATATGGTGAAGGCGCTGGATGCGAGAAAATCAAACAGATTGGCCCCCAGCGCCAGCCCGGCCATGATCAGAATCAGGTCGCGCAGTTGCGAGAGGCTGAAGGTGGCGAGTGCTTTCGCGAGAAAGGGTGTGATGAGATAGAGGCCGGCGATGAGAAACAGAAAGTACAGATGGATGTATGGCCTGCCGAGGGCTATGTCACGGGCGATGATCTCGAGCGAGAGCGGTTCATGCCAGTAGAAGGCGCGCCAGGCAAAATAGATCGTCGGCCAGGCGATGAGGGCTGGCAATAAGCGGCTCATGCGTTTGGCCCAGAAGGCGCCAGGGCCTGTATATTTCTGCGGGTCGAGCAACAGCGCACCGCTCAGCATCACGAAGACCGGTACGCACCAACGGGTGGCGGCATCGAGGGCATTAGAGAGGTGCCAGTCAATCGTGCCGAAGAGGTCGCGCTCCATGACGATCGTGGCGGCCAGGTGTAGGAGGATGACCGCGAGACAGGCGCCGACTCGCAGGACATCGTACCGGGCCGAGCGTCGATCCGGCTGGGTGCTTCTGTTGGAGGCCTCTCCCGATGAGAGTGGTGTCGCTGATGTCTGTGGCATCGGTGCGGTCCTGTTCGGAAAAGGTCGCGGGGGTGAAGTGGGTGCGTCGAACTCAGAGACGGGTTTAGTCTTCTGCGCGCGTGAATCGAGCCAGCACGTTGCGGGTGATCTGCTGGACCGCCGGATTCAGGACGGATTTGCGCAGGTGCGGGGCCAGGAAATCATCGAGCCCCCAGCTCCATTGCATCGATCCGCTTGAAAAGACCAGCGCGTTGCTGGCGGCTCGATAGAGCGTCACGGCGCCGGCGAGTTGGCCTGCGGGCATGCGTGCGACGATGTGTGTGCCGGTCGGGCTGGCGGCGCTCAGTCCGTCGACTTCATATCCGGCGACGCCCGGCAGCGACGAGCCTTTGGCGAGACCGGTTTTTGCCAGCATCCAGGCGTCGGCCTCCTCGATCACGTATGCGCTATCGACGGGATTTTCCACTTCCAGATACATGCTGCCGAGCAGGCCTGCTTCGGGGCGACTCACGGGTGCGTTGCGCCAGCGCGTGGTGGCGAGGTAATCGTTGTCCGGACTCTGGTCGGTTAAGAAGGGGTCGCGACGAGGCGTATTCTCTTTGTAGGCCACCATGGTCCGGAGCGGTTCCCCAGTGATTCGGCTGGGCTCTATGCGGATCTGCCAATAGCAGGTATTCGATGAAAAGATGCCGAGATGAATGCCCCGGTCGCGCGCCTGTTCGATGTGGCGCCGCATCTCCCAGGTCCAATATTCATCATGCCCGATCGAGAGGAAGGCTTGGTGCGAGGCGAGCAGCGCCGGGTTCGCATGCACGTCGAGGTTGGTGGCATAGGTGACGTCGTATCCTTCTTGTTCCAGCCAGCGGACCATGTTGTATTCCCAGCCAGCGGGGGATGCCGGGTAGCCGGGCGGGATTGAGTTGGAAATCAGGAAATCGCCCGCCCCGGTTCCGGACGCTGCGGCCGGAATGGCGCTGCCGGCATAGGGACGGTTGAACGAAACCTTCGCGGCCTGCCCTCCGGGACTATTGAATGAGTACAGTGAGCGGCCACCCCAATTGTTGTAGGCCTGATAGGTCGTGACACTGGCTTGGACGAGATAAGTTGAGGGGCGCTGATCGTCCCGGACGATAAACAGAATGTAGCTCTCTTCACCCGTAGGTTCCGCCGTCAGCTTCGCCAGGTAGTACCCTGACGGCCAGATGCTCTCGCCTTGGTGGCCGGCCGGGATAGTTTGCACGACTGGGTGGTCCCACTGGCATTCGATCAAGCCTGTTTCACTGTCTACGACAGGGGCCGGTTGTCGGTGCCCCGGCAGCTCGATCGGCCCGGACACCTGCCGTGCGCCGAGCCCTCCGTACCATCCCATGCGATAGATCGTGAGGCGGTAGGTGGGTGCGGCCGAATGGACATACAAACGAATCGTCTCGCCCTGGTTGACGCTGGTCGCTGAGGCATAGCCTTCGATCTCATGATTCCTGGCCGGCTTGGCCAGGATCCAGTCGCTCGTGCCGGGTTTGCGATTTTCGATTTGAATGGGATTGAGCGGGGCCGTGGATTGTCCGGTGGCGAGGGCGGGAGAGATGGCTTCGAGCGCAACCAACAGACTCCAGAGGATCTGGCGGGCGGCGAACCGCGCACGTATCGGAAGGACGAATTCTTTGCTCCAGTCGATCACCGGAGTCAGCGGAGCGAGCGCGTTGGTCATGAACCG
>FSSH01001210.1_pt1 | contig 11311 bp, 5 predicted proteins | sample 1166101 | NCBI WGS metagenome assembly FSSH01 (sample SAMEA32972668, study PRJEB13176) | freshwater metagenome | biome: Drinking water system; feature: Biomass in drinking water that filtered by 0.45 um membrane; material: drinking water | place: USA | collected 2012-12-20 | depth 0 m | reverse complement strand
TAAGTTGAACATGAAGCAACTATAAGTTGAACATGAAGTAACTATAAGTTGAACATGAAGCAACTATAAGTTGAACATGAAGTAACTATAAGTTGAACATGAAACAATGGGTAGGTAAAGATCCGAGTTTTCTACTTTAAAAAAATAGTTTAAAAGAATAACGAACCTCAAATGGCCCACCAACTATTTAATTTTAATGCTAACCATTTATTTTAGTACACCACTAAATGGTTGGGGGTATTATTTATTATTTTTGATTTATTTTAATGGATCGTTACCTACTCCATTATTATTTAACTCATAAATAATTTTCTATTTAAATAATCCAACGTGAAACAACAATAAAATAATTATACATATAATTACATGTATAACAATTAATAAATATATTATTTAAAATAACATTAACCCGCTCACAGATATCGGGTTAATGTTATTATTACCCGCTTATAGAGCTATCCTACCAAAAATTCAAACACATAATCTGATTATATCAGATATAATTATTTTTAATAAAATTTTAGTACGCCAATTGAAAAACATGAGTGATGTTGATGTGCATGAACTGGAACACATATTATCATCATTTTCAAACAATAGATTTAATGAGATAGCAAATCAATTAACATCATTAGGATATCCAAAAGTTATTTCCAAAGATCGATATTTTTTGATGCGAAATATGATGTCCATATTCTACAAAGAAAAACTATTAAAATATCCAATACATCATCCATTGACATTGGTTGCCAAGCACATACCGATGTCAAGTAGCACCTCAAGTTCATCATATGATGTAGCACCTCAACCAACTCTCCAACCACCAGCAACTTACCAGCCACCAAAAACATCACATTCATCAACATCACACACATATACCGACGAGGAATGTGATAAATTTATTGCAAATCCTTCTAAAAATCCAAGAACAAATTATACTATTAAACCATCAGGTGCCACATATAAGAATTTGGAACAACAGTGTAAACATCGACGTCATTTGAATAATGATACCATATCTGATAAACTAACAACAACAGCAGCATCTTCAGCAGCCAAATCATCACCAATAACGCCACCAATCTATACCGTGGATGAATGCAAAGCATTCTTAGCCAACCCTTCCAAAAATCCAAGATCACATTATACAATAAAATCCACAGGTGCTACTTATAGATCTCTGGTTGCGGATTGTGGTGAACCCCATCAACAACTTGCAACAATAAAAAAAACAGTAAAAACTGCAAAAACACCAATCAGAAAAAGATCAACTAAAACACTATCTCAACCACCAATATCTACAGATATATCAACAACAATCAGCGATGATATCAATGCTTCTTGGTACAATATAAAAAAAGTCCCAACAAACGTATCATTTGATATCTCGAATCTTATCTGTTCTCGATTTTCGGTATCATATGATGAGTTTATAAATCGCAGTATCAATAATTGTTCATCAATATCAGGTAAAATAGCAGAATCTATGATTCGTGTAGCAGCCACCCGCATCTTTTCAGATCCATCACAATCCATCATGGAACTACCAGTCAATAGTATTGATTCATATCGAAAAATGAAAAATCCTAATAATGCATCTATTGGTAAATTTGGTATGGGATTCTTTTCATTTTTATATTGGTTGATAGGTTATCCTCAGCGTACATTGTATATCTATTCAAAATATAACGACAATGGTGATGTTGTACAATATATATTTAAAATCAATGAAATTAATGGTAGCTTAAGAGGTATATTTGAATCCATCGATCCATATCATTTCATACATCAACGATTTTTAAATTATGCATTAGTGAAAAATCATGGTACAGCTATATATTTATATGATCAAGCATTTGGTGGTGGTAGTTTCCCAAGTTCCGATTTTACAAATCAAGTTGGAAGGTTGAATTTTATACAAGATGTTACTATTCACATTGGATATATCACAACTATGGGTTCTGTCCCAAAAGGAGATATTGAGATGGTTATCAATAATAAAAATGTTATAATTGTAGATGGTGCTGAAGGTATTCGACTTCCTGTATTATTTAATTCTCTATTAATACCTAGCATCAGTACTAAAACTCTGATGAATACAAATACAATTGGTCAACCAATGACAGATTCAAGGGTCATTAAAATATCAAGTTGGAGATCATCTGTTGGATTGATGATTACTGTTGGTGATATCGTAGTAGTCAAGGATTTGAAAGTCAAAAACGATGCACGTGATGTCATTTATGTCATCTCTTTGCCATTAAATACACCATTGCCAGTTAGTAGAGATGATATTGTTATCGAGCCAGATAGCATGACATATCATCTATTGAATCATATATTCATAGAATTAGCAAATATATGCATCTCAAGTAACCTTAGTGTTAATCAATACTTTAAATATCTACAAGCCTATGCCCTATACAGTGGTCAACCGATCATTCATCAACTTATTGACAATGCATATAAAAATGTCATCAGTAGACCACATTTGATATTATTACCAAATCAATATATGGTTGACCTATTAAGGCCTCATATTAGTAATCATTATGATCTGGTGTATCTGAAGGGTGCGGTGGCATCCAGTTCATATCAAAATCTGGATATTGCCATTAAAGAATATTTGGCGTTGAAGTCATTCGATGGCTATAGATATTTCAAGAATGCAGTGATTGTACCAATCAACAATCCAAAAAATATAGTCGAAGAATACAAATATATATTTGTCAATGAAAATATAATAATTGATGCTGGTTGGGAGGATCGGTTGGCGGCATCCTATGATGGTCGGATATTGAGAACATATAACACCACAGATAGTTTAATACCACCCGAATTATGGGATAAGCTGAGATTATCACCATCGTTTGATGATGTAAGTAATGGCGGATATGGTAATATTGATGTATCTTTTTTATTAAATAATTTGTCAGATGAGTTAAATAATTTGTATTCCATTATTGAGGCCAAATTAAATAGCTATAGTTCCGACATCAAGATCAATATAGGTGATTCCTCAAATCTCGATTTCTTAAAAATATTGAATGCTTTAACGGATGTTGATTATACATTTGTGTTATGTATTATGGCTATATCTTATTTTAAAATGTTCGCTGAGCACATTGATGATATTAAAGAATATATACATCATCTGATGATTTTTATGTCAACATTCAAATTTGATACAACATATGGTAGAGAATTAGAACTTCGTATTGTCTATGGTTATGTTCTACATGAAAAATTTGAATATCGATCTTATGGTGAAGATAGTGCCTATAATTTTATCAAAAATAATATTAAAAGTAGCTATAAATATGATATTATCGATACCATTAAGAACCATATCGACACAAATCCATCATACAGAGCATATATGAGAGAAGCATGTGTATTATCTCTCAAGGTGAACTTGCCACATCAATTAATAGTATGGAAAGAAATATATAATAGCACCTTATATTCAAAAATAAATTTGTTATCTTCCAAAATATTGTCTCTTGATATTCCTAATATTGATGATGAATCCAAAATCACATTGATTAATCAAGCCATTGAAAATATGAGTTCAGCATTTGAATTGAGCAATGTGCTAAAAATATTAAATCTATATATTAATAAGTCTAATATCAAAGGGTCGGATCCTACACCAAGTGCATCATCAGATCCATCATCAACATATTTTATAAAAACTAAACATGCCATAGATAACATATTAAAATATGATGGTGTCAATTATGTTTATCGTGAAATCAGAAAAAGATATAGTAAAGAATTTTTTAATGAATGGTTAATGTTGCAAGAATCTAATGATATCATTAAAAAATATATTGAAATATTCTTCAACGTTATGGTCAAATCCCTAAATATATATATTCAATCTTTTGATAACAAAAAAATTAGCAAACATTGTTCTGTGGCACCACAGATCGTTCATCCACATGTATTTACTGCTAATCAACTGATTGATTATACATTTTCTCATAAAATTTCTCCAATACAAAACGTTACCGAATTATTTGAATTATTACCATTGGTATCGCAACATCAAGTATCGTCACATCGACCCCAATTTCAATCTGTACAGATTGCTGTTAATGATGGTACCACCAAAGCGTTTGTGCCAGCAGTATTAACGGAACTTATACAAAATTCAACAGATGCCATTCGGCAATCCATATTTGAAGGTGCCAATGTTAATCAGAGAATTGATATTAGCATTTGTAAATCAGAAGATGTCAATGAGATTGTGGTCACCGATTATGTTGGTATACCATACAACGCATTACTTAGCTTGTGGATACCTTTCCTCAGTAGCAAAAGTACCCAAGACCTCATGTCCACTGGTGAGATGGGCACTGGATTCTTTAATGTATACAGACAACCATACACCAAGCATGTTCTTATGATCACTAACAACATCATTATCAAAGCAACTCCTATCATTGATCAGAAACGGGTGATTGACATTAAATATGAAGTTGCACGGTCAAAAAAGACATTGAAAGGAACATCCATAAGAATAGTAATTGATGATTTGCCTAAAGAGATGATTATTAGGATGAACGTTGATGTTCATCTGTATGTACATAATATGTTGTCATTTTCTGAATATCCTGTCTATTTAAACAACAAAAAAGTACACATCAATACTATAAATATTTACGAATCGAATGTTGGCATAGCTAAAATAATGAAGGTACCTTCAACATCGATCATTAGCACCAATGGCATACCTTTAACAGATCTGATACAATATGTATCTGGTATATTTCCTGGTAAAATATCGGTTGATCTGTACATGGGTATCATTATCGATATCAAGAAAGATTATTATATTCCTGTACAAAGTAGAAATAAATTAGCCAAGATGTCCAATGATACAAACTTATCTACTTTTAAAAATTTTATATTATCGGCATTGTATCATTGTTTATTGTACAAGATCGATACACAACCCGAACTATTTACAAAATATTTACCAAACGCCCATTCTGTCGCGCAGATTGACCAGCTGGTTGGATGGTCGGGATCTAGAATGATAGGCATTAATAATATCAATGCTACCAGTATGCCATATATTAAAACAACAGCCACTTTTGATATCTTTATCAATTATGACATTATATTATATATTTCGTTGGAGTCTATAATCAATAACCTAATGAATATGTATAGGAATAATGGTGTAAACGTCACATATGATAATACCGAAAAATATCTGAATCTCATGATTGATCCATCAGAAATCACTGCTAGATCCATTGTCCACAAATGGTTTGATAATAAGCAACATAGTCATGTGGATGTTGCTAAAAAGATAAACATTGCAGTTAAAGGTGAGGATGCTAAATTGTTGGTCATCATTAGAAATTTAGAAAAAATATTGAATCATTTTATCGATACTTATTATAAGATTGGTCGTGTATTGAAATTTCAAGGATTGCCTGTATTTACGGATCAACCTCCTGTGCTTGAATTTATGATTTTGGATAGATCGGAGAAAGGTCACTATAGCATAGTTGAGAACCAGATTAATTTTAATGTCGCACATTGGGCTAATCTGGTTCTGCCATTCATGAATAGTTTCAATGAATTTATACGTTTATACAAATTGGATAAAAATAAAGCTATTCAATATTTTAGGCTGAATGGTAATATCAAAAATATTATTGGAAATACTTATCCAGCAAATACACTGATACATGAATTGCAACATAGTATTTTGAGAACAGATCATGTATCAGGTGGTACAGTTGATATACATGGTATTAATGATTTAACATATGATGGGAAAACGAATGCTTATTCTTTCGATGACGGATGTCGATGGGTGTATAACCATATATTGTCTCATGGATTTTTGGATGAATTTATGTCCAATTGGGAATAGCTGTTGACTTGCAAAATATATAAACATTGCCTGTCACCGTATTGAAAAAAATATTTCGATGCCTCGATATTGATGAAATGTAAATAGCAGGGAATCCATAATTTCCCCAGAAATGGGAAGTTTTAATTTTCCGGCACTGAGGAATCACAAAATTCATTGCAATGCGCTGTGATACATTAATATATTAAATTTTAATATATTTTTATTTATTAATGCAAATATATCGAATATTCATGAATAAAAAAAATAAAAGTGATTATAATAAATAGTTTTTTACCAAGAAAAAATAATTTAATCTTCCACTACAATGGCAAGTCGAGATCCTAATCAAGTAACACCTCAAACAACACCCCAAAGAGTATCCCAAATAATACTAACAACACCTCCAACAACAACTCCAACAACACCTCCACCAACAACAACACCTCCTCCAATAACAACTCCACCCACAACTCCACCCACAACAACAACAACTCCACCTCCAACAACAACACCCCAAACAACACTTCAGTTGATATCCAGTAAGAATAAGGATGTTCAATGTGATGATCATATTATGCAGGATAATTCAATATCCAGTTTCGTAATACCTGAAACACCAACTATTGCTAGTGCGCAGATTGCATGTAAAATTGAAAATAATGATATTCCATATCAAACATCCAAAAGAGAACGACATAAGTATAAAAGTTTACTATCCAATAACAATGTTACCAAAAGAAAAAGGAATACTTGCATAACCACCACAAGACCTATTACAAAACCTATCATCCAATCCATTACCAATTCCAAAGATCCACAATGCACACGTTCTAATGTATCAGGATCAACATCATCAGAGATATCCCAATCAACACAGTGGTTAAAAACACATCTTGAAGCGTTTAAAGAATTGCATGACAAGTATTATCCATTCTATGCACAACATATCAAACCTCTCAAAACGGTGAACCGCAACAACTATATCATTCGATTTAATGAACAACAACAGCAATTAAATATGGCTTTCTTTGCCATGAGCGAAGCAAAGAAACAGCTTTTGGAAGCTGAACAACAACGACAACACTATATTAACCATAGAAATGCTAAGTACATAAGGCATGCAAAGAAAATGATTGGATGGGTACCACCAAAAACATCATGTATTAATGAATTACATCAACATTTTTTGACACATGTTCATCAACTGGATAAATCATCCATCATCAATGCATCTAATAATGTCATTGAAAATCTTGATGATAATGATCGATTTGAGGAACTTAATAATTGTATTAATGCAGCCCATACCAGATATGAAAATAAAGAGGCTGAATATCATATCTTGAATTCTAAAACTCCTCATTATAGAAATTCATCATATCCACAAATCATGAAACATGATGATTTCAACACATTTTCACAGATCATGAAGGACCATCAAATGTATGGTATTTACAAACAACTTAAAATAATTAAGCGGGAATGGAATGTTAGAGGTATCAAATGTCTAGAATGTGGCAATATTTTCAAATTAAGTTTAAATCAACCATTCGACATCACCTATTATTGTACTAGAGGTACAGATATACCTAATCTAAAGAAAACATGTACTGCATGTTACCATTATAGTTATTAAGATCGCTATTTTAGTTCTGTGGTGCATTGCGCACGATCAACATGGGTGATATTGTATCCATGAGCAATATATATGGTACATTTATCAAATAAATAATATATGACAATATTATTTACTCATCTGTTTACAATGTGAATAGTTCAATGTTATTGATAACATAACAATTCCATGCAGATTGATATCATCTTGCTTTATGGTCATTGTTATATTGGCCATAATGTTGAACATATCTGCATTGTATATTCAATAGAAACATTGAATATATTAAAAAAACATCATATAATAATAATCATCATAAAACAAGATCAAAAATTGACATATATTTTGAATATCTGTTATGATTATTTACAAGCACATGCACCAACAATCATTATAAAACAAGATCAAAAATTGACATATATTTTGAATATCTGTTATGATTATTTACAAGCACATGCACCAACAATCATTATAAAACAAGATCAAAAATTGACATATATTTTGAATATCTGTTATGATTATTTACAAGCACATGCACCAACAATCATTATAAAACAAGATCAAAAATTGACATATATTTCCAATATCTGTTATGATTATTTATCAGTACATGCGACAACAACCTTTGATCTAGATTGTTAGCATATATAATATTTATATCAACAAGATTATAATTTTCCAATAACTGTTCAACGAACGGTATCAACATATAACTCTTGTCCTCCCAAAAAACATAATCTGGGTCCATAAATACATATATACTTTCTAGACTTTTGGGTAAAATATTGTGTTTGTTAAAATGTTGGCCTATAGTCAAATGTCTAATACTGGATGGTAAATGTACCATCTGGTCAAATGCATCGCCAAATTCAACATGTTCAACATGTTCAGGTAAAATCACAGGATAATTATAATCGCCGCTGTATATAATTTTTCTAATGCTAGGTGGGAATGTTATGGGTAGAGCATAATCACAAGGAACATTAAATTCTACCAAGTGTGCTGGAAGAGTAAGTTGATGTTGTACACCATAATATGCCATGTCAATATAATTAATATTATCGGGAAATATTATTGGTTGCTGGTAATGTGATTTAAATGATACATACTTGATATTGGATGGTAACACCGTGGGTTGGTGGTAACGATAACCAAATTCAACATGCAATATGCTATGAGGTAATAGTATAGTCTTGTTGAATTTATGACCAAACACCACGTGTTCCACACCTTCAGGTAAAATGGTTTCTTGATTATAGTGATATCCAAAATCGATATATTTGACACTATGGGGGATGATGGTTGGATGATTATAATCACATCCGAAAACAATGTATTGTACACTATGAGGAATAATTGTTGGTTGATTATATTTTTCACTAAAAATTACGCGTTTTATACCCTCAGGTAGAACTGTTGGTTGGTTATAATGTGAACCAAAAGTTACACTGATAATGGATGGTGGTAGGCTAGTAATTTGATTATAATGATCACCAAAAACAATATGTTGAACACCATCTGGGAAAAATGTCAATTGATTGTAAGACCATCCGAACTCTACATTTGTAATACTAATTGGTATTGTGAGGACATTATCATATGTTTTCAACGTTGGTAATAATTTTAAATGTGTGACATTTGGTGGTATAGTGGTATCATAATCATTAGTAGCTAAATATTTGAGGTCAAGTAGATTATTGATGTCATTAACAGGATTTCGATATACACTTAAATGTTTCAAATGTGGTGGTAGATGTAACGGAAATTCATATATGAACCCCAGTTCTAAATATATCAATGATGCTCGCAACACTGGTAATTGACAATTATATATTGAAGAAGCTATTTTCAAACGCAACAAGGATTCAGGAAATTCCGGAAGAACATCGATATAATATTTTCCAATTATTAAAGTTTGAAGGGACGATGGTAATTTATGAATAGGACAACTATACCTACAACCAATATATTTTACATCCTCACAATGGTGTATAATATTTCCTTTTATTTTTAAGGTTGTTATGGAATCTGGTAATTTCAACATTGGGCGATGATCAACGACATGTATGATCAGACTAGTGGTGTTATTTGATAACTTAGATATCAATTGCACAGTGGATTTATGTAGATTTTTGAAATGATGATGTGTACTGTTGTATAGATGGTGTACATTGCTATCATAAAATGTTTGTAATGCATATGACATTTAATACATGTATAGATTATTTTTATACATGTGACTATTATTTTTATGGTCAAATATTATTCTTTATTATGATATGGCCAAATATTATTTTGTTAGCAATATATGACATTATCACCTTCAAATCTGATTGAACATTGTCCTTTAAACATCAATTCAATCCACATCAACGATAATAAAGACATGTTTCTTCGATCTTTGAAATGATTATAAAAATCTTCAAACACGGTTACCATATATTTTTTGGTTGTAGCACCCAGAAAGATCAATAACCTGACAACGTTAGTATATTGATCATTGTTACTACAATAATACCAATTAACACATTCTATCCAGTGATCCAATACTGAAGATAATGTTAATTGAAGATGTGTTGATATGATATCCATATGCATAGACAAAAATAACACAATACTGTTGATTGGATAGCATGTGACAATAAATGTACTCATACCACACAAAAACTTCGCTATACCATCAATATCATGAAATTTAATACCAAGATCGTTGATTAAAAACTTAATAATTGATGCACATGCACCTTTTTGCATGGCCACTGATAATATTTTTACCATGTTAGTACTGATGTAGGTACCTTTCCACAGCGAATCATTCCGAGAAATCGCTTGTTTGATATAAAAGAAATTATATGTTGACTGCTGTGTATGCGGTATGATATATTTTTCTATGGCATGATTGTAGAACTTGAGATATTTTTTTGAAAGATAATCATTATTATAACCATACATTTTGATATATCCGTTAAAAAACTCTTTGAGCACTTTAATATTGTGGGTTTTAGATGGTAAAAATATCTTTAACAACCAACCATAATGTTCAAAGTTCTCATCATTTTGAACATTATTTCTTTGATCAATGGTGTGAATCCATGAAGTTGTCCCAGACACATACTCTCCAATTTTATTTATAATAAAAATATTGTTATTTTTGCTGAATGGACATATTAATAGATCTCCAAAAGAATCCATATGTAAACCATCAAGGATTTTGGGTATATGTTGTTCATGGTTTTTGTAAAATTTATACATAAGATCAATGTATGATGTAAGTACATGTTTATTCGGATTTTTGTGATATTTTTCATATAATATTTTTGCTTCTTGAAAGTGGCGATCATTTGATAAAATGGATTGTGCATATTTAACTTTATCTGCTAAACATGTTGTTTTCTTTTTGGAATTCTTATGGAATGGTTAGGATGAGAAGAATGATGTTGTCTGCTGTGTATTCTTTGAATTTTTATTTTACGTGGGTGGCGTGCGGTTGCGCTCATGGTTGATGTGATGTACTATTTTACTATATATTTGATGATAGGATAATCATTTTTACTATCTTTGTTTTAACAAGGTTTTTTGAAGATTTTTTTGGATTTTTTTTGATAAGATATTTTTGCTCATGATTCATGAATTAATGACAAACTGATCACCTAGGGAGATTTAGATGGCCATTATCAACTACTATTATTTAACCCATAAATAGTTTATGAGTTAAAAATTATTGTTGAATCTAATGATACATTTTAAATAGTTTGTGGGTTGATCATTATCAATGGGGCAGCTTCAGGTTCATTAAAATAAATCAAAAGTAATAATTA